>JABAHP010001989.1_pt1 | contig 22194 bp, 22 predicted proteins | sample 7062081 | NCBI WGS metagenome assembly JABAHP01 (sample SAMN14534357, study PRJNA622989) | marine sediment metagenome | biome: marine biome [ENVO:00000428]; feature: marine pelagic biome [ENVO:01000023]; material: deep marine sediment [ENVO:00002113] | place: India: Gulf of Kutch | collected...
GAATTTCAAGATAGATCCTGACGAATTCAGGAATACTTTTAATTATTGGGTGGATAATAGCGAAGACTTACAGAGTATGGATGCGCTATGTCTGGCGGGGCTACTTTTGTATCTTAGATACAGATGTGAGAGAGTATATTTCATTGAAAAATTCCAGAATTTGTTTATCGCCAAGACAATCGAATGGGTTGTTTTTCCCGGATCAGCTGCGGATCTTTCTGATTATCCATCGGGCTATTATTATTCGCTATATTATCCGGATGTAGAAGAAGTGGCAAGAGATAATCCAGCATTAGATAGCCTGGTTGTAGAAGAGATGAAAATAAATAAGCATAGATTATATGATAAATATAGAGACTATCAATTTCATTCGCCGGTCTTAAACTCAGATAGCATTTCCACCCAAATCACTCTTACCATTATGTCGGGGAATGAATTGGCTGATTGGGTCATTGAGTTGAATTCAAGTAATCACTTGATTTCTATGGAATATGCGACTGAACCTGTATTGCCTGCTTCGTCAGATACACTTTCGAGCCCATACTATCGCGATAGGCCCTGAGCCTCGGGTGCCCCATCCCCGAAAAGGCCGAGAGTCGGTGAGGGGTGGGATTATTTGACATAAATTCTTATCATGTATCGCCGGAATTCCCATCCCTGCTGTTAAGGCGCCAGGTTAGGGAACCTGACGCGCACATGAGTATAATTTTCCGGGCGCACGGGACGTACGCCCGGCACGAGGCTCGTCATTCCGAGGAAGTCCCGCCGAAGGCGTGGACTGACGTGGGAATCTCCGCAGTGAATTCATAGAACAATCCGTGAGATTGCCACCTCGCTCAAGCCAAAGGCTTACGCTCCTCGCAATGACAGCTAAAAGGTACTCACCGCATTTCACAAGAATTAGCTTGCCAAAAAGTATTGATATTTATACTTTTCCGCCATGTTTAAGAAAATACTTATAGCCAATAGAGGCGAGATCGCACTCAGGATCATCAGGGCCTGCAAGGAGATGGGCATCAAAACCGTAGCGGTTTACTCCGAAGCCGATCTGGACAGCCTGCACGTGCGCTTCGCCGATGAGGAGGTCTGTATCGGCCCTCCACCCTCCAACCAGTCCTACCTGGACGTTAAACGAATAATTTCAGCCGCTGAGGTAACTAATTGCGACGCAATACATCCCGGCTACGGCTTCCTGGCGGAAAATGCCGACTTCGCTGAAATATGTGAGTCCTGCGGTCTGATTTTTATTGGACCCTCGCCGGAGTCGATGCGCAAAATGGGCGATAAGGCTACCGCCAAGCGTTTGATGCGTGAGGCGGGTGTCCCGGTCGTCCCTGGTTCGGAGGGGATCGTGCCCACTTTGCCCGAAGCGGAAAGTATTTGTGCCGAGATCGGTTACCCGGTCATCATCAAAGCCTCCGCAGGAGGAGGCGGACGCGGGATGCGTGTCGTCACCCGCAAGGAGGAGCTGAAGACAGCATTTAATACTGCACGTATGGAAGCGGGCGCGGCATTCAGCAATCCAGAAGTCTACATAGAGAAATTTGTAACCCAGCCGCGTCATATCGAAATACAGATACTGGCTGATAAGCATGGCAACACGGTCCATCTCGGTGAGCGCGACTGCACAATCCAGAGACGTCACCAGAAATTGATCGAGGAATCGCCCTCACCCGCCCTGGATGAAGAGACACGCAAGAATATGGGCGAAGCGGCGATCAATGGCGCGATTGCAGCCGGATATTATAACGCCGGTACGATCGAGTTTTTATATGACGAGGACGGCAGTTTTTACTTCATGGAGATGAACACCCGTATCCAGGTGGAGCATCCGGTCACCGAGGAAGTTACCGATGTCGACCTGATTCGCAACCAGCTCCTGATTGCGGCAGGCGAAAAGATGGAAGTAAGGCAGGAGGATATCAAGTTCAAGGGGCATGCCATCGAATGCCGAATCAATGCCGAGGATCCCATGAACAATTTCCGTCCCGCCCCGGGACAGATAACTTCGTTCCATACTCCCGGCGGGCACGGCATCCGTGTCGATACTCATGCCTACGCCAAATATGTAATCCCGCCTTTCTATGATTCAATGATTGCCAAGCTGATCACGCATGCCAGGGATCGTGATTACGCCATCATGAAAATGAAACGCGCGCTGGAAGAATTTATCATCGAGGGCATTCCGACCACGATACCATTTCATCGGTCGGTGATAGACGACCCGGTATTTCAATCCGGAGTGTATTCGACAAAATACATCGATGGATTTAAGTGGAAAGAAAAGGAAGAAGCTGCAGTTAAATAAAAAATGGAGGAAAAATGGATTTTCCAAAGGATCTAAAATATTCCAAGGAGCATGAATGGATAAAAGTCGACGGCGATACGGCCACTATCGGTATCACCGATTATGCTCAAGGCGAATTGGGCGATGTTGTCTTTGTCGAACTTCCCGAAACCGGCGAAGAGTTCAAGCAGATGGATGCTTTTGGAACAATCGAGGCGGTCAAAGCTGTTAGTGAACTGTATACACCGGTTTCCGGTGAGATAGTCGAGATCAACGACAAGCTCGAGGACGAGGCCGGCCTGGTCAACCAGGATTGCTACGGCGACGGCTGGATGATAAAGATAAAGCTCTCCAATCCCTCCGAGCTGGATGATCTTTTGGATGCTGATAAATACAAGGAGCTCGTGGAGTAAAAGAATGAGCTATGTTTCCAACTCTGAATCTGAACGCAATGATATGCTCAAAAAGATCGGGGTTTCCAAATTCGAGGAGCTGATCGAAGAAATTCCCGATAGTTTAAGATTAAAAAAGCCGCTTGCGCTCGATAAAGCCAAACCTGAATTCGAAGTTGTCAAAATTCTCCGTAAACTCACCGCAAAGAATAAAGATTCATCCGAGATGATCTGTTTCATGGGCGGCGGAGCTTACGATCATTATATCCCCGCCGGAGTGGATGCGATAATCTCACGTTCTGAATTTCTGACTGCGTACACCCCATACCAGGCCGAAGTCTCGCAGGGGACGCTGCAGAGCATCTATGAATTCCAGTCGCTGGTTTGCCGGTTAACTGGTATGGAGATTGCCAATGCCTCGATGTATGACGGGGCGTCGGGAACGGCGGAAGCGGTCTTGATGTCATTAAATCAAACGGGTAATAAGAGAGTTTATATTGCCCCGGGACTTCATCCGGCCTACAAAGCGGTCATCGATGCTTACACCGCTGGGATTGATCTTGATATCCAAATACTGAAAGAAGATTCCGGCCTGGTCGAGATGAGCCAGTTGAATGATATCGATTTTGATGATGCGGCTTGCGTTATTGTGCAGTCGCCCAATTTCTTCGGGCTGATCGAAAATATAAAAAGTATCGGATCATACCTGAAAGATAAGAAGGCGATGTTTGTTGTGGTTGCCAATCCAATGGCGCTCACTCTTCTGACTCCGCCGGGCGAGGCGGATGCCGATATTGCTGTAGGGGAGATGCATGTCTTCGGGAATGGATTAAATTACGGCGGACCATATGTGGGCTATTTTGCGGCACAGAAAAAATACATGCGAAAAATTCCCGGCAGGATTTCCGCCAGTACCGAGGATGTGGACGGTCAAAAAGGTTATGTGCTGACCCTGCAGACACGCGAACAGCATATTAGGAGGGATAAGGCGACCTCGAATATTTGTACCAACCAGGCATTATGTGCGCTTGCATCGACCATTTATATGACTTTGATGGGCGAGGAGGGCATAAATACAGCCGCCTCGGAATCTGTGCGCAAGGCACATTATCTGGCGGAGAAGCTGGCTGCAATGCCTGAGGTCTCGCTGGTTTATGATGGAAACTTCTTCAATGAGTTTGTGGTCAGACTTCCGATTGCTGCTGATGACTTTATAAATATGATGGAGAAAGAGGGAATCCTCGCTGGCATACCGCTTTTCTGGTTCTATCCGGATCGTACCAATGATCTATTGGTTGCCGTAACCGAGAAGCGATCGAAAGAAGAGCTGGATGCGTTCGTTGAGGCGGCTGCCGGGGTTATGAAATCATCGAAGGTTGGAGTCAGCTGATTTATGCCGGAAAAACCGACTGAAGATAAGAACAGCAACGAGGAAATGGTCTTACTTTATCGCTCATATTCCAGATTGAATACAGATTTCCTTAAGGAGACATTGAAGTCCGCCGGAATCCCGTATGTCTGCCATATCAAGGGCGGTCTCCTGGGTCGCGGGAATGAACTGATTGGCGGATTTTTTAATTCAGCGTCCACTACTGATGCGCTCTTTTTTGTGCCCAGGGATCATTACGAAGAGGCAGAACAAATAAAAATACAGGTTGTCGGCAACGACAAGGAGGCTTAATGAAGAGGTCGATAATAATTCTGTTTGCTATAATCCTGGCATTCAGCAGCCAGCTTTTTGCCCAGGAGCAGGATACGGCGGCTGCGGAACCGGATACTATCTCATGGTACTTAGATTATAATGAAGCCCTGAGTGCGGCCTCGGCCGAAGACCGCTATATGCTGATCGAATTCTACACTGACTGGTGAAGTTGGTGCAGGCGCTTGGACAGCGTGACATTTACAGATACTATGATCGCGTCGATTTCGAAATCCCTCGCCTTTGTAAAAATAGATGCCGATGAAAAGACCGAGCTTGCAGGAAGGTATGGTATCTCCGGTTATCCCACCATGGTTATCACGAAGCCCAATGGGATGGAGGTTGACCGGCTGGTGGGCTATTATCCTCCCATGGATTTCATCCCGGCCATGTTTGACCTCATGACCAACCGTAACACTCTCGATTACATGCTGGCCAAAGCAGCCGAGCATAGAGACAGCCTGCAGCTGTTATATGATATCGGGGAGAGCTATTCATATAGAGCAGAATTAAAGGAAGCGGAGTACTATTACAATTTGATTATGGAAAAGGATTCCAATAATGCCGAAGGGATGGCGGATGATGCCTGGCTGGCGCTTGCAAGCCTGAAACGGCGCGACGATAAGAAGGAAGAGGCGGTTGAGATGTATCTTCAGACCGCAGAAAAATTCCCGGATAGTGATGCTATTGACGATGCCTATATGTCGGCGGCGGGGGTTTACCGCCGTGATGGTGATGTGAAAAAGGCGGTTAAGATGTACGAAGAATTTATTAAGAAATTCCCGGAGAGCGAACTGATAGATGATGCCCGGGTTTTGATTCCATATACGTATCACAAGAATGACCAGGAAGACAAGGCTTTGAAATTATATAAGGAATATCTGGAGGAGTACCCGGACTCAGACAACAGTGATTGGGTACAGAGACAGATTGAGTCAATTGAAGGGGAAGAAGAGAAGTAAGATAATATGACTGAACCGACAATTTTTGAGCTCTCGGTAAAAGGCAGAAAGAATAATTATATAAAGCCTGAGGAAGGAATTGGCGGAGACATCGAAAAAATGCTGGGAAAAGAAAATCTCCGGGAGAAGCCGGCCGGCCTTCCCGAGATGACCGAGAATGAAGTCATACGCCATTTCACTCGCCTCTCGGCCAAAAACCATCATATAGATAAGGGTTTCTATCCACTGGGTTCATGTACGATGAAATATAATCCCAAGGTCAATGAGCAGGTGGCCCGCTTTTCCGGATTTTCTGAAATCCATCCATTCCAGATGGCAGGTACTGTGCAGGGTGCCCTGCATCTAATGTATGACCTGGCTGAAATGTTGAAAGAGATTGCGGGCATGTATGCTGTATCGCTCCAGCCGGCCGCAGGCGCGCAGGGTGAATTCTGTGGACTGCTGATGACCCGCAAATATCATCTAAAAAAAGGAAATAAGAAAGAAACTGTTATCATCCCCGATTCTGCCCATGGCACCAATCCGGCCTCGGTAACATTTGCGGGCTACCGTCCGGTGCAGATTAATTCCAGCGCTGAGGGGATTGTTTCAGCTGAAGAGCTGGAAAAGGTGATCGATGATAAGACTGCCGCGATCATGCTCACAAATCCGAATACACTGGGCCTGTTTGAATCGGATATTGAGAAGATATATAAAATCTGCCGAAAGCATGACACCTTGATGTATATGGATGGCGCTAATTTGAATGCACTCCTGGGTATAACACGCCCGGGTGATATGGGATTCGACTGCGTGCATTTCAATCTGCATAAGACCTTCTCGACTCCTCATGGAGGAGGCGGTCCGGGTGCCGGGGCTGTTGGCGTTAGTGAGAGACTTGAGCCGTTTTTGCCCAAGCCGATTATTGCGAAGAATGAAGATGATGAGTATTATCTCAGTTATAACCGCCCGGATTCGATCGGACAAATTCACAGTTTCTATGGCAATTTCGCGAATATGGTCAGGGCTTATGCCTATATCCTCAGCAATGGCTCGGATGGCTTGCGTGAGGTGGCCGAGGCTGCGATCATCAATGCCAACTATTTAAAGGAAAAGCTCAAGGATGTCTACCATCTGCCATTTGACCGCCATTGTATGCATGAGTTTGTGCTGGCAGGTGCGAAGCAGAAAAAGAAAGGCGTGAAGACGCTTGAGATTGCCAAGCGGATTCTCGATTTTGGAATTCACGCACCGACCATATATTTTCCGCTGATAGTTTCCGAGGCCTTAATGATCGAACCGACCGAGACAGAAAATGTGCAGGCACTGGATAATTTTGCAGATATACTTATTAAGATTGATAAAGAAATTGACGAAAATCCGGAATTTGTAAAGAAATCCCCGCATAACACCCCGGTCAAACGGCTGGATGAGGTGCTGGCAGCCAAACGCGGAGATGTGGCCTCACTTGAATAATACATGACAAATTATGTCATTCTGAGAGAGCGAAGCGAACGAAGAATCTTTCTTAAATTGATTAGATTCTTCGCTGCGCTCAGAATGACAATTCTTTCCGAAATATTAAAGACTATCACTGGCGTTCATTCAAGCGCCTTTTTTATTTTGGTTTTTGCAATATCTTACTAAATTGGCAATATGATTTCACTGAGAAATGTATCGTATGAAGCTGAGTCGGATGACGGCGCTAAAATAGAAATACTCAGCGGTGTTAATCTGGATATTGAAAGCGGCGAAAAAGTGGCCTTAATGGGGGCCAATGGCACCGGCAAAACTACGCTTGCCAGATTGATTGCCGGATTAATAGCCCCATCATCGGGGGAAATAAAGATAGACCATCAGAACACATCTGATCCTGATTTCAGGAAGAATCTTGGAAAAAAAGTTGGACTCCTGTTTCAAAATCCTGACCATCAGATCGTCTCAGTGAATGTTGAAAGGGAACTGGCGCTGGGGCCGGAAAATTATGGCTATACCAGTGATGAAATCCACGCAATGATAAGCGAATATATGGACAGGTACAGCCTTGAAGCCGTTTTAAAGAGTCATCCGCATAAATTATCCGGGGGCGAAAAGCGAAAGCTAGGCCTTGCCTCGGTGATGATACTCGAGCCGGATATCCTTATTCTGGATGAACCGATGGCGCACCTTGATATGGTAGGAAGAATGCTTTTCAAAGAAGAGCTTAACAAGATTCTGCGTGATGATTTTATGACATTGATCTATATTACCCAGCGCCTTGAAGAAGTGATTGGCTTTGACAGGCTGATAGTTCTCAACGGTGGTCATATGGTCCAGGAAAAATCAATATCAGATGCGCTTCACTCCGATTTGGCTTGGAAAAAATACGGCATCGAGTTCCCGATCTGGCTTGAGATTGAAGATGAAGATATAATTGGCGGGCAGGAGTTTAAGGATAAGATTACGTCCATAAGAGTAGAAAAAAAATCTGATGGAGAGTCAAAAGTTGTTTTGGAATGCAAAGATATCGGCTTTGGCTGGAAGGGCGGGAGTGAAATAATAAGGAATCTCGACCTGAAACTTTACTCCGGAAATGTTCACGGACTGATTGGTCCTACTGGCTGCGGGAAAACCACACTTGCCTTGTTGATGGGGGGATTGGTTAAGCCCGAAAAGGGCTCCATTGAATTAGGCAGTCAAAATGCCGCTCAGAGCGATTTGATCAAGAAAGTGTCCTATATCTTCCAGAATCCTGAGCGCGGGATGTTTGCCGAGACTGTTTATGATGATATTGCCTACGGCCCTAAGAATTTCGGATACAAAGACGAAGAACTTCTTGACTGTGTAGAAAATTCCTTTGATATGGTTGGTCTGGATTTTGACAGATTCAAAGATCGCTCACCCCATACCCTTTCCGGCGGGGAGGCAAGGCTGGCAGCCATTGCAGGGGGATTAGCCACCAAAAAGGAAATCATCATCATGGATGAGCCCACCGAGGAGCTTGACTATCATGGCCAGCTGCGAATTAAACAGATAGTCCGCGGATTGAAAGAGGATGGAAATACAGTTTTGTTGATTTCCCATCATTCGGATCTCCTATTTGAACTCTGCGATTATTTCTTCCTATGGTCTGGTAGTATGGTGAATTCACTGGAAAAGCATGAATTATACAGGAATCCCGATCTATTTACTAAGACTGGCATTGAAATACCAAAGATTCTGGAATATGCCCGTGATCGGGGACGCCTGGATGAATTCCGGCTGGCAGGCATAGTATCTTTTGAAGACATGGAATCAATTTTGTAGGGAAATTTTGATCAGGGGCGGCATGATCTGAAAACAGGCTGCTTGACAAAGGTATAATTATAGATATCTTATACAGCCAAATTATTTTGAGATAATTTGGATTAAATAGTTCTGTTTGGGTCATTATTTTTCGATAATATAACTGGCATAACTGATTGCAGGAGGATTAAAAAATCCCAGGTGGACAGAGCAGAGGCTACCGGAGACGAAAGACGCCCGGCCGTATATCGGTCGTAGTGCCGGCCTATAACGAAGCCGGGAATATCCCCATCCTGGTGGCGAAATTCGACGAAATGTTCAGACAGAGCCGTCTCAGGGGAGAAGTGATACTGGTCAATGACGGCTCCACCGACGAGACCCAGCAGCAGGCCCAGCAGGCTGCCTCCAAATATCGCTGGCTGAGGCTGGTCAAGCACAAAACCAATCGCGGGATGACTGCTGCGCTGGAAACAGGATTCAGCATGGCCCGCGGGAGAACACTGATATTATGGCCTGCGGATCTTCAGTACATGCCCGATGATATTCCCAAGATGGTCGCCAAAATCGAAGACGGCTACGATGTCGTCTGTGGATGGAAGCAGGGGAAATACGGGCTCAAGCGCTTTGCCTCCTATTTCTATAACCTTCTTTCCCGATGGATATTCAAGGTGAAAGTTCATGACTTAAATTCGGTCAAGGCTTTCAGAAAAGAGGTTCTGGAGGACATGCCCCATCTGCGAGAAGGCTGGCACAGGTATCTTGTGGTGCTGGCTGCCCAGAGGGGTTACAAGATAGGGGAGGTTAAAGTAAAGCTGTACCCACGCAAGCATGGCAAATCCAAGTTCGGCTTCTGGAGGATACCATCTGGAATATCCGATCTGTTTTCGGTCAAGTTCCAGATGTCATTTCTGCGCAAGCCGCTGTTATTTTTTGGATCCATCGGATTCATTCTTTGCTTTCTCGGTGTGCTCGTCGGTTTAGTTGCGCTGTATTTGCGTTTCATCCTGTATGAAGGTTATCGTCCGCTCTTGTATCTGGTGATGCTTCTGGAATCCCTTGGCGTGATGCTATTTATGCTGGGTTTCCTGGCGGAAGCGATGATTTACTTTCAGGATGAAATCTCCGCCCTGCGCAAAGAAAACAAGCGCATGCTGGACAAGCTGAATGCCTTAAACGACATTCGCAAAAAGGTTCGGACGGTGCAGTCCAAAGTTGACCGGGCTGTAACCGACTCCGACAAGGGTGGAAGCCAGAGGCGGTCTTAAATCAAGGCTGTTGAAAATTGAGACGAGTTCTCCGGATCGGAGAACTCGTCTTTTATTATATTATTAATCTTCTGAATATACAATCTTGCCGCCCACAACAGTGCAGACCGCTTTGCCGGTCAATGTCTGTCCAATGTAAGGGGAGTTGCGTGACTTTGAACGGAATTTATCCGGATCAACAACCCATTTCTTATTGGGATCGATTACTGTAATATCTGCCGGATAACCTTTCTTTAGCAGGCCCGCCTCTAATCCCAGTATTTCCGCCGGGCGGGTGGACATGGCTTTTATAAGTCCCGGCCAGTTCAGGTGCTTCTTTTTTATCAAGTGGGTTGTGCACACGGCCAGGGAGGTCTCCAGCCCGATAATTCCGTTGGGAGCAAAGTCGAATTCGACGTCCTTTGATTCCGGCGAATGCGGAGCATGATCCGAAGCAATACAGTCGATAGTCCCTTCTACCAGCCCTTTAATCAAGGCACGAGCATTATCTTTCGACCGCAGGGGAGGAGACATCCTGAGATTAGGATTGAAATCCTCGGCGATCATTTCATCATAAAGCGAGAAGTGATGAGGTGTGACCTCGGCGGTTACGTCAACCTTGAATCTCTTGGCCTGGCGAATCAGCTCGACTGCTCCCGCCGTGGATATATGGGCGAAGTGCAGTTTACCTCCCGTATATTGGGCCAGCAAAATGTCCCGCGCCACCATTATCTCCTCAGAGACCGCGGGCACACCTTTCATCCCCAGTCGTGTAGAGGTAAAGCCTTCGTTCATTACACCATCAGCAGTGAGCGAGAGATCTTCGGCATGTTCGATGATTGGGATAGTAAACATGCGGGCATATTTAAAAGCTTTGAGCATGATTTCGGCGGAATTGACCGGAGAACCGTCATCTGAAAGACCCACCGCTCCTGCATTGACCAGTTCGCCTATTTCAGCCAATTCTTTGCCCATGCGTCCCTTGGTTATGGCCGCAATGGGATAAACGTTGATCGGGCACTGCTCGGCCTGATGCAGCACGAACTTGATGGTCTCCTGGTTATCGATAGCCGGCGTGGTATTGGGCATACAGCAGATTGTGGTAAATCCACCGGCCGCCGCTGCTTCCGAGCCCGACATGATGGTTTCATCGCCCTCCCGTCCCGGTTCGCGAAGATGCACATGCATATCCACCAAACCGGGGGAGACGATTTTGCCTCTGGCATTATAAACATCTTCCGGGTCGAGGTCATTTATCTCTTTTGCCGAAAGAGTTTTTTGCGTTTCAATCTTTTTGATCTTTTCATTTTCGATATAGATGTCAGCGATTTTGTCCAGTTTGGAAGCCGGGTCAACCACTCGTCCGCCTGCAATGATCTTCAGTTTGCTCATGACTTGGCCTCCTCTCCTCCGCGAAGCAGGTAAAGCACCGACATTCGCACCGCCACACCGTTGGTGACCTGTTCCAGAATTATCGAGGATTCGCTGTCGGCAACTTCCGATGTTATCTCGACACCGCGGTTGATCGGCCCCGGATGCATGATGGTATAATTTTTATTCAAGAGCTTAAGCCGATCCTTTGTAATCCCAAAGAGAGTCGTGTATTCCCTGAGCGAGGGAAGAAGCCCGGCCTGCTGTCTTTCCCGCTGCAAGCGCAGGACATTGACAACATCGGCGCCATCGAGAGCCTCATCCAGATTATGATACACATCCACACCCATCTTCTCAACTTCATACGGCAGCAGAGTTGTCGGTCCGCAAATAGCCACAGAAGCTCCCAGTGTTTTCAGGCCCCAGATGTTAGAGCGGGCCACTCGCGAATGCAGGATATCTCCAATGATCACAACTCGCAAACCTTTGATCCTGCCATAGCGTTCCATAATCGAATACATATCGAGCAAAGCCTGGGTGGGATGCTCATGCGCCCCATCGCCGGCGTTGATTACAGTCGAGCTTGCAAATTTAGTGAGGTAATGCGGCGCGCCCACCGACGAGTGCCGGATGACAATCATGTCGATCTTGAGTGCTTCAATATTTCTTACAGTATCCTTCAGGCTCTCACCCTTGGCAACCGAGGAGCCCTTGGCGGAGAAGTTCAGCGTGTCCGCCGAGAGTCTCTTTTCAGCGAGCTCGAAAGAAAGCCTTGTCCTGGTCGAAGGCTCGTAGAAAAGATTTACGACTGTAACACCTCGAAGAGGAGGGACTTTCTTGACCGGCCTTTCGATGACTTCCTTGAAGGATTTGGCGGTATTGAGAATAAGTTCCAGGTCCTTCTTCTCGACCCCCTCCAGTCCGAGAAGGTGTTTTATTTTTAATGCCATTAGCGAGCCCCCTTCTTCTTCGATTTCTTCGTAGCCTTGCTTTTTCTCCTGGGCTTCGAGAGAATACTGACCGAATCCTCGTTGTCGGTTTCCTTTAATCTGACGATAACATCGTCATCCCGACCGGTAGGCAGGTTCTTGCCGACATAATCCGGTTTGATAGGAAGTTCCCGGTGTCCCCTGTCAACCAGCACAGCCAGCTGTATAGCCCGCGGCCGCCCGAAATCAGAAAGCTGATTCAGGGCCGCCCGAATTGTTCTCCCGGTGAAGAGGACATCATCAATCAGTACTACAATTTTGTCCTGCAGGTCGAAGAGAATTTCGGTCTGGCGGATTTCGGGCTGATCGAGTTTGATATGAATATCGTCCCGGTAAAAGTTGATATCCATGTATCCAACCGGCAGTTTGATTCCCTCATTTTCTTCGATTATTCGGGCCAGGCGGTCGGCCAGTATATCCCCGCGTGCGCGTATTCCAATCAGGGCCAGATTTTTCCCTTCATTGTTGCGTTCCAGAATCTCATGGCCGATACGAACCAGCGCCCGTTTGATCTGAGTAGCATTTAATACCTGTAATGGTTTGTCAGATGGCAATTGCACCTCCAAAAAAAATACCCTCCCGGTCTGTGGAGGGTTTGGTTAATCTATCTGTGAATCCAAATTCCTGCATTATTTTTATAAATCCTTTGCCGGTCTCACAGGGCCGGATTAAAAGGTAAAAGTCGTTGTGATTATAGGTCGGCAGGATATCGATGTCAAGGTTTTAATAAAAATTAACTTTCGAGGCTTTGGGTGTATAAATTCTTAGGTTGACTAATATAATGGTTTTCAATATTTTGCCGCCAATATGCCTGACAAAAACCCGAAGAAAATAATCATCAGGCTGATCAAGTGGATTCTAATAGCGCTCATTCTATATTTCATCTACCGCCAGATCAGCGCCCAATGGGAGCAGGTAAGAGACTATAACTGGTCGATAAACTGGATATATTTTGCAGCCTCGATTATTGTTCTCTGGATTGGCCTTTTTACCAAGAGCGCCTCACTCAAATTGATACTCTCGTCTTTCAATGTTGAGCTGCCGATATTGCGGGCATTCCGAATAATGTACCTCTCGAATCTGGGGAGGTATGTGCCGGGCAAGGTGGTGCAGTTTGTTGGAATTATGTATCTCGCAAAGCAGGAGGGTATAAAGGAAGATGTCGCTCTCACGTCATTTTTTCTTTATCAGATATTTGATACCTGCTCGGGAATATTTGTGGTCTTGCTTTCCTTCTTCCTTTTAGGTCTTTCTTATGACAGCATTTCACAATACCTGCCGGTAATTATAATATTGATTGCCCTGATTGTCTTCACTTTGGTTATTATTATGCGGCCGCAATATTTGTCACGGGTAATGAATTTTATCCGGCTTCGCTTCAGAAGGCCGTTAGTAGAGTTTAAACTTCAAAAAAGTATTGGCTTAAAACTGCTATTTATATATTTTGGCGTTTGGATAATTTTTGGAGCATCTTTCTACCTGTTTATCCAGGCAGTTACCGAGGCTCCTCCAGATTATTTTATCGAGTCGTGCTTTATATATACAGCCTCCTACCTGATCGGGTATTGGGCGCTGTTTGCGCCGGGAGGAATCGGGGTACGGGAGGGAGTGATGGGTGCGCTCCTGTATGAACTGGGAGGATTTGTTGAATCAGTGGCCTATGTTGTCGGGCTCGCCTCAAGGCTCTGGTTTATGATAGGCGAGGTGACAATAACAATATGGGCGCTGTTAGTGAGGTCTAAAAGAGAAAATGGCTAAGAAAAAAAAGAAAAAATTAAGTGTTCAGGCCCCCAAAACACAACCGATTGTCCAGCCGGGGGGGCTTGAGAATGTCTTGAAAAGCAGATATTACGTTCTCTATTATGCGGCTTTCATCTTCACCCTGACAATCATATTGTTTAATGATTTTGTATTCTCGAACAAGATGCTTTTCTCCTCGGACTTCATCAACGCCAGCTGTTATTTCCGTGAGTTCTGGAAGGAACATCTGGACTTCCCCTTTGGAATTCCGCTCTGGAGCCCGATGATATTCGGGGGCATGCCCTTTGTGGATGCCTTTCACTCCGATATTTTCTATCCCGTGACTTATCCCATCAAGCTGGCCATGTCCATTCCAAGGGCATTCGGATGGTCTTTGATTATACATGTCTTTCTCTCCGGTCTCTTCATGTATGCCTGCGCCAGGACCTTTAAGCTCTCCAAGCTGGCCTCGTCATTTGCGGGAATATTCTACATGTTCGCGCCGTACCTTGTATCACTGGTGCAGCCGGGACATGACGGCAAGATGTATGTCGCCGCATTATTCCCGTTGGCTATGCTGTTTCTGGAGCGCGCAATGAACGACCACAAATTTCTCGATTTCACCCTGCTGGGAGCGATTGTCGGTTTGATTATCTTAACGCCTCATCCTCAGATGTCATACTTCATGCTCTGGGCAGTAGGGTTTTACTTTGCTTTCCGGATTATTTTTAAACTGATAGAAACGAAAAATATAATCACTGTCATCAAGCCCGGTATTTTATTTGTGATGGCGATCCTGCTGGGTCTTTGTATCTCGGCTATCCAATTCTATCCAGCATACCGTTATGTGAAAGAATTTTCTCCCCGTGCTATTGAGGAAGAGGAAACCGAGATGGACGAGATTCAGCGGTATGAATATGCCACCAGCTGGTCGATGAATTCAGGTGAACTTGTTTCGCAGTTTATCCCGAATTTCATCGGCAACAATGCCACCAAGTTCACCGCGAATGGCGAAGTCCAGCCCACATATTGGGGCAAGAACTTCTTTAAAGATAATTCCGAGTACATTGGCATCCTGCCGACATTTCTGGGACTGATTGCAATAATATTCGTGCGCAACAAGCGGACCTGGTTTTTCCTGGGATTGGGGGCATTTGCCTTGATATATGCACTCGGAGGGTCGACACCCTTATACAGGATATTCTATCACCTGATCCCGAATGTCAAACATCTCCGGGCGCCTTCGATGATCATGTTCATCTTCTCATTCTCTTTCTGCCTCCTGGCCGGCTTTGGTCTAGACTATATCCGCAAACAGCTCCCCCGGGTATCTGATGTTGCCCGGAAAAAAGTATTTCTTTTTTCAGCTATTGCTGCCGGCCTTTATGTATTCCTGGCGCTGATATTCACGGTGGCCGGGAAGGGCATAATCAGGACATTTGTTTCGATATTTAATCCCGATGCACCCGAAGCGATGTTGGAATACAGGGCCTTTCCAAATCTTGGTGATGTAGTGATCGGACTATGGATCCTGGCTGCGATTTTTGTTCTGGCATATCTCATCATTAAGGCCTACGGCAACAGGACCATTGGACTATGGGCCCTGGGCATCATAGTGTTTTTCGGCATTGTCGATGTCTGGAGAATGGATTTCAAATTTATTACCACTACCAATCCAGGGCAGTATTTTGCGACCAATAATGTAGTGTCTATGATGAGTGATACCGATAAGCCCTATGTTGACCGCCTGCTTGATGCTGATCGGGGAGTGCTTCGCAACTCCAACTACTTCGCCTATCATGACATTCCTATGATGTTTGGATATCATGGCAACCAGATGAAGATTTACGACCAGTACTGGTTCAGGCAGGGAAAATCGAACGATCATTCCTTCATCTATCGAATCGAGAGCGATCCCCAGCAGGGCAACCGCGGAAATATGGTCTGGCTCAATATGTCCTTCATAGGTATGGCCGGAGTAAAATATCTGGTTACAGATTACATGACGGACCTGGGACTTTACAGTGACAGCCTTACCCGGATTTCAGACAATAGTGATATTCAGGCCGATGGTTTGATCCTGTACCAGTTTCCCGATAACTTCAAGAGGGTACGGCTCTATCACGATTATATTGTGCATGAGGATCATGAGGATGCACTGAATTATATGCGCAGGTTTGAGCATGACTGGACAAAGCAGGTCATTCTGGAAAAAGAACCCGGCTTTGTGGGCGACTCTGCCGCCGTTACTTCGGGCGAATATGTCGAGGTAGTCTCATTCGATATGGATGAGGTTGTGGTAAATGTCAACACGAACAGTGATGGTATTGTGTACTTTGCAGGATGCTATTATCCCGCTTGGAAAGCCTATGTGAACGGGCAGAAGACCGAGGTATTGCTTGCAAACGCGGCCTTCAGAGGAGTGGTTGTCCCGGCGGGCGAACATGAAATTGTATTTAGATATGAGTCGGAGGTTTACAATAACTCGCGTACTGTGACTTTGGCAAGTTCGGCTTTTGTTGTTTTGGTGCTCGCCTTTAGCTTATTCAGGCGCCGCAGAGTAGAGGAGAAGACAGTTGAGTGAAAAAGGCTGCGTAATAATTCCCACTTATAATGAGCGGGAAAATGTGGAAGAGATTATCAGGGCTGTGCTGGGTCAGGATGAGCGCCTGCATGTTTTAATCGCTGATGACAGCTCACCCGACGGCACCGGGGAACTTGCCGATAAGATGGCGGAAAATAATCCGCGAGTCGAGGTCCTGCATCGGGATAAAAAAGAGGGACTCGGTCAGGCCTATATCGCCGGATTCAAGCATGCCCTCAAATCTGATTTCGATTATATTTTTGAGATGGATGCCGATTTTTCGCATGATCCCAAATACCTGCCTTATTTCTTGGAAGCTATCAAGGACAACGACCTGGTTCTGGGGTCGCGTTATATTTCCGGAGTGAATGTTATCAACTGGCCTATGAGCCGGCTGCTTTTGTCTTACTACGCCAATGTCTACACCAGGATAGTGACCGGCCTGCCGCTTCGTGACGCCACGGGCGGCTTCAAGTGTTTTCGGCGTGAGGTCCTCGAAGCCATCAATCTTGATGAGGTCCGCTCCAACGGTTATTCATTCCAGATCGAAATGAGCTTCCGGGCCCATAAAAAAGGCTTCAAAATCAAAGAGATTCCAATCATCTTCACCGATAGAGTACAGGGTAAATCCAAAATGTCCAAGAAGATTGTCCGCGAGGCGATCTGGATGGTGTGGCGGCTGAGATTATGGTCGCTCTTTGGTAAAATAAAATGACTCCCGGCCTGACCAGCATTATAATTATTAATTACAATACCCCGGAACTGACATCGAAACTTCTCGCCTCGGTACATGAATACTGTCAGGAAGATGATTTTGATATTATTCTGATAGACAATGCTTCTAATGATTCCTCTATTCAGGATTTCCAGGCCGACTATCCGGATGTCTCCTTAATCAAGAACGAAAATAATATTGGCTTCGCCCGAGCCGCCAATCAGGGAGCACAAAAATCGGATGGAGAGTATCTCTGGTTTCTCAATTCAGATTGTGAGTTGACCATGCCCATTATGGGGGTCCTGAAAGACGCTATGGCAAAGGACCCGAATGCCGCTGCAGTGACACCGAAAACAGTAGATATTCACGGCAATTTCCATTCAGTCTGTCGGAATTTTCCTGATCACAAAAATATTATATTTTCACGCGGCTCTCTTTTGAGCAGGATACCGGGTCTAGATAAATATGCGCGCACATATACCCTGGAGGATTTTGCGGAGATGACCCGTGTTGATGCCATAGCCGCAACTGCCATGCTAATCCGCAAAGAGGATTTCGAGCTGGTAGGTGGCTTTGACGAGCGTTTTTTTCTTTACTTCGAGGACACCGATTTATGTCTGAGGTTGAACCGTGAAGGTAGATATTGTTATTATGTGCCCGAGGCCGAAATCATCCATCGCTTTCAGGCATCCTCGAGAAGTGCCGCCAGGCGGATCAGGCATCACCACCGCTCGGCCATGGAATACTTTTTGAAATGGTACCCACGCAAAATCCTCTCTAACCTGGGGCTCTTTTTTATGTTGACCGTTAATTTTATTTTTCAGATTATCATAGCCTATGCAGGAATGTCCCGAAATATTCGGCATTAGTATTCTTCTCTTGATTTCAGCCTTTGTTCTATCAAACGGATTGACATTCGTTCTGATTAAACTGTCTCGCATGAAGAAAATCTATGATTATCCAAATGGCCGGAAGATTCATAGCAGTCCAACTCCGTTTCTGGGAGGAGCCGCTATATTCGCGACATTCTGGATAGTCTTTTCCATGATCGGCGTATATTGTCGGGAGGCAATGTTTGGAGGAGAGTCGTTCTTTCTTGCTTTCCTTCTCAGCTCAAGCGTGATATTTATTTCCGGGCTGATTGATGACTTCATTGACCTGAGGTTTTATATAAAGCTTCTGGCGCAGATTGCTGCTGCTCTTATATTGATAGCTTTTGACTTTCATATTATCAATCTCTACATACCGTTCTGGAGGTCATTCGAATTAGGCTGGGAGGCCTATCCCTTGACGGTAATCTGGGTCGTGCTGCTGACAAATGGAATAAATCTGATTGACGGCATGGACGGTCTGGCTTCGCTGATAGGGATTACAATATGTATTGGCCTCCTCATAATATCATCATTTCTGAATATTGTTCTGATCGTCGTGATTGCGGTTATCCTGGCAGGCTGCCTGATTGGATTTCTGCTGTATAATAAACCTCCGGCCAAAATATATATGGGTGACTCAGGTGCGCTCTTTATCGGTTATGTGTTTGCAGTGGCGGCAATAGTCTGTCCGATCAAGAGCTTTACCGCCGTTTCCATGTTTGTCCCGCTTGTGGCTGTCGGCCTGCCTTTGCTCGAGATAGTTACAACCATAATTCGAAGGATCTGGAGCGGCAAAAAAATATACCAGCCGGATACAAGACATATTTTTCACTACCTGATGAATTTCGGCTATTCTGAAAAGAATATACTCCTGATTCTGGGTACGATCTCCCTGGCATTCAATGCCTTCATCCCGGCCCTTTTTATATTTGACCGCCGGCAAGTTTTTTCTATATTTGTTTTGTTTTTGATGTCATTGTTTATAATATTCTTTATATTAAAACTGGTAAAAGGTGCTGAGAGAACATGAGCGCAGGATTTGTATTGGAATTTGAAAAGCCGATAGTCGAACTCGAACGCAAAATAGCCGAGATGAAGGAATTCGCCTCGGACGAAAACGTTGAGCTTTCGCGTGAAATTGAGAGTCTGGAACAGAAGTTAGACCGCCTCGCTGATGAAATCTACTCAAAGCTGACGCGCTGGGAAAAAGTTCAGCTTGCCCGTCACCCACGCCGCCCATATTCAATGGATTACATAAATGCCCTTTGCAAAGGTTTCATTGAGGTACATGGGGATCGTGGTTTTGCAGATGATAAAGCCGTTGTCTGCGGTTTCGGACAATTCAACAGCCGAAAAGTCGCTCTGGTCGGGCAGCAGAAGGCGCGCGATACAAAAGGCAAATTGCTGCGGAATTTCGGCATGATGCATCCCGAGGGATACCGGAAAGCTCTGCGGGTGATGAGGCTGGCCGAGAAATTCGAACTCCCCATCCTGATATTCATCGATACTCCCGGAGCATACCCGGGGATCGGCGCGGAAGAGAGAGGACAGGCAGAAGCGATTGCACGAAACATTCGCGAGATGTTCCGGATCAAGGTGCCGATTATAATCTCCATAATTGGAGAAGGTGCCTCTGGAGGGGCGCTCGGGATTGGTGTCGGGGATGTGGTCCTGATGCTGGAAAATGCCTGGTATTCTGTTATCTCCCCTGAGGGCTGCGCGGCCATCCTGTGGCGCGATCAGGCTAAAGCCCCCGAGGCGGCTGAGGCGCTGAAACTGACTGCCCAGGATATGCTGGAGCTGGAAGTTATCGACAAGATTATTCCCGAACCCCGTGGGGGTGCGCACAGAAATCCGCAGGGGGTTTATGATCTTCTTGGGAAGGAAATCCATGCTCAGCTGGAATACTTTGACAGCCTATCCAAAGAACAGCTGCTCGAACAGAGAACTCAGAAATTCCGTCGTATGGGCGAGGTTTTGCAAATATAAATCTAAAGGAGGCGCCGTAAACGTTCAATTTATCTCACGGCATCCGGAGATGACTTCAAATTTTAGCTATTTTGGAATAGTAGGAATTCCGATAAGTATGTAAGGAGACTACATGAAACTCTCTAAATTTACCGAAGAAGAACTTATTACTTTCAGCCTCAAGGGTGAGGATAAAGAAGATATTATAGAAGAACTGGTCGATATCGCGTCGAAGTCGAAGCTCGTCCGTGACCGCGACGAACTTCTCAAGGATATCATCGAGCGGGAGAATCTGGTGACCACCGGGGTTGGATATGGCGTTGCTTTTCCCCACGCCAAGACCAAAGCGGTGAAAGGTATCGTAATTGCTTTTGGACGTTCGGATAAAGGAATCGATTTTGATGCCATGGACAAAAAACCAGTTAACCTGTTTTTCCTGATTGCCGCACCCGAGGATGCTATCGGAGCTCACCTAAATGTCATGGCGCGTCTGTCTTTTCTGATGAAATCTGAAGAGAATCGTGAAAAGCTCTTGAAGGTGAATAATAAGGGAGAACTGCTGGCAATTCTTGATTCAGTCGAATAAATGGACATATGATAGCAATTCTAAGGAAGCTATTTGGGGAAAACAAGGAAGTAGGGCTGGCAATTATACTGGCAGCCCTGTCATTTATAATACTGATTTTGCCTCTCAGTCTTAAAAGGCCAATGGCAAAATATACCTACCTTGTAACCCTTTCGCCCTTTCAGGGGGCTTCAGAAAAACTGAAGCGATTGGCTGAGACCAACCAGAGCAATAAATGGCTGAGGGAGCAGCTTCTTAAAAGAGAACTGGAGCTCATCCGCGTTCGTGAGGCTCTGGAGCAGAATATGAGATTGCGTAACGTTCTTGGTTTTAGTGAACGGAAGAATTTTACTTTTATTCCCGGTGAGCTAAAACAGATTGATCCCAAACGCCGCGATAATGCTATCAAAATTTCAGTACGCGAAGATCAAGAAGTCACTCAGGATATGGCAGTGGTAAATCTGTCTGGTTTGGTTGGCAAAACCACGGATGTTTTTATAAACACCGTAACTGTGGAACTTCTGACGAGTCCCAACTGCCGGGTTGCAGCACGTGACCAGAATACCCGCACCATGGGAATAGTCAGGTGGGAAAGCGGGAATGATCTGCTTCTCGATAATGTTCCTCTACGGGATCCTGTTTTTATTGGAGATACGATAATCAGCTCAGGGTTGGGCGGGCTTTTTCCGGAAGGACTGCCCATCGGCGTGGTGAGCGACGTGGATATACCGAAACGAGGTTTCTTCAAGAATATAGAGATAAGACCTTTTGTCGATTTTAACCGGATCGATGAGCTTTTCATCCTGAAGCAGCCAAAGGAAACGGACGAGTAGATGCTGGGGAAAATTGCGGCTTTTGCCGCTCTGGTAATAGTAGCCATTATTTTTCAAACCTTTTTTGCCAGTCTGGTTTCGATCGATAACGTAATGCCGGATATCTATGTGGTGCTGGTGATTTATCTTACTCTCACACAGGGACTTACCTATGGGGTTCTGTTCGCGTTCATCACCGGGATAATCGAGGGCTCAGCTGATCCGGCTTTTCTCGGTTTGAGCGCGATCTTAAAGGTACTCCTGGCTTTAATCGTATATTTTATGTCAATTAGAATGCGGCTGGAGTCAAATTCCGCTCGTATTTTAACAGTATTAATAGCGGTGGCGGTTCATAATTTGTTATATTACCTGATAGCCTATAATTTTGATATTGAGTTGACGATATATACATCGGTGAAGTATGCTCTGCTCGAGGCCATTTACAGCGCCGTTATAGCCGTCATTCTTCTTTACCTGGCGAAACGAAAATTAACTCTGAAGTTTGAGGCATGACAGATTTATCTTTGACCAGCGAAAACCGCGCTCATATTCTGGGTTTGATATTCGGTGTCTTTCTGCTGATACTGACCGTTCGGCTGTTTGTGATGCAAACCCTGGAACATGCAAAATATGTCGAGAAAGCGGAAAAAAACAGAATCCGGATTGTGCCCGAAATCGCTTTCAGGGGAATAATATATGATCGAAATGGAGAGGTAATAGTAAAAAACCGGCCTTCCTATACCGTTTCCGC
>JABAHP010007400.1_pt1 | contig 22174 bp, 16 predicted proteins | sample 7062081 | NCBI WGS metagenome assembly JABAHP01 (sample SAMN14534357, study PRJNA622989) | marine sediment metagenome | biome: marine biome [ENVO:00000428]; feature: marine pelagic biome [ENVO:01000023]; material: deep marine sediment [ENVO:00002113] | place: India: Gulf of Kutch | collected...
AATACGCAATAAGGCGCATGAGATCTTCACCCCCCTTGATCTCCTTGGCCGCAGAGATCACCTGCCCCCCTAAACGATCCCTCTTGTCATAAATGGTCACATCATGACCCCGTCTGGAGGCCGCAATGGCACACTCCAGCCCCGCAAGACCACCCCCTATGACCATCACCTTCTTCTTCCGTACGCTGGGTGTGATGTGATACTCAGGGTCAATCTCATGGCCCAAAACAGGGTTCACCGTGCAGATGTAGGGTTGATTGGCAAAGAGCTTGGCAAGGCAGATCATGCAGCCGATACAGGGCTTGATCTCCTCCAGGCGATCCTCCTCCACCTTGTGCAGCAGTTCAGGATCAGAAAGAAAAGGCCGGCAGACCTCCCAGAAATCAATCACCCCCTCTGCCAGTGCCCTCTCTGCCAACACCGGATCAGCCAGACGAGGCCCAAAGGCCAGGGGCACATTAATCTGCTTTTTGGCACGCTCTGCCAAATAGAGCCATCCATCTAATGGGATATCCCTGCCAAGGGCCCCTGATCTGGACTCATGCCAGCCAATGACCATGCTGATCATGTCCGCACCAGCGTCCTCAGCCATCTTCATGAACTCAATGCATTCCTCTTCGCTGCTCCCACCATACTCATCCATCAGCTCGGTGCCATTGAGCCTTATGCACATGAGCTTGTCCTCACCCATTGCCTTCTTCATGGCCTGGATGGTCTCCACCATGAAACGGCCCCGGTTCTCCACAGAGCCTCCATACTCATCGGTCCGCTTGTTCACAGCAGAGGAGAGAAAAGTGGCCAGCAAATACCCCAGAAAACTGGTGATCTCCACCCCTTCATACCCCGCCTTGATGGCCCGTACGGCCGCATCCGCATGGTCTTGAATGGTTTGCTGGATCTCCTCCTTGGTGATCTCCCGCGGAGGCCTGAAATGCTTTAGGGTCTGGGGCGTATCAGAGGATTGGATACAGTAGTCCAAATCAATGCCCCCGTAGCGGCCTGCGTGAAGGATCTGCTGAATGGCAATGGCCCCATCCCGGTGAAACATCTCCGCAACCCTGGCAATCCCAGGGATGAACCGATCGTCGTTCAGGCATAGCTGGGTTGTATACGCCTTGCCCACACCGCTCTTGTCAGGGTAGGCCCCCTGATTGGTGAAGATGCCGCATCCCATCTGGGAGATGACCTCGTCGCGGGCAAATTCCCGCTCTGTGAGAGAGCCATCCGGATTGTTGTAATTGGAGACGCAGCAGGCGGCGTATTTCACCCGGTTTTTCGTCTCAAACTTGCCAAACTGCCCTTTGCTGAACATGTGTGGAAACTTCTCTCTGCCATTACCCATGAAATTTCTCCTTTTTGATCCTGAACGGGTCCCTTTGTTGCTGCTTGGTGTTGATGTACGGTGCTTAAAAGCGTGCATTTTGTATGAATTCGCCTCTCCTGTCAACCCACACTGCCCCCACTTTCCTATGTGTAACTCCATACAAATGGCTTTATAGGCCCTTGGTTGTTCGAGAGATCGTCTGACCAGAAATCCGCTTACTGCCTAGAAAATCTTCATATTTAAAAACGGAAATCCGGGCAGCTGATCTTATTGACATGGCTTGAACCCCTAGATAACATAGATGCCTTTCACGTTCGAGACGTGGTGGTAGATTCGCAGACCTTTGAGGATAGACCCATATATCCATAAATCATCTCATTTACGCCACCCCTAAAACCTACCCAAAAGGAGAAGCATGACAGAAACTGAGACAGGCTATCGCCAGTATCCCGCGGCCATGGTGAATATCACGAACAGGTGTACGCTTCGGTGCAAACACTGCTTCATCTACCGCCATGGCAACCCAAATGATCCACACAAGGAGATGGATACACCCACTATGATTGGAAAGCTCTCTGAATTACAAGAACGCCATGGGATAAGGACCATGTTGTGGATGGGCGGTGAACCCCTCCTGAGGCCGGATGTACTGAGGAAAGGCGCCGAACTATTTGAGAGGAACACGGTTACAACCAACGGCACGATTGATTTGATAGATCTGCCCCGTTGCACGTTTGTTGTTTCTCTGGATGGGCCACCGGAACTCAACGACGGCATCCGAGGTAAAGGCACCTTTGGGAAGGTCATGAAAACGCTTTCGCGTGTCCCAGAGGACTTCGAGCCTACCATTATGTGTCAATGCGTGGTGACCAAGACAAATGAGGACCATCTAGAAGAGCTGGTGGAGTGCCTGCGACCCACACGGGCTGAGGGCATGACCTTTTCCTTCTATGTTCCACCACAAAACGATGAATCGGAGCTCACCTGGGGCTCGCTCAAACGGCGTGATCAGGCCGTGTATGAAGTTTTTAGGTTGAAGGAAAAATATCCGGACTTCATTTGGAACAACCGCCGGACCCTCGAGCTGACGCTTTCGGAAAACGCTAAGCAGGTGACCGATAATTGTCCTTCCAAAAAGTATGTCCTGCCCCTTTATCTCGAGGGCGACCAATTTGTGACCCCTTTTTGCTGTTACGGGAATGACGTGGACTGTGATCTTTGTGGCGCCTGGGTCGTGTTTTACATTGCAGCCAAGCTCGAACAGGGCGACTTTGCCGATAATTTTCCAATTGGTAGTTGAAATTGGTCTCATAGATAGGGTACATTCTGAAAATAGACGCTGAGGGGAACCTCACGGAAAATTAGAATTCTGGAGTTGATCTCATGGCTCGAAAAGACAAAGGACACTATGCAAAAAAGCATCCATCGGACAGCAAAATCGATCAGAAACTCGCTGAGGCAGTCCAAGACCGCGCTTCAAAGGGAGAGATAGCCTGTGCTGCGGCCTTTAAGATTGTCAGTGATCTCGAGGTTTCACCCCTTGAGGTGGGTTTCACCATTGACATTCTGGAAATTCCTGTAACCAAATGCCAGTTGGGCCTTTTTGGCTATGAGCCGCCTAAGGGATTCGTCAAGCCGGCTGAATCCGTGTCACCTGGCCTGGAAGATGCCATCCGCAAGGCATTGGTCAATGCTCGCCTCTCCTGCGCTGCCGCCTGGGAGATCGCTGAAAGGCTTGGTATTGGCAAAATGGATGTGACCGCTGCCTGTGAAGCGCTGAAGATCAAGATTGCTTCCTGCCAATTGGGAACTTTCTAAGAGGCTGTCGGAAAACGCCCATCTGCTGCGTTACCCTCATCCCCCGCCCTGTTAAATCGGCTTCGCCGTCTCGCGTAGCGAGAATTTAACAGGGCAAGTCACTGCGGCGTACTTCTCTGTACGCCTCATTCCTCGGGATTTCGGAAGCCTTGCATATGGACATTTTCCATCAGCCTCTCAGAAGCCGGTTTTTCGACAGTTTCTAAAGAAATCTTTATAGATTCTTATCTGTCTTATCTTTTTGGGGCCATGTCCACCCGAGAGGATAAGTGCGTCAAAGCCTTAGCAGGATGATAGAGGCGATGGTCAAGGAAATGCCAAGAACCCTGGAGGGCGTCGGTTTCTCCTTGTAGATCAGAGCAGACAAAATGATGGCGATGATAAAATGCATGCCCGTTATGGCCGTGATGATAGAGAGGGGTCCGGTGGAGAGTGCTTTAAGGTATGCATAGTAGCCTGCGAGATTGATCAGGCCCATCACAAACCCGATGAGTAGGGCATCTTTTGGGCTTTCGTTTGCCTCTTCCGTTTGCAGCCTCCTTCTCAATCCGAGAGCAAAAACGCTTGAAGCTATATACGAGATGGCAATGAAGGCCATTTTATTTGTATACATGGCGGCAAATTTGCTCGAAATTATGGCCACGGCACCGGCTACTAGGGCAACGAATATGCAAAGAAAGCCCGTTTTTCTTCTTCCATAGCTTGTGGTTTCATCACCAAATTCCCTTGTTAAGACGACGATGACCACCATGGCGAGTAGGATCCCTACGACCTGATAAAAAGACGGACGATCTTTGAAAAAGAGGATGGAAAATATGACCACAAAGACAGCACTCAGCCTGATAATGGGATAGGCGATGCTGGCAGGAATATTCTTCAACGCCTCTATGTGAGTGACCGTGGCCAGAAGAAAGGCGGCACTGTTTATTAGGGCGACAAATAACAGAAATCGGATATTCGCAACAGACTCCTCTAGGACGACAAAGAGGATTGAACTCAAAATGGCCACCGTGGCCATGAAGGAGAAGGTTGTCCAGGCCGTATTGCATCTTTTTTCAGCAGAGACCTTGTACAAGAACCTCTGCGTGCCCATAAGAAACAAAGCAATAATTGAGAAGCTGTACCAACTTTCCATGCATTCTTCCAGACAGCTAAATCTGCCGCTTTCCCAACGGTCCCATTTGATTACCCCACACAATTAACTACTATCTATTTGATTAGATTTCAACGCGTTATAAAATCCCTTCACGATTTTATAGAAAGATTTCTCTGGAACGGAATGGGAGAGCGGGCTATTATTTCCCTGTGACGCCAATAGAAAAATTCAGTGTGCTATGAATAAGAAAAAATGGTCAAGCCGCATCCTGCTTAAATATTGGCTGCTGCAACTGCCCGCATTAGCGCTCCTGGTTTTGATCCTTATCTTTGCGCAGCGCTGGGTGGATCTCCCGGCATGGATTTTCTGGGGCTCTCTCACCATCTGGGTGGTTAAAGACGCCGTCCTTTATCCTTTTGTCTGGCGTGCATACGACTGGGATCGTTCGAAAGACTCTAATTCCATGGTCGGGGCGAAAGGCATTGCCAAAGAACGACTGGCGCCTTCCGGATATGTACAGGTCCGCGGCGAGCTGTGGAAGGCCGAGCTTGCGGAAGGAGTCCAGCCCGTGGAAGAGGGGAAACCTGTCCTCGTTCAAGAAATCCGCGGTCTAACGCTTATCGTAGGGCCTGGCGTTGAAAAAAGTGAGAAGAGATGAACCCCCCGCCCACATTTTTCCCTAGGCTATCCGCAGAACTCACATAATGTATTGAAACACCTGAATATTTAGTGGTAAAATAATACCTTGCGCGAATTTTATCTCAGAAATCCTCCTGGCAGATTAGGAGCCAGTGGGAAAGAGTGTAAGCGCAGAGAAAGATGATCGCAATGACTATTTCCGTTTTAGCCATACTCATCATTCTTCCCATACTGGCTTGTATGCTCATCTACAACAAGCTCGTCATAAGGAGAAATCTCCTTAAGGACGCCTATTCCCAGATTGATGTGGCGCTCAAGAGACGTTACGACATAATTCCCAATCTCCTGGAATCCTTGAAGGCGTATATGAAGAAGGAGCCAGAGGCATTGGAAGCAGTCATTCGAGCCCGCAACCTGGCCAGCGCCGCCAATACGAGGGCAGCAGGTAACCCTGGTGATCCGGGCCCCATGAAAGGACTCATGGAAGCAGAGGAAGTACTGAGAACCACATTGACTCGCCTGTTCACCGCTGTGGAGGACTCTGCTGAGATCAAAGCCGATGAGACCGTACGCAAATTTATGGTAGAAATCAATTTAATGGAAAACAAAATTGCCCAAGCTCGGCAGGCCTACAATGCCGCGGTTCAGATATACAATAATAGTCGAGAAAAATTCCCCAATCTACTCGTCGCAAATCCTTTTGGCTTTAAGGAAGCCTTCCTTCTGGATTTGGAGCTAACGGCAGCCCAGCCTGACGCCCCGCTCCTCGCATCTTAATACAATCTGCCCAATTCAACATTGCACCCATCCACGGCAGGACGGATTTTCTTAAACTTATTTTCGAGATGTGACACTAGGGTGGTGGCATCGCCCATGCTTTAAGGGAAATGATCGGTTCGTGGCGAGCAACCAAAACTATGGTTTCTCTAAGAGGTGAGGATAGTCCTTCTTGATCTGTTTCTTAAGCTGTGAGCCTATTTTCACGGCGTAAAGGGTTTCCACCTCTGATAGAAGATCTGCCGGTAGTCCCCTTGCTTTTCTCAAGTTTGCCCTCCGAAGATGGGCCTTCTGGAGGTTAGCTTTCTCCAGATTGGAATTTTCCAGATTTGCTTCCAGCAGAATAGCCTCTTTTAGATTGGCTACCCTGAGATCAGCCCCTTTAAGGTTGGCGCCCTCCAGAGTCGCACTCAATAGGTTGGCCCCTTGTAATATGGCTCCCCAGAGGTTGGCCCCGCGCAGGTTAGATTCCCTCAGATCGCAAACCCTCAAATCGGCCCGCTCAAGGTCAGCGCCCTCAAGGCTGGCGCCTAACAGATTTGCTCCACGGAGATTGGCTCCGCCCAGTTTTGCCTTCTGAAGATTTGCTGCTTCAAGGTTTGCCTGCTCCAAGTCGGCACCTCTCAGGTCGGCACCTCTCAGATCGGCGCCCTGGAGAAAGGCCCCTGCCACTTTGCCATGGCGGATATTCGCTCCCATGAGATAAGCCCTCTGGAGCCTGCCTTTCCTGAGAGAGATCCCCTGAAGATTTGCATAATTGAGGTCGGCTTCCTCCAGTTGGGATTCATCCAGCAAGGCATCTGACAGGTTGGACTTGGTAAATTTCGCTTTATGAAGGTTCGTGCGCATGAGAAGGGCTCCTCGCAGGTTAGCTCCCATGAGCATGGCACCACGGAGATTGGTTTGTGCCAAATTTATTCGATGATCCTCACCATTCAGGTAGGAGAGTCCGCGTCTTCCTATGACGGTCAATAGCGCCTGGATATCTGCAGGAAGTTTTGGATAGAGGGTGTAGAGAGGATCCGCTTTGGATTCTCTTCCTACGACTTTAAGTCTTTCACCTGCCTCTTGTGTTTTTGCTTCCCAGGACGCGTTTTCCCTTACGTAGGCGGTCAAGATCTCCATAACCGGCCAATAATATTCCGACGATTCCCTGGCAATTCCCTCTAAGGCATATATGCCTCCCACCCGAATCTCTAATCTTTTTTTCCCACTGGTATAACTTGCAGCCAGTTGGTTGATCGCCCTGGTAAAACGTTCCGTAACCTGTCCCTGTTTAGAAAGCTCGGCCGTCCTCTCGGCTGCGGTCATTCGGCGCATGACAAAATAGAGCCCGATTAGGACAAGCGTCCATCCCAGGATTTGTGCCAAGCTTCCCCGCAGTTGGTTCTCCAGCATGATTCGTTCTTTTGGATCTTCAATGCCTCTATCATGGAGTTGCCATTTAGGGATGTAAATAACAGAAGCGCCGAAAATGAAAGCCAAAAGAATAAAAATGACGATGCTACGTTTTCTCATGGCTAATTCCCCTCCCCCCCTATTCTGTGGAACCGTGTCCTCGGGCTTTGGGCCCTCCCAGGCACCAATTAGACCTGCCACCCTATAGCTATTCTAATAAAACACTTCTTACCCGCTTTTTGGAAGAAATGCAAATCCATTTTCCGAATCAGGGGCCTTGCTGTAAATGCCCCAGAATCGTTCAGGATTTTTTTAAGGCTTTCCTTAGCTTCTGGGAGGCTTTAAGATCCACTTTTCCCGTTTCCGGATCAATGACCACACCATAGTCCTCACTGGCACTCTCTATGCTTACATATCCCTCTGTCACATCACTTTCCACCAATTCCATCTCACGCTCCAGCGGCGCGCCATATCCGCCGCCGCCGGCTGCATCCATTATCACCACATCTCCTGGTCTTAGCTGAGTCAGCCCATACGGATTCCCTGGCTCACCATTCACCAGAAACCGGGCTTTTGAACCATTCTTGCCACCAAACAGACCTTGCGGGGGATAACGAAATCTTCCTGACTGCATGCCCAGATTTACCGGGGGAAGAGGGGCATATTCATCATCCGGAATCCTCAATACAACTCTTCTGCCCAGGCCTCCTTTCATCTTACCGGGGCCGCCTGAATCGGCAAGCAGCTCTCTCTTCTCCACAATTAACGGTGTATCGCTCTCGAGTATCTCCACCGGCGTATTGGCCCCGTTGGCCGGGAATATGGCCACATAATGACCATCCATTGAGGAGCTGGCACCCATCCCTCCGCCCCGGATCCTCACGGAGTGAAACGGCTGCCCGTCATGCCTTTTTCCGTACATGACGTTCATGGTTGCGGGTGTTCCTCCACTGGCCGCGATGACTCTGTCAGGCAGAGCGCCGGCCAATGCCCTGTATATAATTTCGGTGAGGAAATGCCCTATCTGTAGTCGAGCTGCGACGGCCGCCGGGAACTTGCAGTTGACCACGCTACCCTCGGGGGCCTTCATGGATATGGGGGCTGCAGTACCGTCATTGTTGGGGATTTCAGGATCAAACATGCTCTTTATGGCCATGTGTACATAGGCATAAGTGAAGTTGTAGACCACATTGCCGCCCCAGCCCACTTGACCTGAAGAGCCATCAAGATCCACGATGATATCACTTCCTTTGACTTCAACGGCTGCCTTGATGAGGATATCATCCTGACCCTCCATCTGTTCTACAATCCCCTCTGCGCGATACACCCCATCGGGAACCTGGTCGATGGCTTCCCTCATGCTCTTTTCTGTTCGCCCTATGATCTCATCCGCCAGGTCATCCAAACTGTCGAGATTGCTCTCTTCGAGCATTTGACAGATCTTCTCTGCACAAACATGATTTGCCGCGATCTGGGAACGGATATCTCCGGTCACTTGATCTGGCGTACGCACGTTCCACCGAATCATCTCCAAGACAGACTCATTAAGAACGCCTCCGTCATAGAGCTTTACAAGAGGGATAAAGAGGCCTTCTTCAAAGACTTCGTGGTTATCCGAGGCGACCCTCCCGCCTATGTCTGAATGGTGAAATACACAGGCCGTAAATGCCGTCAGCTGATCCTTCTGGAAAATGGGGCTCATGACACAAACATCATTGAGGTGCCCTGCAAGTGCCCAGGGATCATTTGTTATAAATATATCTCCATGCTTATAACTGTCATCAGGGAGTTGTCTCACGAGATTCTTGATGCCCAAGGCCATTGCTCCTGATTGACCAGGTGTGGCGAATGTCCCCTGCGCCAATTCTCTCCCTTTACGATCCGTAAACATGCACGTGTAATCGTGGGCATCGCGCAGGAGACTTGAGAATGCCGTGCGCGAAACCGTGCTGTCCGCTTCGTCCACTATGGAGAGTAGCCTGCGCCAGAGTATCTCTAAAGTGATGGGGTCAAATTTTTGTCCCATTTCAATCCTTTTTCACACTACCTCATGCTTCCTAATCGCTGACGGGCAGAGTCCTTCGCTCGATTTATTGCCTTTTCCGACATAGGTTCCCTTTCATTGGGCGGCATCTCCCGCCCAATGAAAAATTCCTCTTCTCTGTGTCCTCTGAGTCTCTGTGGTTAAATTATGCCAATTCAATCCACAAGAAGCCATAGTCGTCTACGGAGACTGATGCGTCTTCCCCTATGACCACTGTGGATTCTCTCTCTTCGATGATCGCCGGGCCATGAAACGCTGCGCCTGGAAACAGTCTGTATCTGTCATAGACGGTGAAAGGGATAAAACTCTCGGCAATGCCTGAATAAGCGCTTCTTTGCCCCTTCACCGTATCCTGAAGCGACTCACCTGTTTTCCGCAGCTTGGGGAATTGTAAAAGCTTCTCTGGCAGACTTGCTCTCACCTTGAAATTCACGAATTCAACGCGGGAATCAGGATAGGTCCTGCCATAAAGCTTTTCATATATCTCGTCAAAGCGTCCGCGGATCTCTTCCTTCTTGATCTTGGTGAAGTCTTTTCTGGGAATAGGCGTACCGGTTTCAGACCCCTGGCCCACAAACCGCATATCCACAGAGCGCTCAAATTTGATATTTTTCTCTGTGCCCGTCTTTTGCAGCGTCCTGCCTCCTTCGGCTTCCATCTCTTTGAAGATTTCTTCAATCTCCTTAAAGTCTGCATCTTCAAGAGTCACTTTGTGACTCCTTACCAGGTCAAATGCCCTGGGGGCCGTGAAGAAACCCAAGGCCGAACCCACACCGGCGTTGGGCGGAACGACTATTCTGGGTGCGCCCAATTTTTTGGCCAAACCATAGGCATGCACGGGCCCTGCACCACCAAAAGCCGTAAGGGTAACCAACTTGGGATTCCCACCCTTTTCTGCAATATGGGTCTTGGCCGCCGCAGCCATGGTCTCGTTAATAAGATCATGGATTCCCCATACCGCCTGTATCAGAGAAACACCAAGAGGCTTGGCAATCTTTTCCTCAATGCCACGCCTGGCGGCTTCTTTGTCCAGCTTCATCTCTCCGCCCAGAAAATAGTGCTCATCCAGATAGCCCAACAAGAGATCCGCATCTGTAACGCCTGGTTCCGTTCCTCCTCTTCCGTAACAGATGGGCCCTGGGTCCGCACCGGAACTTTCCGGTCCAACCCGTAGCGTGCCCATTTTGCTCACCTTGGCAATGCTGCCCCCACCTGCCCCGATCTCCATCAAATCAACGACTGGCACCTGTATAGTAAGCCCGCTGCCCTTCATGAAGCGCTGCACACGCCCCACCTCAAAGGTGGGCACAACGCCAGCTACTCCCCCTTGAATCAAACAGGACTTGGCTGTGGTGCCTCCCATGTCGAAGCAGAACATCTCCGGGATGTCGAAAAGTTTTCCGAAGTACTGGCCAGCTATAACTGCTGCGGTTGGTCCTGACTCGATAATCCGTACAGGAAATTTGGCGGCCGTTTCCACAGATGTGATACCCCCACTTGAAAGCATGATGAAAAGCTTGCCCTTGAATCCCATGGACTCCAATCTGCTGGAAAGCTTTGAAAGGTAATTGCCCGTCAGGGGTTTCACATAGGCGTTGGTCACTGTGGTGCTTGTTCGCTCGTACTCCCTGATCTGCGGAAGGACGTCGTAAGAAATGGAGACAGAAATTTTGGGCGTCTCCTTTTCAATAATGTCCCTGATCATAAACTCGTGGATCGGATTCTCAAAGGAGTTTAAGAGACATACTGCGACGGACTCCACACCCACTTGAACCAGTCTACGCAAAACCTCTTTTACCTCTTCCAGATCCAGGGCTTTCAGTATGGTTCCATCGCTTCGGATCCTCTCATCCACCTCTAAACGAAAACGCCTGGGNNCAAGCACATCCCTGAAACCCTTGGTGGTAATGAGTCCGGTCCTGGCCCCTTTCCTCTCTATGATGGAGTTGATGACCAACGTTGTTCCGTGAATCACTTCATCCAGCTCCTCAATAAATCCAGGGATCTGTTGCTCCAGTTCCTTCATTCCCTGCTCTACCGCATCTGAAGGGTCACTTGGTGTGGTGAGGCACTTGTTGATTTTTATCTCCCCTGTCTGGTCATTGAGAAGCACAAAGTCTGTGAAGGTGCCCCCAATATCACAGCCCAACCTGTAATCCTTTTCAGCGCGGCGGTGTGCTAAATCCATGTGGTAGTGTCTATCCCTTGTTTTTCTTGCTTTCAATAGCAGCCAAGATTTTGTCGGGGGTCATGGGAAAAGCCGTAATGGTAACGCCGATGGCATTGGCAATAGCGGCGGCATAGCCCTGTGCAGCACTCATGGCAATGGACATGCCCGCCTCCTTGGCCCCGTAAGGACCTGCCGGGTCATGGGACTCTACGATGATGCTGTTGATCTTGGGCATATCCGCTGCAATGGGGACCTTGTATTCCAGCTGAGTGGGATTCAGACACCGCCCCTTATCCCATAAATGATATTCCGTGAGCATCCCTCCATGCCCGCCCATGGCTACGCTCCCCTCAAACTGGCCTTCCAAGACCATGGGGTTAAGGGCACATCCCACGTCCTGAGCTGCGGTCACTTCCAGCACCTTGACTTGACCTGTCTCTGGATCCACCTCCACCTCCGCGATCGTCGCACCAAAAGAGAAGGTCTCAGAAAGCTGCCCCTTTGGATTTTGGACCCACTCCCGCCGGTGATCCACCTTGGGGGCAAAGTGACCTTCCCCGGAAACAGGCTTTCCTTGGATCAGCCCCATTCGCACCGCTTTCTTGAGGGGAAGAAATTTGTCGGGACTACCGGCCACAAAGATCTTCTTATCTCTCAGCACCAGGTCGGCGGGATTNNTCTTCTTGTCTCTCAGAACCAAATCGCCAAGATTTGCCTCCATGGCCTCTGCGGCTATCTGGAAAAGCTTTTCCCTGGCATCAATTGCAGCAAGGCGTGCTGCATTTCCCCCTACAAACGTGGAAACCATAGAGTAGGAACCAGGATCATTGGCCGTAACCTCAGTGTCTGCGGTAATCAGGGTGACATCCTCCATTTGCAATCCCAGCTCCTCTGCCACCACTTGCACAAGCATGTTGTCATTTCCCTGACCGTTGTCTACGACCCCCGAGTTTAGTGTGACCCCTCCGTCTTCATTAAATTTGATAAATGCCTGTGATCCCCCCCTGATCCCGAGCGGGAACCCGGTCTGTACAGAATTCACCCCAATACCAATCCCCCGCCACGGCGGCAGTTTACCCTGTTTTTTCTTCCATCCCGCCTTTTCTGCTGCCTTCTCGATACATTCCGTAAGCCCACAGGAGGGAACATGGCTCCCCGTGGGCGTATAGTCTCCCGCTTTTCTCGCATTCACAAGCCTCATGTGTAGCGGGTCAATTCCCAACTCCTGTCCCAGCATGTCCAGTTGGAGATCAATGCCGCAGGCAAAGGAGCGGCCATGCATTCGGATCATGCCCCGAGGGGTCTTGTTGGTAAAGATTCGGTAGCCGTTGTAACGCACATTATCCATACGGTAGGCCTGCTCCATGCAGAGGAAGGGGACAGAGGTGGCAATGGGACCGGTGGAGGAATAGGCGCCGCCATCCATGTAGCAAGTAATATCTCTTGCAAGAACACGCCCTTCCCTGTCCACGCCCGTCTTGATCGTGGTGATCAGGGCATGGCCCATCCGAACACTCACCGAGTTTTCCTCTCTGGTGTACACGATCTTAACGGGCCTACCCGACTTTTTTGCCAAAAGGGCGCATATAAAATCCCCAGGGGATACCTCTGATCGACCCCCGAAGGCACCACCTATGGCGATCTTTCTGACCCTAACCTTGTGAAGGGGCATGGAGAGGAGGTTGGCGAGGGGTTTAGACTTCATGTGCGGGCCGGCATTGGGGGTCCAAACCTCCAAATTGCCCGCATCATCAAATCGCGCAGCGACGGCAAAAGGCTCCCCCTGGAAGTAGTTATCCTCAGCTGCTGTAAAGGTATCCTCCCTGACGATGTAAGCGTCTTTGAAGCCTTTCTCAATGTCCCCCACATCGATTTCCACATGAATGTTTATGTTGTTCGGAAATCCCTCGTGGATGAGAGGGCCTTCTGATGCCATAGATTCAAGGGGATCATACACGGCAGGTAGCTCTTCCAGGTCCACCGCTATCAGATCCAAGGCCTCCAGGGCGGTGCCTTCATCCACAGCAGCCACTGCCGCAATCTCATCACCGAAGTACCGCACCTTGTCCGTGGGCAACATTTCCATGTCCTGCGTGTAACGAAAAACGCCCCATTTCACCCCTGTCGTATCCTGGCCCGTCACAATGGCCTTTACCCCTTTGAGTTTTTCCGCCTTTGACGTATCCACGTGAAGGATCCGGGCATGGGCCAATGGACTACGCTTGACCTTCCCCACGAGCATCCTGGGAAGCTTTAGGTCAGCGGAAAATTGCGCTTCCCCAGTGACTCTTGACAGGGAATCGNNAAACCTCGATTTTATTTGCCTCACTTTCGACACCCCTTTAAACACTTGCAGACTGATGCCGGATACCAGATTCCAGATACCGGATGAAGACTTTTCGAAGATCAATGGCCCCAAACCTCTGTTATCAGGGATCCAGTATCAAGTATCTAGCATCAAGTAACAGTCCCACCTCTTGCCACATCTAGAATCGCTTCAACAATCTTTGTATATCCGGTACATCGACATATGTTTCCGCTAATGGCCCTGCGGATATGAATCTCGCTCGGATTGGGGTTTTGGTTCAGAAAGGCCCTGGCGGACATGAGAATTCCCGGCGTGCAAAAGCCACATTGTACGGCACCGCGATCAATGAAGGACTGCTGTAACGGATCGAGTTGGCCATCCGCCATGCGCAAGCCTTCCACGGTCAAGATTTCTGATCCCTGAACCTCCGCAGCAAGCGTTAGACAGCTTCTTATGGGCAGCCCATCACACAAAACCGTACAGGACCCACAGACGCCTTCACCACAGCTTTCCTTTGTCCCTGTCAGTTCCAGATCCTCCCGCAAAACCTCCAGAAGTGTGCGATTGGGAGGCACGTACAGATCATATGCTTCCTTATTAACCGTCAGCGATATGGGTATCTTTTCTTTCATGATTTTGCCCTCTCAAGGGCCTCTTTTATCGCCCTTTTGGCCATCACACCGGACATCTTCTGTCGATATTCAAGGGTAGCTCCCAGGTTATCCACCATAAAGGCGGATGCGTGTCTCCGAACCTGATCGGCCGTCTCATCGATGGTTCCCGTGTCCTCAGGTCTTTTCCCCACCAAAATCCCTGCGGCCTCCCTCAAAAGAAGAGGGGAGGCGCCAGCCCCACCAATCGCGATCCTGGCATCAGATATTTTACCTTTCTCCAAGGCCAGGGATGCAGCGGCAGAAACCAAGGCAAAGTCAAGGGCCGAACGGTAAGTCAGCTTTTGAAAACTGCTCCCCTGGCCCTTGACTGCAATTGGCACATGAATCTCTGTAACCATCTCGTCAGGTTCAGTGGCAAAGGGATTCTCCCCCTTACCTGTAAAAAACTCTTCAATGGGAAGCATTCTTTTTCCCCTGCTGGATTCAAGGATAACCTTCGCATCCAGAGCCATCAGGGCACAGGCCCCATCCGATTGGTTCGCGGAACGGCACCGATCGCTATTCTCTTCCGCATAACAGGTTTCCCCATTATCCTTGTGACACCTGGTCCTTCCTGAACGCCAGAAAGCGGACTGGTTGTAATAGAGACACCGCGTCTGAAGACAAAGATTCCCTCCCATTGTTCCTCGAAAGTGCTGGACGGGGGGTGCGCCAATCCGCTTGATGGCCTCCAGGAGTGCAGGGAAATTGGCCCTAATGAGGTCTGAATCTAGCACGGAAGAGAGGGGGGTCATGGCACCAATCACTACCATACCGTTCTCTTGACGGACAAAGCTCAACTCCTGGAGATTCTTCAAGCTGATCAGAAATGCGGGCTCAACCAGGCGCTGTTTCATCCGCACGATCAAATCCGTGCCGCCTGCAATAACCCTGGCCTCCTCACCTTGGTTCGCAAGAAATTCCAGGGCTTCCTCAAGGTTTTCGGGTTCAACATATTCAAAGCTTGGAAGTCTCAACGAACTAATCCTCTTTCATTGTTTGCTTATAGCCCACTGCTGAGACGCAAGAACTTGGGTCGGATTATGCGGCGACGGTTCGTGAATCGAAACCACATCTCGTCCCGACTCTGGCGGGACTGAGTGCTTTCCCTCTGCCGTCCTCCTTGCCTTGCCATAGCTTAAGCGACGGCAGGTCAACGGCAAAGGGAAAATCTATTCCTCTGCGCTCTCAGCGCCTTTGCGGTGAAAGATTACTCTTTTGCCTTTAGTGCAGCCAATATCTTCTCAGGCGTAATAGGCAAGTCTCTGATCCTCACGCCTATGGCATCGTACACGGCATTGGCGACAGCCGGTGCGGTGGGGACGAGGCCCGGTTCTCCCACCCCCTTGGCCCCAAAGGGCCCCGCTTCATCGTTGGTTTCAATGCATTCCACGTGAATTGGGAAATTGATGTCAGCCGACGACATTACCTTGTAGTCCAAGAAATTGGGATTAATATTGCGGCCTCTCTCCTTTTTATAATCCTCAGATAGTGCATAACCCAAACCCATGACAACACCACCATAGATCTGCCCCTCGATGGTCTGCTTGTTAATCACCTGGCCCACATCATGGGCAGCAACAAACTGAACGACTCTGACTTCTCCGGTCTCTAGGTCCACCTCCACCTCCACACCCTGGGTACCGAAAAGGTAAGTCTCTGAGATGTTCCCTCTGCATGTGCTCATATCGACCATCTGGTTGCATGGGTCATAGAACGCCTCTGCCACGATCATGGTGCCCTGCTCCCTGTAATGGGCCTCCCTTAAGATCTCCTCGAGCTTTAGCTGAAGCATCGTGTTGTTCGGTTCTTCCTTGAGGAAAATAATATTCTCCTTTAGATCGAACTCCGAGGGATCGCATATTCTCTCATAATTTAGGTCGGGGAGTTCAAAATCAGGATCCTTCTTTTGTCTCCTTTTGAGATTGAAGTGTACCCGGGGCATGAAGTGTTCTGCGGCCACTTGAAATATCTTCTCTCTCGCCTTTTGTGCCGCCATGATGGCTGCATTGCCGGATGTGAAAGCCCCACGGCTGGCATGTGTCCCCACATCCCAGGGGCAGGTGGCTGTGTCCACTTGAGCGATTGTAATTCTATCCGGTGTTACACCTAAAGCCTCTGCCGAGGTAAGGGTAAGGGCTGCGTTAAAGCCCTGTCCCATTTCAATACCACCGGTCATCACGGAAACGTTGCCAAAGTCATCCAACTTCATGATCACTCCGCATCCATCAGAACGATAGACCCTGGCGCCCCCGCCTACGTGGAGCAAAGAGGCCATGCCCACGCCCCTGCTCTTGCTGTCAGCATTCTTTTTCTTCCCCCGTTTTTCTTGCCACTCAAGCTTCCCTGCGACCTTTTTCAAACAGTCTTTCAGACCGCATGTGGTGATGTTAAGCCCCATGGGGGAGATCTCATCGGGGATGTTGCTGTTTATTACTCTAAATTCATAGGGATCGAACCCCGCCGCCTCAGCAAGTTGATCCATATTGCTTTCCACAATCCAGGTGGACTGTGGATTGCCATACCCCCTCATGGCCTGGCAATAGGTGTTATTGGTGTAAACCATTTTTGCTTCATAAAAGATATTGGCCACTCGATAAAGAGAAGAAAAGGTCATCATCATCACACTCGGGGTCGTTGCGCCCCACGAGGTGTACGCCCCGTTGTCCAGGATCATACGCACATCCCGAAATTTGAGCCTTCCTTCTTTATCGCATCCCTGAATAATATTTGCCTCGGTCGGCTGCCTCGGTGAGGTGGTCTTGAATTCCTCTTCCCGACCTAGCACAATCTTCACAGGTCTACCTGTTTTGTAGGCTAAAAGAATAGCAATATATTCATAACAGTGCGTATCCAGACCCGTTCCAAAAGCGCCCCCCAGGGTTGGAACGATTATTCTGGCGTTTTTGCCCTTAAGGCCCATAGCCTCCAGCGCACTGTTAAAATCGTTCTGGGCTAAATAGGGAATCTGGGTCTTGCAGTGGATGAGCAAATTGTTGTTGAGATCAAACTCTGCCACGCATCCCGCCGTCCCCATACAGGCTTGGTGAACGATAGGGGTCTCAAAAAACCCTTCTGCAATGTAAGATGCCTCCTGCTTTGCCCTTTCCACATCGCCAGCAACAAAGTTCCAGGGGACTGGAACCAGATTGTCTTTCTTGGGTTTCCCTCTGGTATCCAATTCATGGACGAGCGGTGCATCCTCCTTCATGGCATCTTCAGGCGTGAACACGCCGGGAAGTTCTTCGTATTCCACCTCAATTAGATCGACAGCCTCTTCAGCAACCTCCTGATCAATAGCGGCCACGGCAGCAATTTCATCACGAAACTGCCTGACTTTTTCTTTTTTTAAAGCAAAGTTGTCTTTTATGAATCCGATCCGGATCTCGGGTGTATCATAACCTGTAATCACTGCCCGAACACCGGGAAGCCTCTCTGCCTTGGACGTATCAATGTGTCTGATTCTGGCGTGTGCGAAATCGCTGTACTTTATCTTTCCGTAAAGCATGCCAGGCCTTACAAGGTCGTGGATGTATACAGCCTTTCCTGCCACTTTGTCCGGGGCATCAGGCCTCGGCGTTTCACTGCCAATGAAACTGTATTCCACTATGAAATCTCCTGGATCTTGCTCCACTCAATGAGAACCATCTGATTGTGCCAATCGATCTTAGCCCTAAACCGCCTCGCCAACCTTACCACGCGTTTGTGATTCCTCCGCCGCCTTTTTTATGGAATCAATGATCTGGACATATCCCGTACAACGACACAGGTTGCCCGAAATCCCTCTCCTTATCTGCTCATCGGTAGGATTGGGGATCTCATCCAAGAGTGCCTTTGCAGACATGATCATGCCTGGTGTACAAAAACCGCACTGGACTCCCCCATTCTCCACAAAGGCTTCCTGAATGGGGTCAAGCGCATTCCCTTCGCCGAGCATTCCTTCGATGGTGGTTACTTTTTTGCCTTCGATCTCAAAGGCGGGATACAGGCATGAATCCACACTCATCCCGTCCACCAGCACCGTGCATGAACCGCACTCACCCTCACCGCAGCCCTCCTTTGTCCCAGTCAGTTGGAAGTCATCCCTGATGACCTGCAACAGCATCTTGTGGGACTCCACTTCAGCAGAGACCTGGTAACCGTTTAGGCTAAAGGTGATGACCTTTTTCATTCATTCCCCTCTACTCTAACTGCTGACCTCATCTCAGATACCATCTGGGGATTGAGAGCCATCATGGGCGATTCTCTTGCGGCCACATTTATAATTCCCGGGCAATATAAAGTTAAAATCTTTTTGTGTTTTGGGCTTTGTCATTTATTTGAACTTTGAATTTTGGCATTTGTCATTTTTGCACTCATTCCGAAATCCGAATTCTGAAGCCTAGTCGATATTCTCCAGGGCTTGCTGGATAGCTCTCTTAATCAACACCCCGGACATGATCCTTCTGTATTCTTCCGTGGAACGCACATCGGTGATGGGACTGACCTCCTGTTCCACCATTTCACTGACGCGATCCAATAATTCCGGTCCAATCTCTTCACCCTCTATGAGCTTTTCCACATTTCCCAGCCTTAGAGGCACAGGAGCAACAGCACCTACCACCAATCGGCATTCCACGCATTTTTTCTTATCCATAACCAGCAAAGCCGCGGCATTGACAACGGCGATATCCTGGGCCACTCTACCCACCTTCAAGAAGGCCATGCCTGTGTGGTTCGCTTTCTCCGGGATGTGGACGTGGGTGAGCACTTCCTCGACCTGCATGCAATTCTCGCCGGGCCCGGTGAAAAAATCATCAATGGGGACCTCCCGTTCGCCGCCTGGACCCTGCAATTTCAAAGTGGCCTCCATGACCATGAGGGGAGGGGCACAATCTGCGGAGGGAGCAGAATTGCACAGATTACCGCCCATGGTGGCCACATTCCTGACCTGGGGATTTGCAAGGAGTGAGACGGCCTTCGCAAGGGCTGGATATTCTCGGGCAATAACGGGATCTCTCTCCACACTCCTCATAGGGGTCATGCTCCCCAAGGATGATCCCCCGTTATGGCTGATATGGCTCAGAGTGCTAACTCCCCTTAGAGAAACCAAGGCTTCAGGCTGAATGGCCCTCTGCTTAATCCTCACAAGGATGTCCGTGCCCCCTGCAATGTATTGCGCACGGCCTCTCAATTTCTCCATTTGGGAAAACGCTTCTTTGAGTGTTTGAGGTTGGTAGTAATCAAATCTTTTCATATTTATCCGTTTAAGTGAGAGATTGCTTCGTCGGCAAATGGCCTCCTCGCAATGACATCAAAGCGCTGCGTTCCTTATTCCCAAATCCGAAATCGGCAATCCAAAATCTACTGCTCTCTATTATCAAATACCCTTTGGCTCTTTCTCTCGGATCGTGGTAATGATCCGTACTCCACAAGCTCTACGTTCGCACTCACCAGGATCTGTGTCTTAATCTCATCTCCTATCTTTTTACCCAACTCTGCATCTCTGGTGCTCTCTACACCCTGATCGCGCTCCACCTTCAGCATCATATAGTCCTTACCATCTTCTTTTCTTTCCAGATGTATCTGGTATTCGCTGCCGATCCCTTCAACGCCAGAAAGAACGTGATCAATCTGGCCTGGATAGATATTGACGGCCCGGAATATGATCATATCGTCAGAGCGGCCTAGAATCTTGTCGTGTCTCGGCATGATTGAACCGCAGGGGCAATCTCCGGAAACCAGTCTCGTGAGGTCCCTTGTTCGATACCGTATCAGGGGTGCGGCCTCTTTTCTCAGCGTGGTTACCACCATTTCCCCTGTCTCGCCCTCAGGCACAGGCTTGAGCGTGTCGGGGTCAAGAATTTCTAAGATGTAGTAGTCTGCCCAGTAATGGATCCCCGTATGGTGTATACAATCCAGTCCGGTTCCAGGGCCATAGAGTTCTGTCATCCCTGGTATGTCGAACATATCTTCCAGACCAAGAAGGTCTTTGAAGCCCTGCCTCATGGCATCGCTGGACCTCTCTGAACCGAAAATCAATTTCTTGAGATTGATTTTATCTCTAATGCCCCGCGTGTTTACCTCCTCGCCAAGAAGGAGTGCCATAGATGCAGTACACACCATGACCGTGGTCTGGAAATCTATCAAGAACTGGCACTGCATATCCAGATTACCGGGACCTGCAGGAATGGCCATGGCGCCGAAGGCCTCACACCCCATCTGGAAGCCCACTCCTGCCGTCCAAACCCCATAACCTACTGCAACCTGGACTCTATCATCGGGCGTCAACTGGGCCATCTCGTAGCAGCGCGCGAAGAAATGGGTCCAATCATCTATGTCCTTTTGCGTGTAGCAGAGTACTTTCCTTTTCCCAGTGGTGCCGGATGAGGCATGGATGCGTACCACCTTCTCAAAGGGAACAGAGAGAAGAGGGAAAGGGTATCCCTCCCTTAGGTCATCGGCGGTCGTGAAGGGGAGCTTTTGCAGGTCTTCGATTGAACGTATATCCTCTGGTTTTACTCCCTGTTCATCGAATCTCTTGCGGTAAAAAGAGGATCCTCTGTAAGCGTGGTTAACTGTCCATTTCAACCCTTCCTCTTGAAGATCTAACAACTCCTCTTTTGTCTTTACTGTGGGCATAAAGGTCTTTGCCATGATCCTTTTCACGCCTCCTCTAATAAGTCAAAAATTTAGGAATTGAAAACATTAAGCTGTTTAAAACAATTATGGAGTAGTGGAGTGTTATTTTTACCGTGCCATATTTGGGATAACCAAAACGATCTCTGGGAAAATAATCAGAATGGCTATACAGACAATGCAGGCCAGCAGAAAAAAACTGACACTCTTGAAGATAGTACCGAGCTCAATTTCTGGGGCCAGTGCCTTAACCACATATATATTGATGCCCACAGGCGGTGTAATCGCCCCCATTGTTGTCACCATCGTTAAAATGATACCGTACCATATGGGATCGAATCCAAGAGCTATTCCCAGTGGAAAAAAAATGGGGATGGTCAGCACCAGAAACCCCAACGCGTCCACAAAACAGCCTCCGATCAAATAAATGGCCAACACAAAGGCCAAAATGACATAAGGCGAAACCGGAAGCGAAGCAGCGAAATCCGCTACCATAAAAGGAAGCCTGGTTACGGCCAAAAACCGACCAAAGATGATGGCTCCGGTGACCAAAAAAAAGACCATACTGGAAATCTTCAGGGTGTCCCTTACAGAATCAAAAAGCCCCTTCCATCCGATTCTGCGAGTGGCCAAGGTAACCACAAGGGCGAAGAAAACACCAACAGCGCCTGCTTCGGTAGGGGTAAATATACCAGTGTAAAGCCCTCCTATGATCAGGACAAAAATGACAATGGCTTCAGTGACTCCCGCAAGGGATTTTATCTTCTCTTTGAGACTGGTCTTTGGTCCTGCTGGACCGAACTTGGGATTGATTCGGCAAAGGATATAAATGGTTAGCACGAATAGAATCCCTAACAGGACGGCAGGCAGAATACCGCCAAGGAAGAGCTTGATAATGGACTGTTCCGCTTGCAGGCCAATAATAATCAGGACCACGCTGGGGGGCATAACCGTGCCCAGCGTGCCGCCGGTGACGACTGTACCGCTACTCAACCTCGTATCATAGCCATACTTTTTCATTTGTGGTAAAGCCACGGTTCCCATGGTGGCGGCCGTCGCCGTATTAGAACCGCAAATAGCCGCAAAAAGCTCGTCAGCGCCAATTGTGGCTATAGCCAACCCTCCACGCCAGTGGCCGAACCATTTATAGGCCGTGTTGTATAGCCTTTCGGCAATACCAGAGTTGAATGCAATGTAGCCCAGGAAAATAAAAAGGGGTACCACAGTTAAACCATATTTGGAGAAGGTGCCCCAAATATCGGCCCCGACTATGGTGACCGCTGCTTTAAAAGTAACCACGTACCAGAATCCGCAAAAGCCGACAATGCC
>JABAHP010002987.1_pt1 | contig 22158 bp, 19 predicted proteins | sample 7062081 | NCBI WGS metagenome assembly JABAHP01 (sample SAMN14534357, study PRJNA622989) | marine sediment metagenome | biome: marine biome [ENVO:00000428]; feature: marine pelagic biome [ENVO:01000023]; material: deep marine sediment [ENVO:00002113] | place: India: Gulf of Kutch | collected...
GCTGCAGCAGGTAAAAGGCATCTCGCCCGTACCTGCCGGCCATACGCTGCGAGATGCCTTTTACCTGCTGCAGCCCCCGCCAATTTCGCGGTCTCTGCTCGCTCAGCCCAAGGAGCGCCTGATTGGAGATGACCCTGAAGGGCGGACGATTCTCCGATTGAGCTAGCTTGTCTCGGAACTGATAGAGTTCGCGAAGGACGCCGCGGCCAGCATCGTCCAGGTCCCGGACGCCGGATATTCTCCAAAAACCATCGGGATCAAACTGTTTTGGCTCCCCCCGCGACCGGGTGACCTTGATGAACCGGTGCCGTGCTTGGGGCCAGCGGTTGCGCGCTGACAGCTCCCGCGACTGAATCTCCTGCAACTGCAGGAGGTAGTGCGTATCGAGGCGGGCATAGTCAAGCTGCGGGGCAGGAAGTGGGCGCACACCCCAGTTGGCCCGCTGGTACTTTTTGTTGAGATGCACCCCAAAGNNGTATCAAATAGCGAGGAAACGGTGAAGCCAAAGTCCCGGTGAAGAACACTTACGTCGTACTCGGCGCCGTGGAAAACCTTGAGCACATCCGGATCGGCCAGCAGCGGTCCCAGGTCCGACAGATCATTCAGAGCCAGCGAATCGATCAGGTAATCAGCCCCGGGGACAGAGATCTGAATCAGGCACACTTGCTCGCGGTAGACGTACAAGCTATTCGATTCGGTGTCTACAGCCAGGGCTCGTTCACCACGGAGGTGGGCCAGCATGGCTCGAAAGCCCGGTTCTGTATCCACCCATATGGGCGGCTGCAACGACTGCTGGTCTTGCATTGTGAGGCGATTGTACCAGGGAATCTAAAAAAGGGCAAGTTGCATCGCAAGGTCCCTGATTTTCGAGGGCCTGGACCAAGCGGTTTTGGAAATTCAGGTCACCGGCCTGCGCTCCTGCCGGTAGCGCCTATATCGCCCTTCTGTCATCACACATCGCACCCGATTCACTGCCTCCCATACATCAGAAAATGACGTGTATAGTGGGGCCAGACCCAGCCGGATGTTGTCCGGTTCCCGAAAATCGGGCAGGACCTGCATCTCCTCGATCAGCGCCCGGTTGATTCGGTACCCTTCAGAGTGACGGATGCTCACATGGGACCCCCGGCAGGCGGCATCCCGTGGCGTTCCCAGCGTGAAACCAAGGGGAGCAAGCACCGTATCCACCAGGTATACAAGATAGGAGGTCAAGCTGACGGACTTTTGGCGAATGCGCTCGATGCCGGCCTCCAGGATCAGATCAAGGGCCGGTTCCAGGGGGACCATGGAAAGCACGGGTGGCGTGCCAGCCAGGAAACGGCCGATCCCATCCGCGGGCTCGTAGTCCAGATCAAAGCCAAAGGGAGCACGCTGACCGAACCAACCCCAGATCGGAGATCGGGTGCGTTCCTGCCATTCGCGCCGCACGTACAGAAAGGCAGGCGCGCCCGGCCCACCATTGAGGTACTTGTAACAGCACCCCACCGCCATGTCCGCTCCCCAGCCATCCAGCTCGATGGGCACCACCCCAACCGAGTGACTCAGGTCCCAGAGGACCGGCGCGCCAACCTCGCGAGCTCGTGCCGTCACCGCTGCTGCATCGTGCAGGAAGCCACTCTTGAAAGTGACGTGTGACAGGGTCACCAGTGCCGTGTGCTCGTCGATGGCGCGCAGCAAGGCCGGAAGGTCAACCGTGATGCCGTCGTCTGACGGCGCCAGATAGAGACGGTGCCGCTTGCCCAGCAGGTGGATACAACCCTGGAGAACATAGAGGTCAGACGGAAAGTTGAGCACGTCGCTGACGATGCGCTCTCGTCCGGGATGCAGGGACAGGGCAGCCATCACCAGCTTGAACAGATTGACCGAGGTGGAATCACTGACTACGACCTGCCCGTTTCCGGCACCGATCAACCGTCCGATCCGGTCGCCGATCCGGCTGGGAGCATCGTACCAGCCTGCGTTCCAGCCACGGATCAAGTCACGCCCCCATCCATCCGAGACGGCGGTTTCCAGATGCTCGGCCGTCCTTCGCGGCAGGCGACCCAGCGAGTTTCCATCCAGGTAGATCAGGTCCGGCTCGGGCACCACAAACTCCTCCCGGAACTGAGACAGCTCGTCACCGGCGTCCAGCCGGAGGGCATACTCCGGGCCTGGCCTGTGGCTCTTGGGCTTTGGTTCGCTCATTTGCATCCTCACTTCTCCCGAAATTCCACGCGCGGACAGCTTCTCTGGCTGACCTCCTCACGAGCCGTCGGAGTGGTCATCAGATTCAGCACAGGTGGCAAAGTGGCTGTAGCTTCCCTCCGCAAGACGGCGCTTGGCCGCCTCAAGGAGTTCCGGCGGGATCACGCGCAGCGTCTCTCCCACCTCAGGGTTCTGGGGCTTGGCCTGCAGCGTGCCCTCTGCAAGGCCCTCAAGGGCCTCGGCCATCAGCGTGCCCGAGAGGGTGAGAACGCGCCGCACGATCTGCTCATAGCCCTCACCTCTATGGACCGCCAGCGGGCACCGCAGCAGGATCGGCCCCGTATCAATCCCGGCATCCACATAGTGCACCGTGGACCCGACAGGCAGGTCCTTGTACAACGCCCAGCCCACAGAAGAGGACCCGCGTAGCTGAGGCAGGAGCCCGGGGTGCGCGTTGATCGTCCCCCTGGGCGGGATGGCCAAGATAGGCGGACGGATGATTCGCGTACCGCCCAAAACAAGTAGATCAGGGCCATAGGCCATCAGCTTCTCGCGGCAATCCGGGTCATTGTGGCTTGCCACAGTTTGACGAGGAATGCCCGAGCCGGCGACGAGTTCGGCGATGCGTGGCGGCACAGGCTGGCCCGAAATCCTCGTGAGGAACTTTTCCCGCTCTTCGGCAGCTACCTCTGAAACCTCCTCAATGAGAAGGCCGGGCTTGAGACCACGTTCGAGCAAGATGCGCAGCATCTCGCGCCCGTAGGGATGTTCTTCAAGAACGAGAAAGGCAAAGCAAGGTTTCATGGGATCAGGACTCATCGCACAATCAGCGCAACGCCAGCCAGGCGCCAGCATAGGCGAGAGCACCGGCAACCAACACCCACGAAAACCCTGCAGACAGGGCGATCATGGCCGCCAGCACCGATGCCAGCACGGACAGGCAGCCGTTGACCGCCCAGGCCCACGGGATCATGCCGGGGGCGCGTTCGCGCAGCCAGGCCAGTCCGCCGGGAAAAGGCGTGCCCATCAAGAAGCCAAGGGGAGCCAGACATAGGACGGTGACCAGCATCCGCAGGGCAAATGGCACCCCCATGAGGGCATCAAAGAGATAGGGCAAACCCAGCGGGTACAGCAGGATCCCCAACACGAGCAAGGGAAGGGTTCGGCCTGGGGCAAGGCGTGGCGCCGCCAAACTGCCCAGACCGGAGAAGAACAGGATCGACGCGGCGACCCCCGCAAAAGCATAGACCGGCTGGCCCAGGAAGAGGATGAAACGCTGCATAAGGGGAATTTCGACAAACAGGAAACCCAACCCCAGCAAGCCAAAGTAAACCAGCGTCCGTCCTCTGGGGGCTTTCCGCTCGCCGAATCCCTGTTTGGAGAAGACCAGTGGCAGGACAATCAGCACGCCTGATGTAACCATGGCCACCGCAAGCAGAGCAACCAGCACAAAGTACCCGCTGCCCCCCCAGGGCAGCCATACCCTGCCCAGTTGCTGCAGCACGGCTCGTGTCTGGCTCCACTTGAAAAAGTGAAAGAAAAAGGGCCGGTCGTCAGTCGGCGGAGAGACATCGTAGCTCTGCCGAGCATACGCCCGGGCTGGGTCGTCCAACAGCCCCTGGAAAGCCGAAAAGTAGACCGGCTCATCCAACAGATTGAACCGGTTTGCATCTGCCTCTGCCAGCCCTGGCAAGGCCACCAGATCCAGGCTGCGTGCGAGGCTGAACTCCCGGATGGCCGCCAGTTCCTCCGTGCTGTAGGCGCCATTCTTCACCAGGATGAAACCCAGCTGCCAGTCCCGTATCACGGCAAGCTGGGCTTCCGGCTCATCAACCCCAGTCCGGCGCAACGCCTCGGCGGCTATGGCCCCAGCACGCAGCAGCTCGCTGGGCGGCAGTTGCACCCACCGTTCGATCAAAAGCAGGCCATCGGGCCCTAGCCGCCCGAAATAGTCCTCAAAAGCCTCCAGCGTGAGGTCATAGCGCTCGCCCAGACTGTAGGCCCCAGAGGTTACGGGCCGGTAGCCATCACTGAGGACCAGGTGGATCACGTCAAAGCTCTCGCCAATGCTGCGGGCATAGTGACGCCCCTCCTCGTTCACCACCTCCACCCTTTTGTCTCGGTACACACTGGCGGCGGCCTCTACGAGCAGAGGGTTGCTTTCCACCGCTACCACCGACTCTGCCCCTTCGTTCAGAGCCACCTGCACGGCCTGCCCGCCCTTTGGCCCAAGGAGCAGGGCCCGGCCTCCGCCACGCAGCCGGTACGGGAGCGCCACCGGTAAGTAGCCGGAATAATCCGGTGGCGACTCGGCACTCACCACCGGCGAGAGATCATCTCCATCGACAAACAGGCCATCCTGCCGCGGCAGTTGGCCTGGATAGGCAAGGCTTAGTCCGGGCGCCGAGCGGATGGAAGAGCTCGCAACCCGATCCACGCGTGAAAAGGCGTTCCACTGCTGCCAGGTCAACTCGGCGTCAGGGAAACGCAGCACCTGGCTCAGGCCCTTGTAGGGCGAGAGGCGGAGCCGGAATGGCGCGGGAAGCAAGACCGCCAGCACGAGAAACAGGCAGGCAGTGCCCACCAATACGACCTGACTCGCTTTCGTCGAAAGGCGCAAAGTGTTGGCCTCTTCAGCAGGCGCCCGCCTGAGCGAAAACATGAGAGCAGCAAGCAAGCCCAAGGCGGAGATAACGAGCACGACACCCTCGCCAACGTAGGCCAGTACCAAGAGAGGCACCAACCCGCCCACCGCAGACCCGAGCAGGTTGGCAGCATAGAGCCGGGAGGCACGTTCTGCGTGAGCGGACAGCAACATGCCGGTGACCAGGCCAGCGAAGAAAAATGGCGTGGTCAGCGCCAGATAGTAGAGCAGTAGATAGAGGAGCTGGCTACGTTCCCAGGCGATGCGGTAGGAGTCGAATGGCAAGTGATTTAGGCCCAGATAGGCGCCCAGTACGCCTAAGGCAAAGAGGATGGCAAGAGTCGACGCGCGGCGAGCCGTGGGTGGCCTGACCCAGCGAGGAATGAGGCTGAGGGCCGTACCGCTGGCGCCGTAGCCTAGGAGCGCCACGCTGACCGCCAGAAAGGCAAAGTGATACCACTGCGTTACGGAGAACAGGCGAGTCAGCGTGACCTCAAAGGCCAGTGCCGCAGCCGACAGAAGCGCCAAGCCAAGGTAGATCCATCCCATTGATCACATTCGCCGATCGAGTCTACCTGTGGGGACGTCTACGCGCCCCCAACGATCACATCATAGAGTGCCTGCAGCTCTTCTTCGGAGAAAAAGTGAATAACCAGGCGACCCCGGCCCTTGCGGCCGCGGTACAGGTTGACCTTTGTGCCCAGCGTGTCGCGGAAATCCTCCTCCAGCGCCTGGATCTCGGGTGAGACTGGCTCCACCTGCTTGGGTGGCTCGGGCTCTGCCATCAGGCGCCGGGCAAGCTCCTCGGTCTGGCGCACGCTCAGTCCCCTGGTGATGACAGTCTTGAGCGCCGCCACCTGGGCTTCTTTTGTGGGCAGGGCTAGAAGAGCACGGGCGTGCCCCTCGCGGATGGTGCTGTCGAGCAAGGCCTGCTTCACTGCTGCCGGCAGCCGCAGCAGGCGCAGCGTGTTCGTCACCGATACCCTGCTCTTGCCCACCCGCTCGGCCACCTGTTCCTGAGTCAAATCGAACTCGTCCACAAGCTGGCGGAAAGCCACAGCCTCTTCCAAAGGGTTCAGATCAGCCCGCTGAATATTCTCCACGAGCGCGATCTCCAGTGCCTGCTGGGGTGTGGCCTCTTTGACGATAACGGGCACTTGGGCCAGCCCTGCCATCCGCGCCGCCTGCCAGCGCCTCTCGCCGGCAATGAGCTGGTACCGGTCCGGTCCCTGTTGGGTAACGATCAGAGGCTGGATCAGGCCGTGCTCGCGGATCGAAGCCGCCAGTTCCGACAGGGCCTCCGGATCGACGACTGTGCGAGGTTGCTGTGGGTTAGGCGTGATCGCCAGCACTGGCACTTGGGCTACACCCCCAGGCGCCTGTTCGGTTTCGGGGATGAGAGCCCCTAGCCCTCTGCCCAGTCCAGTTCTGCGTCCCATTGATGGCCTCCTCCATCCTCGAACTCGGATGACTCTTGCGCGACCTCAGCCCCCTGCCGATTCTGTCTGGTTCCTCTGGACCAGTTCCCCTGCCAGAGCCTGGTAGGCGAGAGCGCCGACCGAAGCCGGAGCATATCGCAGGATCGTCTCCCCGTAGCTGGGAGCCTCGCTGAGCCGGACCGTACGGGGGATCACGGTCTTGAACACGTAGGCCGGGAAGTAGCGGCGGATCTCCTCTACTACCTGCTTGGACAGGTTGGTCCGCGCATCGTACATGGTCAGTACCACGCCCGCAATGACCAGGCGCGGGTTGAGGCTATCCCGGACCATGTAGATCGTCTTGAGAAGCTGGCCCAAACCCTCCAGGGCAAGGTACTCACACTGCACCGGTATGATCACACCATCCCGCGCTGCAGTCAAGGCATTGAGGGTGAGAAGCCCCAGGCTGGGCGGAGAATCAATGAACACGTAATCATAGCGCCCGATAACTTGGTCCAGGATCCGGTCCAGGCGATACTCGCGCCTATCTGCTTCCACCAGCTCGACCTCCGCACCAGCCAGGGCTGGCGTCGCCGGGAGCAGGTCCATACGCATCTGCTTGGTCAGGAGAATGGCCTGTTCGAGCGGTACGCCATCCAGCAGCACATCATAGGCAGAGTGGGTCAGGCTCTTTCTGCTCACACCCAGGCTGGAAGTGGCATTGGCTTGGGGATCCACATCTACCAGCAGGACCCTCTGCCCGGCAGCAGACAGATAGGCTCCCAAGCTCACAGCAGTGGTCGTCTTGCCGACGCCACCCTTCTGGTTGGCTAGCGCGTAAACTCGGGTCATGTACTCCTGGCCTTCTCCTGAGCTCACCTTGTCGAGGGAGCATCACGCATCCTGAATGGCACTCCCTTTGTGGGTGGCCTGCGGCCTGAGAGAGTGCATGGCGCTATTATAACAAAGGTTGCGGAAAATGGGAAAACAGCGAGCCGTGCAGCCTTACAACGCCAAATCGCCAGCGCTCAAGGCCCACCCGCTTTCTCAGCATTGGTTGCCGAGTTGCAATAATCGGCGATTGTCGGTATAATGAAGCATCTAACGTCAAAGCGGATGTGGACTGTGGATAACCTGGATACCCGAAAGATAGGCATAGAAGATAGACCTGTTGCCCTCCAGCCCGAGGGGACCTTGCCCGGTGGGACAACGCTGCAAAGCCGCTACGAAGTCCTGAACGTGCAAGGTGTGGGCGGAATGGGGGCCGTCTACCGCGCGCGGGACCTGCGGTTCAGCGCCGTGGAAAAGATCGTCGCCGTCAAGGAGATGAACAACTCGGCGCCCGATGCCAGGCTCAGGCGAATCGGAATCCAGAACTTTGAGCGTGAAGCGAATATCCTAGCAAGTCTCTCCCATCCGTCGATCCCCAAGATCTTTGACTACTTTAGCGATGGCCAGCGTAGCTACCTGGTCCTAGAGTTCATTGAAGGCGAAACGCTCGAGGACCTTTTGGAGGCCAATCCCCAGCCATTCACCCAGGAGGAGGTAGTCGAGTGGGCGCTGCAGATATGTGATGTCCTGGCTTACCTGCACGGCCACAAGCCCCCCGTGATCTTTCGCGATATCAAGCCCGGCAACCTGATGATCCGGCTGCACGATGGCCGCATCATGGTCATCGACTTTGGCATCGCCAAGGTGTTCGAACACGGCGCGCGGGGAACCATGATCGGCACCGAGGGCTACTCACCGCCCGAGCAGTACCGGGGCGCTGCAGAACCCAGGGGGGACCTGTATGCCTTGGGAGCAACACTCCACCACCTGCTGACCGGTCGCGATCCGCGCCTGGAACCGCCATTCACTTTCCACGAGCGCCCCATCCGGCAGTTCAACGCCAACATCACGCCCGAACTCGAGGCTGTCGTGATGAGATCGCTGGCGTACGACGTCCAAGAACGGTACGCTTCCTCCACAGAGATGGCACTCGCCTTGAGCAAGGCGGTTCCGCGCAGGCAGAGGGGCGCCGGCCGGGGAGCAGCCGGGTTCACCCCTCCACAGGAAGTCAAGCCCAGGTGGAGATTCAGATGCGAGGACGAAGTGCGTTCTTCGCCTCGTGTCTCGGACGGCGTGGTGTACATTGGCTGCTACGACAACAACCTCTACACACTCGACGCCGCCGAAGGCGCCTTTCTTTGGAAGTTCCCAACCGAAGGTGGGATAGCATCCACGCCCTGCATCGAGAAAGAGACTGTCTTGCTTGGCTCAGAGGATGGCAATTTGTACGCCATATCCATGGAGAGCGGTGAACTGATCTGGAAGTCGGCGACACAGGACTGCATCCGTTCGTCACCCCAAGTGTCCTACGGCCACTGCTTCGTTGGCTCGGATGATGGCTGCCTATATGCCTTCAACACAGACTCTGGCCGCATGGTGTGGCGTTTCCAGTCAGCGGGCCCGATCCGGTCCACGCCGCTGGTGGCGGGCGAGATGATCTACGTCGGCTCCGACGATGGCTACATCTACGCCCTTGACCTACGCAGCGGAAATGTGAGGTGGAAGTACAATACCAACCGCAGGGTGACATCTTCTGCAACCGTAGCCGAAAACCTGGTCTTTGTTGGCTCGGCGGACGGGCATCTATACGCGATCAACGCCCGATCGGGCTGGCCGGTATGGCGCTTCCGCACGAGGGGCTATGTCCTATCTACGCCGGCAATAGCCGATGACCTTGTCTACATCGGATCCGCAGACGGTCATCTATACGCGGTGGAAGCCGGCACCGGCCGCGAAGTCTGGAAGTACGACACGGGCAGCGCCATCACCTCTTCGCCGGCAGTCGTTGACGCGAGGGTCTATGTGGGCTCCAATAGTGGCGCTATCCACGCGGTGGAAGCCAAACGAGGCGAAAGCCTGTGGAAATTCATGACGGGCGGGGCAGTTCCGTCATCCCCCGCGGTCGAGTGGCAGGTCGTGTATATCGGCTCGACCGATCACTACGTCTACGCCTTGCCTGCCTGAGTGCAACGCCGAGCAACTCGGATCCCGGCCAGGATCCGATGCGATACCGGACATGGGTAGGATAGATTGAGAAACACGCCAGCGTTCGAAACCGCTGGCTCGGCTTCAGAACCGAGCCCATCGAAGCTTGTCCACGACCTGCAGGTGGGTCTGGCCTCCGATCCTGGGCGTGTCCGGGATCGCAATGAGGACACCAGCCTGGCCATGCAGTTCATGATCGCGCAGCATGGACAGCCTCCGCTGCCCGTGGGACTCTTTATCCTGGCCGATGGCATGGGCGGGCACGCAGAGGGACAGGAAGCAAGCGCCCTGGCTGTCCGGCTCACTGCCAGGCACATCTTGAATCAGGTCCACATTTCTCTGCTAGGCGACCAGGACGGAATGGTCGCACGAGTCCCGATCAACGAAGTGTTAGAATCCAGTATCGAGATCGCGCACGAGGCCTTGGTGCGCCGTTTGCCAACGGCAGGTACAACCATTACCCTGGCGCTGACATTGGGCGACGGCTTGTATATCGCACACGTTGGGGACAGTCGCGCCTACATCGGTGAGCGAAACAGCCTTCGTCTCCTCACCCGCGACCACTCTATGGCTGCCCGGCTCCAGGAAATGGGCCAAACCTCCTCGGACGAGGCAGCGCGGCAACGCAATATCCTATACAAAGCACTGGGCCAGGGCACCAGGGTCGATCCGGATATTCTCTACCACGATCTTGACCCGGGCCAGTATCTGTTGTTATGCTGCGATGGATTATGGGACAAGGTAAACGATGAGGAGATGTCTGCCATCGTCAGAGCCGCTCCCACACCGGGTGTCGCATGCAGGAACCTGGTAACCCGGGCCAACGAGAAGGGCGGCGATGACAATATCTCGGTTATCCTCGCCGCAAGGGGCTGGCCTTTTCCGGCACACTAGTACGTGAGACAGGACTACCCTGCTCACTACAAGCTTGGGTGAGATAATGGAATTCGATCGAGATCATTATGCTGTGCTGGGTGTGAGTAGCGATGCTGATATGTCTGCGATCAAGCAAGCATATCGCCAGCTGGTTCGTCTCTATCACCCCGACGTCAACCACGAAGATGAAGCCGCCGAACGGTTTCACGAGATCCAGCAGGCCTACGAGATCCTTTCAGATCCGCAGCAGCGAGAAGCCTTCAATCACTGGCGGAAGCGACATGGATTGGAAGGGCCCATACCCTTGATTCTGCGCGTCACGCCCAGTCAGGATGCGCTGCCTTCGTTGGGCGAGTCACAGGTCCTCTACGTAATGGCGGAGCTTTCCGCATCGGACGAGATCGAGGCCCAAAGGCTGCCCCTCAATCTGTGCCTGGTATTGGATCGCAGCACGTCGATGAAGGGAGGAAGGCTCCAGCAGGTCAAGGAAGCTGCCCGCTTTATCGTGGAACAGATGGAGCCGGATGACGTGCTGTCACTGGTCGCCTTCAGTGACCGGGCACAGCTTGTACTGCAGGGCGCGCGCGGAATCGACAAGGCAGCCGCCAGGACAGCCATCAACAGCATTCAGAGCGGAGGCGGGACAGAGATCCTGCAAGGCTTGCAGCTCGGGTTGGATAGGGTGAGAGAATGGCACAACCAGGAGAGCATCAGCCACCTGATCCTGCTGACTGACGGCCAGACCTATGGGGACGAGGAAGAATGCCTGGAGGCAGCCAAGGCAGCAGGCTCGGAAAAGATCTCCCTCACCCTTATGGGTGTGGGTTCCGACTGGAATGACAAGCTGCTGGACGAGATGGCCAGGCTCAGCGGCGCCCCTGACGCCTCGGTCTATATCGATTCGACGAGCAAGATCGCAGAAGCGTTTCACTCTCGCATCGATGGGCTGGGAAACATCTTTGCGAGGGACCTGGTGATGTCGATGCACCTGGCCCCACAGATCACCACAAAGGAGATATTCCGGGTCTCTCCCCAGATCAACAGGCTGTACAGCACCGACAGCCAGATCTACCTGGGCGCCCTGGAAACGGAGCGCCCGCAGGCAGTGATGCTAGAAATGGTAATCCCCAGCCAGAGCCCTGGGGAACATAGGTTGCTGCACATTGAGGTTGAGGGCAGGGTCCCCGCCGTGGGTGAGGAGTCAGTACGCACGCGTCACACCGTAGAACTGCCGTTCAACCTGGAGTTGGGGCGACGCAGCCCTGTTCCGCCCGACATTGTAGCCGCAATGGGAAAGCTGGCCATCTTCAAGATGCAAGAGCGCGTGATGCAGGATATCGAGATGGGCCACATCGAACCGGCGGTGTCTCGACTCAAGACAATGGCCACACGCCTCCTTGACATCGGAGAGGTAGAGTTGGCGCGCGCAGCTCTGCTGGAGGCTGGAAGGCTAGCCCAGACCGGCAGCCTCTCCTCCGCAGGGCGAAAAAAGATACGGTATGGCACTCGCGAGCTGACGATAGTGCCCAAAGAGGTTCGCTATGATTAAATGTCCATTCTGCAACAGCGTCTATCCGGAAAACACTCTATTCTGTGAGGAGTGCGGATCGTACCTCGCCCCCAGCAGCGGGCAAGCTACCGATCCACTCGACAGCCCCAGCGAGGATGAAGCGGCCGCGAATCAGGGCAGCGGCGTGTTCAAGACCTTGGCGCTGTCAATCGAGGCAGGCGGGCGCATTGAACTGCCCCTGTCCAAGGAGGTTGTGATCGGTCGCCTGGACGCCAGCCACGCGGTCTTTCCTGATGTGGACCTGACCAACGAGCAGGGCGCCGAAAAGGGAGTATCACGGCGGCATGCCCGCATCTCGCGGCGAGACGACCAGGTTTTCATAGAGGACCTGAATAGCCTGAACGGCACCTTCCTGAATGCAACCCGCCTGGTCCCCGAGCTGCCCTACCCACTCACGGCCGGAGATCAGGTCCAGCTCGGCAAGCTCGTTGTGACCATCGATCTCAAGTGACGTGAAGCACCGGAGCAGGAGCCGCCCGGAAGGGCCGCCTGCTCCTCAGGGCTGCAGAGCCAGGGCACAGAGCAACACCGTCTGCGCGAACCTGACGGGAATCCCGGGCAAAGCAGCGGCGCGCACCAGCAGCCGGCAAAGGAGAGCAACAAACATGCCATACGAAGTGATAGTGCACCTGCACAATGAGGACCCGGTCCTGGCCGAAATGGATTCGCTGCCCGATCCGACTCACCAGTGCGTCTTTATCGCCAACCCTCGCCGCCGGGACGGCCGTTCCCTGCACTATGTCACCGAAGGCGCGACCAGTTTCATCTTTCCCTGGAGCCGCATCACGTTCATCGAGGTTATGGAGTCAGAGGAAGACAGGGACGTTGTAGAGTTCTTCCGGGAGTGATTCTGGCCGCGACCAGGAAATCTAGCGGCACCACCCGCGGATGCGCCAGGCTCGTGGTGCATCCGCGTCTTATCAGCGGACTTTTGTAACCATCACGTGGGTCGCGCCTGCCAGGCGTAGAGCCATATCCACCCGCCCTTGAGTGGCCTCGGTGACGAGGGCGATCATGTTTCCGCCCCAGCCGGCGCCGGACATCTTGGCGCCCAAGGCGCCCCCGCTACGGGCTGCCGACACCAGGCGATCCAGTTCGGGGCAACTGACCCCCAGACGCTGCAGCAAGGCATGATTCTGATCCATCAGCCCGCCCAGGACCTCCAGCTCCCCCTGCTCAATGGAAGCTCGAGCGGCAACCACAATCTCACCGATCTGGTCAAACGCCGAAGAGTGCCTGCTGGGCGCAGCCTGATGGCGCTGGCGCAGATCTGCCACCACTTCTCTGGTTGAGCTTACCACCCCGGTATCGGCAATGGCCAGAAAGAGAGGAGCCCCCACCCAAAAGACCTCCCACCCCTCATCTTTGACATAGTAGATCGGCTTTTCGAACGAGATTACCGTATTGTCAATGCCCGACGGGGTACCATGGTAGAGAACCTCGGTCTGAAACACCAGGTCAGAGATTGCCCGCGACGAAAGCCAGTAGCCAAAGTGGCGGCTCAGGGCGCGGACGATAGCCGTGGACACCGCCGCCCCGCTCCCCATGCCACGAGCGACAGGTACCGTCGAGGTCACGGTAATGGTCAGGTCGGGGTCGGGATCGGCTTTAGCCAGGGCAAGGGTGAGGCGAACAATGTGGGCCAGGGGTTCGTCATCTTTTGCACCGCGCAGCCGGATGCGGCGTCCCAAATCGGGGGCGACGACGATCACGCCTTGGCCGGCGTCGCCCGGCTCAACGCGAGCGGTGGCCTGCACCTGGGTGACCGGGACGGCGATGGCCGGTCTGCCATACACCACGGCGTGCTCGCCGAAGAGGATCACTTTGCCGGGGGCGTGGGCCAGCGTCATCTATGATCTCCTGCGCGATGGTCAAAGCTCCAGGGTGTCACCGTTCACAGCGGATGACCCCGAGCAGGACCGGCGGCAGGGGGCCTGTGACATCCCGGAGAGGTTCAGGGCTGCGCTGTGGGCTCGGCGGTGGGAGTGGGCTCTGGCTGGACGCCAAAGTAGGCCTCCACGACCTTGCGCACAAGCGGCGCCGCAAACGTCGAACCCTCGCCCGAGTGCTCGACGATGGCGACGACGGCGATCTCGGGAGCGTCGGCAGGAGCATAAGCCGCGAACCAGGCGTGGGGATTCTCCCGCCCGCTTTCCGCCGTGCCAGTCTTGCCAGCTACCGGTATCTCCAATCCTTCAAAAGCCCGGTACGCCGTGCCGTGGGATTCCGAAGTCACCTTGTACAGGCTGTTCTTGATTACCCTCAGATTGTCCGCACTTACCGGCAGTTGGGCCACTTCCACGGGCTCAAAGGTCCATTCCGGGTTGTTGGGATCGGAGGCGACCATCTCCACGGTCTGGGGACGGTACAGGGTGCCCCCATTGCCCACCGCAGCCAGCATGGACGCAATCTGCAGCGGGGTGACCAGCAACTCGGCCTGGCCAATGGCAAGGTTCACAGAATCACCAGGGGACCAACCCTCGCCCTTGGTCTGGATCTTCCAGTCCGGGTCGGGCACTAGCCCGGGATCCTCCTCCACCTCGATGCCAGTGTTGGCGCCCAGACCAAAACGCCGGGCATAGTCGGGCAGCACATCGTGGCCCACCCCGTTCAGCACGAGCCCCACCTGGTAGAAGGTGATATCGCAGGACACCGTCAGGGCCTTGTTCAGGGGAATGTTGCCGTGCCCATACGTGGCCCAACATACTTTGGGCCATTCAGGTCCCAACCCGGTCCAGGTTCCCCGGCACAGGAACGAGCTGCTGGCAGTCAAGCCCCCTTCCTCCATGCCGGCGGCCATGCTCACGATCTTGAAGACACTGCCGGCCGGATAGGTCCCCTGGGTAGCACGGTTCACGAGGGGGCGGCGCCGATCCGCCTGCAGGCTCTGCCACTGCCAGGAGCTGATGCCGGTGGAAAAGAGGTTGGGATCAAAATTGGGATAGGTAGCCAGGGCCAGTACCCTGCCGGTCTCGGCCTCTAGCACGGCGATGGCCCCCAGTTGTGCACCCAATATCTCCTGGACCTCCTTCTGGAACTCGCGATCGAAGGTGGTGTACAGGCTGCTGCTTTCCCGGGAGGGTTTCTCGGCCAGGACGGCCACCAACTGGCCATCCTGGCTCAGGATCTCCAGGCGGCCGCCTCGCTCGCCAGCCAGATAGGGCTCGCCCCATCGCTCGAGCCCCATCCAACCCACCATCTCATCCCCGGCGTAGCCCTGGGCGCGCCACTGGTCGATCTCTTCGCTGGGGATGGGCCCCATCACGCCGACGACGTGGGGCGCGATGATCTCCTCCCGGTACGAACGGGTCCATGCCTCGCGCATCTCTATGCCGGGTGTGGTACTGAGCACGGCATAGTTGGCCTGGGCAACCTCGGGCGTGATCTGCCCCAGGGGCACGTACCAGTCGGCCCGGGCGCTGGCGTACTTTTCCTGGAGATCGGCCACGGGGATTCCCAAAACGGCATTGAGCTGGGCCAACAGGGTCCACTCGTCCTCGATCTCGCCAGGGATAACGCCTACCTCTACCAACTCGCCCTGAACGGCAAGGCCCCGACCCTCACGATCGTAGATATTGCCCCGCGCCGGGGCCCAAGTGGTCATGCGGACAAAGGTTTCGTCGCTCAACTGGGGCAGGATCAGCGCCGGGGACCAATCCACGCCCCAGCGCCCCTCCTCGAAACTCAGCGACATCTGGTTCTGCAGGCCAAAGTCGCCGACAAATGACGTTTGGAAAAGAACATCAAACGACACCTGGGCCTGCGTGCCGGGTTGGAAGGCCCCCAGGATCTGAGACTTGATGCCAAGAAGCGTCGCCTCCTGGGCGACATCGAGATAGGTGGCGGTAAAGTCATCCTCAGACACCTGCACCCGGGAGGTCGGAGAGAGGAGGCTGTACATGGCCGCGTGGTCGTCCCGTTCCCATGCCTGTAGGAAGGCAAAGGCCACCTCGTCGGCAGGCGGCAAGACCGGCGTGGGTGAAGGCGCCACCGTTGGCGTGGGCTCCGCCGGCGCCAGGCCGCATCCGGCCACTGTGGAAACCAGCAAGGTCAGAATCAAGACAATGACCACCGGCAAGGAGGAGATGCGCGCAACCTGCCGGTGGGTATAGTAGCGACTGCCTGTACGAGGCCTCATCGTATCCTTGATCCCTTAGCCACTTGCCCAGGTCACGATCTGAACCGCAACGACCAGCACCAGCAGATGGAAGACCTGGTCGGCGACAATGGTCAGCCAGTCGAGATCTTGAGTGATGCCGATGAGGCGCATCCACCCAAGTGTGAAGCCCCTGCGGTCGAGGATGATATGGGTCACGCCGATGAATAGCAGGGCCAACCCGAGCGCCCAGAGAGGCACCGGGTTGCTGAGCGCATAGGCGCCAAGCACGACGACCATCACGGCCAAATAGAGGCCGACGTGTCTCAGCATCCAACTCCAGCTATCCGCCTTGTACTTGGCCATACCATCGGTCTGCAGCAGGAAATCTCCGACGAGATGACCCACCAGCAGCCAGTCAAACAGACTCATTCGCGCTCCGTTGTGGCCAGATACACAAAGAGATTGATCACAAGATGACACCCAAGTCCGCCACGAGCAGACGCATTATACTCCAAAATTGATGGAGCCGCAAAAGGTGATGGGCTGTGTTGTGCCGCGCAGTTTGAGCGCCCACCGCAGCAGATGCCCCGGCATTTGTGAGCGTCGCGGCTCCCGGCTCTTTGCCATTTCCCGCTGCAAGTGGTATAATCGGGCCGGGCCTCAGCGAGCTGCTGCGCCTTGACAAGGGCCCGATCAAGCCGGGGAGGGTAGAGGTGGACGAAGAGATACGCTCGATAAACACCATCTTTTGGTTGCTGCTGGCCTTTGCCTTCTCGATGTTGCTGGTGTCGATCGGGGCTGGCTGGGTGTTTCTGGAGTGGTCCGGATTTGTAGGGACGGGACTGGTGTGGCCCGGGTTGGTGATGCTGGGAGTAGGGCTGCTGTTCACCCTCGGGAGTTTCGCGGGCATTGTGATCTGGCTGGTGCGGACGGCGAGGGATTCGATCGACTAGCCTGCCTGTAAGAGGCCGGGAGCGGCGTACAGGGAGGAAAGCGCTTCCCTGCAAAGAGAATCGAAAGAGATAGACCGGGCCAGCCTCGGGGGCTGGCCCAGTTTCCTTGTCTATACAAGATGGCTGTCTCAAGGCAGGGGCTAGTCCGGCGGGCTCTTGACTTTTCTCGCGGGTGGGAGCCCTGGGTCAGGGACATAGCGAATACCGGCATCCGCGGTCGCCGCGCTTACCTCAAAGGATACGTCGTCAATATACCAACTGCTGGCTGACAAAGAGGTATCGGCAAGGAACCGCAGGGGTACTGACAGTCCGGCGTAGGCGCTCAGATCCACGACCTGCTCCACCCAATTGGGTGTGTTGGACGCCGTACAAAGAGGGTAGGTCAAGACCGTCGTACCGTCAACCAGAAGGCTGGCCTGCTCCGAAGCGCAGTCACCGTTCGAGGAGTCGCGCCACTGGAAAAAGTGCAGGTAGGAGCGTCCCGGGGGCACGGTGACCGTCTGCTCGATGTAGGCTATCTCGTACGACCACCCGCCCAGCCAGGCAAGCCAGGTTCCGCTGTGTGGGAGAATATAGAATCCCGAATCCACAACAATCGGAAGCGAGTGCAGCGAATACTCGTCCCAGCCCACTCCAGGCCCAGCCTCAAAGTCGCCGTTCACAATGGGATCGTCCGGAACAGGCGGGGCATAGTGCCGCATCGCCAGGGGCATATGAATGCTGGCCGCAGGCGGGATCGTATCCGGCACATCGAGGGTGGGATCGGTGCCCTGATCGGGCCACATCGTCGCCTCTGGCACGAGCTCAAAGAAGGCTGACGCGCTAGAACTAGTACTGGCGATGACAAAGTAGGTACCGGGAGACATGGTGGGCAACGTGCTCAGGGCAAACTCCAGCCCTCCCGTCCCGTCGACCAGCACGGTCGGAGTCAGATCGACGCCGTTGACAGAGATAGTTGCCCACTCACCCGGTGGGAAATTCTGCCCGGTGAAGACAAAGAAGCTACCGGGCGCGCCTGTAGTGTTATCCACCGCCAGGGATGGCGGCTCGCTCACGTGAATATAGTCGATCTTGGTTTCCTCGTCCGTACCGCCCGGCCCGGTGACGGTGAGCGATACGGTATAGTCGCCCGGAGCCTGGTAGACGTGGGTGGGATTTGGCTCCGTGCTGCTGCCCAGATCGTCAAAGTCCCAGTCCCAAGCGGTGACCTCATTCTGTGACAGGTCGGTGAAGCTCACCTCCAGGGGCGCGTGCCCGCTGGTGGGACTGGCCGAGAAATCGGCAATTGGCTCTGGTGGCGGCGGGCCAAAGTAACCAGTGGTTACCAGTGCAAAGGTTTGCTCGTTGCCCGGCGCGGGTACGTTGTGTCCGACAACGCTGACGGTCCACTGGCCCACCGCCGGGTTCTGTATATACACGCTCTCGACGTTGTTGACCCTGTCGAAAGAGCCGCCGGGTACCGACCAGCCGCCGCTGAACACGTTGCCATAGTAGGTCGCGGCACCGCCTGGGGCGGTGACGACCAGATCGAGGTCATCCACCAGGCCGCCAGCGGAGGGCGCGGATGCGGGATAGTCACTCCAGACCAGGGTGACCTTGAAGGGAACGGATGAGGAGCCAATGTTGTACGTATGGGGCCCACTTGTACCGCCAGGACCAACCGAGAGTCCGTCCTCGAACTGGCGGTCACCCGAAGTGGCGGCGCCGACGTCCACCCGGCCCCAGCCCTCGTGGTTGTTGGGAATGGGCAGCCCGGCCTCGTAACTTGGGTTCCCATAGCCGGGGATATCCACCGCCGAGTTGATGAGGGTGGCCTTGATCAACGCGGCGCTGGGAGTCCCGTGGCCACGGTCGACATAGTACTCGCGCACCAGGGCCGCCGTGCCGGCGACCAGGGGGGTGGCCATCGAGGTGCCCCCCATGTAGGTATAGTAGTCATCGTAAGGACCCCAGCCGGTAGCCGTGGTGGCCGAAGACTTTGTGGAGAGGATATTGGTCCCCGGGCCCACAACGTCGGGCTTGCGGCGGCCATCATCGGCCGGGCCGCGGCTGGAAAAGGCGGCCAACTCTCCTGGGTCGTTGGAGAGGAAATCGTCCCTGGTGGGATTGACCTGAAAGTCGTTGGGCCAACAGTCATACCAGGTGGAGCAGACGCCACCCGGATTATAGCCTCCCGAAGCCCGCTGGTTGTCTGAGGCGCCCACGGTGAGGGCGTTCTTGGCCGTGCCTGGGGCGTCAAGGGAATCGGTATCCACATAGCCATCCCGGGGGCTCTTGTCGGTGCCCATGTTGCCGGCGGAAAAGAGGATGAGCATCTCGGGATTGTCCCAGACGAACTGGTCCACGGNNTCCACGGACTGGGAATCAACGGTGTACTCGCCGCGCACCGGCGCGCCCCAGCTATTGGAGTGGATGCGCGAGCCCCAGCTATACGCCTCCTGGAACAAGGTCTTGATGTCCAGGGGAATTCCGGTGATGTAATAGCCTGGGAGATATTGCAGGGCGCAACCGCCCGTCCAGGTTGTATACTGCTCCACGGCCTGGAAGGTGGGGATAGCAGTGTAGGCCGAGCCCCGGATCTTTGGGTCACTGGAGCCCGCACCATTGCCGAGAACCGAGCCAAGCACGTGGGTGCCGTGGCCCGAATCGACATCGTCCGCTCCGTCATCCGCCCCGACGTTGGCAGCGCAGCCCGTCCAACTGGTGTCCACGGGATAGCTCACGATCGGCCCGAAGCGGCCCTCAAAATCGTCGTGCATGGTGGCGTTATCGATACCGGTGTCGATCCCGGTATCAGCCACGGTGACCATCTGGCCGGTGCCGGTGTAGCCATTGCCCCAGGCGGCGGGCGCGCCCATGATGCCGGTCGCCACGTCATTGGACACGGCATACAGCGGGCGGTTCTCGATCCAGAGCACCTCGGGCCAGTTGGCCACCTGATCGATTCCCCCCTCGGGCAGGAGGAGGGCGAACTGCTCCCCGGTTACCTGCCGGGTGGGCGTGTTCAGGGTCGCCAGCCGGGCCGAGACGACGCTCAAGTCGGCGCCATTGAAGAGGACGACGCGGTATAGGGGCTTGGTCCGGTCCAGGTTGGGACTGAGCTTGTAAGCGGGCTGGTACAGGCCCACCCAGCGCACGGATTCGAGGGCCGCAACCTGCTCCCGCTGCGCGCCATCCATCCACACCAGGTAAGCAAAGTCGGGCAGGTAGCCCATCACGCGCCCGCCCAGAGCCCGGACCTGGTCGGTCCACGCGCCCTGGACCGGTCCGTTGAACTGGACGATGTAGGCCCCCTCACCGGCGCCGCGGCGAGCATCGGCGTGCAGGGCCGGCGGAATCTGTGGCTCGCCTTGCAGCGGGTCAAAGGTAGCATACTTGAGCCGCAACATGACGCCGGGGCCCGCCGCCTCGGGCTGGGCCTCGCGAGCAGCCACGGGCCAGATGGCGCCCATGGTCAGCAGCACCATGACGAGCAGGGCAAACCAGATCCGGATGCTTTGGGTGTTCATACCTAGCTGTTCCTTTCCAACAACGACCGGCCGGCGCAGAGCCCGCAGGGCAGGGCATAGGTTCCCGAGATCGATGGGGGCTCCAAGCGGGCGGTTCAAAGCACTGAAGGGCGCATGTCGCCCCAGGAGGTTGAAGCGGCAGGGACCGGGGGCCATTCTCGATCGAGACACGTCCATCCACGAACACGTCCGAAACCTCGCTGCTCACGTCGCCAGAGGCCGCTCCTGGATTTGCTGTAGCGCGGAGGTAGCCCCGGCAGGGGTAGTCGTGAGCAAAACGGCAATGCCGGGCACGTCCACAGATTGTGACTGCGGGGTATTGGTCGGAGTCGGCGGCACGGGAGTCGGTGTCTTGGTCGGCGGCGGCGGAACCGGCGTATTGGTTGGCGGCACCGGGGTCGGTGTCTTGGTCGGCGGCGCAGGGGTCGGCGTCTCGGTCGGCGGCGCGGGGGTCGGAGTATTAGTCGGCGGCGCGGGGGTCGGTGTCTCGGTCGGCGGCAACGTGGCGGTGGGCGTGTTGGTCGGCCCGGTGGCGGTCGGGCTGGGTGTGTACGTGGGGACGCGGGTGAAGGTCGGTGTGGGGGCACCGGGCACCCATAGCCTCCACCCAATGAGAATGGTATCGCTTTTCAGGCAGTTCCCCTGCTTGAGCTTTGCCACGTTCGTGCCAGTAGCTCTAGCTATGCTAGACAGAGTGTCGTACCTCCTGACTAACCACCGGCTAGTCCACTTCAGGGGGCTCGGAGAGCAAGGCGCGGAAATACGCGCGGTGGGCGTTGGCGGCTGTTTGGTCTTGGCAGGTTTGCGCGTCGGGCGCGGTGTGGCAGTCGGGGTGAAGGTGGAAGTAGGAGTTGGGGTGAAGGTGGGCGTGGGAGTCGGCGACGGCGCCTCGGGAGATGGCAAAGGGGTGAAGGTAGCAGAAGGGGAAGGAGTGGCAACCGGCGCTGTGGCAGTTTCCGTTGCGGTGGGCTCGACCCGGGCGATCAACGACTGCTCACCGGAGCCCATGGCTACGGCAACCGCAAGCGTCAGCGCGATGAGAGTCGCAGCGATAAGCCCGCTGAATAGCGGGCCCAGTCCCCCAGCAATCCTGCTTTTTTCCTGCCCGTCTTCCGAAATCATACTACCTCAACGGCCCAAAGATCCACGGGTGGTGAACCACTTGGCCTGGCTAACCAGCGGCACCCCGGGTCAGGCCAGTTCCTCCGACTGCTCCAATTCTGCCAGGGCCTGGGTCTCCTCCTGTTCAGCGCGCTGACCGACGCCATTGACGGGCAACACGAAACTGAAGGTCGTCCCCACGCCACTCTCACTTTCCACCCACAGGCGGCCGCCATGCGCCTCTACCAAAGTGCGCACCAGGGAGAGCCCTGCACCAGATTCGCCCAGGCCCTCCGGGGTGCGACTGGGACGGGCCCGGTCGAACACCCGGGTCAGCGCCTCTTCGGACAACCCACCCCCGGAATCGCTGACGGAAACCACCACGTACCCGTCACCATTGAGAGAAAGGCCCTCGGGGTTGGGCAGGGCAGAGGGAGACGGGGCCGCCTGCACCAAGACCTGCCCACCCATGGTCGAGGCCAGGCAAGCATTGGAGAGCAGTTGGACTAGTACCTGGCGTAGATGATCGGGATCGGCCAGGATGGGCGGCAGGTCGTCAGGCAGGTCCAGCTCGAGGGACAGGTCCCTGTCCTCCAGTTGGCAGTGGGAGCCTGCCACCGTGTCCTCAATCAAGCTACTGACGTCCACGGACTGGCGCTGGGGCCCGTTCCACTGCTCCTCGACGCCCGCTTCCCTGACCAGATCGTCGGTCATGGTGACCATACGCTCTGCGCCAGTCTTGATCCGGGTGAGGTACTTGCGCTGGGC
>JABAHP010005124.1_pt4 | contig 22158 bp, 22 predicted proteins | sample 7062081 | NCBI WGS metagenome assembly JABAHP01 (sample SAMN14534357, study PRJNA622989) | marine sediment metagenome | biome: marine biome [ENVO:00000428]; feature: marine pelagic biome [ENVO:01000023]; material: deep marine sediment [ENVO:00002113] | place: India: Gulf of Kutch | collected...
CATAATAAATACCATTACTGGCAAAAAAAAGACAAATAACATTCCATTTATAGCATAATAAGAGTATGTATAAAATATTATTGAGTCTAACATCCCTGAAAGCCAAAAAATTGGGATGTAAATTATTAAAAATTTAATGTTGACTCGACTTATAGAACTACTAGTAACAAAATCAATTGATAAATCTCTTTCTTTATCTTCATCCAAGATTTCCTTACTTATAGAAGTACTACTAGGGTTAGCCAATTCTTCCGAGATTGGTTTTAATGTATCTGGATCTATTTTCAAAAGGATCTTTATTTTTCTTTTTGACAGTTTACTGAGAGGTCTAGCTCCCCCTGACCAATAATAACTATCACCCTTTATTAAGCTGTGTTTGGGTGTGGAAGCTATAGGGAGTAAATAAGAATTGTCATTAATTTCTGTACCAGGAGCAACTAAATTTTTTGCTGCAGCAGTAACATTATTACCAATTTTAATTTTAAAATATGTAATATCTCCAAATATCCCATCAATCATATGACTAGAAAATGCTGAATTAACTCCAAGGTAGCAATTTTTCCCAATTTCTAAAAACTTATCATTCACAGGGGATTCTTCTATTGTTGTACCCTTCCCAATTCGGCTAACTTTCATAAAATTATAGAGCCAAGGTTGCAGCCATGGAAAGATACCTTTTGAAAATGCATTTTTTGGATATTTTAAGATAAAAGACCTTATATGATAATAATTTAATGTCTTACTTGGAAAATTCCTAGGGATAATACCTCCTTGGGTAGGAGATTTTTTTTCAGTCAACGCCCAGAAAAAACGAGCAACAAGACCAATTAGAAATAACCTAAGTAAATAACAACCAATGATAACAAAAGGCATTGTTATTAGTCCCAATAGAGGTTTTAAATTAATAAAAATTGATAAAAAATCTGGAAATTCTAAAAAGGATGGTATAAAAAAGAAGAAAAAATAAATCATGAAGAAAATGGTTGGAATCAAATTTGAAATTAAATATATTGTAAACAATACAAAAAGATACCAAAAATATTGGAATTTAACGTCTTCTTTAACAACTTGTTCTTCTGAATCCTTTTCACTTAAGATTGTTTCAGAATTTTCCATATTAATCCTTACAAATCGAAATCATTTATAATTTTTAAGTTTTAATCAAATAAAGAAAATGAATAAGGAGAAATACTCTAAATGGTCACTATTGTTTTAATGTGGTCTCTACTTAACTCATATGATTCGAATGCCTTATTTATATTATCTAAGGTGAATCTCTTGGAAATCAAGTCCTTAACTTTAATTTCACCAGATTCTAATCCCTCAATTGCTTTACAAAATGGACCACACCTACTACTATATAATGTGAGTTCACGTACTACAATGTCTGTAAGATTAATAGGAGTTTCAACTCCATGTGTACTCTTTATATGAATTTTTCCTCGAGTTCTGCAAGATTCAGTAATATTTTTTATTGCACTAGGATCTCCCGTAGTGTCAACAACAATATCAGCACCTAAACCACTGGTTAAATTTTTAATTTCATCTGGGATAGCATCACATTCAATTCTGTTTAAAATAGATTGAGCGCCATAATTTTTAGCCATTTTTAATTTTTTATTTGAGCCATCTACCGCGATAATTCTTAATCCTTTAGAAATAGCTACTTGAGCGATCAACAATCCCAGTTTTCCAAGCCCAAAAATTGCTATATTTTTGTCCTTATTATCAATCGGCATCATTTCAAAAGTTTGATAAGCTGCTGCCAAAGGTTCAATAAATGTAGCTTCTTCATAAGATATTGATTTAGGGATTTCGTGCAATAAATACGATTCTAAAGCTATATATTCAGCAAGAGCACCATCAATATCAATACCAATTGCTTTTCGGGAAAAACATTGAGTATATAATCCTTGATTACAATAATAACAATTGAAATCAATATTAGTATTAATTTCAGAAGTAATTCTTTTGTGGCGCCAAGTATTTTCAATATTTTTACCTAATTCTACAACTTCTCCTGCAAATTCATGACCAATTATAATCGGGAGAGGAGTGGGTAATTGTCCATTTGTAATTGCTAAATCTGTGCCACATATGCCTACAGCTTTTACTTTAACTAAAACTTGAGAATCATTTATCTTTGGATCTGGTAAAGATTTTATTTTAATCTCTTTCCCATCAAAAACAGCTGCTTTCATAATTCAATGAGTATTCTTAATTTTATAAATGTAAACATAAATTCTCAAATTAAAGTTAAGTGATTACTTAAGCTGTTTTATGTAAGATAAAGCTAACCTACTTTAGCTATCTTTATTCTAAATCTATTAGAATATTAAAATAATTTTAATGTTGATTTTATGAAAAATTCAGTATTAAAATGGGAAATTATTGGAATAATATTTATTACATTTCTGGGTTCGTTTCTACACTTTTTGTTTGAGTTATCTGGATTTAATCCTTTAGTCGGCGCATTCGCAGCAGTAAATGAAAGTGTATGGGAGCATTTGAAACTAGGATTCTGGCCACTTATGCTGTTTTCATTAATTGAATATAGATTTATTAGGAGCGATACAAATAATTTTATAATCGCTAAAACTGCTGCGGCTTTTATAATTCCTGTTGTAATTATTGTATTCTTTTACACATATACTTCAATTTTAGGAACAAATCTACTCCTCTTAGACATATTCAGTTTTGTCTTATCTATAGTAATAGCTCAATTGGTGAGTTATAAAATTTTAACTTTGGATAAAATCTCGAACACTTACTCCATAATATCTTTGATTTCATTGTTTATCTTAGGATTGATGTTTATTACCTTTACATATATTCCACCATACTTTCCATTATTTGAAGATCCAGTAACTAATTCTTACGGAATAATAATTCATTAAAATCTATAAAACAAGAATTAAAATCATTTACTTTTTTATTCTTTTACATATTTATAGATCCAAACTTTATTTCACAAGGTGTTCTTTATTACTTCATTTGATTTTGATAAAGAGGTGCAAAAACATATTGATCTCTCATTTTCTGATATTAAACCTATTAATTGGGAAAAATGGTTTGATATATCAACAAATGAAGAATATTTGGAACTTTCATTAAAACTCTCAGGACTTTCATCGATTGATGATATCTTAGAAAGGATTCATACAGAAAAAACGGACTCAAAGCAAATTTCTCTGAATATAACTTCATTTTTATATAGTTATAGTGGTTCTAATATCCCCATACTATGTCACACCTCTGGAACAACCAATAGCGAGATCTCTGCGTTAAAATGGTTTCATATGTCAAAAAATGTAGTAAAGAGAAATTGGGCTCCAGGTATGCAAGCTATATTCGAATCAAGTGGCTTGAATAGAGAAAATTCCGCATTAATATTTGTACCATCAAGAATTAGAATAGACGGGCTTCAATCCAATGATGGACAAGATTACATTTCATTATATTCATCTGAGTTTTCACAAAGAGTTATGCTTTCAATTATCAAACCTTATTCCTATATCTGTTTTGAATACAAAAATTCAAAAAATCTAGAGATTATCTCTAAAATTTTAAGCTTGGATAATATATCTGTCATTTCTGCCCCTGCGATCACTATTTTAGGATGGGCAAATTTAGAAAAGTTCAAGATTGGAATTAGAAATTCCCTAGAAAATTTACCAAAAGAAAAAAGCTCCTATCTCGAGGAATTATTATTAATAATAGAAAAAGAAGGTATAAAAAAAGGTTCTGAAATTATCCATTCAAAATTATCTGAAAAAATGTCTAATGCCACTGTTGTTCTTAGTATTAGTTCCTTATCTGAGCAAAATTGGATTCTTTTACGTAAATTTATGAACTGGGAAGAAGGAAAAGAGAAATTTACAAATCTCTACGTTGCATCAGAGATTGGACCTTTTGCGGCGAGTATATCAAAAAGAGGCTATGAACTCTCTCATTCGAATAGAATGTATGTTTTTCCTTTAACTTTACCGGTTCTTGAATATAAGAATAAAAAAAATTTGATATCTGGAAGTTTGGATCAAATAGGGAAACTATATGTTTCAAGAATGGGAGACTCAAGAGAGCTAATCAATATTGACATCGGAGATATTATTACCACCAGAAAATCAGTAGGATTACCTCAAATAGATGCAAATATCATAAGATCCAGCTTCGAATTAAAATATAATATTAAATTATCTAATAAAATTGAGAAACCAGAAAATTATAAAATTTTAGCAGGAGATTTTTTCTCTTTCAATAAATTCAATATAATACAACCAAGAAATTTATTAAATTGTTTGAAATATAGCTGTAAATTAGAATCTGATGCTTTATTACTGAAACAGGAATCTAATCAATTTTGGCAATTGATTCTTCCATCATCATTAGATACAAATTGTATAAATGAAGATGTAATTCTGCAAACCATTTCAAATTGCCCAGCACAAAAAGAATTATTTCAAGCGATTGTAAATAAGAGAATTAAAATAAAATTTATTGAAGATCAACCTATTGACTTTTTAGCTACACGAAAGGAAGTATTGAAAAAGGTTCGCGAAGGAAAAGTTCCTAAAGGTATATTAAAAAAGTGGCCATTATATGTCATCTCGACAGATTAAAGAGAAAAAGGGCAAATAAATTATTGCCACGAAGATAACAACTCACCAATAATTTGTTAAGGTTATGGATTTTTTTAAATTTGATAAATATTATGTAATTAAAACTAATATAAATCACCAAGTTTTATTTCTTATTTATTTAAATTAAAAATAAAACAAAAAGGAAAAAAATGAAAGATAAGTTTAATCTAGTTGGAACAAAAATAGAAGAATTTGAATTACCAAACTCCAGAGGCGAAACTATCAATATCAGAGACTTAGAAAATAAAAAAAATGTTATTCTTGTACTGTTTCGAGATATTAATTGACCTTTTTGTCGTTGGCATGCTGCTAGATTAAGAAGAGATTTTAAAGAATTTGAAAAATTTGATGGCTATTTGTATCCAATTTTAGTAGATAATGAAAAAAATGCAAAAAAAATGGAGCAGAAATATGCAAGAAAATATGCTGTATTCTATGACGAATCGGAAAAAGTCGCTAAAATGTTAAAACAAGAAAAAAGATGGATAAAATTTGGCAGAATGCCTGGACTATTAGTAATTGACAAGAGTGGTATCATTCAATATGCGTATTACGGGAAAAACATGCATGATATACCAGAAAATAATGAAATCTTAAAAGTTCTTGAAAAAATCAATAAAAAATAATGATTTGGAGGGAATAAAATGAAAAAAATGAGATTTTATTCTTTAAAGTTAGCCAAACTTTTCCAAATCCCCTTTATATTTAATTTAGATATCAGAATTTTATTAGATGTGAAATTTATATAATTTTAGATTGATTTTAATCCGATTGGATCTCTAACTTGTATAAATTTGTATATAAGCTGATCATTTATAGTAAATGCTTCCCAACCTTTAGTTTTTTCAAATCCATGCACGGATAAGAAATTTTTGGAGTATTTCCTACTGGCAGATTTGATCATCTGATTAATAATTTTGTTCCTTAAAGTATCATCTACAACCAATTTTAATTTGCCCTGCATTGAAATAAAATAATAACTACTAAGATCTTCTTCAAACTTTTCTATAGAAACACATACATTAGAATTTTTCGTGAGAATTCTCTTTTTTTTACCATAATCAGTGAAATGAAAATACAAATCTCCTTCAAATAACACGTATTGGAAAGGGGATATATAAGGATATTGATCATCTACGAACGCAATTCTACATAAATCTTGGGAATGGATTGCTTCTTCTATTTCTTTATCGCTCATTTTTGGTAATTTAATAATAGTCATAATTTGCACCAATCTTAACTAATCTTAGCTTTAAAAAAAAGTATTTTAAATTTCTAAATAAGGCATATTTTGAAATTTTCTATCGGATTTAAGACTATTCATTGCAAGGATAGCACTTCTTTCTTTATCTTTTATTTCTAGCATTAGGTCAAGATCATATTCTTTTATTATTTCAATAAATTCCTTAAAATGATTTATATCAATCTTATCAGCATGTCTACACTTTCCTTTAGTTGGATGTTCGGAACTGTAATGCAATATTGGTAATCCATCTTTTTTTTTCCAAGTTGTGATGGATTTTTTGATTGCCTCAAGCAATGATTCACCTGAGTTTTTACATGTATGATGATATATATCTAGTATCACTGGAATACCAACGGATTTATAAACCAATAAACAATCATTTAAATCATAACTTCTATCATCATTTTCAATTACGTAACGATTCTTAATTGAGGCATCAAGCTTTTGGTATTTATCAATAAATCTATTCAGGCTTTCTTGCTTGTCCCCATAGACTCCTCCAATATGAGTAATTATTTTTGCCGAGGAATCTAATTTTAATAAATCGAGAACATCAGTATGATACTTTAATTCCTTGATACTATTCTCTAAAACATTTAATTTTCTTGAGTTAAGCACAGTATATTGCCCAGGATGCATGGTAATTCGCATGTGAGAATGCTTGATAAAATTACCAATCTCTTCAAATCTATTTTTAAAATAACTTTGCCAATCAAATTTCATTATAGGATGAGAAGCAAAGGGTATTAAGTCAGAAGTTATTCTGAAAAATAATATCCTGTTTTCATAATTGAATTTAAGTATTCTTTCCAAACAGTTTAAATTATTTTCAATCGTCTCGATTAATCTTTCTTCTGAATAATTTTTTAAACGAAAGGTTCTACTACTACTACAATCTAAGGTTAAATTTACACAGGGATATCCAATTTTCATTGTTCTTAGTTATTTCTTATTAATATAGAATTGAGGTTTTCTATCATTCAGGATGTTATTAAATTCATTCAATCTCTTATCCCTTGCTTTTTGAATATCAATGTCTATAAAATCAATATGTGTTTTGTCATTGGGAGCAGATGATAATACTTCTCCATTAGAAGAAGTAATTTGACTTTTTCCAGTAAATTTAAAGTGATCGGAGCCTCGTTTTTCCTCTCCAATTCTATTAGAGGTTATTGCAAAGACTCTATTTTCCAAACATCTAGTGATCATAGCATTTTGACAATAAGGAAGTACTAAATTTGCGGGATGAGCAATTATATCTGCGCCTAAGAGTGAAAGTGTGCGTGCTGTTTCTGGGAATATCCAATCAAAACAAATCATAATACCAATTTTAATACCATTTACATTATATACCTTTAAAGGTTTATTACCCGGTGAAAACCACAGTTTTTCTTTAAAATATAAATGGATTTTTTTATAAGAACCAATCACTCCCTCATCTGAGACGAGCATAGCAGAATTGTAAACTTTTCCTCGTTCTTTCTCAATAAAGCCACCAACAACAATAGAGCCAGATTTTTTAGCTAATTTGATTAAGAACTCAGATGTTTCTCCATCCCAATCCTCAGCAAATGACTCCACTTCTTCTTTAGAAACAAAAGTATAGCCTGTAGAAAAGAGTTCTGGTAAAACTATTAAATCTGCTTTTACGTCTTTTACAAGTTTTTCTATCTCATTAAAATTCTTTATTTTTTCCCCGAATTTAGGCGAATTTTGTACATACCCAACATTCAACTTATCTCAACTTATTCAATTTTAGTTTCTTTATCTTTACGTACACTATAAAATTTCTCAAATCTATCCTCATCTACAGTCTCTTTTTCCATCTGTTTTTTAATTATTTCTTCTAAACCGTCCTCGTTAAATACGTTTTTCTTAAACTTCTTTGCAGGCCCCCCTAAATATATATAGTCTTCTTCTAATTCTTGTCCTATAGTCGTCATAGAATGAGCGCCTAGAATTGAATTTTTTCTCATATAAGTCCCTGGCATTACTATGCTTTGAGCACCAATCATTGCATTGTCTTCAATAATCGTTTTTCTTATGATGAATAAATTCCCGATTATTACAGTAGATTGAACAACAGCACCTTGCCCAACTACAACATTTTTACCAATTTCTATAAATTCTGTATCAACCCATCCTTCTGACAAAGAATTAGAATACTTTGTTCTGACACCAAACATCATTGAACAAATATTATTCATGAAAGGGAAAGGAAACTTATGAGATATCCAAATAGGCCATTTTTTTATAGTATTCCTTATACTCCAATATCTATAATCTTTATCAGATCTATCTTTTAAAAACACGCCTTCCCGAGGTTTATGAATAAGATTAACGAAATGAAGTAAAATTTTTGAAAATATTAGCGATATTATAATTGCAGTAAGATACATGATAAATAGTAATAATGGTAAGAAAAAGTAGAAATGTACATATTTTCCAATGATAAAAAGCTTCCAAAATAGCCAAAATTCAAACTGAATTGAAAATATGCTAAGCCAAATTAAAAACAGATAGAATATTATATATCGCTTTTTCACCAATAATAGACTAGTATTTGGTCCAACTTTAAGACTTGAAGGGACAGACATATTTATCCTTCCTCCTTACTATTTTTATTATCGCTTATTAAATCTTTCTTGTCTTCGTCGATATTAACTTCTTGCTGAACTTTATACTTTATTTCATCATCTACATTATGCCTATATATAACATCTCTTCGTTGCTCGGCGTATTTATTTGGTTTAAATTTTCTTGCTAATTGAGGGCCAATATAAATCCACCTTGGTTCGAGTTTTTGATTTGGGATTGTTGCAGAAAATGCTCCAGAAACAGATTCCTCACCCAATTCTGTACCTGGAGAGATTATTGAAAGACCTCCTACAACAGTATAATCACCTAAAACAGTTTTTTTAATGATCAAATATTTTCCTACGACCATTGAGCTCATTACGACTGCACCTTGTCCTACAGTAACATTTCTTCCAAACTCAATGAATCCCCCATCCGACCAAGCATCTTGCATATGGCTTGAAAAATCCACATGAATATTCATCCATCTAAACCCCCACATAATAATCCAAGGTAAAGGACCATTATTCATAAACCAAAAAACTAATTTTTTTAGTTCAACTCGTAATCTCCAAAATTCATAATCTTGATCTCCCTCTTCAGCTTTAAAAACGCCTTCTTTAGGATTATGGATCATATTGATGATTATAAGAAAGGCTTTTGTAAACATAGCAATCCCAAAAACAAAAATGAAATATAACACAAATAACCAGACTGGCAAAAGAAACATTGTAAGAATCCATCCATAAGTACCTAGTAAATCAACAACTCCTAATGAAACATCAAAAAATACTGCAATTGCCATATATCCTGAAATCCATAAAATTGGAATGTAAAAACCAAGAAATTTATAGCCAACTTTGCTTATTGCACTGGTTGTTACAAAATCTATAGTATAATCGACTTTATCTGCAGTTGATTGCCTTTTTTCAGATTCACTCATGTTCTTTAACCTCCTTCTCCTCCTTCATTTTTCCACTTTTTAGCTCCTTTTCTTTTTTTAAATCTTTAGCTTTTTTTAAGTCAGACTCTTTAATTTGCAAATATTCCATAATTCTTTTGTTGAAAATCTTTCTAAGAGGTGTCCCGAAATAATAGGAATTACCTTTTAAAGTATTATATTTTGTAGCTCCTGTCATAGGAAGCCACCAAGAGTTATCCCCTATATCTGTTCCAGGGCCAAAACAATTAAATCCAGCAGATGTTACATTATTTCCGATTTTTACTTTTGCGAATGAAATATTACCGAAAACTCCTTCTACTGCGTGTGAGCTTATGCTCGGAAAGGTTCCTAGGTAAGTATTTTCCCCAATTTCTACAAATCTATCACCCGCTAATTGTTCCTCCATGGTTGTTCCTTTTCCTATTTTATTAGTACCAACAAAATTATACATCCATTTTAATAACCAAGGGAAAGGACCCCGAGAAAAAACATTTTTTGGGTATTTTATGATAAAACTACGAAAGTGGTAATAGTTTAGCGTTTTGCTAGGAATATTTCTCGGTATTATCCCTGATTTTGAGGGTGATTTCTTTTCTGAATAGCTCCAAAACCAGCGAGTTATAAGAGCTATAATAAATAAATGAATAAAATAACATACTACGATAATAATTGGAATCGTTAATGAAGCGATAAGAGATGGTAAATTAGTAAAAAGAGAAATAAAGTCTGGTACTTCTAAGAAAAAGGGTAAATAGAATAACATTATATATAACATAAAGATAATCCCTGGGAAAAACCAAGAGAAGAAATATATAAAATAAAAAGCAGGTAACCATATATGTAATTGTAAGCTGATTTCTTCTTTAATGATTTCAGTATCTGTGGATTTATTTTTTTCTGAGGTCTTTGATGGCAATTTTTCTCACAATTGTAATATTCTTCTGTATTAAGTGTGTGTATTCTATATTTCTTGTTTATATTCCTACAATATTTAAAAATTTTCAGATTAACAACTATAGGAAAAGTGGAAAAAATTATAAAAAAATTGTTTTATTATTTTTTTTTTTTAGGAAACCAAGGTATAAAAGAGCTTGTCCTTTCCTTATAGGCTTGATATTCCGCGTTTGCTTCAAAGCGTTTTTCCAGAAGACGAACTCCTGATACTTTAATAATTTGAAAAGTAATATAAGCGGGGCCAATAATGGTGATAAATCCAAATGGGACCCCTAAAGCAATTATAAATAATCCCCACCATTGGGTTACTTCACCAAAATAATTAGGATGTTGCGTATATTTCCATACATTTTTATCCATGATTTTTCCCTTATTTTCTGGATTCTGAAGGAATTTATATAACGACCAATCACCTAGAGTTTCAAAAATGAATCCGATAAACCATATAAGTGTGCCAATCCATATTGTTATACCATAGAAATCAAAAATGCTGGTAACAGGAGGATTTTCACTGAAATTTACAAACCAGACAGGGATGTCTACAATTATTATTACTACTCCTTGAAATAGGAATTGTCTAAAAAAACTTTGTAATAGGAAATTTTTCCACTCATCTCTTCTTCTTGCATATCGATAATCTTCTGGTTTCCCACGATTTCGAATATATACATAGCTCCCTAATCTTATAGCCCAAAAAAATACTAAGATATTCATTACTAAGTGTCTAACATTTAAAGAATTGCCTTGGAAGAGACTAATAATTAATACTGTTAATGAGATCACTATATAACCTGGACCATAAAATACATCCATAAGTCCATTGTTTTTCTTAATACTACATACGATAAATGCGAAAATTATATATATTATGAGTATTATAGCCGCTATACCGAGAGCAAATAACATGTTTTCTATTGAGGGCATCTAATCCANNTTTGTGATTAATTTAATTTAAGTAAAAATTAGACACTTAAAATTTTAAATTTTTACTTATAAATCGTAAATTCTGATTCCTCTAAATTTTTCCATAAATGAAAAAAATTTGGTTTCTTCTTGTTTATACACGGATAATAAAAGATCTAAATAATAAAAACGTTATAATTTCAAAAATAATTAATAATCCAAATCTAACTGTTTTTCAACTCTTAAATTACAAAAATAAAAAAAATTAAAGTAGCAAATAAGTATATTAATACATTGTAGCAGTCTTTTTTCCATATACATTTTACTACTTTTATATTATAAGTTTTGTTGTTTGCTTTAATTTACAAAATAATTATGGAAGAATATTTAGAACATCATACTCAAAGCTGAATACTGTTCCAGGAGGTGAAAAAATACCCCAATAATCCACAAAAATTCTCCAATGATTCAATCCATCTCCTTGGTAAGGGCGTCTTACCCAGAATTCAAATCTGAAAGTGTATTCTTCGCCTGGTGTAAAATATCCTGGTCCAAATTCGTGATACCAAAAAGTAGTTTTTGCTACGATTTCTTTAGCCTCTTTAGGAACTGGAATATCAAATCTTTGTAAATTAATTTCTTCATCGTTGATAAAAAGTTTATATTTGTATGGCCATTTGGGTGCCCAATCATTTTCAATTTCTTCCCACCATGTTGACCAGCCCATAGCGAAATATAGATTTTCTGAAGTGCTATACGGCCAATAGGGATCATTCCACCAATAAGCTCTTGAAAGATTATTCTCCCAAAGATTGTCTTTCCAGTGACCAGGAATGCCGGCGCTAGCTGCGGGAATTAAACTGAATGCCAAGATACCTACTGTTGCACCTAAAATGCTCATTTTTAAAATATTTTTTTTATTCATGCGATTTCTACCCTTTTTTTACATTTTTTCTGAAAAACTGTTCAAAATTGATCATTAATAATGAGATTCTTCCTTTTTTCTTACATCTAAATTGGAATTGCTGATCAAAATTGACAAGAAGTAAATAAGTTACAAATTTATTTAAATCTATTGATGTAAAATCTATTTTGGATGGTTTAAACTACCAGTAAAAATTAATAATTCTAATCTGGATTTTTGTTTAAATGTGTTCAATTATTATATATATTAGAAAGGTACCGACATAATATCGACACAAATAAAAGAAGAATTTTTCAAATAAAACCAAAAAAAATATATGTACAAATTTGTGTATATTCCATAGATTTATCAAACCATAAATAATCAAACATTAAAGAAATTAATCAATAGCTTAATAGAAAGCAAACATTAATTTTAAATTAAAAGAAATCATAAGTTTATAGGACGGTTAAGGCAATAAAAAATAGTTTATTATTAATTAAGCCGATAAAATTACAAGAATAATAGTTTACATAATTGTTGATGAAGAAAATGCCCAATAATTCCTTCTCGTTAATAGATTTGTATCCGAAATATGTTATTAATTCAAAAGGAGAAAAGAAGAAATTCGATGAAAATAGTATAGCAAAGATATTAAACAAAGAAACTGGCCTTGATATGCATATTGCGGAAAAGATTGCTGAAGATACAATTAGAAAAATAATTGGTCTTGGTGTAAAAGAAATTACCACTAATTATATAAGAGAATTAGTATGTGTTGAATTGACTCAAAGAGGATTGAATAAGTACAGAAACTTATTTGCTCGAGCTATAAATTTAGAAAATATCTCCTTTAAACTTGATGATGAATTCCTAAATAATTATAAAGGCAAACAGCCAGATTGGGGACCTCTTGGATATATCACCTATAAGCGAACGTATGCAAGAATAATAGAAAAAGAGAATAGAAAAGAAGAATTTTGGGAGACTATTCAAAGAGTTGTTGAAGGATGTTATTCAATCCAGAAAGAGCATTGTATCAAATTAAGTTTACCTTGGGATGACGAAAAGTCTCAAAAATCTGCTCAAATAATGTTTGAAAAGATATGGAACTTTAAATTTCTCCCTCCTGGACGAGGTTTATGGATGATGGGAACAGAATTTATTGCTCGCCATGGATCAATGTCTCTTAATAATTGTGGTTTTGCTTCTACTGAAGATATTAGTTTAAAACATTCTAAAGCGTTTGAATTCGTGATGGATGCTTTAATGCTTGGTGTAGGTGTAGGATTTGATACCAAAGGGGCTGGAAAAATTACTATTAAAAAGCCTAAAGAAGGTATGTTCGAGTTTGAAATCCCAGATAGTAGGGAAGGATGGGTAGAATCTCTTAAACTAATTCTAGAAGCATATTTCTTGGGTAAGCAAGTTCCAATATATAATTTTGATCTAATCAGACCAGCTGGTCAGCCAATAAGAGGTTTTGGAGGAGTCGCTAGTGGACCAGGCCCCTTAAAAGATATGCTAGAAGAAATTCAAAAAATATTGGAATCAAGGATAGGGCAAAAATTAACTTCTGTTGACATCGTAGATATCATGAATCACATAGGGAAGTGTGTAGTAGCTGGAAACGTACGAAGGAGTGCTGAAATCGCCTTAGGTGACCCTGCTGATCTAGATTTTGTAACTTGTAAACAAGATGAAAAAGCATTATATTCTCATAGATGGGCAAGCAATAATTCTGTTTTTGCTGTAAAGGGATTAGATTATACATTTATCGCAAATCAGATTGCTGTTAATGGAGAACCTGGAATATTTTGGCTTGAAAATGCGAAAAGCTATGGAAGGATGGGAGATCCACCAAATTTTAAAGATAATAAAGCTGCGGGAGTCAATCCATGTGGAGAGCAGACTTTAGAATCTTTTGAATTATGTTGTCTTGTCGAGACTTTTCCTTCTAGACATGAAAGTTATGAGGAATATCAAGATACATTAAAATATGCATACCTCTATTCAAAATCAGTCACCCTTGTAAACACTCACTGGCAAGAAACTAATGCGGTTATGTTAAAAAATCGACGAATGGGGATATCACAAACAGGAATCATTGAAGCATTTGTAAGACATGGAAGGAGAAAAATGCTAGAATGGTGTAGTAGAGCATATAATTATTTACAAGAACTAGATGAACAATATTCTGGGTGGCTTTGCATTCCACGCTCAATCAAAATAACTACAGTAAAACCAAGTGGTACTGTTAGTCTTCTTCCGGGAGTACCACCAGGTATCCATTATCCACATTCAGAATATTATATAAGAAGAATTCGGCTTTCTAAAAATTCTGATCTTATTGAACATATTAAAAATGCTGGATATAAAATTGAAGATGATTCATATTCACCAAATACAGTAGTCGCTGAATTTCCTATTCATGAAAAATATTTTGACCGTTCGAAAAATGAAGTATCGATCTGGGAACAAGCTGAAAATGCCGCCGCATATCAGAAATATTGGTCAGATAATCAAGTATCAATAACCATTACATTTAAAGAAGATGAAGCAGATCAAATCAAATATGTTCTCGAGTGTTATGAAGATAAACTGAAGAGTGTAAGTTTCTTACCCATAAAAGAACATGGTTATAAACAGGCGCCTTATGAAGAAATTACCAAAGAACAATATGAAGATAAGGTTTCAAAATTAACTGCTTTTAATCTTGATCAGACAAAAGATAGAGCAATTGGAGAGAAATTTTGCGACTCAGATAGGTGTGAGGTTCGATTTTAATTTTATTAACCTAATTTTAACTAATACTCAAAAATCTTAAATATAAGAATTTTTAATTGATTTTATAACACAATAATAGTTTTACATAAAAAATATTAATAATCCAAATGAAAATAAATTTAAAAACAAATTTTTTAGAAAAATAACTAATAGATGTGATATTATGTCAGAAGAAGAAGAACTACCACCAGAGGCAATAGAGGAAATTGAAAAGGCTGCAGAAAAAGCATCAAAAAAGACTCGTGAAACGACAAGAAAACAACCAACTAAGAAGAAAGTTAAGAAACCATCTAAAAAAGCCGCAGCCACTCCAGAAGCTGCTCCAAAGCCCAGTAAAGCAGTTTATAAAAAGATAAAGGTAAACTTTTGGCGAACAAGACTACATGACGAGGAGTTAGGGGTCCATCAACAACTCAAATATCAAGCGAAAACTCGTTGGTTTAGCAAGCATTTTGATATTGAAGGTGTTATTGAAGAAGATGATGCGAAGAAGTATATAATAGGATTTAGTAAAGAAAGTTGGGAAGAGAAACCTCTTGAAGAAAAAAGGTTAACATTACGCGTATTTACGATTATGGAAGAGAAAGTGTCCGATTCAAAAACGGCAAAAGGCGGTAATTTCAAAGGAGGTTTTGAATTAAGTGTTTCACATTCACTAATCCAGAGCTATGAAATTAAGCATCCTGCTCCGGTATTTATAATGCAAGTCCCTAGAACAATATATTTAGTAAGAGTTGTAAGAGGTTGGAGATTATTGGGTACGTATTGGGCATGGCCCTTGCTTCCAGAACAAAAAGATGATAAACTCCAAGTTGTTCGAGCTAAAGGAATTGTAGGTCCTGGAAGGAATTACTGGATTTATATTGGAGATCAAAAAATTGCTCGAGTTGATGGTCAAGTAGTACAAAAAAACTTTGAAATTGAAATCTTTGACCCAATTTATGCAAAAGATAAAATGTTTATAATGCAGTTGATCTTGTTTGGCTGTATGTGCAATTTTATGAGAATTGCAGAGAAAATGATTAAACAACTCTATAAGAAAATGAAGAAAACAGCAACTACTGATTACAAAATTCCTAGAAATGAATTAACGTTATTCCGTAATCCAAGAATGATGAGAAGATAAAATTCTTCTTATTAAATTATTACTTTTTTTACTTTTTTTTGAAAAATAAAGAAGATCGTTTGAAAAAAGATTAATAAAAAAAAATTTAATTTAATTTAACCTGATAATTGTTTCTTTTTCCAATCAATGTAGCCCCTTGTTTCTTTTCCTCTGTGAATTGCTTTCTTACCTGTTTCTTTTTTATAAATTGATTGGAGTGTTCTTTCATCCATTTCTTTTAGAGCTTCTTTCTTAATACGTTCATCAATTTCTATTTCATCTTCGATAGTTTTAACTTTACTGAGGACCCAAAACACACCCCTATTCCATAATACAAATCCGAGAATTATGATTGCTATTACCAGAAAAATCATTCCTCCTACCCACAATATCCATAGACCAAAACCAAAATTATTTACCATAAACATCCATAAAGACCACAGAGCATTCCAAAATGTGTATGGAAGGAATCCAATTAGTAGTGCAAGTAAGGTTATATATAGACTAAATAAGGCAGTACCCACTAGTAATCTAAGTGTTGAATAATCTTCCCATTTCTTTGCTAATCGACGATCTTTAAATAAAGCATTACATAGTTTTACCATACCACCTCTAAATAGAGTATAGAATAAAACTAATAAAAACAGGTGACCTGTAACAATACCCGCTATTATAGCAATCTGAAATCCAAGATGAAGACCTAAAAAAATAACCCAAAAAGTGCCTGGAATTACAAGTGTGATTATAGTAAACCATATCCCAAGCACTACAACAGCTGTAGCTACGATAAGACCATAATATATAAATTTAGCAATTCTAATATCCCAAGTGGAATATAAATCCAATGGATCAGGCTCCCTATCAGGAGCTTTACGACCTGCACGCGGCATAATTATCTCATTTTATTATATTTATAATTTAAATTTAGATTAGGTTTTCAAAATCTATATTTTAATAATTAGTTTTACTATTATTTATTTTTATTAGTTATTTGATAAGCAAAAGAATATTCTTTAATAGCTTTTTGAAAATTTATTTTTTTATAGCAGATTGGCAAAAGGGGCAAGTAGCGTATTCTTCATCTAATGTTTCTCCGCAATAAGGGCAAAGGACTTTTTTATCTTCTTTTTCTTCTTCTTTTTTCCTTTGTTTGACTTCAGACTTCTTTTTTGGAGGTTCCTCTTCCTCTGGTTCTTCTTCAATTAGTCCTGCCTTATCTAATACTCTTTCTTTCGGCGTCATATCTTCACGTTTCTTTTTTGGTTTTACAAAAGGCTTATCTGAATATTCTAATTTTGTAAAACAAGTTGGACAATAAACTTTTGGTCGATTTGATAAATAAATTCCATATGCAATAGCCACAATTCCTAATGTGCCAACAATTACCATCCCCCAAGCTAATTTTTGCATTGTAGTCAATGGTTTTCGCTTTGAAGTTTCTACTTCTTGTTTACAGACTTTACAATAGGCAAATTTAATTTTCTTAGTCATATTAACCAATTTTCAAATAATTCAGTTGTATATTTTTTTATAATAGATTATTTTAATTAAAAAACTTTTTTAATACCTAATAATCAAGTTCTTTTTATAAACTATTATATTCTTTAAAAATGGGCAAACGTGCAAGAAAATTCCTTTTATATTGAAACTTATGGATGTACATCCAATAAAGCAGATTCTTATATTATTATAAATACCTTAATAAACGCTAATTATAATCAAACTACGTTAGAGAATGCCCAATTCATTATAATCAATACTTGTGCTGTTAAGGAACAAACTGAAAATAAAATTAAAGCACGTTTAGAGGCTCTACATAAAGAATCTCAAAATTATCCAAATAAATATATTGTTATTGCAGGGTGTTTGCCTCATATAGCTTCTAATTATATCAAAGTTATAAAAAAAATCGTTCCTTCATTTTCTGCGATAATTGATTTGAATAATATAAGTTATCTTCCAGAACTTTTTCAAGAAATTAAAAATGGAAAAAAAAGTATTATAGTGAAATCAGATAGGTCAATTGATAAAGCTCATTATCTCATTAATTATACACCAGGAAAAATAACGGGAATTGTTCCAATCTCGGAAGGATGTTTGGGATCTTGTACCTATTGCTGTGTAAAAAATGCAAGAGGGAAACTAGTCTGTTACAATCCAAGCAGTATAGTAAGAAATGTTGAACATCAATTACAACAAGGAATTAAACAAATATATTTGACCTCTCAAGATTGTAGTACATATCAATATAATAGGATTAATTTAGCAGATATCATAAGAGATATAACCTCCTTAAATTATAAATTCTTTTTAAGAATAGGAATGATTAATCCAAGCTTTTTAATTGAAAATACGCAGCAATTAATCTCAATTTTTAAGCAACCTAAAGTATACCAATTTTTACACATACCAATTCAATCAGGAAGTAATAAAATTTTAAAAGAAATGCAACGCAAATATTTAATTTCGGATATAATAAATAACATCGAGCTTTTAAGGACAGAATTTCCAAATTTGACATTATCTACTGATATAATTTGCGGATTTCCAGGAGAAACTGAATATGACTTTTATAGGACTATCAATTTTATAAAATGGTTAAAGCCTGAAATATTAAATATTTCGAAGTTCACTCCTCGTCCTGGAACTAAAGCAAAAGAGATGGACCAGCTGAATAGTAGAACTATAAAAGAAAGATCGATAAGATTGTCACGAATATTCCGGAATAGCTTTGTTAATATAAATAAAAATTGGATTGGATGGAAGGGAAACGTTTTAATTTTACATGAAGGGACAGAGCTTAATCAAGCATTTGGGAGGAATTTTGCATATAAAAATGTATTTATTGATAATTATAATGGTGACTTTGGCATATTTATTAAAGTTAAAATAAAAAAAGTTGAAGGTTTTAACCTATTCGGAATTAGGATTTAACTTAACTGATTGGTATCTTCTCGAATGGATTTATTAAGAAACGATTAATCATTATTTTATAAATTGAATGAATCTAACGCTTTCCTAGCTATGATTTCTCCCCATTCTTGGACAAAATGACCTGCTTCTTTTATTCTTAATGGTTTGGGGCAACCTTTAATGTATGTTTTAAGTATTCGCATAACTGATGGACCCAAAACAGGATCTTGCATCCCCACTGCCATATAGGATTCACCAGACCAATTATTCTGTAACCAATCTCTTGCACGTTGAGAAATCTTGGCTCCAGGAGCATCAGAAGTATCGGGTACAAGATTTGGAAATCTTCTTATTCCTGATTTATGTCTTATATCTGGAAAAGGGGCGTTATATGCTTCTTTTTCTTTTTCTGATAATTGAGGGCATTGCCGTGCTATTAAGCGACCTGGCTCTAAATCAGGAGTTTTATTATTCCAATCCCGCCAAAATAAAAAACCTTTTGAAAGTGGAACATCCCCTACTCCTAACCAAGTATTCATGATTAATAGTCTTTTAAATCTTTCAGACATATCCATTGGTAACGTAAGACCTAATAATCCACCCCAATCTTGACAAACTAATGTAATATTTTTCAAATCTAGATAATTAATAAATTCTATTAAAGAATTTCGATGGAAATCAAATGTATAAACATCTTCTTCTGTAGGTTTATCAGATCTGCCAAATCCAAAATAATCTGGGGCAACAACTCGAGATCCCGCTTCTAAGAATACAGNNGAGCAATAACCCTAAAGCCTTTCTTTAAGAAAATAGGAATCATTTTCCTATATAAATAACTCCATGTTGGCTGTCCATGAAAACATAAAAATACTTCATTAGAATCTTGTGGCCCTTCATCAATATAGTGCAATCTCATATCATCATAACCCTTAAGATCATTAATGTAATGAGGTTGATATGGAAAATCAAGAAGATTTTCAAATCTTTCTTCGGGTGTTCTTAAAAATTCAGTCATAATTAATCAGATTTTATAGATTTTTTAAATATTCTTAAATTTGAAATAAGTTTGATTATTATTTGACATGAGTTTATATTAGTTTTATTCAAAAGTAAGCACTAAAAAAAAAGGTACTAGGAATGACTGAAAAATTATATTGGGACGATGCTTACCAAACCAAATTTAATGCCAAAGTAAAATCAATTAAAGAAGAAGGTGTAATTCTCGATAAAACTCTGTTTTACCCTGAGAGTGGGAATCAAGCAAGTGATAAAGGTTATTTGGTGGTTAAAAAAAATAAGTTTGAAGTTGATAAAGTAATTAAAGAAAATGAGGAAATACAGCATTATATTTCTTCAGATTTTAAAAATTTAATTAATGTGGGGGATTACGTTAATGGAGAAATTGATTGGGATTATAGATACGGAATTATGAAAGCACATACTTCTCAACACATATTCTCAGCTGTATTCAAAAATAAATATAACATTGACACTCTTCGTGCCATTCTAAACTTCGAGGAAGTCTTCCTCCAGATTTCTCAGAAAATTGATTTTGAGCAGTTAAAGATAATTTTAACAGAAGTCAACCAAATTTGTTCTGATAGAAATATAAATTTAAGCTCTCGTATAATTTCAAGGAAACAAACAGAAGAAATCAAAGATGAAATAAGAAGTGCAATTCCAGAAGAGGATAATATACGATTAATTAAAATTAATAATTTAGATTTGGTATGTTGTGGAGGTACACACGTAAAAAACACAACAGAAATAGGTACTATATTTATTTATGATTTTAAAAAAGGTAATGAAATTAGATATGTGGTTGGAAATAAGGCTATAGAAATGAGTTCAAATATCAATAAAGATATGATTGCCCTTGCTAATAAAATAAACTCCCCTGTTGAAAAACTGAATACGTTACTTAAGAAGCGTTTAGATCTATTAGATTATATCCAAGAGCAAAATAAGGTCATATCATCTAAACTGCTAGAGTCCATTGCAAAATCACCTTCTCAAAAAATCAACAACATTTCAGTATTTTATATTGATTTTGATGTCGATATCAAGATCTTAAACAAATCCTTAGAAAATTTTCCTTCAGATTCACTTATCATTGTAAAATTTGAGGACAAAAAAATAAGAATCCTCTCACCTAGTGAAATAATTGATTCTAACAATTTATTACAACAACTTATCCAAAAATTCGGTGGTAAAGGAGGAGGAAATCCAAAATCTGCTCAAGGATTTTTAAAATATATACCCAAAAATATTATCTCAGAAATAGAAACATTAATTAGAAAATAAAATTAAGTTTAAGGATTCAGTTTTTATTTAAATCCTTTTTCTTCTAAAAATGAGGTTAATCTAGTTCTATGAAACTTTAATCCGAGGTCATCTGGATTTTCTCCAAATGCTAGAGCTAATAATTCAGTAACATATAAAACAGGAACACTAAATCCTCCTGCCTTTTTCTGATTATTATCAAATTGTTGATAGCATGCTGGACAGTTTACAATCACAGCTTCAGCACCAGCATTCGTTGCACTTGTTAGCTTGTTTTTTAATATTTGCATTGCTGGTTCTTCTTCAGAATTTCCAGTCCCTGTCCCACAACAAAGCATTTCTTCTTCATAATCAACAGGAGTTGCTCCTGTAGCAGCAACAATTTCCCTTAATTTAACAGGGTTCATAGGATCATCTGTTTGTACTTTTTCTGAAGGTCTATTATAGTGACATCCAGTATGACAAGCAACTTTCAATCCACTTAGTTCTTTAGTTACATTCTCCTTTATTTTGTCAATATACTCATGTAATACTTCTACAAAATGTTTCACATTAATACTTCCTTTAAATTCCTTTCCAACTGTTTTTAAAAGCTTATTAATATGTTCCTTTTCATGATCGTCATGTTTTAATTCTTCATTGACTAGTTTTAAAGTTTGAAAACATCCATTACATAAAGAAATTATATCTTTTCCTTCTTCTTCAGCAATAGTAAGATTTCTTGCACCCATTGCCATCCAACTTAAATGATCGGTGCTGTTAAATCCAACGGGATCTGGACAGCATGCAAATGCGGCATCAGATGTTTTTATCCCTAGTTTGTCAAAAACTTTTCTTGCTGAAGCCTCTATAAATGGAATTCTGTTGCCTATAACACATCCTTGAAACATTTTGTATTCTTCT
>JABAHP010006850.1_pt3 | contig 22106 bp, 20 predicted proteins | sample 7062081 | NCBI WGS metagenome assembly JABAHP01 (sample SAMN14534357, study PRJNA622989) | marine sediment metagenome | biome: marine biome [ENVO:00000428]; feature: marine pelagic biome [ENVO:01000023]; material: deep marine sediment [ENVO:00002113] | place: India: Gulf of Kutch | collected...
TTAATTCCAAATTGAATAATTTTATCAATTTTCTTCCTCGACCATTTGACATTTTTAAAGAATTTTAACTCGAACACTGAATCTCGTGTTGGAACAATCACTTCAATAGCACCAATAAATTTAAAATTCTTTCGTTCCATAATTCTCCTCACATGTTTAATTGAGGGACCTGGCAATCCAGCATTAGTATCGAATAAGAAAAATCTCACTTGATTTTTGACTTTAGGTAATTTATTGATCCAATCAAGCATATTTAAAGTAAAAGTCATAGCATAAATAGGAGCACCAATTCCTAATACTTCAATTTCTTCAAAATTTAATATATCTTTTTTAGGAGAGATAAAAGGTATTAATTCCGGTACTAGTTTAACAATTTTCAATCCATTTTTAATTATTTCTGCCACATACTTAGTGTTTCCAGAAGAAGAAAAATATACTATTGGAATTTTCATGGTTTAAATAGACAAGTCTAGAAATATATAAATCTTTTATTTAGAGCTAATACTATTAAAAAAAGAAAAAAGAATAAAAAAAATTATTGACTTTCAATACTCATTTGGTAGTCTTGAGTCTTCTTGCTTCCACAATGGATACAATAAGCGACTCCTGATGTAGATAAGGATTCTAGCATTGTATCTGTAAATTTATTACCACACTCACTACAAAAAGTAATTTCTGGGTGTACTACTTGAGGAGTTTTTTGAATGGGAACAATTGGTTCTTCTTCGACTTGAGGTGGTTGTTGAGTTGATTGTTGTTGTTGTGTTTGTTGTTCATTGGGAGTTTCACAGCATTTCTGAGGTTTAGGTTTTCCTGAAATTGCGTAATATAATCCTTCAAATATTTTGTAAAATAGAAGGCCAATTCCTTTTAGTAGATAATAAATTCCTTTAAATAGATAGTAAATTAAATAGGCAACTCCTTTCAAAACATAATAAACTAGAATTACCGCAAGCACTAAGACAGCAACAACTCCAATAATGACAAGAACTTGTGCAAATAATGGTTGGGCTAAAAACCAAGTTACAATTTCTTGCCACCAAATCGCTATATCACTAAATTCGAACACTTTTTTATCACTTCATTTAATTTATTTTTACTTAATTATGAGGAGATTTTAGTCAAATTAAAAAAATTTGGAGTCCAATTTTTCAAATCAGTTGTGTGATTCATTATCAAAAATTCAAAGAAACGAAAAAAATGCCATTTATATATTCTTGAAGTTTAAATAACAAGATCTAGACATATTTCCAAATCTTTAATTAAATCCTGTGAATTAGATTTCTAATGGTGTATCTTGGAAGGACTAATAAAATTGAAGTTATTTGTCCTATATGTAAAATGAGCGGTATTGTTGGAATACCCCCTTCAAGTATCAATAAGAAATCTCAATTAACCACAATCTCAGTTCATAAAGGGTTAATATGTCCTCATCACTTTCAATTTTTTATGGATATTAATTTCAAAATAAGAGGCTATCAAAAAGTCGATTTGGAATTAAAACAAGAGAATTCAACTGATTTAAGGAATGGGGTGAAAGCTTTTAGTATAACCGAAAGAAAGACAAGTTCTCATTTCAAGAAATTAATTCTTGATGGAAACCACGTAGAATTTCACCCATTAAATAGTCAAAAAAAAGTTGAAAACAAGAGTTCAAAACACAATTCTTCGAATAATAGAAAGAAGATGAGCTCAAAAGAAATTTATGAAGAATTTTGGGAATTTATTGATGATAGTAATGAAACCTTCATTGATTTTATAATAAATGATAAGAGAAGAACAAAACATCAAATTAATTCTAAAATTAGTGAATGTTTAACAGTTCAAAATTAGAATAACAATATGTATTTTATGAATTCCCGTTATTTTATAGATTCTTGCTTCTTTTCGCAAATCATATTTTAACCTATGGAAATTAAACATAACTTCTATAAGAAAAAATCATGGTTTGTATGAAAATGATATAAGAAAATTTAAAATTCAGTACTTAATTCTCCAAAATAATAATTTAAATTAAACAAAATCTAAAAATTGAAGAGTATTTAATGGGTTGGAAATTATGAGCTATAAATTACCGGATGAAAAAGATTTAGAAGCTATGGTTGGTATTGTCGGCAAAGAGTATGCGACAAACAATAAAGCAATCACTGCATCATACTTGGCAAAATCGGTAATGGGATTAGAATCACAAATTCCTGATATTGTCGTGAGACCAAAATATGTTGAGGAAATTCGCAAAATCTTATTGTACTGTTCTCAAGAGAAAATTGCGGTAAGTCCCATCTCTGCTGGATTGTCTGGTGGATTTGCATGTCCAACAATCAAACCAGGTGGAGTATTACTTGACCTAGGGAGAATGAACAGAATTATCGAAATAGATGAAGACAACAGATATGCTATAATTGAACCTGGAGTAACAAATGGAGAATTGTGGGCTTATATGCACAAAAATCATCCTGATTGGGCACCACCTATTCCTGATGGGGCTCCTCCCGCAGCAACGGTTATGGGAGATGCGATTGATCGTGGATTTTCCTTATACACTTCTTCAGTTGGACCTCAAGGCGATAATTTTATGTGTGGAGAAATTGTTTTTCCAAATGGAGATGTTGTACGAACCGGTTCATGGGCACTTCCATTTGCAAAACCTTTCTATAAATATGGTTTAGGTCCTGATATGTGGTCTTTTCTTATGGGTAGTCAAGGTGCTTTTGGAGTAGTTACGAAAGCTGCAGTTAAAATTTATCCTCACCCAAAGCACAAAACTGTTGTTGTTTGGGGTATGTCAAATCCTTATGATATGCAAGATTTAACTTTAGAAGTTGCGAAGCAAGAATTTGGAATATCTCATAACACTGTAATGGTTCAAGGAGGTAATTATCCCTTAGTAATGACCCGTTGGCCTAAAGATAAAATCCCACATGATTACAAATTCTATGAAGAGTTAGGAATTCCAGAGTGGTGGATGAATTGGGAATGTTGGGCACAAACAGCTGAGGAACTAGATTATGTAACCAATAGAATTAACAGTATGGCAGAAAATTTCAAAAAGCGAGCTAAAGATCCTGCTGCTATCAAACCACAAGAACTTCATCCTAAACAAATTGCAAGTAGGATGAAGAAACCAAATAAAATTGCAATTCCTTATAGTTTCTGGGAAGCAGGCTTTCTATTTATTACTTGGTATACCCCTTGGCACGAATGCGGTCATTTTGCTGAAATGTATGTTAAAGCTATGGAAAAACATGGATTTCCACCAGTTATGTGGATAGCCAGTATAGAACGCTGTAGGCAAGCAATCTGTATGCCTATAGTTTGTTTTGATTCTACTAAGCAATCAGATTTTGAACGAGTCCAAGACTTAAACAGAGAAACTACGGAGTATTCTTTAAAACAAGGTTGGTTAAATTATAGACCAGATCCTTATATTCACGTCCAAGCTTATTACCAAGCAGGAATGTATTGGAAATATTTAAGAGCATTCAAGAAGCTCGTAGATCCAAATATGATAATGCATCCAGGAAGACTAGCTCTTCCATAAATAAAGGAGGTTGATAAAAAAATGTCAAAAACAGGTATGGAAAGGCTCGAAGAGCTAAAAAAAGATGTATTTAAATGTATTCACTGTAAAGCTTGCAGATTCGCGTATTCCGGTGAACCAGATAGGAAAGGAATTGGTGAATTTACTGGTAAGCAAGGTACTGTTCTTTATGAAGGTATGGTTGATGCATGTCCTGCTGGTATAGAACATGGTTGGGAAGCATTCTGGAATGCTGGGAAAATTTGGATTGCACGTTCTATTTTAAGCGGAGATTTGGAATTTTCAGAAGAAGTTAGAGATGTTATTATGCCTTGTATTACATGTGGTCAATGCTCAGCTCAATGTGAGAATAAAGTTCGTACAGTAGATATTATTGAAGCTCTCCGTGCTGCATGTAAGGAAGCAGGAATCCCTATGATCGAGAGACATCAATTAGTTGAGCGCTTGACTAAAGAATTAAACAATCCTTATGGTGGAAAGGCGGAAGAAAGGTTAAAATGGGCAAAAGATGCAGGTTTAGAGAAGTACATTGGTAATAAAGATGCTAAAATTGGATTTTTTGTAGGCTGTACTGCAAGTTATCGTCAAATTGAAATTGCTACAGCAACTTGTAAAATCTTTGAGCAATTAGGAATCAATTTCAGATTAGTTGAGGATGNNAATCTTGAAGCATTTAAAGATTTAGATTTAGTATTTTTCAGTTGTGCAGGATGTTATAAGACATTCTCAAATGATTATCCTAAATGGTCATCTGAGGGGAAAATTCCTTTTAAAACAATGCATGCATTTGAATTAGTTTCTCGGTTAATCACAGCAGAAAAAATTAAATTTAAACCAAATAAGGATTTAAAAGGAAAAGTGGTAACTTACCATGATCCATGCCATCTTGGAAGACATATGGCTTTAGAAATCGAACAACAAATAATCGAAGAATCAGAGAATCTTATGATGGATAGTCGAAAAATTAGACAAGCGATTAATGAATGGTATGAAGTTCCTAGAATTGTATTAAGGCAATTAGAACAAGATGTTGGTATTAAATTTACAGAGATGTATCGTATAAAACTTGACAGTTTCTGTTGCGGAGCAGGTGGTGGAGTAAGAGCAGGTTATGCTGATTTTTCATTAAGAACATCAAGTTTACGCTTAGATGAAGCAAATGCAATTGGTGCAGATATTGTCACAACTGAATGTCCGTTTTGTTGGAGGAATCTTTTTGATGCTAACGAGCAATACAATCATGGTGTAGAAGTATACGGTTTAATTCAAATGATTGACGAGTATAATCTCTTAGATATTAAAGAAAAGCCTACTTTAGAAGAAATCTTAGCAATGAAAGATTAGATTTTCTTATTTTTTAATTTTTTTTTATTTCTTTTTATCGTGTAGACTTAGTTTCTGAATAAACTAATTTTTTTCAAAGTTGAGAAGTAAATTATATATGAGAAACACGTGTTATTCTACTTTATAGATATTATATACTTAAAAAAATACTTTCAATAGAATTAAGTAAGTTATAAGTGAAAATACATGGAATTAAGAAGTGACGTTAAAAAATATCTTCCTTTAATTGGATTTGTTTTGGTATTAAGTCTTGTTGTTGCTGGGTGGATTATATATCTTCCAACAATTCCAGAAAAGGTTATAAGACCTGCTAAAAAAAAGGCAATTATTCTATGTAGTGCAAATGATTTCTACGGCAGTGAACCTGAAGATCCATTTAATGATGGAAATGATGCCACCTTTGTGAATGATGAGGGAAATTGGACCTATTCAGGAACTCCAAATAGTGTGGGGGTACATTCACTATTCGGTAATGAAACTGGTGGATCAATTTTTATTGAGCCTACTGATGCTAACCCTATAAGCGGTGAATTTACTTTGGATTATTCGGGTTTTTATGGATTGCAAGAATATGCTATCTATAACTTAACAGCGAATTTATTCATACAGAGTGCTGCTGCGGTTGATGGTAAAGGTGCCCAAATTGCACTACGTTGGTTGAACTCGACTGGTGGAGTCGTCAGGACAGACAAAACAACTAGTTTAAATACCACCATAGGTAAATGGGTGCCTTTTAATATAGTAGGATTATGTAATAATGAGACGGGTAATGAAATTACGGATTTAGAAATAGTGTTTTCATTTGAGGGGACTTTTGCTGGAGGTCCCGCAGATCATGTGTATCTTGATGATTTAATACTGGACAGATGGATTCAAATTAATTTAACAGATCCTGGTGATCCACCTCCGCCACCACCTGATGGAAAAATTAATTCAGATGGTTTCCCTGCTCAAGCTCTACAAGTTTATTGGATTTTAAAAGATAATGGTTACACAGATGATAATATATTTTTGATGTTATATCATACAGGGGATGATATTATAGATATCGATGCTAACGATATTTACACTAATGATTTAAATAGATCAGGAGTACTTGCTGATATAGACGTCGAAAATGATGATGTCAATGCAACTAGGTTTAAAGAAGAATTAGATGTATCAAATCCAGGATCTTTTGCTTCAAGTTTACGAGCGAAGGATCAATTGATAATCTTCATGACTGATCATGGTTCAAATGCAGTTCTTCCAGATAAAAATGCAACATTTCATTTCGAGGCAGATAATAGCTATATCAATGAAACAGAATTTTATGATTTAGTGAAAGAAATCCCTTGCTCGAGAATGCTTATTTGCGTAGATAGCTGCTTTAGCGGTAATTTCTTAAATGAGAATAATAATATTGGNNAATCCAGATGGTTTCGCGGGATCATGGTTTTTTCATCCATTTTGGGAACAATTAGATTTGAATCAAACGATATTATCAGCATATAATTTTGCCATTGGATTTATTCCTAGTATTAATCTTCCAAGACCTGTAGCAATTATCCAGAATCCTTTAATAAAAGATAATTTAGGAATAAATGATACATGGAGTTTTGATAGCGACCCGCAATTATAAATCTTTTTTTTTAATCCTTTTTTGCAAATTTAGTTTTGAACTCTCTGATTAATTGAATTTTTTAGATATTTATTAATTTCTTCACTTAACTTTATATTACAATTAGAATTTATTCTAAAATAATAATGTATAAATAGAAAGTCATTATGAAAGTAGTTTTTAAGAACCATAACAATAGACTAATTCTTAATTTAATAATTTTCATAACACTTCTTTTAACAGCTGGAACTACTCAAATCTGTGTTAATTTAAATAATCAAGGAGAAAAATTGAATCGTCTTTCTAATAACGACAAAATTTTTATTTCTCAGGGCCCAACCAATGATACTACTGCACCAATTGTTACATTCATTCAACCAGAAAATAATAATACCATTATTAGACTAAAATCTTACAATATAATAGTAAATATCACCGATGAGAATCCACCTCTATTTGGAAATGTAACACTTCAAATCTCAAATTATACTCACTCATTGTTTAATGCAACTATGATTTTTGATGGAGGAGAACAATGGAGTTTTAGTTGGGATAATATTAGTTTATATCCAAATCAATTTTATACAACTTATATAATCCAAATTGTAGCTGTAGATTCTTCTTCAGACTATAACCTTGGAACGAGTGAAGAATTTTATATTTATCTAAATGTCCCCGGAGATTCTCCAGGTGTGTTAAATATTTTTCTCTATCTTATAATTGTTTGCCTTTTATTTGCGGGAATAGTAGTTTATTTAAATAGAAAAATACTCAAGAAAGTTACAGGCGAAAAAGCAGAAGGTGACAATGGACCTTATGAATATTAAATGGATTTCCTTTATATTTGCTATTTAAAAAGAAGACTAATTCCCAAACTAAACAAAAATATGAGAAATCTCTCAAAATTCTTTATTTATAAATATAATTAAATAAGCTATTATTAATTCCAAAAAAATAAATGTTCAAATTTTTATTAATAACAAAACATAAAAATACGATTTTAGGAGTATTTTAGATATTGACTTTTGTGGATGATAAATCTGCTTATCCGTATATTACGCAATTTAAAAAAGAACCTTTTAAATCATTTATAACTATAAAAAGAAAAGAAATTAAAAGCTTCTACTTTAGGAATTATGATAAACTAATTAAATACTATCAATATTTTAATGAAAATCTATTATCTAAATCTCAATTAAATTTAGAAACACTTTTTTGGTTCTTATTACTTCGAAAATATCTCAAGGAAGATAAAATTGCAAATAGAGAAGATATTTTTAAATTTATAAAGAATTGTGAGGTTCATCAGTATGAAAGCGTAGGGTTCAAATTATCTCCTTATTCTGATGACATTCCTGACATATATTCTACTTATTTAGCATTGTCTTGCCTTAAAATTCTTGGTCTTCTAAAGGAATATCTACTTTCAGAGAAACAAACCGAAATTAAATTAGAAATTAAAAATTTCGTGTTAGCACATAAAAAAGGAAACAATTTTGTACACTGCCTAAAAAAAGATTGTGAAACCTGTAATAATTGTCATCCTGCAAGATTATTGTATTATGTATTGGAAATCTTTTCACTCTTAGGAGTTGATGTCCGTAATAATAGAGATCAGTTTCGTTCATTTTTAAGTGATAGAAAAAAAGATTCTTCATTGGTTTTTAGACTTCTATGCCTTAAATACTTAGATCTTGAATATGAAGTAAAAGATAAAGAATTACAATTCCTTCAACAACAACAAAAGGAAAACGGTGGATTTAGCTTTAATCAGGATGATACTATTGAAACAACTTTCTGGATGGGTTATTCTCTTGAATTGTATTCTTGGGTATTAGATTATAATCCTACTGGAATATATTCATATATAAATCAGAAATTAGGAGAAATGATAAATTTCCAAGAGAATTGGGAGATCAATAAATTAGAAGAAGCTTCAAAATTAGTTGTTCTTTTATCCTTGATTTGGCAGAAATTCATTGATGAAATTGAACGAGTTATATTTAAGCATTTAGAAAAAGAAAAATATATAGACGTTAATCAATTAAAGACTACTTTTGGTTTTGCAGAGTATATTGAAGATATTATTTCATATATCAACCTTAACTATAATTTCAATTTACAGGTTTTAGACAATGAAGCAGAATTTAAGAATTATATAAATGATCTAAGTCAGGGTAAAAAAAAATTCTTAGAAATTTTCTATGAGAAACTCAAAAACAATAGTATTATCTCTTTAACTGATCTTTCAAAAAAACACAGGATTATTAATAATGAACCTATAAGATTAAGGGAAGAAATCTTTCCGATAATCAAAGATATGATCGAAAAAAGGTTTTTTATAGGAAAAATTAGAACAAAAAAGGTTTTTTTAGGTTTTAAAACAAAATATTTGTTTTATTTGAACTATCTTCTAAAGAAAATTATTATCTCTGATATTGACTTAAATACAGAAAAATTATATGAAGAAAAAGAGAAACTTGAAGACATCAGAAATGATATATATAATTTGACTTTAAAATTAAACAAAGTTACCTCCCAAATAAAAGAAGAAATTGAAAGTTATCTTTTAATTGATGAAATTGAATATGCTAAGGATAGGTTAAAATTTATATTAAGAAACGCACTAATGGAAGCTAATTTCTTAAACGAAAATATTGAAAGTTCTTTTAATGAAATTCTTAAATATATCAACATCCAAGCAAGTTTAGGCGCCGAGATCGCTCAATGGAATAAACTATATTCTGTTTTACAGAAGAGAATATCAGATCTAGGAGCATATCTTCAAAGTAAAATACAGGAAAAAGAAAATTTAAGAAATTTAAATGGTTTACTAGAAAATTTAAAAGAAAAAGTTGATATAATTGAAGAAGATTTACAGAAAAGACTAGATTCTTTCAGAAAACTTTTTAGTGAAACTTTTGAAAAAGAATATGATAATGCACGTTTAACTCTTATTATACAGGATTTGGACAATATTTCTCAAAATGTAAATAAATATGATAATATAATTTACAATGTTTCTCAAAAAGTCACTACTAAGGAAAAGAAAATTGTTAAGAAACATAAGAAGACTATAGATAATTGGGTAAGGATAAAGAATCATTTTAATATTGAATTCAATTATTATATTGATGGGTTCCAATTTTTTAACACTAACAAACAAAAAATTGAGGAAATAAATGNNACACTAACTCACAAAAGATTGAGGAAATAAATGAACAGATTAAATTTGATATAATTGAAATCAATAATAAAGCAAAAAGCAAAATTTTGGAAAGTGCCTTCCATGAAGCTTTTAATATTACTAAAAAAGAAACTGATCTGTTATTAAATAAGAGATTAAATGAAATTAAAGAACTCCAATCGGCAATTAAACAAGAAATTAAAAAAAAGCAAAAGCTCTATATACTTTATCGGCATTTACAAGACAAATTAGAAGCATCAGAATCCAATGTGATTGAATTATTTGCTAACCAGGTAAAAGCCCTAAAAAATAAAATCATAGAAGAAAGAAATCGAAGTAAGTTAGAAGATTTTGATAATTTCACTTCTCAAAATATATCTGATCTCAAATCTCAATTGAAGGTTACAAAAGATAAATTAAATCTATCTCATAATTTAACAATTGACGATGTTTCAAAAAGATTTGAATTATTAAAAAGTGATTATGTTAAAATAAACAAGACATATGTAAAAAAATTAAATGATTGCAACAAGAATATCGATAATTTTAAAGAAAAATCAGAACTCAGCATAATTCAATGGGAGAAATTTAGTGATTTCTTTATCAATGAAATTTCAATTTTAAAAGATGAATATGTCAACCGTATTATTTCTTCAAAATTAAATATTATGGCTATTGAGAAAAAAACAAATAACATTAAGCTAGTTGACTTGAAGGACGAAACAAAACTATCTTGCAAAGTTCTCATCAATAGATTAAAGGATATGATTGAAATATCGAAAATTAATGCTGAACTTAATGAAGAAGACAAAGCTATTTTAGTATACACTGATCACTATTATTTAAATAAGGAACTCAAAAATTATATTGATGGTAACTTATTAAAATTAAACAGAGAGAGAGTTGGCAAAATTTTAGCTCTATATGATTCAAGCATTAGAAATAGGACTTTAAACATCAATATGTTAGAACTCCAAAATAGAATTAATGATTTAAGAATCTTTAAAGATGTTCTCCCAAAACAGTTCTATGAAAAAGTACGAGAACTTCAAATAAATCAAGAAAGGGAAGAGTTTATTGAGACAAAAAATAATTTTGAATCAATTCTAGAAAATGAAAGAGTAGCCATAAACAGAATAAAAGAGAGTCTAAAGTTACATAATGAAATGCAGAGTTTCATTAGCCAACAATTCAATACCCTTAACATTGAATTGAATGCTTATACCAATAAAGTTTTCAAGGAAACTGAAAGTTATGATAATTACTTAAGAATTCAAGAAGATTTTGAAAATAATAAACAAAAAATTAATAATGGATTGAAAAAATCTCAAAATAAAATTGAAGAACAGATTAATTCACTGTTAAACAAATCTGGTGATTCAAGCAAATTAGTTCCTGAAATTAGGGAATTATATGTGAAAACTAAAAATGATTTTTCAAACTTTTTTAATAGTAAGATACTGAAAATAAATGATTATCTAAATATGATGAAGAGTGAATCATTTCGAGAGCGGTTGGTAAATCTTATTAATAAGAAAAAGATCCATTTAAGTCAATTGCTTGGTAATTTAGAAAGAAAAGTAGAAGATAATATAGAAATCAAAGAATTCAAGAAGAGTAATATTTTAATTCAAAAGAGAGCAAAGGATATTGAACTGGAGATTAAAGAGATCACAAGATCTATTGATAATACTAGAAAAGAATTTACAAAAAAATCTAAAAACTTTAAACAAACTTCAAAATTTATACTGGAAGATTTCAATAAATTTATTGATGAATATACAGAGATTTTAGTTGAAAAGGTGAAAGCATTGGAACGTTTAATTCTGAAATCATATATAGAAATGACTCTTAAAGCAGTTGCAAATGAATATTTAACAGTTGGATTTCTAAATAATGAATTAAAAATAAAAAAACAAAATATTCAAGATCATTTACTATATTTAATTAGTAGCGGAGAATTAACAGGAAAATATGATCCTAGATTTGCGATATATTACGAGAATCCGGAAATACTAGAGGATTTAGATGAGTCTGAATTAGAAGTTATAAAAAGCACTAATTTTAAAATAAACATGATGATGCGTCATCTAAAGAATATAGCGAGTCAATACGGTAGTATTATTGCCTTTTTTGCTTCAGTTGTTACAATTTCATATTATTTATTCCTTTTTAGTGGAGGTAATCCTGCAGTACTTGCTTTACCGATAGTAATCACAGTACTCCTTATAGTTTTTTATTTATTAAGAAAAAGTAAAGAAGAGAAGATAAAGTAACGTATAGTTTCTTCTTAATTTATTTACTTAATTTATAATTATATTTAGTCATAATCCATAATGAATTGTACATAATTATCTGATTTCTTAAGATATCCTAAAAAGCACGCTTGGTTAAAATGAATATGAAATTTACGATCAATGATCTCTTCATCACGAGCAAGTTCTTGAAATTCATTATAATCTAGTTGCCCATTTCTGCTATAATTTTTGACAATATTAATTAAAGCTTTTAGATTCTTATTTAAATTCTTCTTTTGAACTTTAGGTTTTTTGTTTTTATTTGATTTCATTTTAATTATTTTCTTTCGAATATCTAATTCATTAAATCTTACTAAATCTGAATAAAACGTCACACCACATTGCTTAAACTCATAGTATTCTTTACTTTCACAAAACTCGTCTAATTGAAAGATAATTTCTTCTATAGATCGATTAGCTAGTTTTTCTTTCTCTATTTCCTTTCTCTCTCTAAAATTTCTAATAATATCAAATTCTGAACAATGAACATCTTGGTCAGAAAACTTAATGTTTTTTCGTTCTAAGTTTTTTATCAATCTTAGTTGATTAGGATCAGAAAGAACATTGTTCATTGTTTTTTCTTTTCTTCTCGCTACAATATAAAAAGGAATATCAATTGTATCTTCAGTTACAAGTATATAACATCTTCCCGGAGCGTATCTGCCTGTTCTTCCTCGCCTTTGAATTAACCTGATTTCTGAAGGAACGGGTTCGAAAAATATAATCGCATCCACATTAGGAATATCTAATCCCTCTTCAGCCACACTTGTCGCAACCAAAATGTTAACCGCTCCTTCTCTGAATTGTTTTAAAATTTCTATTTGTAAATGTTGGGGAAATCCATTATCATCTACCTTAGTTGCTTGACCAATGAATTTTTCGATTTTCAATTGTCCATAAAATTCAGTCTGTAAAATATTCTTTAATAATTCTGCCATTTCGCGAAATTGTGTGAAGATAAGTATTTTTTTATTGCCAAATTCTTCAACTTCGTCTTTAATAAGTGATATTGTCTTTTCTAGTTTAGGATGGGAAAGGTTTATATTTTCCTCACTTTCAATTGCAGATTTTATATAGGTAAAATGTTCTGAATTTGTAATTCTTTTTGCAGATAAGATATCTTTATCAGCTTTATAAAGGATTTTGTCTAAAAACGATTTAAAAAGAGAAATATCCTGTGTTTCTAGCAAATCCTTCGCATGGAGTATAGATATACAACTTGAACAATAAGAATATATAGATGGGATATCAAGTTGGTTTTCTTTAACAACATCGATGATCCTAGGAGAAATGTAATATAATGACTGTAAGTATTCATCTTCTGATAATTCTAATCCTTCCCCTTTTTCATATCTTATAGATAAGGTCAAATCTCGAGCTATTCCTAAGAAATCAGATTTAGAGTAATATGGTTTATTTGGAGCTATTAAATTATTTTTAATAAACCACTTCAAGAAAATTTCAAATAAGTTATACCATACAGTACTTAATTCTCGTATTTTAAGAGGTAAATCTATTAAATTAATAAAAGTGTCGATATCATAGATATAATTTTTTACGTCTTTATCTTCATAATTTTTAAAGACAATATTTTCAACGTAGAGATTGTCACAAATTTCCTGAATTCGTTCATAATTCTTTCCAGGGGAAGCTGTAAGTCCTAAAATTAATGGATCGGTACAGGTCTTAATATATTCTTCTGAAAGTAAGTTATAGGCGTAGTTACCTTTAGTTTTATGGGCTTCGTCAAAAATCATTAATGAGGTTTTTGTTAAGTCATATCTACCTCTCATTACATCATTTTTTATAACTTGAGGAGTAGAAATTATAATTTTCGAATTTTGGAACAATAAAATTCTTTTTTCAGGAGGTATTTTTCCAGTAAATAAAGCAATTTCATTAACATCAAGATCAAGAAATTTCTCACATGAATCTCTGTGCTGTGCAACTAGTGGTCTTGTAGGCGCAAGAATAATAATTTTGGCATTTGAATATTTTTTTAATCGATGTGCTATTAACAAAATACCAATTATAGTTTTACCTAAACCCGTTGGTAAAACTACTAACGAGTTTTTAGTTTTACAACTGTTTACGATATTTTTTTGATATTCTCTACATAAAATTTGATTAATCTTCAAGAATGGGCCATTTAAATATTCTCTGGTTTCTTCATTCATACTTAAAATTACTGAAGATTATGTACATTTAAAAATTATATCGCTGTAAGATTATTATAATATTAAAATTACTTCTATCCAATAGAAGCTAATTATTAATTCAGAAATAAGTTAATAAATTCCTTATATTTATAGAAAATATTACTTTCCTCTCTCTTCTGGAAAAAAAAGAACTACTTTTTTTGTGTTTACTCTTTTTATCAACTTCTTGTTTTCAAGCAATTTGAGAGTTAGTACAACCCAGCCTCTAGCTACTTGATGGAGAAATCTACTATTATTAGGATATAATGATTTAATAACTTCTTTTGGAGAAATACCCCTGTTTGAATTATTATGAATTATATCTAGTACTTGTTTCTCTCTAGCTTTTCTATGTATCAAAATTTCTTCAATTCTTTCTTGAGGATTTTCTACAGGACTCCCATGAGCAGCAAGAATTAATTTAAGATTAGGCAATTTCCCAATACTCTTAATTGTATTTATATAATCAGCAATATCAGAATTTGGAGGTCCTAACCACGTAGTAATAGTTCTTAAGATATTATCACCTGAAAATAGGATACCCTTTTCTTCATTGTAAAGAGAGATATGGTCTATAGCATGTCCGGGTGATGGAAAAATTTTCCAGCGTTCTCCGTTAATTAAGATATTAGTTTTATCTTCGATAATTTCATCTGGATTTTCTATATAGGACGCACCAAATACTCTATGGTAAAATAATCTTGAACCCGCATTTCTTAAGGAATTTATAATTCTACGAGAAGTGTTTTTCCTGATTCTTAAATAATCTTCATAAGCATCTGTTTCAAACGTATCAATAAAACTTTCTTTATCTTTAATGATTTCACAGCTTTTTTTTGTTAAAATAATCTTTATCCCTAAAACCTTTCTTATTCGTTTTAAACCACTAAAATGATCTGGGTGACAGTGAGAGACAAGAATTCGAGTAATTTTAAATTCCTTCTTTTGTTCCCTGTAATACCTTTCAATTTCTTTCAAACCCCTGATTAATTGCTTTACTGCTCTTTTTGTTCCGTAGCCTGCGTCATAAATTATTCCATCTGAACCAGCTAAAACATAAATATTTTCAGGGGGTTTAATTGCTCCAAATCTTCCCTTTTCCTTTATTAAAAAAATGCCAGGATATACTTCTCTCATTCAATTTTTATAAATTTCCAAAATATTTATTACTTAGTCTTATTAAGATAACAATTATGCCTTATGCAATTGTACTTTCCTTTGATGAGGAGAGCTCACTCCTGATATATAAAATTTTTAATAAATTCAAAGATAAAAAGATCGGTTCAATGCTATACGATCCAAAATTGAAACCTCATATTACTTTAAGTACCTATGAAAAGATTAATACTCAATCTGCTAAAGATAGATTGATGCTTTTCTCTATTGAGAATAAACCTTTCAAAATTCAGGTAAGTAGTATTGGATATTTTCCCGTTGAAAAAAGCGTACTTTTCTTAAATCCAAAAGCATCTAATGAACTTTTGAATATTCAACAGAAAATTTTTAGTCTTTTTAAGGATTTTGAATCTGCAACGTCTCCTTCAACTTGGGTTCCGCATTGTACACTTGGAATGTATCTCCAAAAGGAAGATATTACTAAAGCTATTGATATTATAAAAGAAGAAATTGTGATTACAGAAGAAAATCCATTTTATATCCATACCAAATCAATCTCGTTTGTTAAATTTGAACGAGAGCCTTTGAAAATTGATTGGTGGTTAGATTATCCCCTCAAAGGATAAAATTTCATATTAAATATTCAATAAAAGTAAATAAAAAAAAATTTAATTATTCCTTATTTGTCCTTTTAATCTCTTTTTTTAATTGTTTAAGAAGTTTTTCAGTAGAAATAATATTCACAAAAAATAATTCCATTCCTCTCAAAGCAGCACTATGTAAACTTGGAGACCATCCCGCACAGGCATCATCTACCAAATAAACGTTAAATCCTAAATCAAATGCAATTCTAGCAGTATTCTCAACACAAACATGAGTAACAACACCTACAATTAGAACAGTATTTACTCCTAAATTCCTCAAATGATGCTCAAGATCTGTTGAGCTAAATGTTCCATTAGTTGTTTTTATTATTATTATATCATTTTCTTCTGGTTTTAACTCGGGGATAATATCAGCAAGAGGATCTTGGACAGATGGAAATATATATTTTCCGATCATATTTTCGGACATTTCATTAATCGCACGTATATTATTGGAATAATCTGTTCGATCATTTCTAAAGCTAGCAAACTTTGTATATATTACAGGGATTTCATTTGCGCGAAAGAATTCTACTAATCGAGTTGTATTTGGATTTACAACTTCATCCACTTGTTTAATAAAATAATCATATAGCCCGGGGACCGTCTTTTCAGCCCATTCTATAATGGGTGAGCTGTCTTTCACTTGATAATTTTGCATATCAATAATTATGAGTGCGGTTTCATTAGGAATAATTGGTGGTTTTAACGAACGTTTGATTTTTAAGTATTGATCAATTTTCTCTTCAATATCCAATTATAATCACGATTAAATTATTTTAGATTATGTTTATTGTATGATTTTTTAATGTTTCTGTTTAAATTGATTTTTAAAACAGAAAATTTTCAGATTTTGTTATATAAAAGAAATTAAAAAAAAAGAAAAGATGATTTTGATAAATTATGCCAATTAGAAGTACTTAATGGCTAAAAGGATGTCGTCCCGAGTTACTTTCTTTCTTTTGGCGTGTTTTGTTANNACTGCATCACGAGCAACAATAATAGCACCATTATGTTTCATTAATCTTCTAATAGGACTCCAACTAATATATTCGGACATTTTTTATTCCTCCACTATATTATTAATTTTTAATATTTTTATTGAAATTTGTTATTTTTTAAGAGTTTGTTATATAGATATATATCTTTTATATATTTAAAGATTTTTGTTCATACTTAATTTTATGGAGAATAAAATAGAAAAAATCGAACGACAAAATTCAAAATTCAGAAGATGATCAATCTCGTGGAAGTTTAGAATTTATTATAGATTCTTCATTTATGTTGAAAATCAGAATTTTTATATATATAAAATATTCTTAGATTAGCTTTTTTTTCTAATAGGGCTGTATTTAAAGAAATAAAGTAAAAATGATCAAATTCTGAAACGTTAATATTGTTAATTTTGCAAGGTTTCTGACTTAAACATTTTTAAAAATTCTTAGTTTCTGAGCATTTTCCATAATAAAAACAAATGGAATAAGAATTAAAAGGACGTAGAAAGAATTTTCATGAGTCTACCAAATAACTTGTTCATAATTACAGTTTTTACAGGCAACAATTTCCTTCTTTTTGGGAAAGTATGGAAAAATCGCGCCACAATTCTTACATTCTAATTCATAAATATCATTTTTAGATTTCACAATTCCATTTGAAATTAGATGGTCTTTAAAATCATTTGAAATCTGCGTTAAAAGCGAGATTAATAGATAATGATTAAGAGATGATGCTATAATTTCAATCTTATTCGATATAATCTGACCTATTACTAATACATCTTCCTTAATGAGCGATTCTGTTCCAAAATACCATAATAATTTTTTATTGAGATCTTTTGCTACTAACTGGAAATTACTAATATAGAAAAGGTGTTCCAAAACCTCAAAAAAAATTTCTGGATCTATTTGATGTTTCGTTCCAACACCTATACTTTTTATAGTTTTCTTAATTCCTGGTTGTTGGGCAAATTCTCTAATGAAACTTGAAGGAACTACTTTAGGTTCGATAGTTATTCCATCAATAGTTATTTCTGCAGGTCTTGAATCAAGGACTCTAATAGTATCTTTGTTATTCACATATGTCACAATTGTTCTTATTTCTCCAGTATTATCCAAAGAATTTGGAGAAAAATGAAGATGGATTTGTTTATTAGTATTTTCATTAAGTTCATCGAATTCGATATTTATCTGTTTAATATTTTTCTCAGTTATTATATTTGGTATATTAATTGTAGGAGGGAAGCATCTTGAAAATGTGAAAAATTCAGGGAATTTTATTTTAATTTTCATTTCAGTAATTGGTGCTGAACTTTGGTTGTCTATGAAGATTGAATATTGGAAGTGACTACTAAATGGTCTATAGTCAGTCGCTAATTTGATTTTATCTTCTTGATCAACTTTTTCAAACGAGTATGTATCGACTTCCTTAGCTCGAGTCTCCTCTTTAGTTTTAAAAAAAACTAAATCATGCGCTTTAAGCGGGCTTTTGTCAGTCTCTTTTTTCGCCATCTTATTTTAAAAAATTATCTTTTTTTTGAAGTTGGATACGAAATTTCAGAACCTTGATTATTAATTAAATTGTATTCTGATTTATATTTTTTTATAACTTATATTAATTAATTATACTTGGTTGTAATATGTTTGAAGAATTAGACCCTTTATGGCGTTCACCAACAATTAAACCTTCTTTCGAGTTAGTTCATGTTATTTTAGCTCTTTACTTATTCGAGGAAAATAAGGAAGGAATTGGTAGATATCGATTGCAGAAAGAACTATCAATTGGTTCTGGAACAGCAAAATCTCTTATCAAAAAATTGAATGAGGACTTGAATTTTATAAAGGTTTTGACAGAGGATAATGTAATAAAAGGTCATATTCTCACTGACATTGGCCTAGAATTTGTTAAAAAAATAAAACAAAAATTTCCTTTAATAGAGAAAGGAGATTCTTCAGCTATTAGAGAAATTGTTATTAAATCAGAAGGTAAGAATTCTTACTTTTGTTGTGTAAGAAACGCAATTGACAAAATAACATATGGCATTGAACAAAGAGATGCTGCTATCAAAATTGGAGGTGATGGTGCAACTTGTTTACTCTATGATGGGAAAAGTTTAATTTTTCCATCTTATTCACTTTCTAAGGAAGATAAAGAAGAGGTAGCAGTTGCTGATAATGTCTTTGAGTATATTACCTCTATTATCCAGAATAAAGGTTCCCAACTAAAGAAAAATGATGTTATAATTATAGGATTAGGAGAGAATCGGGAAAATGCAAGATTAGCTGCATTAAATGCTGCTTTAACATTAATATAGTTGTGGGGGTTAGATATCTTTCAATTGAAGTATGAAAAGGACATTATTCTTCTTATTAAAAGAAAAATTCTTGAAAATATAATAAGATGCGTTGAGAAAGCTACTCCGAATGAAGCATGTGGTTTAATTTTTGGAAAAATTGAAGAGAAAAAAATACCTAACAGAGAAGATCAATATTCTTATTATTATTACGCCTATAAGTTCGAGTGTATTGAATCCACACATAAAAATCCAGTTGCTTTCTTAATGGATGATTATAAGATACTAGTAAATCTCTCTAATTTATATTCTAAAAATTTTAATTATCAAATGTTTAGTATATTTCATTCTCATCCAGGGAGTGCCCATCCAAGTGGTGTAGATATCCCTTACATGGAAAACTATTATAGAAGTGAAAGATCAAAATTTAAGCACATAATCTGGACTATTATGAATGCAGAAAATAAAGAATTAAATGGTTTTATCTTTATTGATAATGAACTAAATAAAATTGAAATAGAAATAAGAGAACTTTAATTTTATACTATCCTTAGTTATTAGACTTGTTTGTAACCATTTTTATCTATAGTACAAATTTGGAGTTCATATCCTGAACCAGCATCCCTCTCACGAGATGCACTTATTGCTGTTTTTATGAGATCTATCCCTTTAGCTTTTGTTAAATTTGGTTTCCAGTCTGCTTCAAGAACACCAAGACTAAATGGGCTACCAGACCCAAAGGATAAATAGTCTGATTCTTCATAAAGTGTGCCTAATAAATCAATTCCATAGAGTTTTCCAGAACTTTCTCGTTGAGAATACCCTCCTACTATCATCAAACTTAAAAAATAGCTTCTACCTGAAAAAAGGAGATTACGACAAATGCTAGCGACATATTTTGGTTCAGGTACGGTTTCTTCTTCAATTTCTTTTAACCTTGATAAAGCTCGTAGCTGGTTAACAACATATTGGCAGTCTGCCACTCCCCCTGCTATAGTTGCTGCAGTAAAGTTATTAATTTCAAATAACTTTTGAGCTTGTTTTGATGCTACAAATGTGCCTGCAGTAGCCTGGGAATCAGTTGCAATTACAACTCCATCTTTTATAATTACTCCAACTGTTGTAGTGCCTGTTTGAAGCATTTTTTCAATTTGTTCTTGATCTAATTGCCTAAGATTATTGTTATTTTCCATCATTTTGCTCTAAAGTAGATTCTTTTATTAAATATAGCTAAATTAATGTTATATGTTAAATAAAAATTTTGTCTATTTTTACTTTGCTTTAATAAATCATAATTAAGATGAATTTTAAAAAAATTTTAAAGATATCCTTCTTTATCATACCTATTAATTAGGTTGTAATTTGGTAAATTATCAATGGCGCGTTCCCAGAGGAGAAGTAAACGTAAATATACCGGAAAAAAGTATAAACACTTCAGTAAAAAACGAAAAAGAGAACTTGAAGGTCCTACTTTAGATACAGAAATAGGCCCAGAAAAGAAGAAGAAGCAACGTACGTTAGGGGGAAATTTTAAACTTAAATTGTTTGCTACACAATATATAAACGTTACAGATCCTGGCACTAATAAAACTCAAAAAGTAAGAATTTTGGGATTTGAAGAAAACATTGCTTCGAAAGATTTAAATCGAAGGCACGTGTTAACAAAAGGAGCTGTTGTTGAAACCGAACTGGGAAATGCAAGAATTACTAGCCGCCCAGGCCAACATGGAGTCCTTAATGGAGTTTTAGTTTAGAAAAGTATTCTAATACTTCTTATTTCATTGAATTTTCAATTACTTTAGATTGATAATAGATTAATCCATCTAAGTATTGTTTTTCTGTCTCATTTCTTAATTCAGCAACAGGCATCCAAACTAAATCTTTATTCCATTCATCCTGGTCTGCAGGAAGGGATTCATTAGGGATAAAATGATAAGAATCAAGAGTATTTATTGTAATTAAAAATGTAACAGATATTCCATTAAAACCATCTAAAATTGCGGTAAGAAACATGTCTTTTTTTAATGGTAAGTTTACTTCTTCATTAAGTTCTCGTAAAAGAGCCTCTTTAGGTGATTTATTTAAATCATCAATTTCTAATATTCCCCCAGGAAAAGTTGTCGCTCCGGGGTAATACGATAGATTCAATGCACGCTCACCAACTAGAAAATATTCTTTATTAGGGGAAAATATAAGATATTGTGCCCCAAGTACACCTATTCCTTTTTGCACTCTAATATCATTTTTTTCCATAAATGTGATGGTTGAAAATTTTATATAACTAGTATTAAGATTAAGATTTTTGTCCTTGAAATGGAAACTGTCTAAAAACAACACTTTTCCATCATAGTCATTAGGATTTTCTATAATATGAGTATCCCAACAAGATTTTACTTTAGAATCATATTTAGATGGGAGTTGAAACTCATACAGCCTTTTTTTGTTCCATTTAATACAATCTAATGGTAGCACCCCCTCCCAGAGTACATTAATATTTTGCATAACTATTATAATTAGATATACTTTATAACAGCTACTCCTGAATTTTGATATTTTTCACGTTTGCTTTTTTACCTTCAATAATCTCAGTATTATTACTTTCACAATGAGAGCATTTAAACAATTGAAGTCCGGTCAGTTCTGATTCTCGAGTTAAAGTTACTTCTGAGATTTGATTACAATCTCGACATTTGATTTTACCAGGAGTAATTTTAATATTTAGTTTAGCCCCTTCTGCTATTGAGCCTTTAGTGGCCATTTCAAAAGAACGTTGAAGAAGTTCGGGGACGATAAGAGTTAATTCTCCAATTTCTAATATTACTTCAGTAATTTTTATAGCATTATATTTTATAGCTGTAGCTTCAGCTACTTTAAAAATATTATAAGCAAA
>JABAHP010007786.1_pt5 | contig 22100 bp, 40 predicted proteins | sample 7062081 | NCBI WGS metagenome assembly JABAHP01 (sample SAMN14534357, study PRJNA622989) | marine sediment metagenome | biome: marine biome [ENVO:00000428]; feature: marine pelagic biome [ENVO:01000023]; material: deep marine sediment [ENVO:00002113] | place: India: Gulf of Kutch | collected...
AGAAACCAATTAGGAACAGGCAATATAGGACTTGGATTCGGTGCTTTATATCAAGATATAAGTGGAGCGCACAATTTAGGGATAGGTTATCAAACATTATATGGAACTGCAAGTATGAGTATAGCGCGTAATACAGCTATAGGTTATCAGGCCGGATTAAGAGTGAATTCAGGAGCTAATAATAATACTTTTATAGGATGGAGAGCAGGGGATGATGTAACAACTGCTTCATTTTGTATATTCATAGGCGACGATATTAACGGAGATGATAATACTACAGATTACCAGCTTAATATCGGAAATGCACTAAAAGGTGATTTACAAAACGGTAATTTATATGTCACTGGACAAACATTCAGAATTGCAACATCAAAAACTCCATCCAGCGCAACAGATACAGGAACAGCCGGACAAATAGCATGGGATGCTAATTATATATATATATGTATAGCTACTAATACATGGCGAAGGGTAGCTCATTCAACTTGGTAAAATGAAACATAAAAAATAACATCATGAAAAAATTAATTTTAATTACAGTCATTCTTTTTTCTTGCTATTATTCACAAGCGCAAAACAATAAAGAATGGGAAGATACCAGAATATTTACAGCACAAGTGACAGATTCGGTATTCTGGCCTGAATGGAGGGGTGACATATCCGGCTATTCATGGACTGTTACTTTTGAATCGGTTGATTTAACCGGTAATATTATTCTGGACATTGGAGGCAGCAATAATCCTATCGCTGGCACTCACCAGGAGTATTCTTTTGATGGGTTTCAGCTTGATAGTTTACCGTACACATTTAACCCGAATAACTTACAGGTGATTACAAATCAGGACACTGCGGTTCAGAAATCAATGTCAAGCAATGGTGTACCTTACGGCTTTGATAGTCCGGCATATAAGGTAACAAGTACAACGGATGATAATTTTACACTGATAACACGTTTTAATTTCTTCAGATGAGAAATTTAGTTATAATATTTTTTCTATTTTGTCAGGCTGTAAACGGTCAGCGGGTTATAACTTTAGATGATAGTTATGTTAATTATAGGACTGATGGGGTTATTAATTTATATTTCACCCAGGAATATAATGACAAGGCTGTAAGTTTGTTTAGCCGGATGAATCCAGAGCCTAATAATTCTGAAAAATTTGCAATTAATAGACTGATAGATACTATTGATTATTATGGAATTTGGAATAAAGCAGACATTTACAGGGGGTATGCATCTAATAGTGAAACATCAGCCAATTTGAATTGGAAATCAACATCATTTACAGCATTGCCTCAAAATTCTCCAACATTCACAACGTACGAAGGATATACGGGTAACGGGACTGATACGTACATTCGAGAAAATTATAATCCTTCATTAGAATCAGATTCATTTCAATTAGATAACTCAACAATTCATGTATACCTTAACAGTAATGATTTATCTGTTAATGATATGATAACAGCTATTTATGATGGAACTAATTGGATTGAAATGTTTCATTCAACAAATGCTTTAAGATTAAGACTTAATTCATCGGGTTCTACATCATATACTGATTGGAGTAATATACGTGGAGGCATTACGATAACACGCGATAATTCAACTACTCAGAAGTATATGAGAAATGACGGTATTTATTTAAGTTCTTCTTTAACATCAACAGCATTACCGAATCAATCAAATGGATTATTTTCATTAGCATGGAATAATAACGGTAATCCCTCAACTTACAATCTCAATACTATCTCATTCATCTATATCGGGGCAGCGTTAACGGAATTACAATCACAGAAACTATATGAGGCAGAAAAATTATATCTTGATTATTTCAATAAAACACCGACTATCGTTACTAATGAAATAACCGTTGATCCTGATGGAGGTGCTGATTACACAACTATTGCAGCAGCATTATCAGCAATAACGGATAATTCTTATTGGAATCAATACAATATAAATATTGAAGATGACACAATATATGAAGTAGATCTGGAATGGAAGAATTACGTCAATCTTATAGGGAACGATACGGCTACGGCAAAAGTAATAGGTTACATACCTGAAGATAGTTCGCAAACATATATACAAAATACCAGCACTATTGACGCTCAATATGTTAATTGCACGTTTAGAAATGTTCATATATCTATTCAGAATGGTAGATATGCAATTCACTCAGATTCAGGTTCAGAAGAATCATCATTATCAATAAGTCAGAATTTCACTGATTGCAAGATAGTTCATGAGGGAAATGACGAAGCAGACACTTATCATAGCGGTGTTGTATGGGGGACACCTGATGCAATGGGAATGGGTTTTTCAGGTAACATGGTAGTAAATATTAATCGTTGTTACACAGAGAGTAAAGCAGATTATGCAAATACTTCTCGTGGTATAGCCATGCATTCTACAACAGTGGAAAACGATCCATCTAAAATGTATATTAGTAATACAATTTGCAAAACGGGCGATTCTTACGCATTGCGGATAGGAATGTTATTTAATAATCAAGATGAATATTATTTTGACAATGTACAAATGTATGATGGAGGATTATTGATTGATGGTGCAGGAACATATACCGATAACACTACGCAGACAGGGACGAATCCTATTATATTAAATGGTTCACTAATAGCTGATTAATGGAAGAACAGGCCGGGGTATATAAAATCACATTGTACGAGAATAATGATTTGATATTAGTTTATTCTGAGGTTGATGATAATACTATTTTAAGCCTCGGTAATATCACTAATACCATCGAAATAGATAATGATGATTGCGAAACACAGGAAATAAACTATTCATTCGAACATCAAAGGAGCGCAAACAATAGGCTTAAATATCTTAATACAATATCCTGGCTTTTGATTGGGTTGAATGATTCTAATTTGGACACGATTTCACAATTAAAAAAATCCATATACGGATGGATTGCTAAGATTGACTTTTACAACGGAGACAGAAAGATAATAGATAATCCTTTTAGGTTTATCATGTCATCCATAGATAACAATGAATCAAATAGCTATATGATTGAATTAAAAAATATAATCTATGGCAATAGAATATTAAATTTTGGAGGTTTGACCGGTGAAATAATTACAGCAGACAGCGACGTTGTAACGGCTGATAGCGATACTGTTGATGCTTCCGGCGCTGTGAGAATATAAATATACAGTCATGAAAAAAATATTAGTATTATTCGGGTTGGTAATTTCAGTTAGTTCTTATGGACAACTGCAAACTGTAGATAATGGAACAGGGCCGGGCGCCGGTGACGGAGAGATATTATACACAGCATTTGAGAAAGTTAATTCAGCAATTGAACAGGTAAACCAGAATACAACAGACATAGGTAATTACGATCAGGATAAAATAGGATGGACTGATACCATTGCGACAATTGCAACGAAATATGATTTAGACACATTGTCAAAGTTTGAAGTTGAGTATATTGATTTCGATACTACAACGCCTGATCCTGCATATCGAAAAGCAAGATTATTTTATGATACAATAGTGGGTACATTTGTCGGAATGATTAATAGTCCTGAATTGCTTTTAAATATAGGTCAGGAGATGTTGATTTATGGAAGAAATGCCACGAATACAAATATGATTGATGGGGAAGCTGTTTATATTGATAGCTCTGGCCTTGATCCTTACCCCGTGTTTAGAAGGGCTATTGCTGACGATCCAGAAATAGCCAGCGCAACAATAGGTATAGTAACAGAAACTATTGAGTCTGGAACTTTAGGATATATTACAAGGTTCGGAGGTGTCGGGATGGATGTTTCGAGATTTAATGAGAACGATTTATTATACGTATCACCTTCAGATAGTGGTCAATTAGTAGATTACGCGCCACGTATGCCCTACTACAGGGTGCGCATCGGTAGAGTAATTGAAGTGGGTGTTGACGGAACTTTAGGTGTTGATGTTGAGCCTTTTACGGGGAATGACACAGAAGTTTCTTCTGATGGCGTATTTAATGGTGTGGTTTTAGATAAACAAGCTATTGCAGATACACAAAAAGTTGCAGGGCTTTACTTCGAAACTTACAATGAAACCCAAGATACAATAGATTTACCATTCATGTATGAAAATGAAATATATCTTTTAAATACAACATCTTCAACAGGCAGAAACGGAAGGGCTGAAGTTCAATTAACATATGGGACAGCTACAAGTGCGCTTACTAATTATATCTATATTGACAATTCAGGCGCTTCCCCTGTATTAGCGGCTAAGACGACAAGCTTCGGAATTGATGATGTGAGGGTAGCGGAGTGCGGTGTATTTGATTCAGCCAGCCATTCAATACATGGATTTGCATATTTCCAAAGGTTTAATAATTCAATAGACGGAGGCACTACCGATGGATGGGTAAACAGGTCGGCAAAAAGGCATAGACTAAACGGTTCCAAATGGGAATCAGGAGTTGATCCAACAGTTACAATTACAGCAGATGCAACAGTAGTCGATACAGTATTGGTTTCAATGACTTCAGGTGTGATTTGGCAATTCAACAAGCAAACATACAACGCTCAAGACGGGGCTAAATATTTATGGCTAAACAGCCCAAACGGGGAGAGATGGATTTATAATTTAGGAGAAATAGATAGCACTTCAGATGGAACATATTTACACGGAGGGAACAACAGAAGATATAGGCTTAACCTGTTCAATATTCAAAACAGCGGAGATTTCGATGATTTTATTGCAGTGAACGCACCTACTGATTATTATTCTACAGATGACGGTGCAATAAATGATGTTTCCAATACAAGTGTTNNAGTGTTACTACTGTTCCTTCCAAATACGGAAAGGTAGCAACTAGGCACTCAGCTTTGGTATTAAATTATTCTACTGCATCAAGTGGAACAATAACTAACCTATTAGGCACAGGAGGTTATCAGGATGAAAGAGGGCAATTACTTGGCATTGGTGGTGGTGGTGGTGGTTCAGGTGCAGCAGTTACGGATTTTAGTGATGCAGAAATAACAATTTATAATAGCGCCGATCCAACTAAGATAATGGATTTCGACATATCATCAGTGACAACAGGGAATACAAGAACATTAACAATGTCTGATTATGACATTGATTTAAATAACATTCAATTTGACTTAAACACTAATACAAGATTAGGAGCAAGTACTTTGTTAAGTAGCGGAAATGGAAACACGCAGGCCGGCAATAGTGCCGGAGGCTCATTAACTACAGGCTCTCAAAATTCATTTTATGGAACTGGCTCCGGTGGCTTAACAGCAAGTAATTGTATAGCTTTAGGTTATTTTGCAGGACGTAGAAATGTTTCTTTATCAAACAGATTATTTATAAATTCTATTAACAGAACTAATATATTAGGAGATACTACACTTTCTATAATTTACGGGCTACAAGCTTCTACAACAGCTAATCAGCAGCTTTATTTAAATGCTAATGTACAGGTTTCAGATAGCCTTTACTTAAATAAACTTGAAGATGTTGAAGGAGATGAGCAATGGCTTGGGTTAACATCTACAACTGCAGTATTCGGAGATTCACTTATTGATGCCAGCGAAGGATTGACAGATCCATTAATTAATTTTAATGAATGGTTGCAAGATACGGTCAACAATGAGATAGGATGGATTACCCCAAATGGAAATATAGAATATTCTATCAAAGGTCGCCCAAGTAAAACAATATACAAACTTCAATACATGATAGAAATGCTCATGAGAAATCAGGTAGCATTAGAAACAAAGATTGAAGAACTTGAAAAAGAATTAGCGAAACAGCCGAAAAATAAAGGGTTCGTAAGGACAAGGAAAAGAAGATGAGAAGATTATTATTTATAATATCGCTTTTTATACTTTGGTTTTCTCTGATGTCAACCGAATATTGGTTTTCATCAACTGGTAGTGACAGTAATTCAGGAACATTGTTATCTCCCTGGCTTCACATAAATAATCATTCTTATTCAACTGGAGATACATTATATATCGAAGCAGGCTATATAATGGATTCGGTAAATCTTAAAATGCTAAGTTTAGATAACGTGTTAATTACTTATTATGGAGATGGAGACCAACCGATATTATCAGGGGCAATACCGATAACAAATTTTACACAATTAAATGATTCTATTTGGTGGAGAATTATTGACACTCAATTTCCAAGAGGTAGTGAAGTGCATACGCCTAATGGAATAACACAAGACCATATATGGCAGGAATGTGTAAGTTGTGATTCACTTATAAGAGTTGCCAGGGCAAATTCAGATATTAATACGGTTAAGTTTTACTATGCCGGAGGTTTTGCTACAAATGAACTCGCAGGAACTTACCTATCCGGGATGCCTCGTCCCTGGCAGTGGAATACTCAGAAAGTATTTAGCAATACATCCAATACCTGTGAGTTAGTGGATGATTTAGGATATAGCTTTTTTCAATCTGATACTAATTCGGAAAGATGGTGTACTATATTTAATAATTACGACGATTTAGATGCTGACCTCAATTGGCGGTTTGCAGATGATACTTTATGGATACATTCAACTGCTAATCCAAATGACAGGAATATAAGATTCACACTATCAGATACGGTTGTTTACCTGAATAATTGTGACAACTTCAGAATGAGAGGTGTAACATTAGAGCAATCTAATTGGTCATTACTATATTCAGAGGGTGGCACCGGAATGCATATTGATACATGTCAATTTAACGCTTCATCAGGATATGGCATTTACTCAGACGATACGGATACAACACATATTTATGATAATTTATATACCGATATACTTTGTCACTCACTTTATATCTACGTGCCGGATTCAGGATTAGTGCGAGGCAATTATTTCTTGCGTAGCGGGATAACGAACGGAATGGCTAATTATGTTTATGGAGGTTCAGGAAATCACGGAGGGGCTATAAAACTACAGGGATTACGCGAAAACGGCAATTATCAGATAAAATATAACATCTTTAATTATGTGGGTTTGGCTACTCAGATATTTACATCATTTAATAGCACTACACAAGATTTTTATGCTAATCTCATCATGAATTACGGAGGTGAGTTAGGCGATAATGCAGGGTATTATTCGGCAAGTCAGGTATACACAACCAACACAAGCAGAACAGTAAGGAATAATATTTTTATAAATGGCACTAGCTTTTTATATGGAAAACAAAGTTATGGTACATCTCCGGGATATTATACCCATGCAATTTATTATGACGAAGATGATTTAATAGAGGTTTCAGATTCAAATAGCATAGACAGCACTTGCGTAGCTTTTTATCATAATCGTAGAAACCGACACACCGCGAGGTGGAATAATGTTATTTTTGCAGATTCATACGTTAATCTTCATAACGATCATTATAATTCAATATGGTTTTCTGACCAATCAATTGGAAGTTCGACTCAATCAGCAGACAGGGATAGTATTAAATACAATAAAATAGTATTAGGAGGTGAGAGTAACGCAACAGCATATTTAAGGCACACCACAACAGCGCAAATAGGATTAGGTTATGATAACAATAATATATATTCAGATTACAATAAAATTGCTTATCCCTGGGGTACTTACACCAATGTAGCGAAATACACTCTTGATTACGGTTCAAGTTCGAGTAATTATTCATTAGCTCAAATGCAAGCGAATACCGATAATTTTAATGCAAACACATCAGATGCAAATACCACTCAACATATGCATAATGATTATTCTGGCAAGTCTTATTTAGGTGATGAGTATTTAATAATGTTGAAGAATTTTTCTCCAAATACTCATGTATTTGATTTAGACGAAAGCAATACCTATAGAAATATTGACAGCACACAGATAACAATTACACAGTCAGTTAAGCCTTTTTATTCAGAAATCTTATTCAAACAAGAGGGGAGTGTAATTGATGAGCAATTATATATCGAACCAGGCTTGGTTTATTTCTATGATTTATTAACTGACAGGGTTATCGGGAATGTTGAGCCTTTATTAAATACAATTAAACAACAGCCATTCAGAAAAGGTTTACCGATAGGATTTTACAGGAATAATGGAGATTTATGAATATTAAACTTAACTAAAATATACGATTATGAAAAATTACAAATTATGCGAAGAACCATTGCCTGACTCAACGGAATCAGACACTACTCAAGTACCACAGCAAGACCCGCCCGAAAGACCTACGGACGATGCACCGACACCTCCATAAATTAGAGGCTATAGGTGATTTAATGGCTTTGTTATCATTTCCTCTTTGGTGGTTAACTGTCAAAGAGGTATGTACAAGCCAGCCTCCGACATTTCTGATACTAATATGTGCCGGGTATGGAATTGTAAGAGTAATATCAAATAGTAAATTAGGTTTAATATCAGGATTAATTAACATGGGTATATCGCTTACATTTATTCAGGAGGCAATTTATAACGATGCTTTCAATAGTAAATATCCTATGTTAATAATCTGTATAAGTGCAGGATTATGTTTATTTATATTACTCAGCAAATTATTCTTACGGCAGAAAAACTAGGTAATTTCGCAGCGTGGTTTGGACCATTGGCATTATCAATAACATCATTGAGTATTGCTTTGCGAAAAAATAAGAAAGAGGATCATGAAAAACAACACCAGGAAATAACAGATCATTGTGAAACATTAATTGAACTGATGGAAAAGCAAATAAAATCAGTGGAAGAAAGATCAAAAGAACGCAGCGATGAATTAAAAGCAGATTTCATTCGTGAGGTTCAACAAATTCGCGCTACCCAAAGAGAGATGTATAAAATATTGATTGCACTTAAGCCGGCATAATGGATAACATAACCGAATATATCGACGTACTTATTCAGGCCCCGGTAGCTGTTATTACCATGTTCTTTATCTGGCTAATGTTTAAATTATTGATTTCATTTTTATCAAAAATGGCAGATACTCAAAATAAGATAGTACAGGAAATAACTAATTCACTCGACGAAGCTATCAAGATAATTAAACAGCAGGAGAGGAAACCATGAGAATAATAAACAAAATAATACTCCATTGTTCAGCAACGCCAGAGGGCAGAGATGTTGATATGGAAGAGCTTAGAGAATGGCACAAGGCTAGAGGATTCTCCGATGTAGGCTATCATTATGTAATTCATATTAATGGATTAATGGAAGTAGGCCGGCCTATTGGTAAGATAGGGGCGCATTGTAAGGGATATAATAAAGACTCTATCGGGATATGTTATATCGGAGGACTTGATAAGGACGGGAAACCAAAAGATACGCGCACAGAAGAACAGAAGCAAGGTTTATTTTACTTGGTTTCGGAGTTAAAAAAGCAATTTATGGCTGCTACGATACATGGGCATAATGAGTTTTCAGATAAAGCTTGCCCTTGTTTTGATGTATCTAAAGAATATTAAATGAAAAAAGTCTGGGGATATATTGCAGCTATTTTACTTGGATTCATCGGTGGGATGATAGTCATGTTCCAAATGGCTAAAAAATCTATTTCAAACACATCCATAAAAGGCAAGGTAAAGCAAAAAAACACCACAGGAAGCTTACAGGATGTTTCTACGAGCATATCTAAGAAAGAACAGCGAAAGCATAACAGAGAAATAAAGAAGCTTGAAAAGGCTTTAAAATAAGTTTAACTAACATTTATATTATGGCAAAAACTTTAAGTACAAAAAACGTGAAAGATTGGAAAACGACAGTATTAGGTATTCTTGGTGGTTTGGTAATGCTTGCGGGTATACTTATGCCTGATAAAATCGATCCTGAAACACAGCAGTCATTAAATACTGCCTTTTCGCAAATTGTGATGGGTGTAGGTGGTGCTGTTGGTATAATTGTTTCAATCTTCGGAAAAGATTAACTATTTGCCCGTAGTTCAGTTTAGCTCTGTCAGGTTTGGCGGGGCTTTTTTAGGCTACTTTTAATTTAACATTTACAATATTAACAGCAGAAATTTTTATATACTTTTGCGTGGTCGTAACGCGAACATGACCAAGTATCTCTTGAATAAACCTAATGTCAACTCCTTGCTCTAATAGATGACTTGCGTAAGAATCTCGTAATCTGTGAGGGCTAATCTTCTTATTTATTTCGCATTTCTCAATATGATTATTAAGTACGTTTCTAATTGATGTAGCGCAATAAGGATAGAATATAGGTTTATCATATCCTAATCTATGATTTTGCTGAATAGCATATTTTTCTAATAATTCAATCCACTCTTTACAAAGCGGAACCAATCTATCCTTTTTGCCTTTAGATTGCTTTATTTTAATCAACCCTCTATTTCGGTCTATATCTAGATATTTAAGATTTAATATTTCAGAAATCCTTAATCCATGATAATAAATACCTGATATTATTGTCTTTTGTTTTAAGTGGGTAATAGAATTAATTACTTTCTTTATTTCATTCTGAGTTAATATTTCTTGAATCTTATGAGACTTTTTAGGTCGTGTATATACATTAATCCTTTTATCAGGATGAATGAGTTTGAAATATTTTTTTACAGCATTAATCTTTTGATTTTGTGCTGCCTCTGAATTGCTATCAAGAATGAATGATTGTATTTGATAATTGGTTAATCTATAAAGTCTGGAATCTGTCAAAGATAGTTTTCTAATCATTGAAACATAGATTTCAATAGTATTTTTAGATAGTCTTTGCTGCCTCATAAATCTGACATACTTATCTATTGATAATGTCAAGTAATCACTCATAATGATTGATTGTTAATAAGTTATAACTATTGTTTTTACTAAGTAGTTTAGCTCAATTCCCCTTTCCGCACAGTCATTCGCCGAATTGAGCTAAATGAGCCGTGTGTATGCCCTTCACATGAGCATTCTTAGTCCCTGCATGAACCTTAATAGCTTGCCAGGGTAACTANNTTTCAAATATCATTACCCCACGGAGTAATAATCTTAAAAGTAAAAAACAATATATCAATGTATAAATAATCAGATAAAGCAATCTGGAATAAACAACTATCCACCGCGCCACATTCAATACGTAATATTTCCAAATAAAAACCGTTCCAATTATTCCATCCAAAATCTATTAAATCAAGTCTTTGCATAGCAATAATATTTAAAATTTAACATTCACATACACACGGCTCATTAGAGTGCATTTTGCCCTAAATTAGTCGGGCATTCATCATTAGTGCACATATTTTTCACTAAACCATCTTCTAAAGGTTTCCAGCAAACAGGGCAAAACGTTCGCTTCGCCACACTAACATCGCATATAGTTAAATTTTTAAAACGCTCAAAATAAAACTGAACTCGCACTCCGGTTTCTTGCACAAGTCCAAATCTCTTTGCAGTCTTGTAAGCTGTTACATCTCTGTTTAGTTCTGTTATTTTATTTTCGAGCATCATACGCCAATTTTCAAGTTTATATCCACCCTTCCCCCTGTTGCAAGCCCTACACGCTGGCATCATGTTTTCAAACGTATCTACATCTCTATCTTTGTAGCCTCGGAGTATTGGTATAAGGTGGTCAACTTCAAACCCTGTCAGTTTTATTGCCTGCCCACAGTATGCGCAATGTCCGTTGTATCTATTAAATACTGCTAATCTTTGTTCTTTCTTAGTCATCTGATATGTTTTTGCCATTTTTAAAAATCAAACCATATGCGAATCCCGTTAGCAGCAAGCTTAAAATATTATTATTTGTCTGCTTGTTTTTAGCTCCACAACCTTTAAGGAAGTAAAGCCAGCTGCTAACACGGTATAAAATTAATTGCTGGGTTTCTGCATTTATTAAGCATACTACAAGTATTTTTATTTTTTTTGCCTGCCCACTTCGGTTTTTTCAAAACCGTTTAGGAAAGAAAAAATGTGTTCAACTATTCCAACAGTCCACCCGTCACCTATTAGGTTTCCTGCTTGTGCTTTATTTAAGTTTCTCGTATATCCTATTGGTATATTATGTAATTTTTCAAGTTCAGTTTGGGTGCAATATCTTACGCCTTTTGAAGTATCCATACTTTCATCTGTGTAAATTATAGTTGTCATTCCTGTAGTTGCATACCTGTGTAACATATATCTTTGGTTTGCATCACGTCCGCAACTTGTATTTAAACAAGTATGTTTTTTCTTATCTGAATATCCGTATTCTAAAACATCATTAAGTAATATTTTTCGGTCTTTTGGTTGTGGTATCGCACTTTTTCTACCTCCAAACAAATCTCTATACTCAGGCCCTATATTAGTCCAAAATAATCTATCCCTTAATGCTCCACTTACTTTACTTCCGCACAATCTTACTGGTTCAGTTCCTAACAAATCAGAAATAGTATTATAGCCTAAATCGTCCATTATCACATTTTCAAGTAAATAATATTTCGGTTTAGTTTCTTCAAGTAATCTAATGTACTCATAAAACAACATTGACTTCATACCTTTTAATCCATCTCTAACGCTATTTGCACGGCTAAAGTCCTGGCACGGGCTACCACCTATTAACAAATCAATTTTTGGCAAGTCATCACCTTTCACTTTCGTAACATCTCCTATCTGTTTTGTATTTGGGAAGTTGTCTAAAGTACATTGTATTGCGTGTTTCTTTATCTCACTTGCAAAATAGTTTTCTACTTTGAAACCTAAATTGTTTAATGCTATTTGTCCGCAACTCATTCCATCAAATAAACTAAGTACATTCATATATATTTCTTTTTCCCTCCCTAAAAAAAAATAAAAATGGGAGCGTTTGTTCATTTATTCAGCGTTCGTGGTAAATTTTCCGCAACTAATCTTATACCCATACGTTAAACCCTATTTCCTCCATCCCCTCTAGCATACTGCTGAAATAGGGTTTAATGTTTCCTGAATACTTCCATCCGCACACTCTCCAGTGGTTACCTAAATTCTGACCTGAACACGAAAGCAACCAGTATTTAACACATAATAAAGGCAAGTCCGGCAGCTATGTACAGGATAAAAATTATAACGCTACTCCACAATAATCGCAATAAGCCGTACCGTCTCTTATTGTATAATTAAACTCATATTCAACTCCATTTTCTTCAGCTAGTCTTGAACATCGTTCACACCATTCAGGTTCAATTTCTAATTCACACATAATTTTTATTTTAGATTAATAATAAAAGTCTTACAACATAGCTACCGTACCTTCCCTTATTCAGGAAACATTAACAACGAGGTGGCTTTGGCAGCGCACACCAATGTGTAACGTCTAAATCATCGCTCTCACATTCACTAACTATCACACCATCTTCCACGTAAACAACACCGTTGCCCTCCGCCCAATGGTAATTATATTCTCCTTCAAATTGGTCATCGTTTTCAACTAAGCACCCGAGGCACACCCATTGTTTTTCTTTATTTGCTAACCATACTGTTTGCAGGTGGTCTGGAAGTTTTTCTTCACACGCCACCCAGTTGTTAACATCGGGTATAAAACAGTCTTTTACTAAGCTTTCTGCCCAATCAATATCTAAGTGGTCATCTTCAGTTAGTGCTATTCCTTTTGCATGTAAGTCAAAGAATTTCTTGTAATGTTTAACTATTGTATTTCTAATGTTCATTTGTTTAAAATTTAGTGGTTATTAATCCGTAAAAGCCCGATTTCATACCCGAATCACGTTAGCCTTGATATTCCCGCGGCATTCCGCACAAGCCCGCTACACGCTATCCCTAAAAACCCTAAAATATCAAGGCTAACGCAGCGCAAATAGCACCGCTCGCACTTAAGTCGTAGCTTCGATATAAGCTGGTTTTGCTTCATACGTAATGCTAACATCAAATGAGAGGAAAGTAATTATGGGGCGGGGTATTAGATAGCATGGTATCATTGCAGTCCATATCTCCTTTGCTAGATATGCGGAAACCCTCTAACAATGCCCCATAATTCCCATCCGCTATTTGCGCTGCGTTAGCGGTAATGCTCCTCCGCCACTATTATCATTTCTCCACTTATACCTTTCTTCATCCATACTCGGCAGCTATGGTCTTTACTGTTTGGTGCTGCTTTATCAACTCCTACTTGATACACTCCATCAGGCAATTCCCAAGCACTACCGCTAACACGTGGTATATTTAAAACCTCGCTGTTGTTCTCCGTTTTAGGTTTAGTAGCTTTTAAAATTTTATCGGTTTCCCATCTATTAATGGAAATCATCATCACTAATAATCCAAACATTACATATTCCTTTATTTGGTCAGGGCATAGTATTATGGCTAGTATACTCAATCCTGTAATCACTATTGTATAAGTAGTTTTCATTATATAAAATTTTAATTCAACATTCGTTCTCGCTTCAATTGTAGTGGATTATTGTCGGTTCAAAACATACCACTATTCGTTAGCAAACATACGCTCACTTACGTATCGTTAAACATTTATCCGTAGGTTCATAAAATTTAAGTGAATAGTGTTTACAGCAACCGTTAAAACCGTTTCGTGGCAAGTAGCCTTTGCACTCCCACCCGCAACCACCTTCGTTTTTATCCATAGCTTCCTCATATTCTCTACACCAGAAAAAACCATCTACATCTTGCTTTTGTGCCTCGCACACAGTTATTTCATCTAAGTTATCATAATCAAGTAGCCATTTAAAATAGCTAAGTGGGTAACATTTTTCATCATCACCATCTTTAAAGTATAATTTATTGCTCATAATCCGTTCGCTTTACGATTTGCTAACTATTCAATTAATCTCTTCCTTATATAAAATCCTCTAAACGTTATTGGCAATTCTTTCTTTTGTATAGTCGAATAAGATATTTTATTCATTGATGTACTTATTTCCTCACAAGCCTTTTTAAGATTGCTAAAAGCGCGTTCCTTTCCGCTTTCGTCTGTTGTTAAAATTACATTTGCCATAATATTATTTTTATACAAATGTATACCATAATAATAATATAAGCAAAATAGTAACATAATTTAAATTCATTATAAATAAGATAATAAAATCATAATAATATCATTTATATTTGCACAGTAATAATATATAGCTTATATTAGCATTGTCAAACATTAAAAATAAGCATATGTCAAACTATCCACTAGGAGCCGACAACGACTCAAACGCTCCATTTAACGAAGAAACAGATTACTGTAAAAAATGTGGTGAAACTATATTTAAACAGTGTGGTAGCTGGCTGCATTGGGACACGGGAGAAGAAGAATGCAAAGAAGATGATTCAGGCCTTTATAATACGTTAGGCTCAATCTTAAATCCAGAAGTTATTAACCAAGATTTAAAGAGATGCAAGAACTAGCAAAGAGACTTGAAAAGAGGGTTCAGGAAGCTGAAAGGAAGATTAAGGAACAGGATAAAATAATCCTTAAACAATCTGAGAATATTGCAGAAATAAAAGAAATGATAAACCGATTAAAACATTATAGCAATGAAAACAATTAATATCAAAGGTAAAGAATACGTACCGGTACATGAAAGAGTACTATATTTTATAAGTGAAGAAAAATACAAAGGCTGGGCGATTATTACAGAAATACTCGAAGTTTCGCAGGATCACGTACTAATTAAAGCATCTGTAATGAATGATAAAAGAGAGGTTATTTCAACTGGCCACGCTTATGAATTGCAATCTTCATCTTTCATCAACAAAACAAGCCACGTAGAAAACGCAGAAACATCGGCTGTAGGACGCGCACTTGGTTTACTTGGTATTGGTATTGAAAATTCATTTGCCAGTGCTAACGAGGTCGCTAATGCCCAAAAACAACAATCCGATCCAAGTACAGAACTTCCCTGGCTTAGTGAATTAACAAAAAACAAATTCATTGATAAAATACGATCGGCAGACTACGGAGATTTACAAAGCCCGGAAGAATGTCTTGATGCATTAAAGAAAAAGTATCGTATCAGGAAAGCATATCTGCAAGAAATACAGGATGAAATTAACGATCCATTCAATAAAGGTTTCATCGATGAAAAGAAATGAGGATATTTATCATGAACTTTCGGAAATAGAATACTATGAACGAAACAATAATAATATTTCCGGCATTCCTGAAATCATTCAGGACTTTGGTAGATGGTTCTATCAGCGTATCATTTGATGTCAATAAAACCGATCCTGATAAGATAGGTAAAATTGTACAAGCTCATCAAAAAGTTGGTTACTTAGCTTTTAAAGTCGGAGAGACAGAGGGAAAGCTTCAACAAATAATGGAGCAATTGCCTCAACAGGATTTAGAACATGGCAAAACAAAAGGACAACGATTGAGAGCTGTATTTTATAGGCTTTGGGAACAGGACTCGAAAGGCTATGATGTATTTGACGATTTCTATAATCATCACATGGAATTATTGATTAATCAAATAAAAGATAGGCTGGAATGAGAACCTTTAAAAACCAAAAAGAGCTATTTATGCACGTATGGAACTCCAGGCCTCATGTATCGGAGTTGACCGGAAAGCCATTATTGCCGATTAATCATGATCTATGGCATTGGCAATTCGCCCATATATTAAGCAAGGGATCGTATAGATCATATAAGCTACGTGAAGAAAACATTATGTTAATGCTACCTGATGAACATCGTAACCAAGAGAAATATGAAAAGTTTATTCGCAAGCGTGACGAATTACGTTGCTATTATTATAATGAAATTTACGGTAAGGAATTTTAAAACCGTTTATCCTTCAACCTGGAAGTATAAGTATTATCTTAAACGAGCATTGAAGAAATAAACTTTTAATCATGATATTTAAATACGAACCTGTAACAGAAACTAGGCAAAGCGCAATGAATGAAACAGACGCTTATCTTTGGTTTAGAAAGCTTGATTATGATATATGGTATTGTATTGATGATATTCCTTCACGTATATTCTGGTCTGTTTGGAATCTTTTTATCGAAAAAAACAACAGGGCAGAGCTTCACGATAGTGAACCAATGTTCAGAAAAATTAAATATAAGTAATACGAATCACCTCTAATAGATGATATAAATCACTTTATTATGAAAAACAAACCATCACAAAACTAACTTATCCTGCAGCATTTACAGGAAGGATTATCAATTACACCGCTACAGGCTTTAAAGCTTTACGGTGTTCTTAGGCTCTCAGGGAGAATATACGACCTCAAAAAAGATGGTCATAATATCAAAACAAACATGATAACCAGGAAATGCAAAACATTTGCGTCTTATGAACTTCAATAGCGATACTATAGAGCCATACTTAAATAAAGTAATTACTCTGAAATATAAACCAGAGAAATTTGGTGAAACCAACACAGTAATTGACCACAATCCAACAGGAAGGATAACTCAATTAAGAAAAAAGGATTTTAAATTTCAGATGTTTGGAAGAAAGAATAAAATCACTATCAAGTATAAAGATTTAATATCAATTGATAAACCTGAAAAGTCATGAACTGGATAAAACCGCCCGAAGATGCTTTGCAAATGGCAATATTAGGAACCATTATATTTATCATTGCTCTTTGTTTTTTGGCTGTTGGAATGAGCCTGGTTGAAAAAATAAAGGAGAAACGTATTAAAAAACAAAAATAATCGCTATATTAGCTTATCGCTTCGGCGTTTTTTATTAAAATATTTGTATGGATAATTCTACAACAACTATAAAGCAAAGGATACAAAGTAAAGGACTCAAATTTAAATGGGTTGCCGAGCAAATAGGCGTAAACATTGTAACTTTCTATGCTTATATTAATGGCGAACGCAACATGCCTCAAGAAGTATCGGATAAGATTAAAGCACTTATTGAATAAGTATTTTTTTGAAAAAAATGTATAATAAATTAATACAATCATAGTAATAACCAAAATTCAAAAATATGTTTAAACTTGTTATGATGTTAGGAAAAGCGATGCCGGAAGAAATTGTATTGGAGAAACTTAGAGAATCAATTGATAATTATATCATTGATAACTCTGAAGATAATAAACAATCTTTAACACTGCATTTAACATTAGCTTCTGCAAAATTTATGGGGCCGGATAATATTGTAGAATTTGATGATGATTTGGATAAAATTGATGCAGCTTATAAAATGATAAAGTTTGATGATAACTAATCCAAAACGGTTTTATCCGGGTTCGATTCCCGGATTGGAACAAAATAATTAACAATGGCTAAAGACCCAGCATTTTTATTTTATCCTGGCGATTATCTCCGAGATACGCAAATGTTAAGTGAAAAAACACAAGTGGCCTATGATCGTATCATGTGTGAACATATGAGAAACATATGTATAACACAGCAACAACTAAAATTTCTCACAAAACGACTTTCTGAACAGGAACTTGATGAATTAATGATGACATTAACTAAAGTTAACGGAGGTTATCAAATAGAATGGGTAGCTGAAAGTATCAGAAAAAGAAAGAGTTATAGTGAATCAAGAAGAAAAAATAGGAAAGGGAAAAATAAAAAAGATATGTTAACATATGATAAACATATGGAAAATGAAAATGAAATTGAAAATGTAATTAAAAGTGAAGTTGAAAAAAAAGATTTCGATTTTTCAAATTTATCAAAAAAAGAAAAACAAAAATATTGGGATAAGTTTCTTGAATACCGAGAAAAAATGCTTTCGTCAATCAATTATGAACCGATTGCTTCCGAGCTTAAACTGAGCGTAAAAAAAACAAATGAGGCAATAAACGATTTCTTCAAAGAGTGCAAAGTCAAAGAGGATATTTACAGAAACTTCCTGGATTACAAATCGCATTGCTTCAATTGGATTAAAACACATATCAACGATTACAAATCAGCCGAAGACCCGCATAAAAAAATAATTCGCAACCAAAAAGAAACAAGTTTATTAAACGAAATAGCAGCACAACGTAAATTTAAAGATGAGAAGAAATGACTGATTTAATCTTAATGTTCGCAATCACAGAACAGCAATTGAGGAAAACTCACAACTAAAACTCATATAATGAAAAACCTAATTGAAAGAAGCTACAAAGCAATCCGTGAAAGAGGATTGATAACAAATAAAACAACTACATTAGACTTTATAAAAAAATTAAACGAGGAAATGCATGAATGTGCTGTAGCAGAAGTCATGTACAGAAAATTAGGTAATGAAAATTATATTGAAGAATTGACCGACTTAGCAACAGTAGCCATAATGCAAATCTATCATTTAGGTTATGACTTCATCAAAGAATTTGAAAAAGTAGTTCTAAAAAACGAAAAACGAGCAAAAAGCCTACGCGTAAAATAGGGTATTAATAATGTTAAACAAGCGATATGTAGGCTTTTTGCTTTAAAATAAACATCATGAACAAACAAATCAAACAATTACAGGATAAGCTTGAAGAAGCTATACGAAACCGCGAGCGTCTAAAAGGCCGTTACGATGCTTATACGGGAGTAGTCGAAGGTCAGCGCGATACTTTGCGAGAGCTTGAAAATCATAGCAGGCATTTAATGGATCAGATAACTAAATCCGATAATGCAGTCGGAGAACTAAATAGGCAGTTACAGGAAGCAGTAAATAAAAACCAGGAGGCAGAATAGTGACACCACAAGAAATTTCAGAATTAGTAAAGGTAGCATTGATAAGCTTGATTATTTCTGCTATTATGGTGATAGGATTAATAATTGCTTTAAAAATATTCTAATCATGAAAAAATTAATCTATCTTACAATTATAATCCTGTTATCAGGATGTTGTATAATTGAGGATATTTGCTACAGCTTAGAATATCCGGAAAACTCAGAATTTAATCCTGCATTTACAAATGANNNNAATGATACTGTATACTATGCTTATGACAACTTCATTGAATTGGTTTTTGAATATCGGGAACATTGTATAAATGATAGTGTAATCATACATGAATCACAGGTAATAGTAAATGATACTATGTATACTAAGTACTTTAAAGTATTACAAAAACCAACATTTGACGGATTCATCGAATGGTATATTGACAATCACAGGAATAAAACTAATTTAGGGAGATATTGAAAATGAATACAGCAACACAAACAGCATGAATGACAGCAGCAATTGCAGCAAACAGCACAGATTCAAAGCCTGATAATAAATGATACCCAAAATGCGGGCATGTATGGGATGATGAACATGTACCAATGACAATAAAAAGCAAAGCAATAGTAACGGTTATTGTATTGGTTATACTATATTTTGTTGTAGGTTTATTTGAGTGTTTTAATGGAGGCTCAATGTTTAATGTAATTTTTGTGAGAAGCATTGATGATTATGAAGTTCCAAAAGAATATGAGATACTTACAAATAAAAAAGGAGATAAATATTTAACGAGGTCTGATTATGTGAAATTAAAATTTAAAGAAAATCCTAATATTTATTCGCCATTAAAATGTATTTCTGAGAAAAGAGCCAAAAGCACACTAAAACATTATTTAAACAAGAAAGATTTAAACTCATTTAAGCCTCTTGAAAAATGAAAGTAGAATTAATAATAGCTATAATAATAGCTTTAATATGTGTATGGAAATGGATATACACTGAATTTATAGAGATATGAAAAAAGAAAAGGAAATACGCATCAGCGGTTGTTTAATAATCGAATTTGTATATGAATTGAAAATTTTGTAATTTTGACAACACTAAGCGACAATAACGAGCTAAAGATATTTAAGATGCGTGGGTTCTCTAGGGGGGCTGACACGAGAACATCTAGCCCGCCTTTTTTTAAACGCCTGATGAAGCCTGAAATGGCAGAAACCTATAAACTAAATATAGGTTGCGTGGAGTGTCCCAAGGCGGGGAATAACTGGACACCTAAGCCCCCCATTAACGAACACTTAAAAATAAATAAGAAACGAAAACACATCCAAAAGCTAAAGCAGTAACATATAGCTATCCTAACGGACTTACAGCTATTAGGGATTTGAAAGGGAAACGTTTGAATTTTGATATAAAAAAATAATATTGTAGATTTGGTTGGGGTTTGGATTCTCTCAGATTATAGTCAGTTTGCCCTAGCGTTACGATACGCTAGGGTTTTTTGATTTTACGCAAAGATTTATTATATTTGATTATGATTTCACAAGCCGGTTTATACGGATTAACATTATACGAAAACAAAGGATTCTCTTTTGATTATAACGCAAATAATACTGTTGACGAAGCAAGTATAATAAATACAGGAGAAATATATTCCTTTGAAACAAACGACAACCGAAATAACTTATTTAACGAAATCAGGTCGGCAAACAATAATGAGATTATCAATGATTATACGATTAATCTATGGATAAGTGGATTGACACAGGATAACCTGGATACAATCGAAGAACTACAACGCTCTATATACGGATGGATACCTGTACTCGAATTTATGGACAATCAAAAATACCTGATTAACGAACCATTCTTTCAGGCAGCACAGCCTTTTAACAGTCAAATATCACATACTTTTAAAGTAGATTATAAACCACGTATTACGACATTAAAAAAGCTTGAGGAGATTACATAATGAGTGCGCCAATTGGTAATCAATTTTGGAAACTGCGAAGCTCTCACGGAAGAAAGCCAATCTTCAAAAATCCTAAACAATTGGAAGATGCTTGTNNAACATCAGAAGAGATAATTAAAGAACAGAATTGGGTAGGTAAAGACGGAGATGAAGTAACTAAAAATCATCCGGTACCTTTTACTCTTTCAGGACTGCAAATATTTCTTGATATAGGAAAAGATGCGTGGATTAGCTATAGAGAAAAGAAAGGCTTTTCCGAAGTCTGTACGCGCGTGGAAGAAATTATTTACACCCAAAAATTCAAATATGCAGCTACAGGATTCTTCAACGCAAACATCATAGCCCGCGATCTAGGTCTCGCTGACAAGAAAGATTTCTCGGTAGAAATGCAGCAGAAAAAAACTACTAAGGACTTATTCCCGGATATAGATGAAGATTAATCCTAATCTTGAAATTTTAGTTAAATCACAAAAATCAGGTAAATCAGGCGTAAGCCTGAGAGGTTCAAGCCGATCCGGTAAAACATGGTCAGGAATAGACTTTATAGTCGGGTTGACCAATGGCAAGTTAGATGAAAATGTTACAATCAATATAGTACGCGAGACTTTCAATTCATTCAAGACAACATT
>JABAHP010002226.1_pt2 | contig 22082 bp, 17 predicted proteins | sample 7062081 | NCBI WGS metagenome assembly JABAHP01 (sample SAMN14534357, study PRJNA622989) | marine sediment metagenome | biome: marine biome [ENVO:00000428]; feature: marine pelagic biome [ENVO:01000023]; material: deep marine sediment [ENVO:00002113] | place: India: Gulf of Kutch | collected...
TGTCGGAGGTGGGCAGGGTGGACGCGTTCCCGGCCCCCAGGACCAGGGCCGTTCCCCCATCACCGCCGGCGGCCCTGTACTGCTCGGCCTGTCCCTCCCGCGCCTCCTCGAGGGTGACCCCGGGCGCCAGCCACACCTCCATGGTGGTGCCCTGGTAGAGGAGGGCGTGCGCCCTGCTGTCCGGGTAGACGTGGGCCACCACGCGTCCGTCGGGGCGGAGCGTGTGGCCACCTGCGACCTTCGGCCTGCCGCGTCCCTTGATGTCCCGGAGGGCCCTCTCGATGACCGAGTGGGTCCGGTTGATGAGGGCGATGTCCAACCACTCCTCGTCGTTGCCAAGGACGCGGTCCTCGACGCCGTGGGCCAGCACCGACAGGCGGGACCACCTCTCCTGTACTCTTAGGAAGTCCTTCTTCAGCCGTCGGACCATGGCAAGGCGGTCGCCGATGGGAAGGGCCACCCAATCCTGCCTGTGGGCCGCCAGCTCCTCCAGCGCCCTGTCCAGGTCCTCCTTCGGCGTCGGCGGGGGCCTCGCCAACTCTTCGGGGGATGCTCTGCCCATTCCCGGGGTTCCCTCCGTCCGGGCCCGGGCTAGTTTTTATAAAAAGATAAGATTTTCGTTTCCCCTGCGGGTTCACGCCATTATCTCGATGTCGTGGACTATCTCGCAGTCGTCGCCCGCGTCGCCCTCCACCACGCGGACGATCAGGTCCGCCGAGGGCGCGGCGAACATGCAGATGCTCTCGTCGGAGACGGGGCAGAAGAAGACCATGCCTGAGAGGGAGAGCCTGGCCTCGCCGGACTGCTTGACCTCCACCGGCACGCGCCAGTCGAAGCCCAGGTCGGGTATGGCGAACTCGGGGACCCGGACGACGGTCTCGTCGGAGGACTCTATCGACACCTGGTGCTGGCCGTCGGGGAGGAACTTGTAGCCCTCGGGCAGTCTCAGGCAGACCCGGATTGTGTCCGCGTCCAGGGAAAGGGTCTGAACATCCTCGCCTTCCGTCATATCTGTCCCTCCAGTCCTTGAATGACCGTGGTGCTGAACTAGTTTTCGTCCTCGACGACGGCCGCCGGTGCCAGGGCAGCGTTGGCGTGCTCCAGGCACTCCAGGATGTCTATGTCGTGGACCAGCTCGGGGCGTCCTGCCCCCTCCTCCACCCTCACGTGGTACCTGTCGTCGATGGATGCCCATATGCACAGCGTGTCGTCGGTGACGGGGCAGAAGAACACCTGTCCCTCCAGGTGCAGGATGGCCTCTCCCTCCCCCCTAACCTCGAAGGGCAGCTCCCAGTCGAAGTCCGAGTCCGGGATCGAGAAGGGGGGCACGTACACCACGTCCTCGTCGGAGGAGGAGATGTGCAGGTGGTGGTGGGGGTGGTCCATGAACGTGTAATGGCTTGGCAGGACCAGTGTCAGCCGGAGTCGGTCCACGTCGTGTCCCAGCGTTTGCAGCACTTGCTCACCACTCAGGTCCCTGTCCAATACGGTCACTGTTGTCAGCCCCTTGTCCATGGGACGGGCCTGGCGGTATTAAGTCATTCCCCTAAATGAGTATCTACTCGATATCGGGTAGGGGGGGGGGGTTCCTACTCGATGTCGGGCGTGTGGGACGCCACCGCGGTCCTGCCCCCTTCCTCGGAGACGGTGACCGGGAGCACCAGCTCCACCGATAAGAAGCGGCAGAACTCTGGTGCGTCCTCCTTGCAGAAGTATGCGATGGTCTGGAACCTTAGATTGGTGGTGCCCTCGCCGCCAACGGACAGCGGGAACTCCACGTCCCAATCGGCGTCGGGCTCGGGGACCTCGCCCACCACCAGCCAGTCCTCGTCCGCCACCACCTCCAGGTGGTGCGGCGCGTCCGGGTTCCACACGTGCCCCTCGGGAGGCTCCAGGCTGATGTGGCCCTTGAAGGCGTCGGGCCCGACCTCGATGGGGGGGAGGACGTGGCGGGGGCCCTTGAACGCCCCTCTCGGTTTCGGCCAGAGCGCCTCCTCGTTGGTGAACTGGAAGGTGAATAGCTCGTCCTTGGCGGGGTCGAACAGGCGGATGCGGTGGTTGTTGGTGTCGGCGATGTACAGGTTCCCGTCCAGGAGCGCCACGTCGTTGGGCTCGCTGAGCTGGGCCTGCCGCCCCGGCCCGTCGGCGTGGCCCGACTCGCCGGTGCCAACCAAGGTGTGGACCGAGCCGATCTCCAGGTCGATGAGCTTGACCTTGTGGTTGTAGGTGTCGGCGACCAGGATCGTGCCATCGTTCCAGAGCACACCCAGGGGGTGCTGGAAGCGGGCGGTGGCGAGCCTGCCGTCCACGTCGCCGAAGTGGAAGAGGCCCTTGCCCACCAACGTCCTCACCAGGTCGTCTTGGACCACGCGGACGGCGGAGACCTCGGAGTCGGCGAAGAAGATCCGCGCCCCGTCGGTGTCGATGCCCGAGGGCTGGGCCAGGGCCGCCCTCTCCCGGGGCCCGTCCACTATGTCCTCGCGGCCCGAGCCGGCGTAACGCTCGGCCTCCAGGGTGCGGAGGTCCATGCGCCACAGCTGGTGGGGACCCGCCATGGCGATGTACAGGTGGTCTCCCAGGATGACCAGGTCCCAGGGGGAGTTGAGGGAGAGGTCGGTGCCCTTGCCACTGCTCCTGTATCCGCCCTGCTCGCCGGTGCCCAGGACGGTCTCGACGGTCCCCGCCTGGAGGTCGACCCTGCGGACCGTGTGGTTCTCGGTGTCGGCCACGTAGAGGGTGTCGTCCCGATAGTCGTAGGCCAGGCCCTGGGGTCGGAAGAACTCCGCCGAGTCGATGTCGCCGTCGGCGGTGCCCTCCTCGCCGGAGCCGATGACTTGGGTGACCTCGCCCTCGGGGGTGAAGACCACCACCCGGTTGTGGTTGGAGTCGGTGACGAAGAGGCGCCCTCCCTCGGCGTCCACCTCGATCTTTCCCGGGTAGCTGAGGGCGCTGCCGGGGACGCGGTCGCGGACCAGGTCGGTGGTGAAGGGGGTGGTGTCCAAGGTGCCCTCGAAGGCCTCGGTCAGGGAGGCGATGGTCTCGTCGAACATGGCGAAGGGGCCCTCTCCGGAGGTCTTGCCGACCACGTTGCCCGAGGGGTCGATGAGCACGAAGCTGGGCCAGGCGTGGATGCCGTAGGCGTTCCAAAGGTGGAAGTCGTTGTCGGCGAGCACCGGGTGAGCGAGCTCGTAGCGGAGCACCGCGTGGCGGATGTTGTCCACCACCTTCTCGTTGTGGAACTTGGCCGAGTGGACCCCGATGACCACCAGGTGGGGGTACCTCTCCTCCAGGCGCTTCAGGTCCGGGATGACGTGCATGCAGTTGATGCAGCAGTAGGTCCAGAAGTCCAGCAGGACGATGCGTCCCTGCAGGTCGGCCATCTTGAGGGGACGGTCCACGTTCAGCCACCGGGCGTCCTCGGGGAAATCGACGGCCTTCATGGTTCGAGAGAAGAGACCCATATCGTTCCAGCTCCTTTGGTACACCAGGGCGACCGCTGAATAAATGCTATCCCCGCAACGGGTAGGGGCCGCTCACTCCTCCTCCTGCTTCCTCTCCAGCCGTACGTAGTAGTACATGGAGGCAACCACGATGACGACGATGAAGATGACCGCGACCATCAGGAGCAGGAACAGGCCTCCCAGGCCCTCGCCGTCGCCGTCGCCACCGTCGCCGCTGCCCGCGGTGGTGAAGGTGGAGACCAGGGGCGGGAAGAGGGAGTTGTCCGCGGCGTCCAGGGCGCTGTCGGTTACGGTGATGGTGTACAGGGTGCCCTTGTTCAGGTCTCCAAGGGGCGTGAACGTCACGGTCTTCCCGTCGGAGCTCCAGTTGAAGGTGCCGCCCACGTTGTTGGGCACACCACCGTCCAGGAAGGAAAGGGTGAAGGCCCGCTCCACGGAGTCCTTGTCCATGATCTCGGAGAACCGCACGGAGAGGACCTTGTCCACGGGAACCTTCTCCGCAAGGGTGAGGGGGTCCGTCTCCTCCACGAACGGGTTGCTGGTGTCCAGGGTGAAGGTGATGGAGTACACCTGGGACTCCCGACCCGCCTCGTCCAGGACCTGGAAGTATATGGTCTTCTCGCCGTCGCCGGTGGAGAGCTGGAACTCAATGGCCTCCACAGGGTCCTCCCATGGCTCGTCGCCTCCCACGGCCTCCTCCTGGATGCGGATGCCCACTATGTCGGTGGTCAGGTCCTCGAAGGAGAGGTCCAGGTCGACGGTTGCGGTGTTGACCAGGGTGGCGCCGCTGACTAGAGCGATGGCGCCCGTCGGGTCGTCCAGGTCCAGGGTGACGGTGGCAACGTAGACGGGAGAGGTGTGGCCCGCCACGTCGATGATCTGGTAACGGACGGTCTTCTCGCCGGAGCCCTCGGACAGCTCCCACTCCAGCTCCTCCACAGGGTTCTCCCAAGGCTCGTCGCCTCCCACGGCCTCGTTGGTTACGCGAATACCGGACACGCCCGATGTGGCGTCCTCGGCCGTAAGGGTGAGGGTCACGGTGCGTTCGGTGACGAAGGAGTCCAGGCCGCCGATTATGATGCTGCCCGTAGGCGCCACGGTGTCCAGGCCGACGGAGACTATGTATACCTCAGAGGTTCGGCCGGCGGCGTCCAGCACCTGGTAGGCGACGGTGTACTCTCCCTCGGTGGTGCCCAGCTCCCACTCCTTCGTGTCCACGGGGTTCTCCCAAGGCTCGTCGCCACCGATGGTGTCCTCCCCGAAGCGGACCATGGCCACACCGGACGTCTGGTCAACGTACGTCAGGTCAAGGGTGACGTTCGAGTTGATGGTGAACTCGTCACCTCCGTTAATCACAATGCTACCGGTGGGGTTCGTCGTGTCCAGGCCCGCTATGGCCTCTGGCAGGACCGAGGGGAGCTCGGTGTTGTTGGCCGCGTCCCTCGCCCACGCCTTGAACTCGTAGAATCCGTCGCCGTCGGTCGGGGTGAAGGACATGCCACTCTGGAACGAGGTCCCGTTGAGACCCCCCCTCACACCCACCACCGTCCAGCGGTCCCAGGTGGCATTGTCGGTGCTGTACCTGTACTGCACCGTCACCTCCGCAAGGTCCCTGTCGTCGGTGGCGGTCCATTCAAGGAGCATCCTCCCACCGTCCATCCAGTAGGGTGAGATAGGCTCGACCATCGCATTTGGCGGGGTGGTGTCCGGCAGGGTGCGCCTGAAATAAACAGAGTATGCAGAGAGCGATGACCCGAACCAGGTGCTGTAGACTTCCCCGTCCACCATAACCACGTCCGGGTCTTGGTAACTGATCCTCGTATCGCCCCCGGAGACCTCCATCTCATCCGCCCATGCGGTACCATTGTTGTACCTCAGGAGGGCCTTGCTGATGACGCCCTGGAAACTTCGATACACCAACACCATCTTGTCGTCCTCTGCATCGATACGGGGTCGATAATAGTGGGTATTGGCCATCGAGGAGCTGATCTGGGTGCCCTGGGCCCACCTGCCGTCATAGGTGACGAGGAATATCCTGTTGAACATTCCCACTACCTGTTCGTAGGATACGTGGATCTTGGTGCCCATCAGGGCAATCGAGGGATAGCCCTGGAAATCCATCCTGGTGTCACGGGATATCTCGGTTGCCCTCTGCCATCCAGTGCCCATGTTGTAGGTGTAGTAGATGTCCCAATCCGATAGGGCGTCTCCAGTGTAGACCACGTGGATCTTTCGGTCTCCATAAGTCACGTCCGGGTCCTTCTCGGAGGTCGTGCCAATCGTGACCTCCTGTATGGCACCCCAACGCTGGGCATTGGTACCCCTGTAATGGATATCGCTGTCACCATCCGCAAGGTCCTCCCAGACAACGTGCACGTCCCCATCGGGCTCTATCGCGATGGCGGGGTCCTGGGACGTCACAAAAGCTTGGGAGCTGCTCACCTGCACGATTCTGTCAAAGGTGCCGTTGGAGAAGGTCCTGTAGACGATGTCGGCGTCCCGGTCGTTGTAGTCCACGTAAACGATATGGGCCACCCCGTCCTGGGCGACGATGTCGGGCTCGTTCGCGTTCCGGGTGTCACCGGCCACGTACATCGGGTCGGACCAGCCGGTCCCGTTGTACCACATCAGCACCGAGCACTCCCAGCCGTGCTGCTGCTCGGTGTACACTACGAAGACCTCATCACCATCAACGGCGATACGCTGGCCGTTCAACAGGTCGAAGTCAGAGACAAGAATCAATTCGCTGTCCCAGTACAGGTCATCGGCGCCACTGCTGGCCCCCGGTACGGCCAGGAGCAGCTGCATAACGACAAGGGCTATCAACAACGACCTGAAGGTCGGTGAACGAAAAGTGGTCTTATTGTCGGCATCCATGGAACTTCCCCCAATGATCGGAGAACGTACTGGCCTCTATCAGGCCTCCGGAGTACAATTATCTTTCTGTCATGGGCCAGCCTCGGGTCTCGTTCCTGGTGGTGGGTGGGAGGGGTGGGGTAATTAGTGGACTACGATGGTAGATGGAAAGGCCATCCCACTCCGGTACTCTCCTGGGACCACCCTCAACGGTTTGCCCTTTTCCCCTATCGGGCTGCGGAGGGGCCCGAAACCCTTTTCCACCCCTGGCCCATTCATGCCGCGAGGCGATGTCCATGGCGTTCGACCCAGAGGAATGGCACGAGTACCGCGCGAAGATGAACGAGCGCATCCTTTCCGAGGACAACAGGACGCTCCGGCGGTTCTTCGCCCTGGACACCGACGCGTACGAGCAGGGGGCGCTGGACGCCAAGACCAAGGAGCTGCTGGGCCTGGTGGCCTCCCTGGTCCTGCGGTGCGACGACTGCGTCCGGTACCACGTGGAGCGGTGCCTAGAGGAGGGGGTGGACGCCGCCGAGATGACCGAGGCCATGACGGTGGCACTGGTGGTCGGAGGGTCCATCACGATACCACACCTGCGCCGGGCCTTCGAGGCAATCGATGCCTTCTCCGATACCGTCTGAACGCGCCCCTGGACCGTTCGCGAGCCAGTGAACTCGGGGCAGACCTTATTTATAGAGGCCTTCTCTATCTTCGAGCGTGGACGAACGACCCCCCGCCAAGGCCTACCTGCAGCTGCTGCTGGGCCTGGTGATAACGTTCCAAGGCCTGGCCCTGGTCATCACCTCCAACAAGCTGGTCTCCACCTACTGGTGGATGCGGGTGGTGGGCCTGGCCATGGCCATAGGTGGTCTCTACTACCTCTACAGGTACCTCCCGCGGGAGGTTTTCTCCCAGCCCATGGGCGAGGCCGCCAAGGCGAAGGCCGCCAGGGACATGGTCATGCGCCTGGCCCGGGGGGAGAGGCCGCGGACCCTGGGCCAGCGTTTCATCTCGTGGGTCACCCTGGATGGGCGCCTCGAACCCCTGTTCCCGGTGATCGGGGCCGTGATAATCGCCCTGGACCTCTGGTGGAACCTGGTGCTCACTGGCTCCGCGGAGTTCCTGACCTACGACGCCCTGGCCCTGCTCATCGGCCTCTACCTCATCGTCTACCGGTGGGTTCCCGAGGACTACGAGAGGGAGCGGGAGTTCACCTTCGTCTTCTTCTTCTCCCTGGCCTTCCTGCTGCTGGTGCCAGTGCTGATAGAGCGGGCCGCGGCGGGGAACGCCGCCTCCTCCGCGGGCATATCGGCCTACTCCGAGTACCTGCTGGCCAAACCGGTGGACTGGATGCTCCGGGCCTCGGGCGTGTCCTCCTCCATCGACGGCATCACCATCTCGTTCCTGACGGTGGACGCCGAGCGCATCAACCTGCTGATAGCCACCTCGTGCTCCGGGGTCTACAGCTTCGCCATCTTCACCTCGGCCTTCATCGCCTTCGTGGCTACCGAGTTCACCGAGTGGGACAGCAGGCTCAAGTGGTTCCTGGGCCTGGGCATCCTGGCGGCCTACCTGGCGAACCTGCTGAGGATGTACATAATCGTGATGGTCGGCCACTTCTACGGGTCCGACGCCCTGCTCTGGGCACATGCCAACGTGGGATGGATCATCTACATGGCGTGGATAGCCCTCTTCTGGTGGCTCCTGTTCCGTTGGTTCTTCCGAGACAGGGCCGCCGAGGAGGCTCGCGGAGGCCCCGCGGCCGCCGCTTGAGGAAGGACGGGGGTCTCGATCTCTCCAGTGGCGCGACCTGGTCACGTTTCCATCGATTATCTGGATGTATGGATGATAAACCTTGTCAGGCCGAGCGTTCAGCTTATCGAAATCATCGATATTTCCGTTGCCTTCCATTCCCATCCCATAATCCGCTAGGGGGCGGCTTCCACGTACGAATCGCCGCAGATACCCGTTATTGGTCAAAACCAGTTCCAATCCCATAGTTTTTTAATCTCACCAAAAATGCGGGTGACAAGTTTTAATAATAAAAAGAACTATGCGGAAAACACAGGTGTTGCCTAATGCCCCGAAGAAAGAGAGAACCGAAGAAGCTCAAGCAGGAGTTCATCAAGGCCATCGAGGCCCGTGAATACCTCATCGATAACGGTCAATCTGTCATGCTGCTCAAGTTCCCCGACGGCACCGGAACGGTGCTGCTCCGCCAGCCCAGCAAGAAGGCGGACGCCGAGTGGAGCAGGGTCGTTCGCCAGAAGAACTACCTGGCCAAGATCGACCCAAAGGCCGACGGCACCATAGAGGAGAAGATCCAGAAGATCATGAAGTAGGCCGGCCCGGCCTCAATCGTCGTCCGCGCCCGGCAGCGGTGCGGCCGCCTTGCGCTCCAGCGCCTCGCGGACGGCCCTCCTTTTCCTTCTCGACATCCCGATTAGCGGCAGCGCCCTCGCCCTCGAGGGCCTGGCACTGCTGCCCATGCCGTTGATGAGACCAGTCCCTACGTCCAGCCCCTCCATGGCGACCTCGCCGTTGGTGAGCCCCTCGCGGCTCTCCATCCCCCCTCGGCCAGGGCGTCTCCTGGGCGTGTCACCGGAACCTTCGGTCAAGAACGCATCCCTCTGGTAGGGAATTAGAACGGCCGCTCACATAAAAAGCTCACGGGTTGGGTTCCAAAAGGGATAAACTCACATGCCCAGCACAGCACGCAGGCCCCGACGGCGGGAGGGGGCGGGCGCGGGAACGGGCGCCGAGGGGTCTGGCGGGTGGACCAGGCCGCATCCGTTGGTAATGCCCTCGCCGTGGGTAAGACCGCACCCGTTGGTGAGGCCAGCGTCGTCGGCCAGGCCCGCCGCGGTGAGGCCGGACCCGTTGGTCATCCCGTCCTGGGTGCCCAAGGTGGCGTGCCGGTAGGTCACGCCGGAGCCGTTGAAGCGACCCACCGCGCGGTGGAACTCGGACTCCCTGACCATGCCAGTGCCGTTGATCATGCCCCAGCCAGCGGTCAGACCGCGACCGTTCCTGTGGGCCTTCCCGGTGGTGAAGGACCTCCGCTTCCGCTCCTTCGGCCCCTTCGTGAGGCCGGAGCCCCTGGACGCCACCGAGTCGGCGGGGGCGCCCCTGGCTATCACCACCCGCATCTTGCGGGGGGCGTGGAGCGTCATCTCGTCGCGGACGACGGGTTCGGCCCGTTCCCGGTGGTTGGCTCCCTGCAGGAGGAACTCAGGGCCGTTCTCCAGGCCCCGGGCTTCGCTGGGACTTCCGTCTCCAACCTTGCGTGGCCTGGGGGCAGGGGCGGTCAGGGCAACTCCGTCCTTGGGGCTTTGAGTGAGGGAGAGCGGTTTTGGCGAAAGGTCCCTATATATAGGGTCGGGACCCAAGCGCATTCTCCATCCAGTCAAGCCATATCGGATTGCCATATTTAAGGCTCGCGCTCCCGATTACAATTTTGGAAAATCAGAGAATCGGAATGCCGTATGGTTCTATGGGCGGTGAGAACTGAGGCATAAATACCTTACGCCCCCAGACGCATCGGGGTGCGATGATCCCCATCTCCAAGCCCCTTATCGGGCCCGAGGAGAAGGCCGCCGTCGAGGAGGTGATGGGCTCTGGCATCCTCGCCCAGGGTCCCAAGGTGGCCGCCTTCGAGGAGGCCTTCGCCGACTACATCGGCGCGACCCACGCCGTGGCGGTCTCGTCGGGCACCGAGGCCATCCGCCTGGGCCTGCTGGCCCTGGGCGTGGGTCCCAACAGCGAGGTGGTCGTCCCCGCCTTCACCTTCGTGGCCACCGCCACCGCCGTCATGATGACGGGGGCCACCCCCGTCATCGTGGACGTGGAGGAGGACACCTTCTGCATGGACCCCGCCAAGGTGGAGCCCGCCATCACCAACAAGACGAAGGCGGTCATGCCGGTGCACCTCTACGGCCACCCCGCCGACATGGGCCCCCTGGTGGACCTGTGCGAGGAGCGGGACCTGGCCCTGGTGGAGGACGCCTGCCAGGCCCACGGGGCCCGCTGGAAGGGAAGGAGGGTCGGCTCGGTGGGCGAGGTGGGGACCTTCTCCTTCTACCCCACCAAGAACATGACCACCGGCGAGGGGGGGGCGGTGACCACCTCGGAACCCCAGGTGGCGGAGCGGCTGAGGCTCCTTCGTCAGCACGGCCTGGCCGGCCCCTACCAGTACAAGATGTTCGGCTACAACTCCAGGATGACGGACATCGAGGCGGCCATCGGCCTCGTCCAGCTGGGGAAGCTGGACGGATACAACATGGCCAGGCGCATGAACGCCTCCATCCTCACCGAGGGGCTGGAGGACGTGGTGGCCACGCCCACCGAGGCGCCCTGGGCCGAGCACGTGTACCACCAGTACACCATCAGGACCGCCGACAGGGGCGGCCTGTGGGACCACCTGGGTCACAACGAGATAGGCTGCGGTGTGTACTACCCTCACCCGTTGAGCGAGGTGCCCATCCTTGAGGGCAAGGCCAGGGTGCCCGAGGAGCCGGTGGTTGCCAAGCGGCTGTCGGACGAGGTGCTGTCCCTCCCGGTCCACCCGGGACTGACCAGCCAGGACCTGGAGCTGGTCATCATGGCTGTCCGGGGCCACCTGCGCTGAGGTTCACTCCAATCCTTCCAGGGGTGGCCAGTACGCCACCTGTTCCCTGAGGAGCTGGAAGAAGTCCGGCATGACCGGGTACGTGGCCTCGTCGTTGTCCTCGTTCGGCACGACCTGGTCGAAGCCCCTGACGTGACGGTACTTGCCCAGTCCGTAGAGGACGATGTCCAGGGTCGGGGGGTCCGTCTCTTTCGAGACGTCGTCGGTGACGTCGTACAGGATCTCGCCGTCCAGCTCGATCCATCGTATGGTGCCGAAGGGCCAGTCGGTCACGATGCCCTCGGCGGGCAGGAAGTCGTAGGCTCCCCAGAAGGGGGTGCCGTCGGGAGGGATGACCTGGAGGCGCGTTATGTAGAAGGCGTGCAGGCGGGCGCCCTCCAGCAGGTCGTTGTCGCCCCACAGCTGGCCGACGGTGCCGTGGTGGAGCACGGCTGCGGCCCCCTCACCATCGAAGACGTTGCCCTCGATGGTGCCGTTGAGCTGGGGCACGAAGTCCGGGTCCACATCGTACATGTCAACATGGAGGAGGTCCCAACCCATGTAGAGCACGGCGTCCTCCCCCGTGAAGGTGCAGCCGGTCACGTTGATGTTGTCCACCGCGTACTGGTACCAGCTGTTGAAGAACACCATCAGGCTCGCGCCGACGAAGGTGCAGTCGGTCACATTCAGGTCGGCATAGAACGGCTGGAGGTAGACGCTGTCCGACCAGTGGGACCTGAAGGAGCAGTCGGTGATTGACAGCGTCCCGTTCCACATGTCGATGTCGACGTAACCGTCGATGACGTCGGTGTTCGTGAGGCTCACGTTGGAGACGCCATCGGTGCTGACCCCCAGGTACTCGCTCACGTGCATCGTGTCGAGGCTGATGTTGCGGCCTTGACCAGATATACCGATGGTGCCTCCGGAGACGTTCGATAGTATGATGGGTCCCCCGGGGGTACCGTCCCAATCGTTCCACCTATCATCGTATATCTGGAGGTAGGCGAAGGTGGCGTTCCTCACCTCCATCGTGACAGGCGTTGGAAGGGCGAACTGGGTCCTTGCCAATCCGCCCAGGTCCTTCCCCTCCATTACGAGACTGGAACCGTTCCATCCGTGCACGCGGACCTGATGGAACTGCCTCTCGGGGGAGCCCGGGTCGACCACATCGACGAGGGCGGTGACGCCCCCTGGTACGATGAGGTGGTTGACCCGGAGGGGCATCCACCCATCGATGTCGTTGGTCTCGGACAGGACCAGGAAGCTCTCCTCCAGGAAGGCCAGCGAGGTGGCGGCGTCGGCGTAGTTCCCGCCGCCTAGGGATTCCCGACCCCAGATGGACACGTTCACGTCATGCCATCCCGGTTCGATGGACACGTTGCCGTGAACGACGGCGTCGTCATCTCCCGATAGCATGGCCGCCGTGATCGGGACCGAGAGGACCTGGACACCGTCCACGTGGAACCTGACCGTCGGGTCCGCCTGGTCCATGTCCCAGATGTTGTCCAGCTGGGCCGACAGCTGGAATACTCCCTCCGAGGTCTCCTCGGGGACCTCCATCGTCTCGACCCGTAGTGTTCGCTGAGGCGAGGGTCCCTCCTTGAAGAGCTCCGAGAGGTCGATGGTTAGCTGGCGGTCGGACGGCGAGAACGTGAAGGCCTCGCTCTCGTGCTGCCAGGTGACATCGGCATGCACCACCCTGGAGGTCTGGTACTCACCGGAGGCCTTTATCAGGATCCGGGGCACGATGTACCGTATCTGATTCCCGTAAACGGACCTGAGCTGGCCTGCAAAGGGGCTATGGAGGTCCAGCCACGTCTGGATGGATGCGGAGGAGTAGACCTGGATCTCCTCCGTCTCGTTGTCCGGGTGGACGAACTCCACATCGGTCACCGTGCTCTTGAGATAGATGTTCCTCGCGTGGTCCTCGAAGGTGTTGTGCGCGGACAGCCAGCCCCAGTCGAGGCCCTCGGACGCGTGGTCCCAGATGGACATCCCCTTGATGTGGCTGAAGGTGTTGCCCTCGATGTTGACACTGGCATGGGAGAGGTCTATTGCGATGTGGGAGCCGGAGAAGAGGTTGTCGGAAATCTCTAATGCACCATCGTCGGACCCACCCTCGATGCCCAGGGCCCAGAGGTAGCGGTAGCTGTAGGCGTTGAAGGGGTTGTCGGGGGACAGCGGGTCCGTGACGAAGTCACACTCGGTGAAGGTCCCATCGGGCCTGTGGAGGGAGACCAGGTCGTGGTCCCCTCGGAAGGTGGACCCCTCGGCGTACAACGAGGTGTTGAGCCCGGTGACGGGGACGTTGACAAGTTCGGAGTCGGTCAGCCTCAGGGAGCCACCGACCATCTTGATGTGCCCGCCATGGCCCCCCACCTGGTCGATGCTCATCATCGTCTCGGGGTCTATGTCCTCTTTGTGTATGTCCCCGCTGGCCTTCCGCCCCATGCCCGGGGGTTCGATGATGGAGGAACCCGATATCATCACATCCCCCTCGGATTCGATGAGGGGTTGCCACGACCGCTCGAGGCCGTACCACCTCCCCCGCTCGAAGGTCGCCCGCTGGAGCGAGGGGAGGTCGGAGAAGCGGCTGGCGAACCACCCATCCTTCATGGGATGTCCCGTGGGGAACATGTCGCCTGGCGGCCACTCCCCTCCTTCCATCACCGAGAGGTTCCCGATGAAGATGGGGGCGTCGGGGTACGAGTAGAACCAGGTGACAACCCAGGGTCTGGTCCCTGCGTAGTCCGCGAGCTCCACCTGGATGTGGTGCCATCGCTCCGACGAGCCCTCGTCGGGAGTGAACGTGTCCAGGAGGACCAACTCGGTCCCTCCTGCGGGGATGACTCCCACGGCCACGGGGGTCCCGTTCCCTAACCATTGCACGTCCATGTGGAACACGGGGTCCACCGCCTCGTCCAGGTTGACGACGCGGGCGATGTAGGGGACGTGGTGGTCGGGCCTCTGGTAGGCACCCACCACGGAGGCGGCCAGTCGCGGGTCCTGGTAGACCTCGATTGTGCTGTCCCTGATGTCGAGGCTGGCACCGTTGTCCACCCTGATGGCCGGCTGGAGCCAGAACATCAGGTCCTCGAGATGGATACGGAGGTCGCTGTCGCGGATGCTAAGGTCGATGTTAGGCGCGAGAACGAGGGGCCGCTCGATGAACATGTCCTGGCCCTCCCAGGTCACGTCCTGTTCAAGCTGTTCGGGCTCTTCGGGGACGAGCCAGTCATCCTCGGGTTCCGGCTCCTTCACATCGCCATCGTCGTCATCGGGGTTGAAGGCAGGGTGCACGAAGTACACGATGATGGACAGGTTGAGGAGCAGCAGGGCCACCACGACGATGACCACGATCCTGAAGGTCCTCTCCCTCGAGGGATCCCGAACGGCGACACGCCGGATCTCTTCCCCTTCATTCTCTCTCAGCGAACCACCTCCGTCAACCCAGCCAGCAATCGCTGGAGCTAGTAGATAAGGGTTGCCCGTTCGTTGGTCGGTCTCAGTTGATGGTGCCCGTCTTGCCGCAACCCGGGCATTCTATATGGATGGGCCGCTCCAGGGAGTACAGAGGGATGAGGGTCCCGCAGGTCTTGCAGCGGATCTGACCCTTGGGCTTCTCCCCCTCCGGGGCCGCAGGCGGTGGCGCTGGGGCCGGTGGCGGTGGAGCGGGCGCGGGTGGCGGGGCTGCGGCGGCGACAGGTGCCGCGGTGGCGGTGGCCTTGGCCTCCTCCAGATCCCTCCGGAGGCGGGCTATCTCCTCCTCCTGGGCGCGGAGGGTGCTCTCGGTCGCTGTGCGCAGCTCGTAGAGCTCCTTGTCCTTGGCCTCGATCTCGGACTGCAGCCGCTGCGTGGCCTCGTCGGCCTCGATGCGGGCGGACGTGGTCGCGGCATCCTTCGCCTCGCGGAGCTCCGCCAGCTCCTCCTCGTGGGCGCTGGCCTTGGCCTCGGCCTCTTCCATCATGCGCTGGGCCTCCAGCTCACGCTCGGCGATGGCCTGGATACGGCTCTCCACGTCGTCCTGCTGCATGGCGATCTCCTTTCGGAGCTCCTCCATCTCGGACTCCTTGGCCTCGCGCTCCTCCTCGAAGGTCCGCTGGCGTTCCTCCAGCTCCTCCATCTTAGCCTCGTGCTCCTCCTTGAGGGCGTGCTCCTTCTCCTCGAACTCGGACATCTTGGCCGACAGGGTGGAGTCGATGCTGCCCTCGCGGTCGCCCAGCTCCACCTCCTTGTTCTCGACCTCCTCGACGCGCTCCTTGAGCTGGTCCTCCATCTCTGCCAGCTCACCCTCGCGCTGTCTGAGCTCCTCCTTGGCCTTCTCCAGCCATTCCTTCTCCTCGTCCAGGCGCTCCCGCTCCTTCACCAGGACATCCTCCAAGGACCTGGCGAACTCCTCCTGGCGGCGCGCCTGCTCCCGGATCATGCCCAGGGTGTCCTTGGCCTCCTCGGGGGTCATCTGGGAGAGGGCGGCCACCTCGTCGGCGGCCATGGGCTCCACGTCGAAGGCTGTGGGTACCGGGGGCTCGGGTGCCGGGGGCTCGGGTGCTGGGGGCTCGGGCGCTGGGGGCTCGGGCGCCGGGGGCTCGGGCGCCGGAGGCGCGGGCGTCTCGGGTTCCATGACTGGCTCGGGGACCTCCTCCTCGGCGGCCAGCACCTCGAACTCCATGACCTCGGTCACATCCTCCTCGAGGACCGCGGGCTCCTCAGCCTCGGGCTCCGGGGGTGGGGGCACCACGTAAGCCGGCATGTCCGACTCAGGCTCGGGTTCCGGTGGCGGCGGTGGCGTGTACGTGTCCGGCTCGGGTTCCGGCTCCGGCGGTGGTGGGGGCGCGTACATATCGGGCTCTTGGACCTCGGGTGCCATGGACGGCTCCTCGGGACCCTCTCCCGGGAAGACGTAGGACGGGGGCTCCTTCGGTGGCGGTGGCGGTGGCGGCGGCGCGTAGGTGTCCGGCTCGTAGGGCGGCGGCGACGGTGGCCCCGCGCCCTTCTTGTGGAACTTCTTCCCGCAGGCCATGCACTGCATGGCCGTCCGCTCGGCGTTGATGTAGTAGGTCGGCCCACCACAGTTGAAGCAGGGTGGCGAATCACCGTTGCTCATATGCAAATCCCCCGGATTGTTGCTCTAGCGAGCATCGCCTGTAAGTGCGGATTTATCATAAAAAGGTGACCCTTAGGGTGACCCTACCCGAACGGGGGTCGCTCATGCCTCAATCAGGTCCTCGGCCAGCACCACCTGGGCGAAGCCGTACGCGAGGTTGATGAGGGTGGCGATCTGCATCGAGTCGGCGGCGGTGCCAGTGGCGTCGGCGACGAACTTGACCCGGTATCCCAGGCAGAAGGCCTCCCTGGCGGAGGTCTCGCAGCAGAGGTTGGTCATGACACCACAGACGACCAGGTCCCGGACCCCCATCCCCTCAAGCCTCTCGTGGAGATCGGTGCCGTTGAAGGCGTCGTAGGTGTTCTTGCGGACTACCAGCTCGCTCTCCCGGGGCAGGACGTCGGGATGGAGCTGGCCACCCTCGGAGCTCTCCCTGATCACGCTGCCCCACCACCAGAGGAGGTTGCCCCCGTCGGAGCCGTCGTCGGCGTGGAGGTGCCGGGTGTACACCACGGGTCTGCCCCGGTCGCGGAAGGCGCGGGCCAGGTCGCCCACCCTCTGCATCACCGCCTCGGCGTCATGCACCTTGGAGGACCCGTCCAGGAACACCCGCTGCATGTCGACGACAAGCAGCGCCGCGTGGTCCCAGTCCAGGTCGAAGTCCACGGCCTGCAGTGGCTCTATCGCCTCCATCCACATCGCGGCCCTTGCCTTCAGGTCGTCATCGTAGCGTGCCACGGTCGTAGCCTCCGCCCACCGAGGGGACCGGGCGGATAAAAGGGTTTGGTGTCCCCGGGGCCACCTTTATATCCCCGCAAGCCATGGGACGGGGGATGACAGAAAGGTGTGGCCTCTGCTTCTGGACCCCCCGAGATCCCCACCCCGTGCCGGGATGGGTGGATGCGATCCAGGGCTTCTTGGACCAGCAGCCCCACCCTGACCGGGTTGACGGGCTCATCCCCTGCGACCGGCGCGTGTTCGAGGACGACGCCTTCTTCTGCGTCGTGGCCGCCGAGCCGCTGGCCGAGGGCCACATGCGCTTGATGTGCAAGCACCATCTCACTGAACTGGGCCAGCTCCGGGGTATAACCAGCGATGATGTGGACGGGGCCGCGGTGGACTCGGTCCGGAACAACCTGCTGGACGACCTCATCATCGCCAGCGAAGTGGCGAAGGGTTACGACCCCAAGGTTTCCCATGCCGTCATGCTCTCCGGGACCTCCACGGGGCTCCACATGTACGCCGACGTCGTGCCCGTCTACAGGTTCGACCACGGCACCCTCCCCACCCTGGGCGAGAGGGCGGCGGGATGGGAGGACATGGACCTGGAGGAGAAGCGGGCCCGCTGGAAGCGCCAGGTGGACGACTTCGCCGAGACGGCCGAGAGGCTCCGGGAGGTGGCGGGACGGGTGATACGCAGCCGTCCCGGCAGGCGGAGGGCCGGCCTTCTGGTGGGGGACGAGCTCGACTGAAATAGAAAGGCCCAAGTATGGGTCCGGTCGTATTCAATGCCGATGAGCGTCCGCGACACCGAGGATCCCTGGGGACTGATCCCCAACTGGGTGGGGGAGGCCATAGCCTTCCACACCGACGGGCGACCCCTCGCCAGGGTCCGGTCTGGTCACCCAGCAGAGTCGGTGGTGGACCCCATGGGTCCGGTGGTCATCGCCTTCCAGGGGATGATCGAGGATTCCCTGGGCGACCGGGGCCGTCCGGTGTCCGCCGTCTACGGCGAGCGGGTCCTCTCCCTGGTCCCGGGCGACCTGGTGCACGTTGCCACTGTGGCACGGGGAAGGCCCGACCCCGGCCTCCGTTCGTCGATGGAGCGGGCGGTGACGACCATCGAGGGGAGGTGGGGCACCTCCATCGGGGCCTGGTCCGGGACGCCTGGGGAGCTGGCCGGCATCGCCGAGGACCTGGCTCCCGTGGTGGGTCGCACGGCGGACCGGACGGAGGGCGAGGTGGCGGACCCCATGAACGTTCGTGGTGTCTTCCCCGTGTCCGCGGTGGACTTCGATGGCGGCTTCGCCCGCTTGAAGGTGGCCCTCTTCTCGGCGGGGCTTCGGGACGTGAAGGGGGGCTTCCTGGAGCTCTCGTACAACAGGGACGCCCTGCGACTGGAGGGGTCGTTGCCCGCCTTCGCCGTGACCGAGGAGGGCACCGTGAGGTTCGGCAACGTGTCCCAGGGCGAGGCGGGTGCCGTGGCGGTGCTGCTGGAGCCGATGACGCCTGGGAGGCACAGGGTCGAGGGCACCTTCACCTTCTTCGACGACGCGAACAACCCCCGCCACCTGGACCTTCCGCCCAAGGAGTTCGACGTGCTTTTCCCGGACCTGGCCTTGGACGTCCCTGACCTGGGAGCCCTGGAGGGTGCCCAGGAGGCGTCCAGGACGTGGCGCTACCCCGCCAGCCTGGGCGGTGTGGACGTGATGAGGACCGCGCGCACGGTGCTGGGCACCAGGGGACTGGTGCTCCAGGAGCGGCCGGGCGAGGATGGACCGCCCCCCAGGTGGTCAGTTGAGGGCCTGGCCTACGCCGGAAGGACACCCCTTTCGATGGGCCTTACCGTGACAGGCGGAGAGGTGCGTCGACTGGAGGTGCGCGCCGCCTCCACCGACGGAGCGGTGACGGCGGGCGCCCTGGCGGAGATGCGCAGCCTGCTCTCCCAGGCGTTCTTCAGGCGGTGGAGGGGCCAGGTCGACCTGGAGGAGGAGGGTCTGGACCAGGCCCGCGGTCCCGCCGGTCTTCCTGAGTCGGACATCGACACCTTCATCCCCTGGAGGTGAGCCTCACCTCCCGTTCCCGTTCAGCTTCTCCAGCGCGTCCTCGGGGATCAGGGGGATGGGCCCCGGCTCCTCGGCCCTGCTCCCACCGCCTCCGTTCACCTCCCCCGCAGCCTGGGCGCGGAGGGCCCGGGCCTCCAGACCCTCGCACTCGGGGGAGAGGATCCGCATCCCCTCCAGGGCCATGCCCAGGCCGTAAACGGCTATGGAGATGATGAGGGCGAGCCAGTGGCGGGTCCCCAGGCTCAGCTCCTCCCCCTGGAGCCAGTCGTACGAGATGGTGAAAAGGATCATGGCCACGCCGAAGCCCGCGATGATTACGCCCACGCGGTTGCACACCATGTCGTAGAAGGTCTTGTAGGCGAGGGAGGACCTGATGCGCGAGCTGTCGGCCCTCATCATCCTCTGGACCTCTCGGTCCAGCCTCCGCTGCTCCTTGAGGGCCCTTCTCTCCTCCCTGGTGGGCCGCCTCGGCTTGGGGGTCTCCTCCTCCTCCACCTTCTCCTCCACGATGCGTCGCTCGCGGTAGAGGGTCGATGAGGCCGCGTCCCTCTCCTTGCGGTCCTTGCCGGTGTCCACCTCGTCGGTCCCGTCCCCGTCGACCTCGACGACGGGCTCCATGAACTCGGGGGCCCGCTCCTCCCTCTCAGCGGCCCACTGGTCGGCGTCTTCCGGCTCGCTTTCTTCCTCGGGCGGCATGGTGGCTGTCCGCACCCTTCTTTGTGGGGCGTCCTATTAGTGCCTTATTCCGTAACTCTCAGGGACGTCAATCGGATGAGCCGTTGATCTCGTCCAGGTCCTCCAGGTCGGCCAGCAGGTCCTCCAGCTCCTTGCTGTACTTGGCCTTGGGCTTGTCGTCCTTCGACAAGGGGACCTCCACCTCCTTCGGGACCCGCTCCTCCCGCTTCACCGCCCCGTTGGCCTCCATCCTGGGCCGGGTGCCGTTCTCGTTGGTGAAGAACCTGCTCTTGAACTCGGGCGCGGGCCTGGGCGCGGGCTTCGGGCCGGGAGCCTCAGCGGGCATTGGCCTGGCCGCGCTGACCGGCTTGGGCTTGGCAGCGGGTGATGGCCGGGGCTTGGTGACCGGTGCGGGCACAGGCGTCGGCGTCGGCCTGGGCGCGGGCTCCGGTTCGGTCGCCTTCGGGGTCTCTGGCCCAGCTGCCCCTCCCTCGTCCAACTTGGGCAGGTCCAGGGGCTTGGACCAGGCCACCGGAACGGGCTCCGGTTCCATCATCTTTGGGGGCTCCGGTTCAGGCTCGGGTCCGGGCTCTAGCTTGTGTTCGGGCTCCGGCCTGGGTTCGGGCTCCGGCTCGGGCACTGTCTTCGAGGGTGAGGGGTCATACTCGACCACCTTCTGGGTCTCCGGCTGGTACTCCACAACCTTGGAGGGCTCGGGCTCGATCACGGGAGCGGGCTCGTACTCGACCACCTTCTGGGTCTCCGGCTTGTACTCCACGACCTCTGGCCGCTCGTCGACGGGTGCCGGCACGGGTCCGGGCTCGGGCTCGGGCTCAGGTTCGGGCTCGGGCTGGGCCACGGGGGCCTTCTCCTCGACCGACAGCTCGCCGTTCCCGTTCACTTGGACCTCTCCGTTCAGCGTGGACGGGTCGGGCACGCTGTAGACTGGAAGGGTGTCGAACTCGTACTCCGACGGGGGTGCCGGTTCCGCCATGGGGATGGGTACTGGCTCGGGCGCGGGCTCCAGGGCGGGCTCTGGTACTTGGGTCATGGGTCCCTCGTACGCGGTCTCGTCGGCGGGCATGGTGGTGTGATGGGTCTCGGCGACCATGGGGTCCTTGGACGGCGTGGGGTCGTCGAAGAGCTCCGCCACCACGTCACCTCCCGACTCGTCCTCGGCCTCCAGCTGGTCGGTGGTGGTTGCCGGCATGTCCGAGAGGGCGGTCTCGCCGCCCGGAGGGGACATGGGTGCCTCCGGGACGTCCACGATCACGTCCTCGGGCGGCCGCTCCCTCCTGGGGGGCCTTCCCGACGGGGGTCGCTTGCGCGGGGGCCGACCGTTTGGGCCGCCCTTGGGGGGTCCCCTCCTGGGTCGCGCTCCCGGCGGAGGTGGCGGCGGGGACGGGCGCCCCCTGGTGAGCACCACGGTAGCCGCCAGGGCGACCACGGCGGCGATGATGGGAAGGAGGGACCACATGGACTCCGTCCATGACTCTCCCTGGGCCTCGCCCAGCCTCTCCTCCCTGTCCACGGTGACCTGGGTGGAGGCGGCATTGCCCGCCGCGTCGTAGGCCATCACGTCGATGGTGTTGTGGCCCATGGAGAGGTGGATGGGCACGCTGAAGAAACCGCCGTCCATTGGCACGGGCACCCCGTCCACTGTGACGGTTACACCCTCGGTGGTGCCGTTGAGCAGGAGCATGTCCTCGCGGGTGGTGGAGGGGAGTGGGTCCACCTTCAGGTCCGGCGGGGTGTAGTCCCACTCCACCTGTAGGGTCATCACGTCGGAGTTGCCCGCCGCGTCGCGCACCTCCAGCTCCAGGATGTTGTGGCCCGCCTCCAGCTCGTGCTCTATGTCGAAGGAGCCGTCGTCGGATATCACCTGGGGCCGCTGGTTGATGAACAGGGCGGTGGCCGTCTCGGCGACGCCGGTGATGTGTATCATCCCCTCCCGCGTGGTGGTCTCCAGGCTCCTGGGGCTGTTCAGGGCGAGAAGGGGCGGGACGGTGTCGCGGGTCACGCGGATGACCTGGACCGACTCCCGACCGTTGGGATCGACGGCGCGGACCTCGATGCGGTTCTCTCCCTCCTCCAGGTTGACGGTGGAGCTGAAGCGGCCCTCCTGGACGACCCGTTCCCCGTTGATGTAGACGGTGGCGTCCAGGTCCTCGTTGGACACGGAGCCCTCCACGAAGACCTCGGTGTCGGAGGTGAGGGTGCCGTCCTGGGGTCGGTTGACGGTGAAGACAGGTGGCTGGTCGTCCAGCGTCACGTGCCGGTAGCTGACGTTGACGTTGCCCGCCTGGTCGGTGGCCTCGATGGCCAGCAGGTTCTCTCGGGAGGTCAGCAGGTAGGAGAGGGTGAACCAGCCGTCACCGTCCACGGGGGCACTGACGTCGTTGACCATGACCGAGGCATCGGGCTCCGTCCTTCCCTCCACCGTTATGAGGGCCTCGGGGGAGACGTAGTAGTCGAGGGGGCTGCTGACGAAGAGGGCCGGGGCCACGGTGTCGTGCCACACGTGCAGCACCTGGATGGCGGCGTTGCCCGACTCGTCAACCGCCTCGACCACGATGATGTTCAGGCCCTGG
>JABAHP010002960.1_pt3 | contig 22050 bp, 18 predicted proteins | sample 7062081 | NCBI WGS metagenome assembly JABAHP01 (sample SAMN14534357, study PRJNA622989) | marine sediment metagenome | biome: marine biome [ENVO:00000428]; feature: marine pelagic biome [ENVO:01000023]; material: deep marine sediment [ENVO:00002113] | place: India: Gulf of Kutch | collected...
GTCGGAGCCTCGATCACCGTCACGCCTTGCTGGTGCTACGGATCCGAAACGATGGACATGGATCCCCACGTTCCCAAAGCAGTGTGGGGCTTCAACGGCACCGAGCGGCCCGGCGCGGTCTATCTGGCAGCGGTCCTGGCTGCCCACAACCAAAAGGGATTGCCTGCCTTCAGCATCTACGGGCGAGACGTCCAGGATTCGGATGACACCTCGATACCGCCCGACGTGCAGCAGAGAATCCTGCAGTTTGCCAAGGCTGGTCTGGCTGTCGCCACGATGCGCGGCACCTCCTATCTATCCATGGGCGGCGTCTCGATGGGCATAGCCGGGTCTATCGTAGACCACGATTTCTTTGAGGACCATCTGGGTATGCGGGTTGAAATGGTAGACATGAGCGAGTTTGCCCGCCGGATCGAAGAGGAGATCTACGATGGAGAGGAGTACGCGCGGGCGCTAACGTGGGTCAGGGAAAACTGCCAAGAGGGGCGAGATCACAATCCTCCCGAGATGCAACGCAGTCGGGCGCAGAAAGACCAAGACTGGGAGTTCGTGGTCAAGATGGCCATGATCGCCCGAGACCTGATGGTGGGCAACCCCCGGCTGGCCGAACTTGGCTATGGCGAGGAGGCCCTGGGACACAACGCCATCGCGTCGGGCTTCCAGGGTCAGCGCCAATGGACCGACCATTTCCCCAACGGCGACTTCTTGGAGGCGATCCTGAACTCGTCCTTCGACTGGAACGGCATCCGAGAGCCTTTCGTCGTGGCCACCGAGAACGACTGCCTCAACGGGGTGGCCATGCTATTCGGACACCTGCTGACGAACACCGCCCAGATCTTCGCCGACGTGAGGACCTACTGGAGCCTGGCAGCCGTCAAGCGGGTGACGGGCTACGAACTGGCGGGACGGGCGGAGGGTGGCATCATCCACCTGATCAACTCGGGCGCGGCCACTCTGGATGCCACCGGCCAGATGACGATGGACGGCCAGCCAGCGATGAAGCCGTTCTGGGAGATCACCCCGGAAGACGCCGAGAAGTGTTTGGACGTCACGAAGTGGTACCCGGCCTCAGTGGGCTATTTCAGAGGGGGCGGATTCTCCTCGGGCTTCTTGACCCGTGGCGAGATGCCGGTCACTATGTCCAGGGTCAACCTGATCAAAGGACTCGGCCCAGCTCTGCAGATTGCCGAAGGGTACACCGTTGACCTGCCAGAGGATGTATACAGCACGCTGAACGAGCGCACCGATCCCACCTGGCCGACCCATTGGTTTGCCCCCAACTTGACGGGCAGCGGTCCTTTCAGGGACGTGTACTCCGTGATGTACAACTGGGGCGCAAACCACGGCGCGATCAGCTACGGCCACATCGGCGCCGATCTGATCACCCTGGCCTCGATGCTGCGCATCCCGGTCTACATGCACAACGTGCCTGAGGAGAAGATCTTCCGACCCAGCGCCTGGACCGCCTTTGGCGCGTTGGATCCCCTGGGTGCTGATTTTAGAGCCTGCGCCAACTTCGGGCCGCTATACGGTAAGTGCTAACAGTCTCTACAGGCGCGCACAAGCGGGGAGCACATCAGACCTCCACCAAGGGAGAACTATGACACAGATCAACGAGGAGCCACTACCTCCTCAAAGGGCGATGGTCATCGCCGCCCATCCGGATGACATCGAATTCGTCGTGGCGGGCACCGTAGCCAAGTGGGTCCAGGCGGGGACTCAAGCACGGTACGTGCTGGTCACCAGCGGGGACGCTGGCAGCCATCAACCAGGAATCACCCGTGAAGCCTTGGCCCGAGTCCGCGAGGCGGAACAGCGAGCTGCAGCTCGCACCGTCGGCGTGGATGAGGTCGTCTTCCTGGGATATCACGACAGCGAGGTGGAAGCGACGCTGGCGCTGCGCCGTGACCTGGTCCGGGAAATCCGCCGCTTCAAGCCAGATACCATCGTGTGCTTCGATCCAACCCAGCTCTTCGTCAGTGATGGTTACATCAACCATCCTGATCATCGGGCTGTGGGTCAGGCCGCCATCGACGCCGTTGCCCCGACGGCCGCTATGCCGCTGGCCTTCGTCGAACTGCGCGAGGAAGGCTTGGAACCGCACCGGGTGAGGGAGGTTCTTGTCGCGGCCACCGCGGATCCCGATACACGGATTGACATCAGCGACACAATAGACCTGAAGATCGAGGCACTGCGCCAGCATGCCAGCCAGTTCCCCAACGGGTGGGACCCCGGCGAGATGATTCGCGAGTGGGCCGCCGAGGGCGGGGCTGAGGTCAATGTTCCGTACGCCGAAGCGTTCAAGCGGATCGTCCTGGCCCGCGAGGAAGGTCATTGATACATCCCCATCAATAGACCTGTCCAGGAAGGGGGAGGCAATTATGTCCCGTCAACCCAACCTCTTGGCGTTTGACCTGGGAGCCGAGAGTGGACGTGCCATGCTTGGCCAGTTCGATGGGGAGCGGCTTCAGCTCTCGGAGGTCCATCGGTTTTCCAACGGCCCGGTGCGCTTGCCGGATGGCCTCCACTGGGATGCATTGCGCCTCTGGACCGAGGTAAAACATGGTCTCGCCCTGGCTGTCCAGGAGCACGGGGCTAACCTAGCCAGCGTTGGCCTTGATACGTGGGGGGTGGATTTCGGCCTGCTTGACCGGGATGGCGCGCTGATATCCAATCCCTACCACTACCGCGATAGCCGGACCGATGGCATGCTCGACGAGGCCTTCCGCCGCGTGCCCCGCGAACAGGTTTTTGAGCATACGGGCATCCAGTTCATGCAGATCAACAGCCTGTATCAGTTGCTGTCAATGGTCATCAATCACTCGCCAGTCCTCGACATCGCCGAGAGCTTCCTGACCATGGCCGATCTGTTCAACTACTGGCTCACCGGGCGCAAGCTTTGCGAATTCAGCAACGCCACCACCACCCAGTGTTACGACCCGCGCCAGGGCGACTGGGCCAGGCCGCTGCTCGAAAGGCTGGGCGTGCCCACCCACATCTTCCCTGAGATCGTGCCACCGGGGACCATCCTGGGCGAAATGCTACCGTCGGTGGCTGACGAAGTCGGGATGAAAGGTTTGCAGGTCATCGCACCTGCCTGCCATGACACCGGATGCGCGGTAGCGGCAGTGCCGGCCGCGGGTTCAAACTTCGTCTACATCAGTTCTGGCACGTGGTCGCTGATGGGGGCCGAACTGCTGGAACCCATCATCAACGAGCAAAGCCTGGCCTCCAATTTCACCAACGAGGGGGGCGTGGGGGGCACATTCCGCTTTCTGAAGAACATCGCCGGGTTGTGGCTGCTGCAAGAGTGCCGGCGCACGTGGGCACGTCAGGACGAAAGACTCTCGTATGACGATCTGACACAGATGGCGGCCGAGGCTGATCCACTCCAGTCCATCGTCGACTCCGACTACGACGAGTTTCTCAGGCCTGGCGATATGGCAGCCCGCATCCGCGCATTTTGCCAGATGACGGATCAAGCGGTTCCGCAGAGCAAGGGGGCGGTCGTACGCTGCGCGCTCGAGAGCCTCGCACTCAAATATCGTTTAGTGCTGGAGCAGTTGGAGGAGACCCTGAAGCGACGCCTGGAGCCCATCCACATCGTGGGGGGTGGCGCGCAGAATTACCTGCTGAACCAGTTCACCGCCGATGCCACTGGTCGCCAGGTGTTAGCTGGACCTGTCGAGGCCACGGCGGCCGGCAACATCATCACACAAGCTATGGCCCTTGATCACATCGCTTCCTTGGAGGAAGGGCGCCAGGTTGTGCGCGATTCTTTCGACGTGGTCACGTATGAGCCGACCAGCCAGTCGAAATGGGAAGAGGCTTACGGTCGCTTTCTGGATGTCATGGAGCGGAGCGGCTAGATCCGAGTAGACCCGGTCGATGCTCCTCGACAACGGATGTCAACCACGACCCTACCCCCACTTGGGTGACGACATTTGCCAAAAGCCCCTGCATATGCTAGAATACGCGCCGTTTTCTGAGGGGGGGTAGACACTTGGAAGGCCTGCAGGTAGGCGGCTTCGAGCCGCTGTTTTCATACCCACTCCACTGCGTTCGTGCTTCCCCCCAAGTGGCAAATCGAGTATCGCAGGTGAGGAGAACCTATGCCAGACTCGGCGTTCAATGTCCAGCCACAAGAGCCACCCATAGAGCAATCCGCTTCGCCCAGCATCTCTATCACACTGCTGGGGCTCCGCGCCCGCGCCAGAAACGTGCTGCTGGACGCAGGCATCCACACTGTGGGCGACGTCCTGGCGGCCCTCGCGCAGGGGGACGAGACCCTGACCGGGCTGAAAGGCTTCGGCCCCAGGTCGCTGGTCGACCTTAAGCAGCGGCTCCAGGAACAAGGCTTCGCTCTGCCAGACGAGCCAGCGCCACCGCCCGAGGGTTTGGATGCCGTGACGGAGCGGGAGGACACACCGGAAGCGGTCGATGCGATGGCAGCGCCGGACGTATTGGAGCTGGAGGAGGAGGCCCCGGAGGAGGTCTCCCCCGCTCCGGTGGCCGTGGAGGCCGCGCCGGAGGACGCTGCTGGCGCCGGATTGGGGACCGTGCCGGCGGCTCAGGCGCTGGTCGAGACCCCCTCCCTCGGCCAACGACTAGCGGCCACGCTGGCCCAGGCCCGCGAGCAGCTGAGCATGGGGGCCTGGCTCTACGGCGTGATCGGCATCCTGGTGATCGTGGCCCTGTTCCTGCCGCCGGTCTCCCTGCTGCAACGGCTGGGCATCACCGGGTACACAACCCTCGACGCGGCTCACAGCTCCATCTCCCATCCCGACGGACTGACGCTGAGCGTGGACCCGGAGGCCGCTGCCGATCCCCTGCGCGTGCGGCTGGAATCGGTGCCGCGCCTGGAGTTCCTGGAGGGCTCGGCAGGGGGCGCGCTGCGGCGAGCGGTCGAGGCGCTGCCCGACCACCTAACCGTCAAGAGCGGGCTGTACCAGATTCATATGCGGGGCGATCCCTCTCAGCCGGTGATGATCGACGTGGCGATGCCCAACGACGCGGAGCCGTGGGATACGCTGGACCTGTACACATGGACCGGGGAGGCGTGGGAATGGGTGGGCAGCGAACTGCACGCCGAGATGGCCGAGCACGAGTTCATCCGCGCCCGGGTGACCGACGTCCCGGCATCAGTCGTGGTCGTGCAGGCCGGAGCGCTCACGCCGACGGTGAGCACCTCGCTGGAACCGGATGAGAGTCTGGCCGCCGCCGGTGGCGTGGTGGACGAAATCCACCCGACCGGGCTGCTGCTGGGCACGGATGGGGGGTTCGTTGGGGATCCGGGCAGCCTGCCCCAGCCAGACGAAGGGGCGGGTTACGAGGTGTGGCCCACACTGCGGAACTGGGCGTCCGGTGGGACCGTGAACCGGGGGCTGCTCTCGGACGTGCTGACGATGCCCGAGATTCAGGAGGCCCACATCGCCAACGTCGTGGGACTGTGCACGGAGAAGGGCTTCGCCGGTGTGGAGGTGGACTACCGGGGAGTGATGGTCGACGAACGGGAGGCATACAGCGATTTCATCGGCGCTCTGGCGGCCGAGCTGCACGCGGAGGGGCTGGGGTTGAGCGTGGTAGTGGAGGCCGCAACGCCCACCGACGGGGGTTGGGACACGGGGGGGTACGACTGGGCGGCGATTGGGGCGACCTCAGACGCGGTCGTGGTGCCCTTCCCCGAGGACCCGGCGGCATACGTCGCGGGAGGACAGGCGCAGCGGCTGCTGGAATGGGCTACGGCGCAGGTGGAGCGGTACAAGCTGCACATGGCGGTCTCCTCCCTGAGCGCGCAGCGGGGAGGAGAGGGAGCCGAGACCATCTCGCTGGAGGAGGCGCTGGCACCGTTCGGAGCGGTGACGGCCTTTAGCGACGTGGGCCAGGTAGAACCGGGCAGCCAGGTGGAGTTTGGGCTGGCAGGACGGGTGCTGAGCATCACACCGCAGGAGGGGGCGGGTACCTACCGGCTGGAGTACGAGGCCGAGGGAGGGGAGAGCCACACCGTCTGGCTGGGCACGGCCGCCAGCCTGGCGACCAAGCTGGAGTGGGCGCAGCGGTACCACCTGGGCGGGGTCGCCGTGACGGACCTGCTCGATCCCGGCAACGCGGCAGGCGTGGTGGATGCGGTGGCGGACTATCGGGCAGGGGCAGGCCCTTCAGCCGGTCGAGAGATGGAGGTAGCGTGGACGGTCGCCAACGCGGCGACGGTGGTGGACCAGCAGATCTCGCCCCTGACCGATCCGGGGTACACCTGGATGGTGTTGGCCACGAGCGGAACCTACACCGTGGGCGCGAAGATCGCGGGCTTCGACCACGGGTCGGTGACAGTGGTGGTGGGCGTGCCAGAGCCTGCGGTCACCGAAGTGCTGACACAGGTGGTGGCTACAGGGGCACTCACCCCCACGGCCGAAGCGGCGACTGCTGGAGGGGATGATTGTCTCGACGCGCGCTACGTCGCAGACGTGACGATCCCGGACAACACACAGTTGGACAATGGGGAGGAGTTCGAGAAGACCTGGCGGGTGCAGAACGCCGGGACCTGCGCCTGGCCGGAGGATACCGTGCTGGCCTTCTCCAGCGGCAGCCAGATGGACGCGCCGGAGAGCGTCGAGGTGGGCAGCGTGGACCCCGGCGCTCAGGTGGAGATCAGCGCGAAGATGAAGGCGCCAGCGGAATCCGGTCGGTACACGGGCGTGTGGCAGATGAAGATGGCGGCCGGATCCTTTGGGGGTAGCCTCACGGTGGTGATCCAGGCCGGAGAGGTGACACCGTCTACAACAACCGCGCCAGTCAGCGGAGGCTCGTTCGAATTGGGAGGGCATATCCGCGACCAGGGTTTCCCCTACGCCGACAACATGCACTATGCCGGCATGAATTGGGCCAAGGTCCAGGTACATTACAGAGGGGATGCGTCGGGCATCATTGCAGCCGCGCACGCCAGGGGATTTAAGATCCAGTTGAGCGCTCTGGGTTCGCCGGATATGGTCACCAAAGGCGGCTTCGAGCAGGACTTCGCCAGCTGGGTGGCTGAACTCGCGGCAGCCGGGGCCGACGCGATCGAGGTGTGGAACGAGCCCAACATCGACCGCGAGTGGCAGGTCGGCCACATCAGCCCCCAGGCATACACGAACCTGCTGTGTACCGCCTACAGTGCCATCAAGGCCGCCAACTCCGGCACTATAGTCATCAGTGCTGCGCCATCACCGACCGGCTACTTCGGCGGATGCGGCCCTAACGGCTGCGACGACGCTCCGTGGATGGCGGGGCTGCGCGATGCGGGGGCGGTCAACTGTATGGACTACATTGGCGCGCACCACAATTCAGGCGCCACGTCGCCCTCAGCCCGCAGCGGCCACCCGGCCGGTACCCACCACTCGTGGTACTTCTTGCCGCAAACCGAATTGTACTACAACACGTTTGGCGGGGCACGCAAGCTGTTCTACACTGAGATGGGATATGCCTCGCAGGAGGGGGTACCCACGTTCTCGGATTGGTTTGCATGGGCGCGGGGCACGACCAACGCCCAGCAGGCGGCCTGGTTGGCTGAGGCAGCACAACTGAGCGCAAACACCGGAATGGTGCGATGCATCATCGTCTGGAACATCGACTTCGTGCGCTACGACTATGATCCGCAGGATGGCTACGCCATCATCCGCCCGGGTGGCAGTTGCCCGGCCTGCGACGCGCTCCACAACGTGCTGGGCACACGTTGAGGTGTGTCCACTGCGACGGCTGGATGTGTTACCCTTGGACGGCAGAGAGGTCCTATGTCAAAGAAGAAGTCCGGGGGCTACACGGAGGCTACGAACGGGGGTTCGGCTGCAGCCGAGCCCCTTTGCCCGTAAGGAGGTAGTTCACAATGGGTTTCTCATACGGAAATCGAGGGTTGAGCGGCAGACGGCTCTACGTCGCTGTCGCGGCCTGGCTCATTCTGGTTCTCGCTGGGGGATTCTGCACCTGGTACGGCTGGTTTGGTCCCAGCAGCCAGAGCAGGCAGGAGGCAGCGGAAGTCACACCTGCCACGGATGTCGCTGCGACAGCAGCTCCTACCGTGGAAGCCGTAGAAGCGACGGCCGTCCCGGACACTCCCACACCTGCTGCTACGCTTCCTGCTGTCCCGCCAGCGGAGGAGGTTTTCGGCTACGGCATCGCCGTCCACGGCGTGGTGGGCGACGCGGACTACACTATGGGGCAGGTGCGCAACCTCGGTCTAGGGTGGGTCAAGCAACAGGTACGCTGGGCTCCCTTCGAGGGCAACCCAGGCCAGATGGACTGGAGCGGTTTTGACTGGGTGGTGGAGGCCGCCAACCGGGAAGGCATCAAAGTCATGCTCAGCGTCGTGGACGCGCCCCACTGGTCGCGCACCTATTTTGACGACAACGTGGAAGGTGCCCCTCCGGACGATCTGGCTCTGCTGGCCGACTTCATGGGACGCATGGTAGACCGCTACCAGGGCCGCATCCACGCCATTGAAGTCTGGAACGAGGAGAACCTGGATCGCGAGTGGGACACCGCCGAGGGGATCAATCCCGAGCGGTACGTCGAGATGCTGCGGCTTGCCTATCAGGCCATCAAGAGCCGCGACCCCAACATTATCGTCATCAGTGGGGCACTTTCGCCTGTGGGAGCCACGGCCACCGACGCCAACAACTCGGCCCGCATCATCTACATGGATGATTTCGACTACTTCGACCGCATGATCGCTGCCGACTTCCTGAACTACTGCGACTGTGTGGGTGCGCATCACAATGGGATCAACATGCCACCCAACATAGCGTGGGACGAGGGATATAACGACCCAGCGGCGCAGTTCCGGGGCCCCTTCGACAATCCCGACCACAGTTGGTCGTTCAAATCCACGCTGTGGGGCTATCACGACCGCATCGTGGCTGCAGGGAGCGATAAGCCGCTCTGCGTCACGGAGTTTGGCTGGGCTACAGCAGAGGGATTCGACGGTTACCCGCCAGGCTTCGAATTCGCACTGGACAACACGCTGGAAGAACAGGCACAATGGGACGTGGAGGCGTTCCAGTTGATGCGCCAATGGGGTTTTGTGCGGCTGGCTTTCCTGTGGAATCTCGACTTCGCGCAGAAGGATGGCCTAGGCCCGACGGACCCCAACGCTCCCTATAGCCTCTTGGACTTCAGGGGCATCGCCCGTCCCGCTTTCGGGGCCATCGGCGCGATGGACAAGCCCTGAACCAAGACCAACAACAAATGTCGAATGTCGAATGCCAAATGACAGATGGGATCAGACCTGCGCTCTCAGGGGTTGTGATGCTTATCCTTCTGGCCTTGTCTCTGGGGTTTGGGGTCTGGGGTTTGGGGTCTGGGGTTTCTCCAGTTCTTCCTGATCCTACTGCTTGGCCCCGCGCCCGCCTGGCATCCCCTGAGTACGGATTGCAGGCTTCCCTGTGGTGGGACAAAGAGCCGGCGAGACGCGATCTGCAGTTGATCCACGACGCCGGTTTCACGTGGGTGAAGCAGCATGTGGGCTGGAGGGACATCGAGGGAATCCTCAAAGGCCACTACGATTGGTATTTCACCGATCGCATCGTGGCCGACGCAGAGCAATTTGGTCTGAATGTGCTCTTCCGTCTTGACCGCGAACCGGTGTGGGCCGTAGCATCCAGGGGGACCACTTCCTACAGTGGCCCTCCTGAAGATCCGCAGGACTTCGGCGATTTCTGCCACGCCCTGGCTGGCCGATACCGAGGGCGCGTGAAGGCCTACCAAGTGTGGAACGAACCCAATCTGGCCCGCGAGTGGGGAGGATGGCCCCCCGACCCGACCGGGTACGTCGATCTGTTGCGCGCTTGCTACGTCGGAATCAAGAGCGCCGATCCGGACGCGCTCGTCATTACGGCCGGGCTTTCTCCCACGGGAAACGGCCCGCCTGAGGCAATGCCAGACACCGACTATCTCATCGGCATGTACGAGGCTGGCGCTGCTCCCTACTTCGACCTGCTGGGGGTGCACGCCCCCGGCTTCCTCTACCCTCCGGAGATCTCACCGGAGGAGGTCGCTGCGAAACACGACGGTCACCGCTTCTTCTGCTTTCGCCACGTCGAGGACATGCGAGAGATCATGGTCCGCTATGGCGACGGCGACAAGCAAGTAGCAGTGCTGGAGATGGGTTGGACCACCGACCCCATACACCCCAGCTATGCCTGGTTCGCTGTCACTGAGGAGCAGAAGGCGGACTACCTGGTGCGCGCCTTCCGATATGCCAAGGAGCATTGGTCACCCTGGATTGGGCTGATGACGGTGATCTCCATTGCCGATCCCAGATGGAGCGAGGAGGACGAGCAGTATTGGTGGGCCATCACAGAGCCGGGGTGGCCCGAGACCCGCGTCCGTCCAGCCTACGAGGCGCTGCGCAAGATGGAAAAGTGACTGCAGCGGCTGGCCACTTTGTATTGGTAGCCAGCCGCTGACCGTCAACCGCTGGTAGCCGCTAACTGCTGACCACTGACCGCTGATTGTTGCGCATGGTGGTGATTGATGGTTCTCACGGAGAAGGCGGGGGGCAGGTGCTGCGCACCGCCCTCACGTTGGCCGTCCTAACCGGGCGCCCCACGCACATCGAGCACATCCGCGCCGGGCGCAGGAAGCCTGGCCTGCGACCCCAACACCTCACCGCCGTGCGAGCGGCCGCCGCCGTGTGCGGGGCACGCCTGGAAGGGGACGAACTGGGCTCTCAGACGGTCAGACTAGTGCCCGATGGCCCACCGATCCCCGGCATGTACACCTTCGATGTGGGCGAGGCCATCCGAGGGGGCAGCGCTGGGTCCGTAAGCCTGGTTCTGCAGACGGTGCTCCTGCCATTGGGGCTCGCGGAGGGAGAATCGTATCTGACACTGCGTGGCGGGACGCACGTGCCTTGGGCTCCACCGATATCGTACTTGGAGCATGTATTCTTGCCCAGACTGGCGGGGATGGGAGTGAGCGCTCAAGTGGAGCTGACACGCTGGGGATTCTATCCGGCGGGCGGCGGAGAGGTACAGGGGCGGATTATGGGATGGGAAGGGCCCCTACGCCCCATCCTGCTGACCGAGCGTGGAAAGCTACAACGAATCTGGGGCACGGCGGTAGTGACAAACCTTCCCTCTCACATCCCGCAGCGCATGGCTGCCCGTGCGCGCAACGTGCTGGCGAAGGAGGGCCTCCAGGCACAGGTCGAGCCACGTCGACTGCGCGGGATCGGGCCGGGGGCTGGCATCTTCCTGTTCGCCGAGTATGCGGCGTCATCGAGCGGCGAAACCGCTACCGCTGGTTTCACTGCCTACGGACGCAAGGGGTTGCCGGCCGAGCGCGTGGCCGAGATGGCCTGTCAGGAGACCCTGGCCCATCATCGCTCCGGCGCTCCGGTCGACCCATATTTGGCCGATCAACTGGTACTGCCGATGGCCCTGGCGGATGGAGAATCGCAGGTGCGCACTTCGCAGGTATCCCCACACCTGCTGACGAACGTCTGGGCCGTGCGCAAGTTTCTGGCTCGGGACGTGCGCGTTGAAGGGGAAGTGGGGGCACCAGGCATACTGGTGGCAGCGTAAACGAGGAGGGGAGCGTGATTGAGATTGTCTTTCTAGGCACTTCAGCGTCGGCCCCCTCGATCCATCGTGGGCTTTCGGCGCAGATAGTCCTCCACAAGGACTACCGTTTTCTGGTGGACTGTGGCGAGGGGACGCAGCGGCAGATCCTACGCAGCGGCCTGGGATTCAAACGACTCAACAGGATTCTCCTCACGCACGGTCATCTCGATCACATCCTCGGCCTGGGTGGGTTAATCTCCACCTTTGCCCGGTGGGAGGCGATTGACAACATCGAGATCTACGGTGGGGCGTGGGCGCTCGAGCGGGTCTACGATCTGATCTACGGCGTCGTGCTGCGGGGTGCCGAGCCCCCGGTCAAGGTCGACCTCATTGAAGTGCGTCCCGGCACTGTCTTGGAGGACGACACCTTTGAGGTCGTGGCCTTTCCGGTCGTACACCGCGGGCCCAGTCTGGGCTACCTGTTTCGCGAGAAACCACGTCGCCCGTTTCTAAACGACCGAGCGGAGGCGTTGGGTGTGCCACAGGGACCGGAGCGACGACGGCTGGTTGCCGGCGAGTCAGTGAAGCTTTCCGACGGTGACGTGATTCGCCCCGATGATGTGCTCGGTCCACCGCGACCGGGCGCTTGCTTGGCTCACGTAGGCGACGCTGGCCGGTTCGAGAATCTAAAGGCCATCGTGCGCGGGGTCGATATGTTGGTCATCGAGGCCACGTACCTGCGGCGTGAGGCGGACATGGCACGCCGTTTCGCTCATCTTACGGCAGCGGGGGCCGCCCGGCTGGCCCGGGAAGCGGGGGTTCATCGATTGGTGCTGACCCACGTCTCGAGGCGCTACCGCGAGGCAGAGATTCTTGAAGAAGCACGGTCCGTCTTCAGCCAGACGGCCGTCGCCCGTGACTTCGACCACTTCCGCATACTACGAAGAAACGTGGAACGTATGACGTGAAAAGCAAGAGAGCCCAATACCACGCTTTCAATCGCGCAACGCATTTCACGCGTTGAGCGCTTGTCAGAAGCAGGCGGACAGGTTATAATCGCACGGAACAAGCAAGGGGAGGAGATATGTCATCGTACCGTAAGGCTAGCATCCGTGAATTGGCTTCAGCCGCCTACGAGTTGGACTCGGGTATCATCGAGGGGCGCTTGCACCGTAGTGCGGAAGACGGTCGCTGGATGGTGGCCGACGCGAAGCTGAATGAGTGGCTAGCCAAGTACGATGGTCAGGAAATCATCGTCATCGTCGCCTCGCTTGAGGATGATCGTCCCATTCCCTCCAAGCTATGCCGCACATGTGGTACCGAGTTCGTAGGCATCGCATGTCCACGTTGCCGCGAGGCTCGTATCCGCCTGAGAGGTCGTTGAGCAGTGAGCAAGGCGTAAGCGGACAAGGGATGCCCCGACGGGCTTCCCTTGTCTTTTATTGTACCGGGCGATGGACATAGCCGGAAGGTGGTAGGTCACTCACGCGGTTTGTCGTTTCGCCGTCCCTGCGGTACCGCAGGGACATCCATCTCAACGCCCAGAGGAGCGGTCAATGAAGTCAACAGGTACCTCCAATGCTATGAAACGTCTGCTTTCGGGTAACGAGGCCATCGCGCTGGGTGCGTGGGAGGCCGGCGTCAGATACGCGGCCGCCTATCCAGGCACCCCTAGCACAGAGATTCTGCCCGCGCTGGCCCAATATGCTGGCGTGCGGGCCGAATGGGCGGCCAACGAGAAGGTCGCGTTGGATGCAGCCGTCGGAGCCTCCTTCGCCGGGGCGCGGGCACTGGCGGCGATGAAGCACGTCGGCGTCAACGTCGCCTCCGACAGCCTGATGACACTCTCATACACCGGTGTGGGAGCGGGGCTCGTGCTGGTCAGCGCCGATGACCCTGGCGCCTTCAGCTCTCAGAACGAGCAGGACAACCGACACTATGCCCGCTTCGGCAAGTTCCCCTGCCTGGAGCCAGCCGACAGCCAGGAGGCAAAGGATTTCACCCGCTTGGCCTTCGAACTGAGCGAGCAATACGACACGCCAGTTATGCTGCGCTCCACCACGCGCCTCTCTCACTCCAAGGGCGCGGTCGAAGTGAGGATGCCCGATGAACCACGGGAACTCGGGCCCCTGTCTCCCTTCAAGCGCCAGCCACGTAAGTACGTAATGATCCCCGCCCACGCGCGGCTGCGTCACCCAGAGGTCGAGACCCGCCTGCAGACTCTGGCCGAGTACGCCGAAAACGCTCAGCTGAGCGTTCGCAGGGAAGCCCGCCCGCTGAACTGGGTGGAATGGGGCGACAAGCGCGTCGGCGTCATCAGCAGCGGCGTGGCCTACCAATATGCCCGCGAGGTCTTCGTCAGCTTCTCGTTCCTCAAATTGGGGATGACCCATCCACTGCCGGCGGGACTGATCCGCGACTTCGCTGCCGAGGTCGAGACACTGGTCGTCGTCGAGGAATTGGACCCCTTCATAGAGGAGCAAGTCCGGGCGCTGGGGCTTCAGGTCATCGGCAAGGAGTTCCTTCCCCTGACTGGCGAGCTGTCAGTCGCACGAGTGAGGGAGGGGGCACTTGCCGCCGGTCTACCCGTTCAAGGCCCGAAGTCGCACGCCATCGCCATGAAGGGCACAGGATTCGGGACATCAAACCAGGCGCTGAACGTCCCTCCTCGTCCTCCAGCGCTATGCCCCGGCTGCCCCCACCGATCGGTCTACTTCAACCTGCGGAAACTGAAGCTGTTGGTGGCGGGCGACATCGGCTGCTACGCCATCGGCGTGCTCCCGCCCTTTGAGGAGATGGACATGCTGATCTCAATGGGGGCAAGCATCGGGATGGCCCACGGGGCCAGACAGGCGGGCTGCCCGGATAGAATCGTCGCTACTATCGGCGACTCGACCTTCTTCCACGCCGGCCTCCCAGAGCTGGCCAACACGATCTACAACCAGGGTGCGGCCTGCACGATGATCTTGGACAACGGCACGACAGCGATGACCGGCGGGCAGGAGAATCCAGCCACCGGCGTCACACTGCAGGGCGAGACATCCCAGGCGATCGATATCGAATCCGTGGTGCGGGCGATGGGTGTCGACGACCTATGGGTGGTGGACGCGCTGGACGTCAAGGGGGTCGAACAGGCCATCCGGGAGGCGGTCGCCGTTGAGGATCGACCCACGGCCATCGTCGTCAACGGGGCCTGCGTCTTCACGCCGCAGTTCCGGCGTCGCACGGTCGTCGCCATCAGTCCTGACATATGTAACGGCTGTGGCTTCTGCTTCCGTGTCGGGTGCCCGGCTATCCTGAAGTCGGACGAGATCGGCGCGAAGACGAAACGGCCCAAAGCGCTGATCGACCCACTCTTGTGCACCGGCTGCACCGTCTGCCTGCAGGTCTGCCCGCGCAACGCGATCCACGAAACCCAGGGAGAGGAGACGTGAGATGAAACGGGCCATCAACTTCCTGTTCGTCGGTGTGGGGGGGCAGGGCATCCTGACCGCGTCCGACATTGCGGCCGAGGTGGGGCTGGCAGCGGGTTACGACGCCAAGAAATCCGAGGTGCACGGTTTCTCCCAACGCGGTGGCGTGGTCGAGAGCCATGTCCGCTGGGGCGAGGCGGTCGCAGCACCTCTGGCTGAGAAGGGCAGCGTGGACTTCCTCATCGCCACCGAGATGCTAGAGACAGCCCGCTGGATCGAGTGGCTCCGCCCCGGCGGAGGAGTGCTGATCAACCGTCAGCGCATACTACCGATGTCGGTCACCGTAGGAGAGGCGACATATCCGTCCGACGAGGATATCCTGGCCGCCGTGCAGGCGCGTACGGACGACGTGACGTTGGTCGAGGGACTGACCATCGCCGAGCGGCTTGGCAACCCCAGGCTGGCCAACACCGTCCTACTGGGCGCGCTTTCTGTGCGACTGGACGTACCGTCGAAAACGTGGCTGGCGGTCGTCGAGAGGCGTGTTCCGCCGAAGTACGCCGAGCTGAACCGAAAGGCATTCCGGGAGGGACGACGCGCTGTAGACAGTGGTTGAGTTTGTCTCACAACGCGTGAGGGCTACTCCGACTACTCGCTATCTCGTCGCTGCCCGTGCTGGGCTGCCTCTAGCGTCAGAGTTGGGCGCAATGGGCGGCGACGGGGCGCGACTTCCTGCATCAATCCCATCCCCGCTATCGTTCCAAACGCGGCCGCGTATAGTACCAGGAAGGGAATCACCCCGTAGTCACCGGTGACATAGGCCACAAGCGCTGCGGTCAACGCGTAGAGCGCCAGCACCACCTCTCCAGCGACACTGCTGTCGGACTGAAGCCGGTAACGGCTATCGGCCCAGCGACCGGCCCTCCCCTCGAGCTGGAATTTGGGGGTGCGGGCGAATGTGCCACCCCAGCGAGTCAGGCCACGCCAGACGGCCCGCGTGTTACACCACGCGATACCGATCCCGATCAACGCCAGCAACGGGAGAGCCCGCAGCCGTCGTGCCCAGTCGGGGTACAGATGATGTTGGGAGATGGTGTAGACGAGCGGCGGTCCAAGGTACATCAGCCCCAGGCCACCGAGCGGGAGCTGTAGGGAATCGGGCACCAGCAGCAGGGGGAGTGAGACCAGCAGGAGCACGACCATCAGCGCGTGGGCCAGATAACTGCTCAGGTGCACGAGCGCCATCGCCTTCTGCCCCCAGCGCAGACGGGGAGCGCGCAAGATCGGCCCGGCCAGCTTGCGCAGGGCTTGCACCGACCCCTGTGCCCAGCGGGATTGCTGTCGCTTGAACGCCGCAATCTGCGGAGGCACCTCGGCTGGCGTGTCGACCGCCGGCAGGTAGAGGCATTCCCAGCCAGCCAATTGAGCGCGATAGCTCAAGTCCAGGTCTTCGCAGAGGGTATCGGATTGCCATCCACCAGCCTCCTCAATGCAGCGCCGTCGCCACACCCCAGCCGCGCCGTTGAAACTCATCAGCAGCCCGGATCGGTGCCGTCCGGCTTGCTCGACGACGAAGTGACCGTCGAGCGCCAACGTCTGGGCACGGGTCAGCAGAGAGTAATCGGCGTTGAGGTAAGACCAGCGGGTCTGCACCATGCCCAACTTTGGGCGCACCAGCAAGTAGGGGACCGTCTGGAGCAGGAAGTCGGGACGGGGGCAGAAGTCAGCGTCGAAGATGGCGAGGTACTCGCTGCGGTCCTGAGAAAGGCCCCACGCCAATGCGCCAGCCTTGAACCCCTGGCGGTCGGGCCGCCGCACAACGGTGATGTCTACTGTCCCCTGCTCGCGGTAAAACGCAGCCCTCGCCAGGGCCAACCGGGTCGTCTCATCGGTCGAATCATCCAGGATCTGGATGTGTAGACGGTCGCGGGGGTAGTCGAGCGCTGCCACAGCGTCAATGAGTCGCTCAACCACGTGGAGTTCATTGTACACCGGTACCTGCACGGTCACGGTGGGAAGGCTGGATCGATCTACAGATGGGATAGGGGCACCTGCCCGTCGATGGCGGAGGTAGAGAAATGCTAGGATGAAGGAGTTCAGCCCGTAAATCGCCAACCAGAGGGCAATCAGGGCGCGGACGAGCGGTAAGAATGCCACACTTCCTGTCCCAGAAAAAGCAGTCAGGCTCACCGCCTGACCTGTATGCGTCCCAAGATAGATAGACCGGCGCAGATTTGGGATGGCGCCAGGGAACCTACGCGCGCTGCTCTATGCGGGCTATCCCCGCAGCCCCAACAGCTCGTATGCTTCGACTGGCTCTTCGAAGCCAGCGGCGTCTATCGGTGGGAGCGGCCGGGCCTCAAGGTGCCGTCGGACTCGCTGGTACGTCGCATGTGAGAGCAGGATCTGACCCGGTGCTGCGGCATCCTGCAGACGTTGAGCCAGGTTGACGCTGGATCCGATAGCGGTGTAGTTCATCTGCTGTGCGGTGCCGACGTTACCCACTACCGCCTCACCGACACTGATGCCCATCCGATAGTCAAGTCGATAGGATGGACGTACCTGCTCGTGGAGCCGGGCAATCCCATTCCGTATTCCCAGCGCTGCCCGCACTGCTCGCAGGACGTGATCTTCCTGAGGAAGTGGCGCGTTGAAGAAGGCGACTACGCAATCCCCCATGATTTTGTCGAGCATCCCCTCCTCAGCCAGCACCGCCTCGGCGCCGACGGCCAGGTACCGATTGAGCACATCGACCAAAGTCTCAGGGTCGTGGTGCTGGCTGAAGTCAACGAAACCACGGATATCCGCAAACAGGCTGGTGACCTCTTGCCGCTGCCCACCCAGTTTCAGCTCGTAGGGATCGTCTGGCAGTCGGTCGATGACAGCCGGCGGGAGATAGCGCTGGAATAGCTGATAGCGCGACTGCAACCGGCGCTGTTCTGTAAGGTCATCGATCACGATGGCGGCGCCTTGCGTTCGACCGTTGGCATCCCTAAGAGGGGAGAGGCTGGTGCGCAGCCTGACCTGGCCAGATCCGGGGACTGATATCTCACTCTCGAACTCCACCACCGGCTCCCCATATGTCGTGACTTGATCAATCACCGGTTCCAGTGCTTCCGCCAGTGCCGGGAGAGCATCAGCGAACCGCGAGCCGACGACGACGGTGGCAGGCACCCGCAGGACGCGTTCGGCGGCCCGATTGCAGAGCGTGATCTGCTCCTGAACGTCCGTAGTGATGACGCCACTGGCAATGGAGGCGAATACGTTATCCATCAATGCCTTGGCGTTGGCAACACTCTCGAACAGGCGGGCGTTCTCGATCGCCGCTGCCGCCTGATTGGCAAACGCTGTGAGCAAGTCACGGTCCCGGTCGGAAAAAAGGCCCGTCACTATCCGGTTGTCGGCATAAGCCACCCCGGTGACCTGCCCACGCACCCTGAGCGGCACGCACAGGATGGAGCGCAGATTATAGCCGACAACGCTCTCCTGCGCCTTGAAGCGCGGATCCATCTGCGCATTGGTCGTGACGATGGGTTGACCGCTGGTGGCTACCTGCTTGACGATGCTCCGACTGATCCCAAACGAGGATGAAGCGATGGTCTCGCGATCCATGTTACGAGCAGCCTGGAACTCCAGTTCACCCGTCTGCGGGTCCACGAGCATCAGGAATGCACGTTCGGATCCTGTAAGGTAGATGATCTGATCCATCACCTGATTCAGGACCTCCGACAGATCGAGGGAGGAACCGAGAGCCTGGCAGATGTCGTACAAGGCATCCAGTTCGCCTCGCTCGCGTGCCTGGGCCGTCAGCTCTTGTTCGAGGTGCGCCAGCAAATCCTGGAGGGCAGCCACATGCCGCGAAAGCTCGGCCGACAGCGTATCATCCCCACGGTGACGGGCAACGATGCGGGTGATGTGGGCCAGTCCCTCATCGAGAGCAGCGATGCTATCCCGGCTTAGGACTGTATTCTTGGAAGAAGTATTAGCCATTGCAACCTCGTTGATGGAGTGATCTCATTATACCGCATCTTTCCCACTCAGGCAAAAACACGCGTTCCTTCACATAAAACACCGCTGAATGGCATGCCACCGTTAACATAACATAGACCGGCTGGGATTGCCGATGCACCTTGACAAGTTGCTGAAAGTGTGGTATCTTGTCGCCCGTTGTGCGGCGTTCGGCAGCGCTGGCCCCGGATGTACGGAGAGGGCAGCAGGGGCAGCACAGTGCCGGATGCGGAAGTATCTCAGAAGGAGGAACGAAAAGCATGGAGGACAATAGTCGCGCACTGGGAACAGTCCAGTGGTTTAGCCGGATAAAGGGGTATGGATTCATCCGCCCCGACGACCAAGAGGAGGACGTCTTCGTCCACTACTCCGCCATCCGTGGTGAGGGCTATCGAAACCTAAATGAGGGACAGCGGGTGGAGTTTGTGATGGAGGATACCCCCAAGGGACCTCAGGCGATCGACGTGGTCGGGCTTGACTCAGCAGAGTTTGACTCAGCAGAGTTTGACTCAGCAGAGCCTGACTCGGCAGAGCTTGACTCGGCAGAGCTTGACTCGGCAGAGCTTGACGTAGCAGGGTTTGGTGTAGCAGAGAGCGAGCCTACAGAACCTTTCATCTAGACACCACAAGACCCACAGTATGCCTCTCCAGCCCTGGCGGCCGCGCCGCCGGGGCTTTTTGCTTCGCGGTCGCCGTTTGACTTTTGGATTGTTTGGCGGTATCCTAGGGAGCAGAAAGGGTACAGAAGGAGGCTGCAATGGAGGATCAACGGGAACCCGCATGGCTGGCTAGTCTGCGCGAGCAACAGCTAGGCGAAGAGCCAGATACGTCGCAAGAACTACAGGGTGAGATCGACCAAGCCGACACGACGGAGTATCTGCGGCGGCATATGGGCCAGCCGGACATGATGGAAGACCTACGGGAACAGATGATCCAGGCCGAGGAAGCACTCGAGCGCGAGGAGAAACCCACTGTGGCTCGATTCCTCCTGAACCTGGAACCGTGGCAGCGGCTGGTGCTAGCAGTCTTCCTGTTCCTTGACGTGGCATTGTGCGGCTGCATGGCGCTGGTGATGGCCGGGCGGGTGATGTTGCCATTCTAGGGCACAATGGAAAACGAACAGACCTCCCCTGTGCGGCGCGCGAGGCCCCGCGAGACAGCCCAGGTGCGCTTTCCTGACGGGCAGACCCTCGAGGCCACCGTGGAAACGCCACTGGAGCAGTATGTCAAGGTGGCGCTGGGCCACAGCCCGGTGCCTTTCATCGCAGCGCTGGTCAACGGCCACCTGCGCGAGCTGACGTACCCGATGCGATCGGATGCTCGAGTGGATCCAGTGTTCCTCTCCGATTCGGACGGTGTACGCATCTATCGGCGCTCTCTCTCCTTCCTGCTGGTCACCGTCGTGCGCGAACTGTTCCCGGACGCCCAGGTTTTCGTGGACCACACGCTTCCCTTCGGCGGCTTCTTCTGCCAGGTACGGGGGCGAGCGCCGTTCAGCGCAGGGGAACTGGGGCGGATTGAGGCCCGCATGCGCCAGATCGTCGCCGAAGACACCCCGATCAGGCGAGGGCCCGTGCCACTCGAAGAGGCCATAGAGATGTTCCGAGCGCGCGACGAGATGGAGAAGGTCCAACTGCTAGCGCGCCGCCGGAAGGATTACCTCTCGCTCTACAACCTACTCGGCTCGCGCGACTACTTCCACGGCTACATGGTGCCCTCGACAGGGTATCTGCGCTATTTCGCCCTCCACCCGTGGCCCCCAGGGTTCGTGCTTCAGTACCCACGCCGCCATCGTCCGACGGAACTCCTGCCGATGGCCGACCACCCCCAACTGACAGCCATCTTCCGGCAGTACGGCGAATGGCTGCGTCTGCTCGGCGTGGAATCAGTGAGCGGGCTGAACGAGGCCATCGCCAACGGCCGCATCCGCGAGATCGTCCTCGTCTCAGAGGCGCTGCACGAGCAGCACATCGCGCACATCGCCGACCAAATCGCTGAGCAACGAGACAGATTGCAGTTGGTGCTCATCGCTGGCCCGTCGGCCGCTGGCAAGACCACGTTCGCCAAGCGGCTCTCCATCCAGTTGTTGGCCCACGGCGTCCGCCCCTTCCCGCTGGCGTTGGACAACTACTTCGTGGATCGAGAGAAAACGCCCCGGGACGCGCTGGGCAACTACGACTTCGAGACGCTGGAGGCGCTTGACCTGGTGCTGTTTAACCAGCAGCTCCTGGCCTTGATGCAGGGAGAGGCGGTGCAACTTCCGCGCTTCAACTTCAAGACCGGCCAGCGTGAGAGAGGCGAGACTGTCCAACTTGGCAGCGACCACATCATCATCATCGAGGGCATTCATGGGATGAACCCCAAGTTGGCACATTCCGCCCCCAGCGAGCGCATATTCCGGATTTTCGTCTCTGACCTGACGCAACTCAACATCGATCGGCACAACCGGGTGCCGACGACGGACACCCGCGTCGTCCGTCGCATCGTGCGGGATTCCATCTACCGGGGATACACAGCCGAGGAGACGCTGAATCGGTGGGAGAGCGTGCGACGCGGGGAGAAGCGGCACATCTTCCCCTACCAGGAGAACGCCGACGTGATGGTCAACTCAGCGCTGGTGTACGAACTAGCGGTGCTCAAGTCGCTGGCCGAGCCGCTGCTGCTGCAAGTCGAGCCCTCCAGCCCCCGCCGCGTGGAGGCCAAGCGGCTGCTGGCCTTCCTGCACTGGTTCGAGCCCTGCGACGCCGACCTGGTCCCGGACAACTCGATCCTGCGCGAGTTCATCGGCGGCTCGATCCTACGGGATTACAAGCCGTAGGCAGAAAGCGAAACACGGCGCGTGAGACCGCGCTGGAGGCCAAACAGGGTAACTCGTTGATCTCGTCGATCTCAATCGGACTCCAAAAGCCCCCCTTCATCTAGCACATCGCGCAACGCCTGACGCTCACCCTCAGTCAGGTCCTGCAGCGGCGAACGGACAGGTCCACCGTAGTAACCCAGCATATCCAGGGCGGCCTTCAGACCGGCGATGCCGAAGCGAGCCGTGACCGCCGTGTTGACGGGGATCATGCGCCGCTGCAACTCAACGGCTT
>JABAHP010003424.1_pt1 | contig 22044 bp, 14 predicted proteins | sample 7062081 | NCBI WGS metagenome assembly JABAHP01 (sample SAMN14534357, study PRJNA622989) | marine sediment metagenome | biome: marine biome [ENVO:00000428]; feature: marine pelagic biome [ENVO:01000023]; material: deep marine sediment [ENVO:00002113] | place: India: Gulf of Kutch | collected...
TCCGACCCGATCGAACAGCCCCATGAAGGCCCTGGAGTGCTGGACCGTCTCCAGCACCTTCCATACGGGGACCCGGTCGATGGACAGTCCCTTGAGCACCAGCGTGTCCACGTCCTCCCGGGAGAGGTCGTTACCCTCGATGGCGTTGCTGCCCAAGGTGTTCGTGGCACTGACGCGCTCCCATACGTCCTTGTTGTGGTACGCTAGAGGCCCATGGGATAGCAACGAGTCACGGAGCACATCAAGGATCGACGATCGCACGCCATAGAATTCCGAAGGCCGGATATTTATATATGCCCTGGGAAAGTGACGATATCGGCGCCCTAGGCGCTGTGTCACGCCGATATCCGGCCCACCGCCTACCAGGCGAGCTCCTCGCCCTGGTAGTCCAGGAACTTGCCGTTCTGCTCCTCCGTCAGTTTGTCGATGACCTGGAGCATCCCCTCCACGGACTCCTTCACCGGCAGCGGGGCCTCCGGCCCGCCCATGGAGGTCATCACCCAGCCGGGGTGGAGCAGGACCGACTTGATCCCCATACCCGCCAGGTCGAAGGAGAAGAGCCGACCGAGCATGTTGAGGGCCGCCTTGCTGGCGTTGTAGCTGTAGTGGCCGGACCCGGTCCGACGGCCGATGGAGCCCAGCTGGGATGTTATGTACACCACCTTCGGCTCCTCAGCCCACTCCATCAGTTCCACGAACCTCTGGGTTATGATTATGGGCGCCACGGCGTTCACGTGGTAGATCTCGAGGAGGGCCTCCGCTTTGAGGTGCCCGAACTCCTTGTGGGCGTAGGGGTCGGTCATGTCGATGCTGTTGTCACCCATGCCGGCGTTGTTTATCAGGATGTCCAGCTGCCCCACCCTTTCTGCCACGGTCTCGAAGCAGGCCTCGATGGAGGCGATGTCCTTGACCTCCAGCTGCACGGGTATGATGTCATCGTACCCTCGGGTCTCCAGGGCGATGATCTCCTGGGCACGACGCTCGTCCCTGTAGGTGGCGATGACCGTGTCCTTCCGCTCCAGGTACCTTCGCACGAACTCGAAACCGATGCCACGGTTACCTCCGGTTACCATCACGTTTACCATCGACCCTCACCTTGACGAGGGAAGGACGTTGGACCGTTAAAGGGTTGTCCCTTTGAACCCTGGTCGTCGGGAACCGAGGATCCCATTCTTTCTCACGAATCCACGTTCCATTCCGATCCCGTCGTGTACGGTGATATCCCTTTACATGTCGCTCGAGGTGGGCAGGAGATGCTATGTTATGACATGCCAGTATGACTTAGGCGCAGTAATATTGTCTATTGATTATTATCAATTCTATTTTAATAAATTAAAAATTATAAATATAATTCAATTTCTACAAAATTATAAATACTAGCGTGACACAATGTAGCACGTCGACCACAAGGGTCGGCGGAGGTTCGTGTCAACGGGGGGTTGACACGCCTAAGAAAGGAGGGGGAACAATGCCAAAGATTAAGGCAATAGTGACAGCGCTTGCGCTGGTGTGTTCTGGAATGTTGTTGACCGTCCCAGCGGCTGCTGGGGACATGGAGCCGATGGCCTCGACGAACCCGAGGGTCGTCCTCGCCGAGCTGTTCACAGACGCGTCGGACGATGACTGCCCCGAGGCCCACCAGGCGATGAAGCTGATAGCAGAAGACTACGCCAGGAACGAGGTGATAATCCTGGCCTGGCACGGGAACGACCTGCTGTCCTTCACAGATGGCACATCACGAATAGGATGGGTCGGCACGACGGAGTACCCGACCGCCGTCTTCGACGGTATAACCGCCAACGTGGGCGGTGGGACGTCTGCCGCGGACGTGAGGGACAGGTACGAGTCCCACATCGAGCAGCGGATGGATGCACCATCGCCGTTGAAGATGACCGTCGAGTGGGATTACAACCCACAGTCCGGGACGGGCAACGTTTGGGTGAACATCACCGCCATGGAGAACATCCCTTTGACTGACCTCAAGCTGCACACTGTGGTATTCGAGGACGATGTGGGACCATACGACGGTGGCAACGGCGAACAGATGCACGACTTCGTTGCCAGGGCCTTCCTAGAGAGCGAAGGTGCGAATGGTGCACCGTTGACGATCGCCAAGGACGAAACGAAACGGTTCACTTACTCCCTTGACGCCTCGTACGCAGAGGACAAGGACCAGATAGGTGTGATGGCGTTCGTGCAGACCCACAGTGGCTCGAAGGAGGTCCTACAGGCTGCCTACGTCGGCGTGCACGCACAGCCGAACCAGCCACCTGTGTTGAGCCAGGCGATCTTGGACACCTCAATGGGCAACACCGAGGACGATGATGTTCAGTTCAGGGTGTTCTACAAGGACACCGACGACATAAGGAACAAAGGCCCCACCTGGGCCAAGGTCTCCTACAAGACCGGAACTTCGGCGGTCACCGAGGTCGACCTGATGCCCGAGACGGACACCGGGACCTGGGTGGACGGTAAGTTCCTGGTCTACACTACCAAGTTGGCGCCGGAAACGTACCACTACATGTTCAGCGCATCCGATGGAAAGGACGACGCCGTCGGTGAGACGGGCTGGTGCTCGACACCGGTGGAGATCATTCCTCGGAACAACCTGCCTGAGCTCAAGGACGCCACCCACAACCCGAACTCGGGGGACACCAACACGATGTTCAAGTTCGAGGTCAAGTACCGGGACCTGGACGACGTGAATCCATCGTCCGCCAAGATCGTTCTGGACGGGACCGAGCACACGATGACCACGACCTCGTCGGGACCTTGGGACAACTGGGTGTACTTCTACTACGAGACCACCCTGACGGTGGGTGACAGCCACCAGTACTACTATCTGTTCTCTGACGGCACCGACGAGACCAGGTACCCGTCGGACAACGCGGTCCCGAACTACATCACTGGACCCAGCGTCAGCGCGCCGAACGACCTGCCCTCGCTGAGCCAGCCCGGTCACGGACCCGACGAGGGACTGAGGACCACCGAGTTCGAGTTCCACATCGTCTACACCGACGGGGAGAACGATGCACCGCTCATGACCAGGATCTACATCGACAACCATCCCAACCTGATGACCTCGGACAGCACCGCCTACGACGAGGGCGTCATGTACACCTACACGACCAAGCTGGACCTGGGTGACCATTCGTACTACTTCTGGTTCAACGACGGGATGAACGACGTGAGGTACCCCAAGACCGGGAGCCTGGACGGGCCCACCGTGGTCAACCTGGACCCGGAGGCGATCGTGGAGTATCCCAGCGACGGTGACCTGTTCGAGCCGAACTATCCGGTAGCATTCAGTGCCGCCTATAGCAGGGACCCGGAGGGCGATACCCTCAGGTACGATTGGACGTCCGACATCGACGACTGGCTGAGCAGCGAGGAGCGGTTCGAGAAGGACCTGAAACCCGGACGGCATAAGATAACCCTTGAGGTCAGCGACGACTACGGTGGCATGGACTCAACTGAGTTCTACATCGAGGTAAGAGCGCCCTACGGCCATGCGTACTTCGAGGACTACGAGGTGAATCCGCTGGAGATCTACGAGGGTGAGAACGTGACCATCAACGTCAACATCGGCAACGATGGTCAGGTCTCCGTGGAGGACCAGCTGGTCGAGTTCTTCGTGAACGAGATCGTGGAGCAGACACCGACTGTCACCGTCGATGTGGGGCAGACCGTCACCATGACCTTCGAGTGGACGCCCGACATGGAGGGCAGCTACATGATAAGGTTCGTGATGGACACAGAACTTCTGGAGTTCACCCTGAAGGTCAAGTCCAACGATCCGCAGGACCAGGACCCAGGCGTGGACGGCCAGGAGGACGAGGAGGTCCCATCGGTGAAGTCGGGTTCCAAGGTGGACTTCAAGGCCAATGCCGAGGACCCGGACGGCGACCCGCTGACCTACCACTGGGACTTCGGTGACGGCACCACATCGTACGAGGAGAACCCGTCCCACACCTACGACAAGAAGGGAACATACACCGTCACCCTGACCACCACGGACTCCCACGGGGCGGTCGTCACCAAGACCTTCGAGGTCCAGGTAACCAAGCCTCCAGCGAAGGAGGAGCCAGGCTTCGAGGCCATCGTGGCGGCCAGCGCACTGCTGGTGGCCCTGTTGGGAGCTTCGATGATCAGGAGGAGACGATAGGCTAGGACGCAGGACAATCCATCGCGCAAGCCGAGAACCCTGGCCCCGGAGGGCCATAACAGGCCCTCCGGAGGCATTCCTGGGAGGATCGCTAGGAGACGATAAAATACCAGAACCCGTCCGGGAGGGGGACGCTCGTCCGAGGCGGACGAGGTCTGCAGTGACCGGGGAGCGTCCACGATGGGCCCACCAGGGCACCCCCAGACCGGACAGGCACCCTACGGAGGTGATATAGGAAGGTAACTTTCACCAAACGAGCCCGAGGTCCGTCCGCATCACGTGGCGGGTCGATGGAAGATCCCCGATCGCCCACCCCTTGCAATCAATATCGGGAAGGGGTGAGTCGAACCCCCAGCCTTCCATCGGACCATTTGGCCATCGATGCTGGAGCGGTCGGAGCCACCGGCGTTGCATCATAACCCCCTCTCAGGAGGTGCCATCGATGTCGACGGCATCCTTACTGGAACGATGCACGCTGGTGACCTGGCGGATCCCGACGGCCTTCCGGCGGCGTCTGCGACGACGTGTCGGGGAATGACCTCGGGCTCGAGTACCTTCCCAGATGGACCTTAGGGACAGACCTGTCAGGTTTCTCCGTCATCGATGGTCACGACCACCTTCCCCATGACGTTACCGTCCCCTAGGTGCTGTATCGCCTCGGCGACCTCTTCCAGCGGGTAGCACCTGTCTATCACTGGCTTGACCTTGCCAGATACGATCATATCCGTCAGCAGGTCCAGGTCCCTGTTGGCCCTGAGAATGAGTAGCCCGAACCTCCTACCGCTGGTCAACGAGACCAGGGGTCCCAGGAAGAGGATGCTCATCAATTTGGAGCCCGAGCCTCCCACCGTGACGTACGCCCCTCCAGGTTTGAGGGCCCGTCGGTAATCGGACATCGACCGGTCCGTCTTGGGGTCCAGGATGAAGTCGTACTGGGACCCGGTCTTCGTGAAATCCTCCTTCTGGTAGTCGATGACGTGTGCCGCGCCGAGGGAGCGCATGAATTCTGCCTTGTCCTCCCTGTCGACGCCGGTCACCTCGGCCCCCCATGCATTGCAGATCTGGATGGCGAAGGAGCCGACCCCTCCCCCGGCCCCGTTTATCAGGACGCTATCGCCGGCCTGGACCCCTCCCTTCTTCCGGAGGGCCTGGAAGGCCAGCAGGCCCGCCTGGGGCGTGGCGGCCGCCTCCTCGAAGCTCATGCTGGCCGGTTTGATGATAAGAGACCTCTCACGCGCGCACACGTACTCTGCGTAACCGCCCCAGCCGCTGTTCGAAAGGTCCCCGAACACCTCATCGCCCGGCTTGAATCGGTTCACACCCTTTCCGACGGATTCGACGGTCCCCGCCACGTCCGCGCCCATTATTCGGTACCGCTTGTCCGCCCGTCGGCCCAGGGACACTCGGGAGGGGTCCTTGGGGGTGAGCTCCCAGTCCCAGGAGTTGATGGCCGTGGCATGGACCTTGATGAGGACCTCGTCGTCCCTGGGGGTCGGCACATCGATCTCGATGAGCTCGAAGACAGGTGGCGGTCCCTTTGCGGAGTAGTTGACGGCCTTCATGGGTCCCCCCCGGTCGTCCATCGTCCCGTGAGCGGGCACGGCATCGAACCTTGCACCTGTCGCATCGCTTTGGTAGGTTATCACGTTATTGAGGGATCGCCGTACCCCGGTCTCAACCCACTTCCATTGCCGACAGGAGCCCCCGGGCGAACTCGTCTGCATGCCTCAGGTCGTCGGCATTGGGTCGCCCCTTGTTCATCCCGCCGAAGTGCCTGAGGAAGCTGTTGGTGTTGAAGCCCTTGCAGGCGAACTCGTCGACGATGATGTAGCCCTTCGACACCAGCTTATCCCTGAGCATGCTGTGGTCCTTGGCGACCTTCTCCTTGCCCATGATCGCGCTGGTGGAGAAGATGAACGCCCGCCCACCCTCGACCTTCGGGAGTCCCTCCGCGAGGTCGAGCAGGAGCTTGTGATGCCTCTCGCCATATATCCCTGAACCGAAACCGACCAGGTCGTAGCTCTTGAGGTCCTCGGGGTTGACCTCATCGGGCCACTTGATCTCAGCATTCAGAACTCCTGCCATCGCATCGGCTACCTTCTCGGTGTTCATGTGATGGTAGGAGTAAAGGACCAGCAGGGCTCTCATACCGACATCCCGGATACCGATTGGTCCCGGTAACGCTCTTCCGATAGAAAAGGTAGGACCCTCAGGCAGTCGTCATGCCAGAACGGTGATGACGACCTCGTCCGAGGCTTCCTTCCCGGCCCTATCGGTGACGGTGAGCGTCACGGTGTACTCCCCGGGGGCCCCGAACAGATAGGTGACCCTCTCGCTGTGGAGGAAGGTGGTCTGCGGTCCCTCGACGACCATCCACTCGTAGCTCTCGATACCCTTGTCGTCCGTCGAGTCGGAGCCGTCCAGCACGACGGAGGTCCCGAAAGCAACCGTCTGGTCGGGCCCCGCGTCGGCCACGGGGTCCTCCCTGTCGGGCCTTATGTCCAGCATGTCCGCCGGCACCAAGAAGGCGGCGAGTAGCACACCCACCAGCACCGCGCCCAGGATCCAAGGGAACCAGCTGTTGTCCTGCATCGATGCACCCTTTGAGTTCATCTTAATAAAACCTCCGCCACATCGGCTTTGTTAAGGTGAACGTGGATCAACTGATAATAGAAAACACACTGGCCATCGACTTCGGCGTGGCATCTTCGAGAAGGAATCGAACGGAACCGGTCCCAATGTCACCCGTATCGATCGATGGACGATACGAATATCAACGGCCGACGCCATCCCGGGAACATGACCTTCATCGTCTCCGAGATGTCCATGGCCGACTGGGCCGAGAGAGTCGACGACCGGACCATCGTCCTCGTGCCCGTCGGCATCCTCGAGGGCCACGGTCCAAACCTCCCCCTCTCCACCGACACGTACCAGTCGGTCCACGTGTGCCACCGCCTCGCCGAGGAGATGGAGAACGTCCTGGTCGCCCCCACCGTCCACTATGGCCAGTGCTCCTCCACCGCCAACTTCCCAGGCTCGGTATCCCTGCGGTTCGACACGGTTCGCGCCCTCATCAGGGACATTGTGTCCGAGTTCTACCGGCAGGGGGTGCGCAACATAGCCGTCATCTCGGGACACGCCGGTCGCAACCATGTCGCTGCCATGTCGGAGGCCGCTCGCGAGGTTGTGGCGGAGCACCCTGACCTGCGGGCGATGACGCTGTCCGACTTCGACCTGGCATACGAGAGGCTGGGGAAGGAGTTCCCCGCCGACGACGGCCACGGGGGCGCCGTCGAGACCGCCCGGGTGATGGCCATCCGCCCGGACCTGGTCCAGGGCGCGGGCGAGCCCCACACCCCCAAGCTGCCGCGGTTCGCCCACCTTCCGAACCCGGAGGAGATATGGACAAAGGGGTACTGGGGATACCCCGACCAGGCCACCCCCGAGAAGGGCGCCGCCCTGAACGACTGGATCGTCGCCGAGATGAAGGTCCACCTGGAGGGCATGCGGGAAGGCTGGTGACCGTCGCAACCTTTTACTGCCACCTCGCCGTTCCCCCGCCTCGCGGGTGAGACCATGGACTTCGAGAACATCACCTATGAGGTCGAGGACGGCATCGCGATCATCACCATCAACAGGCCCGAGGCGCTCAACGCCCTCAACAGCAAGACGCTGGACGAGCTGTGCTCCGCGGGCTGGCAGGCGGGCGAGGACCCGGAGGTCGGGGCGGTCATCCTCACCGGTGCGGGAGAGAAGGCCTTCGTGGCGGGCGCCGACATCAAGGAGATGATCGAGTTCACCCCCCTGGACATGAAGAACTTCTGCCTGCGAGGACAGTCGTCCCTGGCGACCCTGGAGGAGCTGAATAAGCCCGTGATATGTGCGGTGAACGGCTTCGCCCTCGGCGGGGGTCTGGAGCTGGCCCTGGCCTGCGACGTGCGCATCGCCTCGGAGAACGCCAAGATGGGCCTTCCCGAGGTGAGCTTGGGGATCATCCCCGGCTTCGGTGGGACCCAGAGGCTGCCCCGGCTCATCGGGCCAGGACGCGCCAAGGAGATGGTCATGTCCGGAGGGATGTACGACGCCGCCAAGGCGGAGGCATGGGGCCTGGTCAACGCCGTGCATCCGCCCGGGGAGCTCATGGACGCTGCCAAGAGGATGGCCAAGGCGTTCATGAGGAACGGTCCCCTGGCCGTCGGGCTCGGAAAGGCTGCCGTGAACAATGGGATGGGAATGGACCTCAAGCGCGCCCTGTACCTCGAGGCGGAGCTGGAGGCGACCGCCTTCTCCACCGAGGACCGGCACGAGGGCATGGGCGCCTTCGTGGAGAAGCGGAAGCCGGAGTTCAAGGGCAAGTGAGCATTGGGTTCCCTCACATACCGGTCTTCCGGGGCGGATCGTGGACTGCCAGGCATTATCATTCAGATGAATTGACGACCAAACCTTGATATACGGTCCAGACTACGGCTCCCCCGATACCATGAGGCCCCATAGCGTTGCCGTTCTACTTGGTGTGCTTTTCGTGCTGTCGTCCCTGTCGCCCGCCGTCGCGGCGCCCGAGGACGAGGAGATACCGATGCTTCGGCTCTTCTTCGAGAAGGAGGAGTACATCATTGGCGAGGAAGTGAACGTGACGGCCGAACTGACGGCCAACGGACGATACGTAAACCCCGACATCGGTGGTATCGCCCTGGCGATCCTGATGAACTTCACCTTCGGCCAGGGAGGACCCGGTGACATACAGTGGGTCGGGTTGGACTCAGTCCCCGGCGAGAGGGGAGTGTTCACCGGGAGCTTCGTCTCCCAGCCACAACACGTGGTGGCCTTAGACCCCGGCGGGGAGGGCCTGCCCCTGATGGGCAAGGTCATCTTCATGATGGCCATCTGTGCCTACAAGCAGGTCCAGACCATGGCCATGGGCGTCGTGCCCATCGAGTCCGGACCCGTGATCAACGTGGCCGTCAGCGACCACTACCCCTCGCCCGGTGACACCGTGACGGTGACCGTCACCACCACCAACGGGACGGTCGTGGACGCCGCCGACGTCGTGGTGGGCCTCTCGTCATACGATGGCGAGACCTCCCAGGACCTGGCCGACCTGACGGTCACCCGGGAGAGCACGGGCGTCTACAAGGCATCGTACACCATCCCGGTGGACCTCACCGATGGGACGCTCTACACGGTCAACGCGGGCGCCAGCTTCCCCGATTACAACACCTCGGCGTACCTACAGCCCCTCTTCGGGACCGGCTTCATGGTCAGCTTCTACGACATATGGTTCCAGAACGTGAGCGCCACCGACGACGAGACGGTCGTGGCGGTCTGGGTCGCGGACACCGCGGGCAACGCCCTGTCGGGCATCGACGTGGACATGACGGTGGACGTCTACCTCAAGGCTGGTGGCTTGGACACCCAGGTCCTGGCGAACACGACCGGGGCCGACGGGAGCGCGGTCTTCACGGTCTCCCACGCCTCCGCTGAGAGGCTCGACGTGACGGGCATGGCCTCCGACGGCACCTACGTCCAACGCTTCTACATGGAGGCTGTCATCGACCATTCCATGCCCGAGCCCCCCGAGCCAGAGGACCCGGACGGCGGCTTCTCCGTGGAGGCTTGGGAATTCCCCGAGACCGGGCCCATCTGGGACATGATAAAGGAGCCTGGCGACCCGATCGATGCGAAGTACCGGGTGTTCAACGGCACCAGCCCCGTCCCGAACAAGCGGGTCAACTGGTACCTCATCGACCGGGAGGGCTTCTTCGACACGAACTGGACCATCATCGACAGCGGCTTCGAGGTCACCGACGCGAATGGCGACTTCGACCTGACCTTCACGGTCCCCGACAACGACGTGAACGGATGGCTCCTGTTCGAGGCGGTCATGTGGAACTCCGACGACAGCAGGGAGGAGCGGATGGAGTCCTCACAGCCCCTCATCGACGCGGGCTACTTCCCCCGCGACGAGGGTATCGAGATCTCCGTCGACCGGGTCCACAAGGACGACCCCGTTGAGCTCCGGGCGAAGGTGCCGCTCCCCGAGAGCTACTACATCGGCCAGTTCTTCGCGGTGTTCGACAAGGACACGGGGCTAACCCAGTGGGGCCAGCCCCAGAACCTGGGCCCCATGGGCGACGACTTCAACATCCAGCCCCTGCCCAAGATGGGCCCCGACCTCTTCGGCATGGACAAGCAGCTCCCCGAGTTCTTCCCCGAGGACCAGTCCGTCGCGTTCATGGTCCTGTCCGTGGACCTGATGGCATTCAAGATCCAGACGAACTACGTCATGATGGGCTACGGCGAGTCCACCACCAAGGGGGTGGACGTGAGCCAGCCCAGCGAACCGGAGCCCATCCACGCCGGCTCAGAGGGGACCGTGGAGTTCCAAGTGGACAACACCGGCGCGGGCACCGACCACTACACGGTGGAGCAGATGACCGGGCCCGACTGGTTGACCTGGGAGGCCGAGACGGTGACCCTGGAGCCCTCGGAGTCTGGCACCTTCATGGCCACCGTCACGGTCCCTGAGGGCGTGAACGAGAACCGCTACTTCTTCANNTTCTTCAACATGACGGTGACCTCGGACACCGACGACACGGTGACCAAGGACATCCAGCTATGGGTGGACGTGATGGTCAATGGCGTCGACGTGACCATCGTCGATGACGAGGCGACGGCCTTCCGCGAGGAGACCGTTGACTTCATCGTGACGGTGGAGAACACCGGCCAGGGCAACGACACCTACACGATCGAGCTGGTGGGAGAGGGCGCCGCCTGGGCCACCCCCAGCCACACCTCCGTCACCCTCCAGGAGGGAGGGGCCGCAGAGGTCGTCGTCCAGGTCAGCGTGCCCGATGACGCCGACGAGGCCACCTACACCCTGGCGCTCAATGCCACCTCCTCCGACGGAGTCACCACCGATGGCGTGGCCATGATGGTCCACGTCCTGGTGGACGGCGTGGACGTGGAGGTTGAGACGGAACTCTCCGAGACCTGGCGTGACATCATCGTCTCCGTCGGCTTCAACGTGACGAACACGGGACAAGGCAACGACACCTTCGCGCTGACGGTGGAGGGTGACGAGCCGGACTGGGCCATCCTCTCCGACGAGTCCATAACCGTGGAGGAGGGCGAGACGGTGGTCGTCATGATGGAGATCACCCCGCCCAGCGACGCCGACGCCGGCTTCTACGAGTTCACCCTGGTGGCCACCTCCGCGAACGGCATTACCAGCGCCTCGGCCAGCACCTCTGTCCACGTGTGGGTGACCGGCGTGCAGCTGACCCCCGAGGACGACTCCCTGACCGGATATCGCGGTGACCAGCTGGAGTTCGACATCACGATGAGGAACGTCGGCCAGGAGCGCGACGTGTTCACCCTTTCCCACACCGGTGCCGACTGGGCCGAGTCAGTGATCTACGGCTCAAACCCCGTGGCCCTCGACCCCGACGCCTCGGGCTCGGTGTCCATAACCGTCATCCTGTCGAGCACCATCGACCAGGGCATCTACACCTTCACCGTGACCTCCACCTCTTCGGACGGCATGATGAACGAGTCGGTGGAGCTGCAGGTGACGGTCACCGTCAACGGGGTGGAGATATCGCTGTCCCAGGACACCGTGACCATCACCAAGGGCAATTCGAAGGAGGTTACGCTCACCATCACCAACACCGGTCAGGGGAGCGACACCTTCAACATCCTGCTCCTCGGTGCTGCCTCCAACTGGACCGAGGTGGACTCCACCGTGGTCACCCTGGCAGAGGGAGCCTCGCAGACGGTCACGATGACCATCTCACCCGGGAAGAAGGTGGAGGGCAAGCAGGCCTTCTTGGACATCACGGTGGTGTCCTCGGACCCGAATTTCAACGCAGGGGACCAGGTGGAGGTACTCCTAAAGGCTCCCCCGGAGGAGGGAGGCATCTCCACCGGACTCCTCATCGCCATGGTGGTCATCGTCATCGTCGTGCTGGCCATCATCGTCTACACGATGCAGGCCAGGTCCGACTAGAGGACGTCCAGCACCTCCAGGTAGACGAAGCCTGCCGAGGCATCGTAGCGAACGATCACCTTAAGGTCCAGCTCGTTCCCGCGCTTCCAGGCGCGTCCATCGACATCCAGTCCCAGGAGGACGAGCATTCCCACATCGTCCGACGACGGCTCCCCCACGAGACACCACCGGTCCTCACCGTTGTGGTCGGCCACAGGGTCCGTGAGCAGGACCACCCTCACATGGGGCTCCATGCCCTCGAAGGCCCAGGGCTCTCGAGCCAGGTCCCGAACGTCTACGTGCGGGCTCCTCGTCCCTCCCGTCACCATCAGGTCCTCCAAGTCCTCGACAACGATCTCCAGCTCGCCCTTGTACAGGGTCAACCGACCGGTTACGACCACCCGTGAGCCCGACATCGCACCTTGGAAGGGGAACGGGCAGAAGACAGCAACGGACCTCCCCTTGGAATCACGGACCTCGAGGATAGAGCTAGCGGTATCAACGTGTCGGACCTCGTACAGGGTCCCCTCCACGGTTACCAGCGTGCCGACCTCGACGTCCTCCAGCTCACCGATGGTGACCTCCACAGGCTCCTCCCGATGGATCCAGGCCGCCAGGGCCATGGTCCCCACCAACGCGATGCACGCACACACCACCAGGATAAGTTGCTTCTCGACCATGGAGAGGTCAAGCGTGCCCCCCCTTGATAAGGCCAGGCGGATGGTAATCAGTAACCATCGGTAAGGTCCTGGGCAAGTGGTGGAACCATTAGACAAGTGATAAATATCCGAACGGGCAATTGACCTCCCGCTTCCATAGGAGTGGTCGTACCCTTGTCGAGGTCTAGTAATACCATCGTGCTCCTGGTGGCCGTGCTGATGGTCACCACTCCGCTACTCTCACTCCCGGGACCGGAGGGCACGACCCTAGGACCGGCCCCGACCGCAGCGACGCCCCTTCCCTCCGTCGAAAGGATGATGGTGACGTACGAGGGGGACCCGGGTTCCCCCACGACCTACTCGGCGATGGCAGGCCTCAACGAAAGCGGTACCTGGTACGCCCCTGCCGTCGGTGGTCTCGGGCACGTGGTCTCGTTGAACTACACCGTTCACCAGGGGAAGCGCTGGGACTACGCCGTGGGCATCGTCAAGGTCCCCGAGGGCAGGGTGACCCTGGAGGTGCGGGACCCCAGCGAATCGACGTTCCCCGACGACCCCGTCCTGGCCAGGTCCGTGGCTGCCCCTGGAGGCGACTCAGTCTCGGTGGACCTGCGGACCATAGACCCCGAGGAGCACGTCCAGCTCCAGGTGGCGGTCATCCTTGACCACAACGGCAGGACCGGCGAACCCCCGGCCATCGAGGGATGGGTGGTGGGCGAGTCGGACCCGGACCTTTGGCACGACCCATTCTACGACGTGGGCCGGGACGATAGCAGGGCCGACCTGGTGATCGGCGAAGGCTTCTGCCAACCCATAGGCACCCACAAGCCCGGCGGCCTACTCGGGGACTACTACGACAACCGGGACTTCACCAGCTTCGTGGTACAGAGGTTGGACCAAAGGATCGACTTCGACTGGGGTAACGGCGCCCCGGGCGGGGGAGTGGGCAGGAACACCTTCTCGGTCCGCTGGGAGGGCAAGCTCATGGTCCCAGAGGCGGACACGTACTCCCTCTTCCTACGAGTGGACGACGGGGGAAGGCTGTGGATAGACGGGAACCTGGTAATCGACGAGTGGCGCGACCAGAGCCCGACCGAGTTCACAGCGAACGTCTACATGGACCCCGGCCTTCACGACATCAAGATCGAGTACTACGAGAACAGCGGCGGCGCGGTGTGCGAGCTGCGCTGGTCCTCGTCCACCATCACGAAGGGATTCGTCCCCCACACCGCCCTCTGGGGCAGGAAGACCACCAACGTGCTTGTGTCCGAGGACATTCAGCTCCCCGACGGTCACGCGTGGGACCTGCTCCTCTTCGATTCCCTGGGGGGCAGCGGACCCCTGTGGTACGACATATTCGACGCCCACAATGATGTCCCGATCACCGGATTCCAGTGCCTCACGGCACCCGTCCTCGACCTCTCGAAGGTGTCCGCAGGGGTGTACCCGCGCCTCAAGCTGCAGGCCAGGTGGGGCGACGCCGACCCGGGCATGGCACCCGCCCTCACCATGTGGGGCGTGAAGTGGATGCCCGAGCGGACCTGGCGCTCCGAGTTCCTCACGGACATCAAGCTCTCTGGCACCGTGGGCCTCCACAGGATGGACGGTTACATCGCCCGGGAGGGAACCACCACCCAGACGTCGATATACGCCTTCGCCGAGTCCTTCGACGGAACCACGGACCTGGTGGACAGCACGGTCAGGAAGGGGGAGTTCTGGCAGACTGGGATCCCCACGGTCAACGCGACGGACGTGGCCATGGGGGACCTGGATGGCGACGGACTGGACGACGTGATATTCACCCACGGCAGCCCGGGCATGAACGCCACCGGTCATCGGGCCACGGCGGGCGGGTTCGAAACCGTGCCGACGTGGACTTTCCCATTGCCAGTCACCAACGCGACCAGCTCATACTTCACCCACGTCGAGACCGGCGACCTCGACGGCGACGGGGAGACGGACGTGGTCCTGGTGGCGTACGACACGACCAACTCCTCAAACAGCATCGTCATCAACTTCAACAATGGCTCAGCGTTCAATGAGACGCCGGATAAGATACTGACCCGGACCGGAAAGATGGCAACTTCTCTCTCGGTAGGCGATGTGGACAACGAGGGGAAGGATGACATCGCTGTTGGTTACACCACTGGTGATGGTGGTGAAGCGGTCATCTTCTACCATAGGTTGGGCGATATCCGTCTTGTGGACATCCCCATTACCGGCCACCCTGTCCTAACGGTCCACCTTGGTGACCTGAATGGTGACCTGTACGATGACTTATTCGTCGGTGTGGATGTCATCGGTCCTTCCTCCGTGAAAAACAACAATGTTTATTATGGCACAAATGGGGGCATCCACCTACCACCTCAAGCCACGTTCGATACAGCCCCGTCCTTCGCCGCCACGTTCGCCGACTGGAACGGGGATTCCATGCGTGACGTGATCTTTGCCACGGAGGATACGATATGGGTCTACATTCAGGGCACGACGGGCTACTCCGCGTTGCCCTACTTCAACAGGCCCGGGGTCCGAGACCTGGTGACGATCCAAGCCGGGGGCGATGACGACGAGGACATCGCCTTCGCCGGGGCCCATCCGTCCCTGTACGACAACAGCGGCTACATGGAGGCCATCGGGATATCCGGCGTCTACACCAGGCTTCTGCACACCAACGAGGCCACCGCTGTGGCCTCTGGGAGCCACAACAAGGTCTCAGAGGGCTCCCTCCGCACCTCCGTCATCGACGTGGGCGACCCGGAGCAGGTGGGGGACTGGGGATGGCTGTCCTACAGGACCCCTCCGGGACAGACCGACTTCCAGATGACCATCAGGCTCCTCGACGCGGGCACCGAGGAGGTGCTCTTCGAGAGGACCGACTCCAGGCCCGATCCCTCCTACAACATATCCTCCGTCCTCATGGACGACCACCCCAGGGTCTACATCGAGCTGGTGCTGGAGAACACGGACCAGTTACGCGAGGCCCGGGTCGACCACTTGGAGATAAACTGGACCGACAGGCTGCCCGTGGCACCAGAGATGGTCTCGATATCCGTGGACAACAGCACCGTGTACAGGACCAACTCCACCACCCTGCGTATCCAGGTGGCGGACGAGCGGGACCGGCCCCAGTTCCTCAAACTCACCGTCCAGATGAGGCCACCCCAGGCCGGAGGGTGGATCTCGGACAGGCTGGGGGACCCCGTGTGGGAGGACGGCAACTGGACGGTGTCCTTCACCACCACCCGGGACGACCCCTCGGGCCTCTACAGCTTCCGCGCTTGGGTCACCGACAGCGATATGCTGTCCTCGGACCCCATGGAGGCGCTGGACCTGGTGACCGTCATCAACAACCCACCAGGGGTCCCCGGAATCGCCATCCTCCCGGAGGGTCCCCTCACTGATGACCAGCTCACGTGCAGCATCCTCCGGCAGGCGTACGATCGGGACACCTCCCACTTGGACTACGAGTACCGATGGTTCCTGCTGGGCGTCGAGGTCCCGGACCTCAATACGAGCTCGGTGCCCCCCGAGAGGACGGAGAAGGACCAGCTCTGGAGGGTGATCGTGAGGGCCTTCGACGGTGAGGACCATGGCCCTCCCGTGGAGGCACTGGTCACTATCCAAAACTCACCTCCCCAGATAATCAAGCCCCTCGGGCCGATAGAACTCCTGGAGGACGACCCGCCGGTGGTGCTGCGCATCGCCGAGCACATCCGGGACCCCGATGGTGACCCCATGTCCATCGAGGTATCGGGGGCTGAAAACGTGACCGTCCAGGTGGACGGGGACCTGGGGACCATCACGGTGTCGATCCCCCCCGACTGGTATGGAAGGGAGACGGTGCAGCTGAACATCTCCGACGGGGACACGGTACTGGAGGCATCCATGGAGGTCACGGTGGAACCGGTCCGCGACCCGCCCGTGGTTCTGACCATCGGGGGCAGGGGACCGGTGGAGGGCAGGTTCCTGCTGGACGCCACCCAGGGGACCGAGTCGGTGTTCCTGGTCGTCGTCGAGGACGTGGACTCGAACAGGTTCAGGTTCAGGTCCGACGCGACCCTGGCCTTCTTCGAGCTGGTGACCGGGAACGGGACGATGATATACACGCCCACCAACGGGGAGGTGGGCCTACGCTCCTTCAACCTGTCCGTTGAGGACGCTGAGGGCAACTCCGTGGTGGTGCCCGTAGACATCCAGGTACGTAACGTGAACGACCCTCCCGGTCCCGTCACGATCATCCAGCCCAAGAACGCGATGACCTTCGAGCACGACACCTCGATCCTGATGCAGGGCACCTGCACGGACCCCGATGAGCAGCACGGACAGAGGCTCACGTTCATTTGGAGGTCGAGCATCGACGGAGAGCTGGACCGGGGCATGAACGTCCAGGTGTCGGGACTGACCCCTGGGGACCACACGCTCACGCTGGAGGTGACCGACGGGGATTACACCCGCGAAAAGAGCATCCAGATCAGGGTGAAGGCACCGCCCGAGGATCCCCCGAACGGGGGTCCAGGCGATCCCGATGACGGCGACCCCTTCGTGACCCCCTCGTCCGGGGAAGGGCTGTTCTGGGTGCTGATGGCCCTGGTCCTCATCGCCCTCGTCGCCTTCTTGGTCCTCTACCGGCGACGGTCAGGAGGGACCGCCCCCGTCGATGCCCAGGCCGATGACGGGGACATCAGAATGGTGGACGGGATACCCGTCGCGATGCTGGGCGTCGATGTCAGGCCTGAGAAGAAGGACGAGACGGGAACCGACATGATGTCAGTGGTGCTGGGCAAATCTGCCAGGTCGAAGGTTCCCGATGACGAGATCCCATCCAGCCCCTGGAGCGCACAGGACCTGGATATATCCCAGCGTCCAATGCCCTCTGCCCCACCGCAGCAGGCAGCGCCTCCGGGTCCACCCACGAAGACGGCCGCGGCCTTCGAAACCTCTGAATGGGAGGAGGAGCACACGGTCTCCCCGCCTCCGCCTCCGCCACCCCCTGCACAACAGCGACCACCGCCACCGCCACCGCCGGCGGCCGTGGCCCCGACGAAGGTCCCCGCCCCTCCACCTCCGGGCGTCCCGTCCCGGCGTGTCCCGCCCAAGTCCCCCTCCGTCGAGGAGGAGGAGTGGGAGGAAGTGGACTGAGGGACGCTTCGCTGCTCATATCCCAGTGCGGTCCCAGGTGGACCTGGCGCCTCAGTTGCCGGTCTTCCTCTCGGCCACCCAATCCTTGATGGGCTGGAGCTTCTCCCTGATGCGCTCCTTCTCCGCCTCCGGCTTCGAGTGCTCGGGCATGCCGTCGGGCACGAAGTAGATGTCCATGGGGTTGCCCGTGGGCTCATCGATGAACTTGATCTTCACACGCATGTCGCACTCCACGTCCTCGGGCTCGATGCCCGTGAGCTGAGCCGCGATCATGGTGTTCGCGCCGTCGACCCTGACGTACGCCAGGATGAAGGGCAGCTGGTCCAAGAAGGCCTCGCCGCCGAAGCCCATGATGGCGTAGCTGTGGAGGGTGCCCTCCATGGGCATCTCCATCCACTCCGTCTCCTCCAGCACGCAATCGTACTGCCAGCAGTGGGCCCGCGGAGGGCAGAACACGTCGCCGCACTTGGGGCACTTGGTGCCCATCAGCTTCTTCTCCAGGAGGCCCATGAAGAAGGGGGAGACGCGTCCGTAGGAGTGGTCGTACATCACGTCCCAAGGGCGGTCGACGACCATGTAGGTCCGGGGCTCCCGCTGGTCGGTCCGGGGACCCTCCTCCCGTTCAACTATACGGTATCCAGCGATCTGCCATTTGCCGAGGCGGCCCCAGTCCTTCCACTTGTCGTCGGGCTTCTTCTGCTTGATGATCTTGTCCCTCCCCACGATCACCACCTCCTGTCCTTCTGGACGTCCATTATCATAACCGCCAGGGCGGTCCCCGTGCCTGCGTGGCTGTGGTTGAGGCCCACCTCCGCACCGTCCACCTGGGTCTTGTCGCTAAAGTGCTTCTCCCCGATGCGACCGGTCAGCTGCCAGTAGCACTCCACCGTCTGTCCTATGGCGGTTGAGCCCACGGGATGACCGAAGCCCTGGAGGCCACCGGACACGTTGCATGGCACGTCCCCGTCCACGTAGGTCTGCCCCTCGCGGATGAGGGTGGGACCCTCGCCCCGCTTGCACAGCTCCAGGTCCTCGTAGGTCTGGATCTCCGCAGAGTCGTAGGCGTCGTGGATCTCGAAGAAGTCGATCTGCTTGTACGGGTCGTCGATGCCCGCCATCTGGTAGGCCTGGCGGGCTGCCATGCGGCAGGCGCCGAAGTTGGCGATGTCGGGGTAGGGCTCCCGGGGCTTTATGGCATGGGAAGGATAGGCGCTGTACTCGTCTGGGAAAAGCCCGGCGAAGCCCGGGTTGTCGGGACGGTCGCCGGGCCTCATCATGTCGGAGGCCAGGCCCACGCCGGAAATCCAGATGGGCTCGTCGGTGTACTTGTAGGCCTCCTCCTCGGGGGCGAGCCATACGCAAGATGCTCCCTCGGAGAGAAGGCAGCAGTCAAGGATCTTGAGAGGCCAGGCCACCAGGCGGCTGTCCAGCACGTCCTGCTCGGTTATGGGCTTGTAGTCGTTCTCAACGGGCCACTGGGCATAGGGGTTGTCCAGGGCGTAGTTCCGGTTCTTGACCGCCACCTTGGCCATGTCCTCCTCGGTGGTCCCGTAGAGGTACATGTGCCTCTGGATCATGGCGGCGTAGTAGCCGGTGTAGTACCCTCCCACCGGGAAGTCGAAGTCGGTGTCCGAGGCCAGGGCGATGAACTCGTTGGCCTTGGCCGAGTGGACCTCACCCTGCTTCTCGAAGCCGGTCACCAGCGTGAGGTCGGAGATGCCCGCGGCCACCATGGACCATGCTGCCCGGATGGTGGTTCCGGGCCCCGCGCCTCCGTTCTCGACCCGGGTCACACCCTTGGGGGTGAGTCCCAGGTAGTCGTTCGGGATCCAAGACGCCGCCAGCTGCCCCATGAAGTGGTCAGAGAAATAGGAGACCACGTGGTTGTCAACCGCCCTCAGGTCCAGGTTCGAGTTGTCCTCGAGGGATTCCTTCACCGCCTCGGCGACCATCTCCTCGAAGGTCTCCCTCCGAGGTTTCTCGTAACGGGAGATGCCGCCTCCAACTACAGCTACCTTATGCACCATGCCTATCAACTACCGACCCGGCCGGGGAGCCGGGATGGGTATAATGGAATCTGGGCCAAAATAGGTTTCGGGGCCCGCCGGAGGTCCCGGGTCCAGGAACGGATATTTCATCGGCGTCCACCGAAGCGGGGGTCCGACGCCCTTGCATCCTTGTTTATCTCATTCGTTGATAAAAGTCCTCGACTATTGCTTGTTTCTTGATAAATGAGACAAACACTACATAAGCGGACCCGACGTCTCATCGACCGGGCAATCATTGGAGGAGAGAGGAGAGCATGAGATATCCGATAATCCTGCTAGGGGCGATTCTGACCCTGGCTCTTGTAGCACCGATGTACGTCATGGGGGCCGGTGACGACTGTCCGCCCCCCAGCGAGCAACCCTTCGAGGACCCTGGATACGTTGAGAACGACCCTCCCGCGGAGGGTGACGGGACCGGTGGAGACGGTGACGGCAGCGGTGGCTCCAGCGAGACCACCAGCGAGGACGGAGGGGCCTTCGGCTCCCTGAGCAGCATGTCCGGTGGTCAGCTCACCATCGCCGCATTGGCGATCTTGGGGGTCTTCGTCGGCGCGATCTACCTTATCATGGTGGGTCGCATGGAAGACGACGACATGATCGAGTGAGACCCTCGTCGTCTAAGAAGGTCATCCACCCCACTACCTAGACCGGGCTATCTCCTCAATAGCCTCCGGGTTCTCGATGGAGCTCAGGTCTCCCAGCTCCGTCTCCCCCAGGTAGCGCATCTTGATCACGCGGCGCACGATCTTGGCGCTCCTGGTCTTGGGTAGGTCGGACACGAAGCGAACGTCCTCGGGGCGGTCCACCTTGCCCAGCACGTCACCCACCTGGTTGCGCAGGGCCTGCCTGAGCTCCTCGGACTCCTCGTGGCCCGGAGCCAACACGACGAAGGCCAGGATGCCCTCTCCCTTGATGTCGTGGGGAACCCCGATGGCGGCCGCCTCCCTGACCGAGGGGTGGTCGATGAGGGCCGACTCGATCTCCGAGGGGCCGATGCGCCTTCCCGCCACCTTGATGGTGTCATCGGCCCGGCCCTTGAGGTACCAGAAACCGTCACCGTCCACGTGGGCCCAGTCCCCGTGGTTCCACACGTCCTCCCAGGTGCTCCAGTACGCCTCGATGTAGCGGTCCGGGTCTCCCCAGAGGCCGCGGGTCATCGATGGCGTGGGCTTGGTCGCCACCAGGTAGCCCACCTCGCCCGTGCCCATGAGGGAGTTGCCCTCCTCGTCCCATACGTCGATGCTCATGCCCACCCCCGGTCCCCGTAGGGTCGTGGGCTTCAGCACGTTGATGGGTAGGGGTGCCAGGAAGCATCCGATGATGTCGGTCCCCCCGGAGATGTTGATTATGGGACACCGGCCCCCGCCCACGTTCTGGAAGAACCAGGTCCAGCTGTCCGGGTCCCATGGCTCGCCCGTGGAGCCCAGGATCCGGAGGGAGCTGAGGTCGTGCTTGGTGACCTCCTCCACAGGGAAGCCCATCAGCATCCTGATGGCGGTGGGGGAGATTCCGAAGACGGTCACCCCGTGGCGCTCGATCATGTCCCACAGGCGGTCGGGCCCCGGGTAGTTGGGCGCGCCCTCGAAGNNCGAAGATGAAGATGGGGCATCCATGGTGGAGAGAGCCTATGATCATCCATGGCCCCATCATCCAGCCGATGTCGGAGAGCCAGAAGAAGAGGTCCGTCTTCTGCACGTCGAAGAAGTAGCCCACCTCCTTTGCCACCTGGACCAGGGTGCCCGCGTGGGTGTGCACGGTGCCCTTGGGCATGCCGGTGGTCCCCGACGTGTAGATGATGAGGGCAGGGTCCTCGGAGTCCATCACCTCGGTGTGGACCTTCCTTCCCATCTTGAGCAGGTCCTCCCACCAGATGTCCCGTTCCGTGTTGAAAGGGACCTCGATGCCCTTCCGCTTGACAACCACGGTGTACTGGACGGAGGGGCAGGAGGCCACCGCCTCGTCGGCGTTCGGCTTGATGGCGATGGGCTTCCCCCGTCGGGAGGAGCCGTCGGCGGTGAACAGGAGCTTGGCGCCCGCGTTCTCGAGGCG
>JABAHP010003633.1_pt1 | contig 22000 bp, 21 predicted proteins | sample 7062081 | NCBI WGS metagenome assembly JABAHP01 (sample SAMN14534357, study PRJNA622989) | marine sediment metagenome | biome: marine biome [ENVO:00000428]; feature: marine pelagic biome [ENVO:01000023]; material: deep marine sediment [ENVO:00002113] | place: India: Gulf of Kutch | collected...
TTCAAAAAGTTCATTATATATTCCATAAACCGTTGATTGAAGATCTTTATGAGAAATTTCTGCTCCATTTTTATTAGAATCTTCCAATGCTAATTTTGCAGCATCAAAAGCTAATTCAAAATAAGTTTTTTCAAGATATCTTGCTTTAAAGGGGGTTATTCCTATCCCTATTATTGCGACTTTCTCCATAATTAACTCCTTTTTTTATTTTTTTTTAGATAATAATTATTTTGATTTTATTCTAATTAATCTTATATACTAAGATTAAAATTCTCTTTTTGTACTCAGAAGATCGTAAAATAAAAGCTTAAATATTATATTTATTATAAAATCTATGTAAAAATTCGTTCTATAAAGTGAATAATTTCAATTAGTTAAATTCCGAGTTTTTACGATATATATATTTACTATTGGGGAAAAGAAAGAGGTGTAATAATCATATCTCAAGATGAATTAAAAGACCTTACTTCAGATTTAGATGATAAAGTTGTAAAAGCATTACAAAATAAAGTTAGCATATATGAAGCTGAAATAAATGAACTTAAAGATTCTTTACAGAAAAAAGATTCTGAATTAGAAGAAGCTCAAAGTAAGCTATCTGATTTAGAAAGCAATGCCGTTGACCTTGAAAGATTGAATAGTGAAATCTATGATCTAAAGAAAACAGTCACTTTGAAAGATGATGAACTTAATAAATTGTATGCAGAAGTGGATGATTTCAAGCCGAAAATCGCTGAATTAACCAAAAATAATGAGGAGTTGAAGAAGAATTTAGATGAAAAAGAATCTAAAATCAAAGAATTAACCGAAAGTCTCGCAGAAAAAGAAAAAGCATTAAAGGAACGAACAGCAAAATTAGAAAAAGTTGAGACTGAATTATCGGCATTAAAACCAACAACACCTACAGAATACACAAGCGAAGAACGTTTAGTCTGCCCTAATTGCGGTGCGAGAGGAAAAGATTTAAAAGTTGAAGAAGATAAGAGTAAAGTACTTGGTTATGTTGGTCATTCACCTATGTATGGTAAAAAGAATGTCTGTAAGAAGTGTTCATATGAGTTTTAATTCAATATAATCGCTTTAAACAGACCAATAAAGATTTTTTCTATTTTATTTTTTTATACTCAAAAATCTAGAATTAATAGTCTATTAGATTCAATTTAGATAACTTTTTTACATCTAAAAAGCAAAACTTAACTATCATAATATTACTTTTTAGAGTGAAATAAAAGTTGATTAAAACAAGAATTACTGAAAATTTTGGGATAAAATATCCTATTATTAGTGCTCCAATGGGCCCCTTTTATACAACTAAATTAGCAATTGCTGTTTCAGAAGCAGGGGGACTAGGAGTTGTGAGCCATGCTACATTACGAGGTAAGAATTCAGTTAAAGATTTTAAAGAACAGTTGGATTATTATGTAGAGCATTCTGATAAACCTTTTGGTATTAATGTGCGTGTAGCTCGAATCCAAACCGATCATAGGGTTTTACTAAGAAAAATACCTCAATGGCGTAAAGAAAATCCTAAATTAAGAGAACAATTAATTTATGCTTTAACTAGTGCTGGAGGACCTCGAGTTGCAGGAAAAATGTGGAAAGAAAAAGCCCCTGACATGTATCATTTCCATGTTGGTCCTGCTTTATGGTTAGCTGACAAAATAGTAGAATCAGGTTGTGATGGAATTGTCGCAACAGGTACCGAAGGTGGAGGTCATCAGAGCTATGAAGGGGTTACTACATTAGTTTTAATTCAACAAGTTGCTCAAAAGTATCCTGATAAAATGTTAATAGGATGTGGGGGATTTGCTACCCCAGAAAGTGTAGCCGCAGGATTAGCATTGGGTGCTGACGCTGTTGCGATGGGAACTCGATTTATTGCTTCGACTGAAAGTGAATTTCATCAAAATTATAAAGATCTTATTCCTCCTGCTACAGCTCGGGATACTATGCTTACTACTGGTGGTTTTGGCCCAATTAGATTGTTAAAAAACAGATTTTGCTTAGAACATGGTAAAGTAATGAGTAAAGATGAAAAAATCTCCCAAGAATTAGCATATGATGTGGATGAGTATCTAAAAGACCTTCTGGCATATGAATTAGTTTATACAAAAGGAGACACAGTAGATGGTGCTGTTCCAGTAGGCCAAACAGTTGGATTAATTGATTCAATATTAGATGTTGATGATATCGTGTCAGGTTTTTCTAATAAAGCTGAAAAAATATTAAAAAACTTATGTTCAAAAATAAAATAATTCTCAATTTTTAATTTTTCTTTGAAAAAAAGTAAAAAATTAAGATTTTTGTTATTCTTTTCGTAATTCTCTTCGTAAAATTTTACCTACAACTGATTTTGGTAACTCAGGTACAATTTCTATCATTCTGGGATACTTGTAAGGGCTTATATTAGTTTTACACCATTCCATGAGCTCTTCTTCTGTAATTTTTTCTTTAAACTCATGTTTTAAAGATATAAAAGCTTTAATTTCTTGTCCTGTTTCAGGATCTGGAACCCCTATGACCCCAACTTCACTAACAGCTTCATGCATATATATTAAATCCTCAACTTCTCTTGGAAAGACTCCATGACCTTTTCTTTTGATCATATCCCTTTTTCTATCTTTAATATGTAAATACCCCTCATTATCGATACATCCAATATCTGCTGTATAGTACCAAATAACCCCTTCAGAGTCTTTTCTCAATGCATATTCAGAGTCTTCTTTCCTTCCTAAGTATCCATTCATAACTTGTGGACCTGTACAGCATATTTCTCCAATGTATTGAAACTCATCTTCACCACAATTTTCACAGCTTACATTGGGACAGTGAGATAGTATTTCTGTACCATTATCTGCATCTACTATTTTGAGTAAAGTATCCGAGATAGGAAAACCAACAGTATTAACTTTTTGTAGTAGTTTTTTAAATGGGTTCAGAGAAACCACTGGAGAACATTCTGACATTCCATAACCTTCTACAATACTCACACCAGTTAATTTCTCAAACTCATTTTTAACCTCTTCAGGTATAGCTGAAGCTGCACTTATACATGCAATAAGAGAATCTAATTTACCTTTATATTTACTTGAATCAGGATCTTCATTTATTTTAATATAAAGTGTTGGGACTCCTGGCATATATGTAGCTTTCTCTTTCATCATTATTTTTAGTATATTGGAGATTTTCTCTGGAGGCCGTGGCAATAAGATCATTTTCCAACCCTCTAGTACAGATACGGTCATCCCAATATTACCAAAAGAATGAGAAAGTGGAACGACTAACATCATACCTCCTTTACCTTTTAAATCATTCATTTCGGGTAATTGTGTTCTAGCCCAGATATCCGTTTGAAGCGCGTTGACTACCATTGAATAGTGGGATGTCATTACTCCTTTTGGAACCCCCGTTGTACCTCCTGTATATATTAATACGGATATGTCTTCTTTAAGGTTTAAGTCAACTTTAGGTACATCAATTGGAAGTCCATTATTTAAGATTTCCTGAAATTTATAGAAAATTATATTTCCTTCTTTTTCTGGCCATTCTTTCATTCTAGGAACTTTCCCTAGTGCTATACCTAATTTAGCTTTTAAGGGTGGTAAGTATTCTGCTGTTCCTGTTAAAATTATTTGTTTCAACGTGGGCATTTTACTTAAATCCTTACCAAGGAGGTATTCTTCATATAAAAAATCTAAAATAATTAGAGTATTCGCTTTTGAATCATTTACTTGATGAACAATCTCCACAAATCGATTTACAGGTAATATTGGATTAGAAGTCGCTCCAATTCGAACTGCTGCCCAATGAGCAATAACATATTGAGGAATATTTGGCAAGTCAATACATACTACATCTCCTTTTTTTATACCTAACTTAGCTAATGCTGTAGCAAATTGATCTACAAGTGTATCTAACTCTAGATAGGTCATTCGAAAGCCTTCAAAGTAAATTGCGTCAGAATCAGGATATTTTAGAGCGGTTGTACTTAAAAGTTGTCCTAAGGGAATTGCATCATAATCAATGTTTCTAGGCGTTTCATTTGGCCATTTCTTGTCTATTCCGTAAAATTTTATTAAGTCTTCTTTATTTACTTCGATGTTCATTTTCATTCATCCTTGTTTTTTAAAAATATGTGATATTATTCATCTCGATATTATTTAAAAGTTTTAATAAATGGGGAGAGAAAAATATGATTTTAATCACGTATCTCATGGGAATATCAAGTTAGATCTTCATTTTATAGATATTCTTATCTGGAACAAAGCTCATCATAATTAGATCATCCCTAATCTCCCAACCTAAATTTTTGTAGAAATTAACAACACCTTTATTATATTTTTCTATAAATAAATGGACTTTGTGTACTCTCATCTTACGAAATCTATCAATCAACTCATCCATTATCATTTTTCCATATCCTTTTTTCTGATAATCTGGATCAATTGCGAGATGATGGACATATCCTCTTCTCCCATCAAATCCCCCTATAACTACACCTATGATCTTTTGATGGATTTTCCCTACTAAAAAAAGGTGAGGATTTTTATCAAGTATTCTTTTGATTTCTTCTTTCGTGTCTGTAGATCCTACACTAATTCCTACTTTTCTCCAAAGGATAATAATATCATTATATACCTCCATTGAGAATTCTTTGATCTCCATATGATATAATTAATTTTATGAATTTTGAAATTTTGTAATTTTCATATCAAAATGGTAATTTAAACCAAAGAAAGCTAAAGAATTGACGTTCTTAACAGAACTTAAATTAGAAAAGGATTAAAAATTTAATCTAGGGAGTATTCAATTGATAATTTACTAATTTGTTTTCGAATATTTTTTTTATCTTCTATAATATTTTTAATTTGACCCGAGATCTCTACTCGCTTATTCATGTCAGAAGGAACTGGAAGAACTAATTCCGTTATTCGATTTCCAATGGTTGCAATTGTCCCTTGGATAAAAGTAATTGCTTGTATTTGTTTCTGCACTATATCTAAATTTAATAGGTATAGAAGAAGATAGGAATCAATAAATTCGTTATTTTTCATTATTTTTATTTGAAAGATGTGACTTTGAATAATTATTTTAGTATCTAAATCTGTTATTAGAGCAGTTTTTCCTATCAGATTCGGACCACCATCTTTAACCAGTAAAATATCATTTTCTTCTATATTCTGCTTATTTTTATATTGTTCATACACTTCTTCGCTTGTCTTTTTATATGAGTTTAAGTTTATCTCCCAATTATTTAATTCACTTGTTCGTATAAATGGAATTTCACCTAATCCATAGACATGAGAACCAATTTCATCCCCTCGAGGAAGATATCCATTTTTATTAGTAAAAATAATTTTTTTGTCTATCAGATCCTTAAATGTTATAATCGTGAATTTTTTATCACGGGCAAGCTTTTTTAATGTTTTTTCAACTCCGATATAATAGAGCGGAATAAAAATATTATTTTTTATCTGGCTATATTTGATTCTAAAAATCTTTTGTTCTTTTATATAATTAAATTCTTCAGCTTCTTTAATAAGCAAATGTAAATCTATTAAATCATCATTTACTATCGGTTTTCCAGCAGAATCTAACTTCCTGCTCCCATCTTTTTCCAATTTATATAGAACTTTACCATCTTTATCATGACCAACATTTTCAACAATAGCAAAATCAATTTCATAGTCTTTTGGCACATTTTTCAACTTCTCAAAAAATAAGATACTTGTTTTATTGCATGTATACGGTTGAAATGTGTTTTGATCTAATGAAACAATACCCAAAATTTTGCCATTTGAGGTTATATACTCCCATATGTATCGATCCGTCGGATTTCCAAATATTCCTTCTGGTAATACTATTGCTAATTTCCCTCCATTCTTAAGCAACTGGATACACCTTTCAATGAATAACACTTGAGGTGATTGTTGCTTTACTAATTTATTTTGCATTTCCCATTTTTTACTAATATTCTTCCAAACATGTCCTAGTTGATAATTAAAAAGAACTTCTCTATTATTAATAGGAATTTTGACACCAAAAGGAGGATTAGTAAAAATATAATCAAAAGAGTCATTTTTTATAGCTTCCTGGGTTTGGGTTCGATAACTCTTTGGTTCTAAAGAATTTTCACAAAAAATGTTTGATTTTCCGTTACTCAATATCTCTAGATATAACTTACTAATTTTTGCTAAGAATGAGTCTTTATCTATGCCATAAAGGTTTGAAATTGATTCAATTCTCTTATTTTTTGATTCTAATTTTGACCATAAAATTTCTTTTACTTCGAGTAGAAAACCTCCATGACCGCATGCAGGATCTAAAATTTTTGAATCAATTTCAGGATTCAAATAATAAACCATGAATTTAACTATGTTTGGTGGTGTAAAAAACTGTCCTGCTTCATCCTTTAAAATTTTACTAACAAAGATTTCAAATGCATCGCTCAAAATATCCTTTGAAGATTGGATAAGTGAAATTTGCTCTAATTCTTTTACAATTATATAAACCAGTTCCTCATTAAGAGTGATTTGTTCATTTATATCCATAACATCTTTATATTTTTCTCTCACATTTTCATTAAAAAATAACTGGATCCGAGTATAAAGAATTTTATTAGATTCACCATTTCTAATACAAAATTCTACCTCATCTTCTGGTTCTTTATTTACTTCATCAACTAATTTACAGAGTAGGAGATTTATAATTTGTTTAGAACGTGTTCTTGTATCAGTGTCCGTATACTTTAATTTCCCATATAAGTGTTGATTAATAGTTGTAAAAACTTGTTTTAAGTTGGTAGATTTTTCTAAATCTTTTTTCTTTATAATACCAGACTTTTCTTTTAGAAATTCTGTGATGTGAACAGGCATTTATCTAATGTTAAATTTTCTATTGCTTTTCATCAACTTTTAATTCTCTATAATTCATTTATAATGAATCAATTTATTATTGTTTTTTATTAATTGAAAATTAATGTAAATTATGTCTTCAAATAATATGCAGTTTGGAGAATATATTGATTTTACAATAAAAAAAAAATTTGGAATTATCACCCTAAATAGAGTTCACAGATCAAATGCTTTTGATATTCAACAGTTCGAAAATTTAAAAAAAGCAGTAATGTATTGCCAAACCGATGAGAAGATCAGAGGATTAATATTAACTAACAATGGAACTTCTTTTAGTACAGGAGTAGATTTAGGAGATATTGATGGAAGTAACCATGAAGCAATAAAATATTTGGAAGCTACTGCGGCAGATGTTTGCAAATTAATCTATAACGGAAAACCAGTTATCTGTGCTATTAATGGCAGAACAATGGGTGAGGGAGTTGTATATGCCGTATGCTGTGATTATCGAATTGCTACCAAAGAAAGCTTCTTTCAAATGCCTGAAATCTTTTCAGGTATCTTTACTGGCACTGGCTGTTTAGTAATATTCTCAAAAATTCTTGGTATTCCTTGGACTAAAAAAATGTGTATGCTTGCTGAAAAAATCAGTACTGAAAAAGCATTAGAAATAGGTTTAATTGACCATATTGTAGAAGATAAAGAAGAGTTAATGAAAACTGCATTGAATAAAGCCAAGTTTCTATTCACAAAAAATCAGACTGTACTGAATGCAATTAAACTATGCAGCAATCACTTAGGTGATAAAACCTATAGTGACGCATATGAATTAGAGAAATTCGGTTCAGCTTGGTATGAGTTTGAAGATAGAGAACAATATATTAAAGATTTGAGAGAAAAATTTGAATTATAAATTATTTGAAATTAAAAATGGTTATAGAAAATTTAGATTTTGGAGAATTTATTGAATTTTCGATCAAAAAGAAGTTTGGAATCATACATTTGAATCGAATTCATAGAGGAAATGCTATTACTACTGAAATGGCAAAAAATTTAAAAAAAGCAATAGAATATTGTCAAAATTCAGAAAAGATTAGAGGAATAATTTTAACTGGAAATGGAGCATCATTTACTACTGGAATGGATATTGATGAAATTGATGGAAGTGATCATGTAGCTGTAAAAGAATATGAAGAAACAGCAGCAGCTATCCAAGAATTATTCTATTATGGAAAACCAGTCGTCTGTGCTATAAATGGTAAAGCAATGGGTGATGGCGTAGCGTATGCGTTATGTTCCGACTATCGATTAGCTGTTAAAAATAGTTTTTTCATAATGCCTGAGATAAATTTAGGTGTTTTTCCAGGTACCGGAATCATTGTCTTGATGACAAGAATAATCGGTATTCCTTGGACAAAGAAGATGCTTATGTTTGCTGAAAGAATTAGCGCTGAAAAAGCATTAGAAATTGGTTTAATTGATCAAATAGTGGAAGATAAAGAAGAATTAATAAAAGTTGCTTTGGATAAAGCAAAATTTCTGTTTACTAAAAATCAAACTGTTTTAAATGCAATAAAACTATGTAGCAATCACTTAGCAGATAAATCTTATAATAAAGCTTATGAATTAGAAAAAATTGGTTCCGCATGGTATGAGTATGAGGATAAAAATGGTTATATTAGAGATTTAAGAGAGAAATTTAATTAACAATTTACTGATTTATTATATTCTGCTTTTATACAATTGCTTTAAAGGGTTTTTTATCGTAATTTTTAATCATTCCTTTTAACAATAAACCAAGGAAAAAAAAAATAATTTCCATAACATTAAAATCTAAACTTAGTTTATTCAACATAATTATCTTTAGATAATTAACCTATGATAAACTACAATTAAGGAAAACAAAAGAATCTAACCATAAAAAAGATTTAATTAATTTAGCTAGTGATAAGGTGATAAATTTTGGCTAAAAAAGAAGATGATTCAAAAGTTTTTATTGGCAGAAAGAAATCGATGGCCTATGTGATGGCAGCTATGGTTGTTTTAAACGATAAACCAGTTAGACTATTAGCTCGAGGTAGATCAATTTCCCGAGCTGTAGATGTAGCTGAAATTTTAATAAACAAATTTGTATCGGGAAGCAGCTATGGTGAAATTCTGATTGGGACTGAAGAAATTACAAATAGGGATGGAACTAATAGCAATGTCTCATCTATTGAGATTGAAATCCTTCCGCCAAAAAAGTAATAAAGAAATTACCAAAAATTTACAGGAGAAAATCAGGAGACTTTCTCGCTTCTTTTTTTTATTTTATTTTTAAGAAATGGTTAATTTAATACCTCATTCAAATTTATAAAATTATCATAATTTTGTGAATTCCATTTGAAAGTAGGCAAATATATAAAAAGCTTCATAAAAATTTTACATAAATGACAGTGAAAAAATCCAAACTAGTACTTATAACTATTTTTCTTGCTTGTTCTATAGTAAATTTTAATATTTTGAATACCACTACTCAGAAATCTTTTTTTAAATATGATTCACTTAATATTTCTGCAACCAACACAGATATTTACTATTTAATCATCACTTCTGAAGATTTCGTCAATATCATTGAACCATTAGCACAATGGAAAACACAGAAAGGGGTAATTTCAAAGATCGAAATTATTAATGATATAGAACAGCAATATTCAGGAGGCAGTCTCTCAGAAAAAATTAAAAACTGTATTATAAGTTATTACAACAATAACAATACTCAATGGGTTCTATTAGCGGGAGATCAAAATCATGTTCCTACTAAATACATTGTATGCGATGATGGCTATTCCCATGATGGTAATGTAGTTTGTTGTGATTCTTACTATGGGGATATGGATAATGATTGGTCTCAAGAAGAATTCGATTATAAAGCAGAGGTCTGTATAGGACGTTTACCAGTAAATAGTAGAAAAGAAATGCAAAATTTAGTCCAAAAAATATTGAATTATGAAAAAAATCCTCCAGTAGGGGATTGGATGACACATGCATTATTTGCTGGTGCTATACTTCAATATGACATCGATTGGAACGGTGATGATGTTGTAGATTATGGTGAATGTGATGCAAATCGAGTTCATCATTTCATAAACAATACATTAATACCAGATAATTGGACTAGTAGATTTCTGGCACAAACTCAAGGTGTTAAAGGTTCTAATTATTATTCTGATGCAGAAATAGGATATATTAATCTTAAAAATGCGATTAATGAGGGATGTAGCATTGGTACTATTATTGCTCATGGGAGACCTGAAAGAATCAGTATATCTGAATGGATCACAGATTATGACGGAGATTTGCTTTTTGATTATACAGCAAACCCGTTTTTTGGAGGAGGCGCCGCAATCGATGAAATGACATGGGATATTCTTTTTGAGACTACTATAGCTGATCTTGAAGAAGAAGATAAATTAGGATTATATTATTTTGGTAGTTGTTCTGTAGGTACCTATGATTATACCGAGGATTGTGTTGCTGAATATTTTTTAAAGAAGGCAGCAATTGGATGTGTAGCTGGAAGTTATGTAGTGTGGGGAGAAGATCAATGGTATGAACGCGCTCATGGAGGTTGGTTCGTTGAAGGGTTAGGATATCGCTTCTGGGAACAACTTTTTCAACACAATCAGCCTGGAAAAGCTTTGGCTTTAGCAAAAGCGGATTATGCATCAGATAGAATTAGTTCTTCTGAACCAAAAGAGTATTCCGAATGGGGAAATAAAACTTTAAAACAATTTAATCTATTAGGTGATCCGGAGATTCCAATCTGGCTCTCTATTCCTAAACAACTAAATGTTAGTATTCAAGAACCATTCAATAATAGCACCAATACAATGGTTTTAAATGTAACTGCAAATGGAAAACCGGTTAATGGAACGACGGTTACATATACTGAAAATAACAAACTCCTCTGGGAAGGTAAAACCCACGAGAATGGAACAATTGAGGTACCATATTCTCAAATAGAAATAGACAATTTTGTTTTTACTGCTAGTAAAAATGGTTTTGTCCCATTTCAAGCAAATTTACCAGAATCTCGAGAACCGGGGATCGTATCAGGATATGAAATACATATTATATCATTTACAATTCTTAGCTTTGTGAGTATTGTTGCCATTTATTATAGAAAAACTAGCTTAAAGAAAAAAAAGAATATTTGATTTTTTTATATATTTTTTTTCTTTAAATTTTCTAAACTCTTTTGAAAATTTTCAATTTGTTTTGAATCTATCTTCTTATCTTTGATATTTTTTATTAAGCTAATGAATTCTTTAATCAACGGATGTTGTATTACATAACACTTTTGATTCATCGTATTGACATCTAAAATTAACGCAGAATCTAATTTTTCTCCCATCCCTAATACATCCTTCAAAACTAATTCATTGTTCTCTGTGTATGATAAGATTAATATATCCTCTGCTATTTGAGAACCATTATTTTCATCAATAATTTTAAATTCACACATAAATGATATCTCACTATTATGATTTAATCAAAAACCGATTTCTTTTAGGTTAAACTTAATAAAAACAATTTTTTTAAATTGTCTTTAATAATTCTAAGTATAACAATTATTTTAAAAGTTACAGCTAAAAATAAAAACAGAGGAAATTGAGTGAAATGGCACGTCCATATCAAAAAGCAAACATTCCTGGCCCTGAAATGGGTACTTCTGTTTCAGATCCAACAGTGATGGCAAATTTACTTAAAGCACCAATGAAAAAGGTAATAGTGATTGGTGCGGAATCATTAAATTGGGAACTAGATGAGAAGAAGGTAGCGGATTATTTAATTGAGATTGCTAATAAAATTGATTGCCATGTAGTTAGCACGGGTCATACTTATAGTTATCTAAAGGATAAAATCTCTGATGGAAAACTATATGATATGTCATTGATTAATATTACAAATCGATTATGTGATAAAGAATGGACCGGTTTAGATGGAGAAGGTCAATATTCTATGGCAATTTTCGGTGGACATTTAGTATTTTATGTCTCACAAGCACTATCTCGAATTAAAAATTTTACAAACTGGGTAAAAACAGTAGAATTAGATAAATATTCTCATCCGAATGCTAGATTTAGTTTACCAAATCTAAGCGATGAAGATTGGAAATTATTTTTAGAAAATTTAATTGAAAAATTATAAAAGTTTATTAAAAAAATAAGAGGAGAAATTAAATATGAGTTTTGCTGATATGCCTGTAGATGTTGGACCCGTGTATGAAGGCGAAAGAATTCGAGGAAATCAAATGTATGTTGAACTTGGTGGACCCAAGATCGAGAGACACTTTGAACTCGTCAGAGTTAAAGCAGAAAAAGAAATTGAAGATGGAAAAGTAAAGATTGTAGGTCCAGATCTTAAAGACATGGATGAAGGATCTAGACATCCAATAGGTATTTTGGTTGAAGTAGGTGGCCCTGAACTTGAAGAAGACTTAGAAGCTGTATTTGAAAGAAGAGTTCATGAATTTTGTAATTTTGTCAATGGGATTATGCATTTAAACCAGAGATATACCAATTGGATGCGTATTTCTAAAGCTGCTTTTGAGAAAGGGTTTAATTCATTCGATATGCTTGGAACAATCCTTATAAGATTATATAAAGCAGAATTACCAATCATTAAAAAAGCTCAAGTGACAATCTATACAGATCCCGATAAAATTAAGGATCCATATGATTTTGCAATAGACATCTATAATAAAAGAGATGAGAGAGCTCGAAGTATAAATGATGAAGATGTAGAAATGTTTTATGGTTGTGTTCTATGCCAATCCTTTGCTCCTACTCACGCTTGTTGTATAACACCAAATCGTATGAGTTTATGTGGATCTATTTCATGGTTTGATGCGCGAGCTGCAGCACGGGTTGATCCTAAAGGTCCACTTTTTGAAGTCCCACCTGGTGAAACTAAAAATAAGGAAGCTGGAGAATATTCTGGCATCAATGAAATGATTAAAAAGCGATCCTTAGGAGAAATTGATAGAATCTATTTATATTCTGGGATGGAATTTCCACACACATCATGCGGATGCTTTGAAGCTATTGACTTTCTTATTCCAGAAACAGGAGCAGGACATGGTATTATCGATAGAAGTTATGATGGGGTAGCAATTAATGGGTTACCGTTCTCAGCAATGGCAAACCAGACTGGCGGCGGGAAACAGATGCCAGGCTTTAACGGGATAAGTATTCAATATATAATAAGTCCAAAGTTCCAACAATACGATGCAACACAAATAGGACTTAAATCTGGGATTGAGTTAGTAGTTTGGATGGGAAAAACAGTCAAAGATCGTGTATATGAATTTCTTCCAGAAGATCTAAGAGATAAAATTGCTACAGAAGAGGAGGTAGCTGATTTAAGCGAACTCCCAGCTTGGTTGGAAAAAGTTGGCCACCCCATTATAGAAACAGAAGAATATAAAGCTGCTGCTGGAGGCGTCGAAGAAGAAGAAGAATGGGAAGAAGAAGGTGCAATGGTCCCAATGGGAACTGTAGGAATGACGATTCCTGGTGTAGGTGGTGCTGGAGGCTTTAAGGTGATCCTGAAAAACTGTAAGATTCACGCAGAATCAATCATAATTAAGAAGATTGAGCCTAAAAGAAAAAGAAAATAATATATAATTAACTTTTTAACCTTTTTTGTTTTATTTTTTTCTGATTTTAATAATCCAATTAATTCTTAAATCAAACATAACGCTAATTTTCTTACGAAAAATTTATGAAAAAAGAGATTTATCCGAAATTGGAATATACATCTCTTGAGCATTTTGGGAATTTTCAAATATTTATCTAATTTCACTAAAATTATTTTATTTAGAAGTTAAAATTTAGGAGACTATAAGGATTAGCTCTAATTTTTCGACAAAAAATTTTCCTTTACATGATTGTCGTTCTATTGTGACGGAATATATTTTTAAAGGCTTATATTTAAATATGAAAATTTCGTCGTGTATTAGTGGTATTCTTATAAGAATATTGTTAAATAGCGATTTGGTTAAATTTAACTCCCTATCTCCCATTAATCATCATGTTAATTCGAGAAGCTGGTATACTCTTCCATGGAATTCCCATTATATTCACTAGCTATCATAGGGCTAGTAAAGATCAAACTAATTTAGTTTGTTCAAGTGGATTAATGAGTGGGCTATTGAGTTTTGCCGAATGCTTGATGGAGCCAGTAGAATATTTTGAAAGTGATAAATATTCCATAGTTTTCAAGAAAGGTATTATAAAGGATTTATTCAGAAACTTGCAGGAGATTGTAGCTTTCATCGTTTTAGATAAAGATTATAGACTTGAAAAATATTTACACAAAACAGTTTTACCTTTACTGGAAAAATTACTACAAAAATTTATTTCTCAATTCAATGGCTGTAATTTGACGAAAGTTGGTCAGTTTGAAGTTTTTAGACAAACAATTAATAAAATTTTCGGAACTGGCACACAGACTCTTGAAGAAAAAGTAGTATCCTTATTTATATGAAAAATTTAGTAATTAATTTAATATGATTGAGTTTTTTAAGGATAAAACAATTTCTTAACTTTATTAACAAGTGGTTTTGCCTTATCAAGACATTCTACTTCTAAAGATTGGAAATTGTTAGGGTAATAAACAAAAATAACTGAATCAAATAATGTCCAATTAATATTATTAAAACCAATATCGTATCCTACAACCTTAAACCCTTTATCAACAGCTAGAGCCATGGAAGAAATACCATTTTTTGTGGTTGGAATCCTCCAGATAATAAGTCTCCAATCTTTGTAAGTTTTGAGTAAATAATTTAAGGATTTCTCTTTAATATAACCATATAAATTTACTCTTCCCTCATAGAAATCTTTGGAAACTCCATAAAGTTCATATTTTTTATTCTTTTTTTGATCCTCTAATATCAAAATGTCTCTTTTCATTTTTTTAAATTGAGACTTAACATAATCATAGAAAAAGATTATATCNNAATAAACTTCATTCTCTCTTTTATTCCAAAGGTTTTTAAAAATAATAGAATAGAAAATTGATGATTCTTCTTGTATTGGAGGAACTGGAGTATTATCATTAATTTTAAAAGCTCTTTTATCCCCCCAATTAATATATGCAGGGATTAAACCAAAGGGTATTGCTCCTGCATTTTGAATAGCTTTTTGTGCTTTAATTTGTGTTCCTCTAGTTTCACAATCAAGCCTTATAGTATTTTTAAATTTAGGCATCTTAAGCAAATATTTGAGTCCCGCTGCACCGAGTCTTGCCGTGATTCCTAATCCCTGATATTTTTTTTTTACGTTTAATTGACTTGCATGAGCAATATATCTTTTTGTTTCTATTAATGCCATGCCAGCAATTCCTTTATTGTCTATTGATTCACCAATAGCCCAAATTTTATTTTTATTTGAAATTTCTTTTATTAGATGATTAATATCATATACATTAGGGTAAGCATAATTGTAATTATAAATTTCTCTAAAGATATTAGAAATTGCTTTTGCGTCGCGAGAATTTGCAAATCTTAATCCAAATTCTTCTCCGTTTTTAGCAATAAATTTTTGAAAGTAAATATCTTTTTCTTGATCAACTAAATAATTATCTGTAGTTATTTGCATGAGTCCCCTATTACCACTATTTCTCATTTAATATTTATTTCTTATATTATTTAATACTTTTCTAATTAATCATACGAAAAAATAGAAACCATGATTTCTAGAAATTAGTGATAAAAGAGCAAATTATGGCTTCTTCAATTTAAAGCCAATACCATAATACATAAGTAAAACCCATAATATAACTGAAATTCCATAAAATGATAAAATTAACCTTAATATATTATTAGCAATTAGATTAGTAATAAAAAGTAAATAAGCCCAACTAAATACTCCCATATAGCCAATAAAATAATAGAACCATTTTTTTTTTAAGGCTTTTGTTTCTAAACTGCTATATATCTTTAAAGAAGTACGAATTATTGGAATCATAACAAAAATCGTTACTATTGAAATTAAATAAATAAAGAATCCTAGAGACCATTTTGGTCTTCCGTCTGATTCAATTACAACCCCAAATATGTTATTGGGATCAGGAATTAACATCAGTATTAACATTCCGGAGAAAATTAGAAATCCATATAGGAAAATATATCGATTTTGTCGTTTGACTGAAAATATTATAGTTGACTCTAGTATAATAAAATTTACTATAAGTATAAAGATCGGACCAAAAAAAATGAAAAATATGGAAAAAAAATAAAGCACCTTTATTGTAAGCTCGAAGTGTATCGGAATCGGAGCATATATCATATTAAAAATGGCACCAATTCCTATACTTATAAAAAATGAACTAAAGATTAGATTAATTCGTTGTCTTTTTCTTTTTAATATTTGATAAGCTAAAGCGGCAAAAAAAAACAATAAAAAACCTTGAGTTACATAAATCACAATAATTCGATCAAGATCAATTTGAAGTAATGTGATTTTTTTCCACCAATATAAGAATTGATTAATTCTTAATTGGTTGAATTAGTATTAATAATTATTGTTAAAATTGAGTTTCATTCTTAATTAAGCTAACTAATTATGATTTGATTATTATTTATTTTGACGACTTAATTCTTTAAGGCGGGTAGTTATATCCCATTCATTCACTAATCTTGCCACACTTCTAGGTACGAATTGTTCCCATTCTTTGTCATTAATCATATCTTCACGGATGTCACTGGAGCTAAGTCCTTTATTCTCGATTGCGACTTCCCATAGAACATGGATTTTTAATCCTAAAGACTCAAAAAATTGCTTTTTTTGTCTACCCCAGTCATCATAAATTGTTAAAAAGAAGACTGCTTCAAGTGGAACATAAAATTTAAGTAATTCTGGGACGTTTATAGGAAAAGGAACAATCGAAAATTCCGAATATTTTAATCCTTGCTCTAATAACGCAGCTTGCACCATTAAATAGCGTTCATAATAAGTTAAAGGATTAGCTATTGGAGTGCTTCTATGGGGATTCGCTTCCGAATCTCTTGTTAATGAAGGATCAGGATTAGTGATACCTACTACGAGATATTTACATAATCCTTTACCAGCTAAAAGGTATTTTATATGATCATTATGTAATACTTGAAATCTGCCATGTATTACTCCTAGTTCATATTGAACTTTTTTCTCTTGCATTATTAATGTAGGTTATTTATACATTATTATATTTTTAACTAATTTTATCGATATAAAATTTTTTTACTATATCATCTGGCTTTTATCATTTAAAAATTTGAAAAAAATAATAATGATATCATATTGAATTTTAATCTAAACTTGGTATAGTAATGAAACCAGATAATAAATTTAAGTATAAATTTGAAAATTTTTACAATAAATCTATAAATGATCATAATATTACCCGATTCATTCATGCCAGTGATATACATTTGGGTAGTCATCAATATACAAATGAATACCGTTCGGATGATTTCATTCGAGCATTTCAAGAAATCTTAGAATTAGCAATTAAACATTATGTTGATTTTATTATATTGGGTGGTGATGTTTTTACATCTTTAGAAATGCTTCCAGGAACGCTAACAGAGATAATTGCGTTATTAAATGATTTCAATGAATTTACAAATGGTTCAATTTTAATCATAGCGATAGAAGGTAATCATGATATCCGAAAATTTTCAAGAGGAATCAGATTTGAAAAACGAGGTCAGTCATGGTTAAAACTTTTAAATAGCTTAGGATTGATAATTCTTCTTGATGTTGATTTAGAAGCCCCTTTAGAAGAAATTTTTTTGCCATATAATTTCGTTACTAAAAAGGGTGGAAAAATACAGATTAAAAATGTCGTAGTCTACGGTACTCGATATCTGGGGGAACAACCAACCTCAGCTCTTTCAAAAATAAGAAAATCAATAGTTAAAGAAAAAGGTCTTTTCAACATACTGTTACAACATTTTGGAATTGAAGGTCAAATGGAAAATATTCCAGGTATAAAGATAAAAGATATCCAACCATTACATCATCGAGTTAATTATCTAGCTTTAGGACATTTTCATAAGCAATATATTCTTGATGATTGGATATATAATCCAGGCTCTTCAGAAGCAGTTTGTTCAATGGATAATTCTTTTAAACGAGGAGTTTTTTTAGTGGAAATTACTACAATTCATCAGAGATTCGAAAAAAGAGTGGCAACACTACGGCTATATAACCGATATTATTTATGGAAGTCAGTTTATTTCAAATCGGAAATGAGAAACAGTCAAGAAATTGAACAATATATAATGAAGAAATTAGAAAACTCATTAAAAGATCTAAACTATAAATATCATCCATCTACTCCTCAAATGCCAGTATTATATCTGATACTAAAAGGTAGTAAACCTTCAAAATCATGTAAAATTAAAGAAAAAGAACTAAGATTAAAGATTTGTGATACTTTTCCTGTTGTAGATGTCAGAATTTATCAAAAATATGTAACATCGCTAAAAACTATAGATAATTATATATTAACCTAAAAAATTTCTTTGGAATATTGAATTAAAGTTTATTAGTAATTTTGTTTAATCTACCTATTATGAAGATTTATTCTTTAGTAAAAAATAATAAGTTTTTTACAGTTTTTTCTACTGTATTCTTAGTATGGTTCATTTTTCTTCTGATTCTGGTTTTAATTGGACAAAGAACAGTGATATTCTATGATACACTTGGACAAATTGATGTATCATCTGAATTCATAAGTAGATATCCAGTATTTAGGTACATTTTAGAACCTTTTGCTGCTCTTGCTTTTTTATTAAAGGATGAATTTACGTGGATGTTTATATTTTTAGTATTTTATCCAATTTTTAGAGGTTTTTATTTAATTTTAAAGAAAAAAGGTCTTTTAAAATCACAAAAATATAGATATATGACCTATCTGATAGATGATATCATTTCTTTTTCATTCCAAATTTTAACGCTCTCAATTTTAATAGTAGGTTTGTATATATTAATTGGATTTTCAGTTCAAGGTTATTTCTTTGTGAGTAGATCTTTTATGGTACCGATTCAATTTGCCGTCCATCTTGGTTATTTTCTCATCATTATTAAAGGTTCCTATACTCTAATTAAATTATTTCATCCAAAATTAAGACTAAACTTATCTAAAAAGATACAGAAGTCAAAAGGAAAAAGTAAATTATTAAGAATAAAAAGAGAATCGAAATTATATGTTGGAATTGGTGTTTTACTACTTTCGAGCAGTATTATCTTAATCTCTACACCTTTTCCCCCTCATGAAATAATACCAACTGTACCACTTGAAGATGACGAGTTTTTATTCGATTTTCATGTTCACACAACTTTTAGTGATGGATGGCTTACAGTGGAAGAAAGAGTTAATTGGTACATTCAACAAGGAATATCAGGTGCTGCCTTTTCTGACCATGATAATTTAAGAGGCGCAACAACAGCTTCAAATCATGTAATGGAGCACGGGTTAGATTTTACAGTGTTTATGGCAGAAGAATGGACAGATAATGAAAATGATATTCATATGAATATTTTTGGACTTTCTGAAGAAATCGTACCTCTTCAATCATACACTCCTGGAGGCCCTCTCGCTATGAATGCATCTGATACAATAAGCTATGTAAAATCAAATGGAGGTTTTATTATTGTCAATCATTATAATTATGATCCCAACCCCGAAGGTGGTTTTGGGGTCCCATATACATGGAATCAATTAAGAGATTGGGGTGTTGATGGATTTGAGATCGTTAATGGAGGTAGTTATTCGGGGAAATATTTACAAATACGCCAATTCTGTCTAGATAATAATCTGACATGTATAGGAGGATCTGATATTCATACAAATGAAGATTTAAATACTTTCATTAAAATGAGGTTGAATGATCCAACAAATTTAACCATAACAAATATCTTTGAAACATTAAAAAATAATACTCATCAAGTAATTGCAATAGATCTTTATCCAGAAGTAGTAGATTTCCCTGGTGATATAAATGATTTTGGATTTTATGTTTTGGAGGATTTTATTAATTATGTGTTAAATATGGATTTATATCAAGCTTTATCTTGGATACTTTGGTTATGTATTGGATACACATTGTTTTTTTTAGTATATCGGAAAGTCAAAAGCACAAACTTAAGGATATTAAAATCTAAAATTATTTGAAAGTTTGAAATACAAATTGAAGGTAGGAGATTAATCTAAAGCAATATTTTATATATAATAATGAGTATTGTCTTCCTTATAATTGTCTTTGTCATCATCCTTATCATCATCATCTTTTCCGAGAAATTTCTTATAGAGGTATTTTAACATATCCTCGGGATCACCCTTGAAATCTTTAAGATCTCGAGGATCTATCTTTATAATACTACCTCTTTTTAAAGGGATTATTTTGTCTCGAAGCTCCTTCTCCATCCTTTCTTGTTTTCTTTCGTTTAGAAGTAGTTCCTTTTTCATTAAATCTTTTAATTCATTTACGACCAGCTTATCTAAATAGTCTGGTTCATATTCTAAAAGTGCCTCTGTACTATAGAACTTAGTGATTCTTTTAAGTGCCTTTTCCTTCTTGAATTTTGGAATCTGACTTATACTATCAAGATTTAACATAGATATTATGTTTAACCAATCGAGTTTTACTGTCCAAGATAATTGTTTATTGTCTTCTTCCATCTTTTATAGGTTAAATTTTATAATTGATAAAATTTAAGATAAGAATTTAACTTTTTTCTTCGATTCTTATAATATATCCAACTAATGAGCCTTATAAATTTATTGATTTTAAACCATAATTTTCAAAATAAGTGATTTTATCAAATTATTACACAAATTTAAGTGGAACTTCCATATATAATATGAAAAATACGAATAAGAAGGTTTTCCTTGAAGATTAATCCCTTTGAATGAACTCTCTAATTTTAGAAGATACAAATTCAGGAGCCTCATGAGTTATCCAATGGGATGATTCTTCATTCCTTTCTATTTGTAAGTCCTTTACATATTCGGATAAACCATCTAATAATTGCGGAGTTAAAGCTTTATCTTTCATCCCCCAAAGTACTAAAGTAGGAACTTCAATGATTCCTGCCCATTCTCTGAAACTTTGATTTGCCCTGTAATAATTCACCCCTCCTTCGATTGCTCCCGGTTGAGACCAAGCTTCAAGATATTTTTCCTTATCAAAGTCATTAAAACCTTTTGTGAAGACAAATTTTCTCAACTGTTCATAATTGTTTTGAATTATGAACTGTTCTCCATTAGGTTTATAAAACTCAAAAATATAGAAACTTGCTTTCTGTTGTTCTTTGTTCGTTCTTAACTTTTGAGAGAAAATTGTATGATGGGGAGCATTTAAAATAATCAACTTATTTATTAATTCCGGGTATTTCTCAGCAAAAATCCAAGCTATTGCTCCACCCCAATCATGTCCAGCAAGATTGAATTTGCTTAATCCTAATTCTTCACTTAAACCTTTTATATCTTCGAGTAAAATCTCCATTTTGTAGTTATCTACACCCTTCGGTTTATCAGATAAATTATAACCCCTCATATCAGGAATTATTAATTTGAAATCGTCTTTAAGAAGTGGAATTATTTTTGACCAACAATACCAGAACTCTGGAAAACCATGTAGCATAATTAAAGGTTTCCCAGTTCCAACAATTATGGTATGAAGTTTTATCCTATTAGTTTCTATATATCTTTCTTCTATATTCTTTAATATATCCATACTTGCTAGAATGTAAAGAATTATTTAATCCTTCACGAAAATTGAATAGAAAAGAGAAAAATACTATAAAATAAGATAAAAATGAGAAAATATATTTTCAAAAATTTTTAAAAAAAATTATTCGAAATAACTCAAAAATGATTTTGTAAAATCCTTTACTAATGAATTATCAATTTCACCAAATTTATAACGTCCACGTGGTAATTTTGACTTCCCTGAAAAGTGTTTCTTTAAGGCAAGTTCAAAATCATTTATTGCGAGACTATTATGTTCAGCAAATTTAATCTCACCAAAGTATTTCATAATAAAATCCGGTTGTTCAGATATCCCCATGTTAAGTTTTCACTATTATTTTTTTTTATTCAAATGT
>JABAHP010003280.1_pt2 | contig 21990 bp, 21 predicted proteins | sample 7062081 | NCBI WGS metagenome assembly JABAHP01 (sample SAMN14534357, study PRJNA622989) | marine sediment metagenome | biome: marine biome [ENVO:00000428]; feature: marine pelagic biome [ENVO:01000023]; material: deep marine sediment [ENVO:00002113] | place: India: Gulf of Kutch | collected...
GCCCTCCGAGCCCGCCCCCTCGTCGTTTTCGAAGACGCTCCCGGTCAGAACGACGCGCCCGCATCCCCGCGCCCCCAAGCTCGCCAGTACTGCTGCGAGGTTCTGCGTGTTGCTCTTCGCCGCAGCCAGGGCATCGAAGTCCGGGCTCTTGTAGTTGGCAACACACGCGGCGTGATGGCAAAGTACGTCCCAGCTGTCTCCATCCTCGATCAGCCGCAGAAAGGCAGCGTCCCCAAAGGAGACCTCCGCGACCCTTCGAACCGAGTCCGGAAGGCCCCGCACACGCAGACCGCGTATCCCTTCATACGCCTCCAGCGACCTCCGGAAGACGGCAACCACCTCGTGCCCGGCGCTCGCCAGCTCCCGAACCAGCCAATAGCCGGTGAACGAGCTTGCTCCAGTGAACAGGATCTTCATGCGGGCACGACCTTCACTTCACCGAAGGTGCGTCGTCGGATCGAAGTCGGGGTGTTTTCCATCCTTCTCCGATATCACCGCGGGGGCTGTCAGCCCAAGCTCCGCAAGCGGCCAATCGATCGCGAAGCTCGGATCGTTCCAGCGAATCCCCCGCTCGTAGTCCGGGGCGTAGCTCTCATCGACGAAATAGAGCGTTTCCGTATCGTCTTCCAGTGTGAGAAAGCCGTGGGCAAACTCCTTTGGCACGTAGAGCATGCTCCGATTCTCCGCCGTCAGGCGCACGCCGAAGTGCTGGCGGAAGGTCGGCGAGTCCTGTCGCAGGTCGATGATGACATCAAAGAGCGCGCCACGAATGCAACGAACGATCTTGACCTCCGACCTCGGCGGAAGCTGATAGTGCATTCCTCTCAAGGTGCCCTTTTCCGTCGCAAGGGAGTTGTTCACCTGAACGACATCGCTCGCGAGGTTCTGGGAGGAAAACTCACCCCTGCAGAAGACACGGGCGAAGAACCCACGTTCATCGGAACGCTTCTCGAGCTCTATCAGATATGCACCGGCAAGGGGAGTTTCCCTGAAGATCATCGCATGGCTCCGTCGATTCGCGAAGCGTGTTTCACCGCACGCCGGCCCGCTGGGCCGCCCCGAGCATGCCCATCCGTTTCTTCAGCGTTCGAAGACGGACAAAGCGATCTCCTTCGAAATCCGCCGCGGAGAAACCACGCTTCTGCATCTCCTCGAGCAGCTCTTCCATCCCAGACTGAAGGTCGTATTGCATCCGGAAATCCGGAAACAGGGAGTTGAACAGATCGAAACTCACGCGGTAGTCGCGCGAATCCGACCCATGTTCCCCAGTGTAGACGACGCTCGCGTCGGGCAGCAGTCTCTGGATCATTGCCCCGATGTCGCGAACCTGATAGTTCTGAGAGTTGTCTCCGATGTTTACAGCCCGATTGTGCGTAACCTCCCTCGGTGCTTGCATAAAGGCTATGAACGCGCGCGCGATATCTCTGCAATGGATCAGTGGGCGCCAGGGAGATCCGTCGCTCATGATCCGAATCTCTCCATATGAGAGTGCACTTCCCAGGAGGTTGTTCACCACGAGGTCGACGCGCAGCATCGGCGAAAAGCCGAATGCGGTGGCGTTGCGCAGGAAGGAAGGCGAGAAATCGGCGTCTGCAAGTCGTCCGACCGCCTCCTCCGTCTCGATCTTGGACTTGGCGTAGGCCGTGAGAGGCTTCAGGATGTCGGTTTCGGCAAGGGGTACGTCGTCATCTCCCTTACCATATACGGAACAGCTTCCGGAGAAGAGGTAACGGCCTACGCCCGCTTGCTTGGCCAGCTCCGCCAGCCGGATGGAGGCGTCACGGTTGATACGGTAGGTGAGTTCTGGATCGAGATCTCCCATCGGGTCGTTCGAGAGCGCCGCGAGCTGCATCACGCAGTCGTGCCCGGTCAGATCATCCACGCTGATGTCGCGAACGTCCTTGATCAGCTCCTTATCGGGGGCAGGGAAGCGCGTCCACTCGCAACCGTCGAAGAGCCCGAGGTCACATCCCGTAACGGTGTGGTCAGCGTCCTTCAGAAGCTCGACCAGGTGAACGCCGATGTATCCTCTGTGGCCGGTGACGAACACTCTCATCGGATTCCTCTTTCGCTTCGAGTCGGCCTCCAAGGCTACAACGACCTACGAGCGCCTCCACGGCGCCTCCCCCGCTTCCCAAAGCCCGGCCAGGTAATCCTGGTCGCGCTGGGTATCCATGCACGCCCAGAATCCCGGGTGACGGAAGAGCTGCAGCTCTCCGTCCTTTGCGAGGTTCACGAGCGGGCTACGCTCGAGGACGCAGGATTCATCGTCTGCGACATAGGAGGTGAATGCGCGCTTGAAGAAGAAGTAGCCGCCATTGATCCAGGCGTCGGCGAACTCGGGCTTTTCCTCGAACTCCGCCACCTTGGTTCCATCGAGCTTCAGCTCGCCGAACCTCGATGGGGGATTCACGCCGAGAATGGTGCCGATCTTACCGTGGGCCAGGTGAAACGCGAACTCCTCGCCCAGATCGGCGTCCGTGAGTCCATCGCCATAGGTCACGGCGAAATCCTCGGCGGCACCCAGATAGCGCGCCGTCGCTCTGGCAATCCGGCATCCGGTCATGGCGTCGTCCCCCGTGAAGGCCAGCGTAACCTTCCAATCCTCGCTGTGATCCACGGAGTGCACGTCGACCTCGTTCCTGCTCAGATCGACGGTCAGATCGCTGTTCAGGACCGAATAGTTGAGGAAGTAGTCCTTGATTATCTCGGCTTTGTAGCCGAGGCAGAGGACGAATCTCTTGAACCCGTAATGCGAGTAGCTCCGCATGATGTGCCACAGGATCGGCCGGTTCCCGATCGGCACCATGGGCTTGGGTCGCACCGTGGTCTCCTCCTTGAACCGAGTGCCGAACCCGCCGCACAGTACGAATACCGGGGTTTCGGAGATCTTCGACATTTCTGGCTCCCAAGTCAGGATGGAAAGGACCAAGCGCTGAGCCCTCGGGGCGCCCTGGATCGCCAGGATTCGACCCAGGCAGCCAGAGCCCGAGGACCACGAGCATAGCGTCGACAGGGCAACCCGCCGCCGCTGGGCCGGTCACGCCGTGCTCGATACACACACCGCCAACGAAGGCCCATGCCTTGGGGCTCGGCTCGATCCCGGGCCAGGGCTCTGAGCATCTCGCGCATGTTGCCCATGGGCAGCCTTCACGCCAGCGGCTGTGCTGGCGCTCCTTCACACGCAGAAATCAACACTCGCTCCAGTTCCATCGCCGAACGATCCCAGTCGAACGACTTCGCGACCTGCTGCCCCGCCCGGCTCATCGCAAGCCAGGAGGCCTCTTCCAGCTTCAAGACCCGTAGAACTGCATCCGCCATTTCTTCGACTTCGCCGACTCCCACGAAGAACCCGGTCTCAGCGTCGCGCAAGTAGTCCGCGGGGCCACCGCAGCGAGTCGCCACAACGGGAGTCCCCGAAGCAGATGCCTCGAGACCCGGCATGCCGAATCCTTCGGTCGTCGACGGTAGCAGCCAGCATTGACAGCGCCGGTATATCTCCCCGATCGTCTCGCGTGGCGGGCGCACCAGGTATTCCAGGTTCTGGGGAGGAATGGGGCGTCGCGAGAGCGCGTGCCTCCCGTAGGCGATGACTCGAAGTTCAGGAACCGAGGCCTGCACTCTTCGGAGAGCAGCAAAAGCCGTATCCGCCCCTTTCCACTTCGGCCGCCCATACTGCATCCCGACAACCGGCAGCCTCGCGAATTGACGCGGACTCGAGTCGATCATCGACCAGTCCAGGCCGTTCGGCACGAGCACGGCGGAAGCATCGCCATACTTCTCGGCCATCACCGAGCGGAGCCAATTGGAAATGACGAGCTTGAGACCGGGAAGCCGATAGACGTCCTCGATCCGCTGCCCAGCCCCCGAGTAGACCTCGTGGCCACGGATGAAGTGAACCTTGATTCCCTTGGAGGAAGGGAAGCTCTCGATCCACTCACGAGTCTCCCACCACGTCGCGATGATCACGTCCCCGTCAGGGATGTCCGCGGCGGTGATCCGATTCCCCCGCACGGGTATGGTGGACAACAGCGCACTATCCAGATCGAACGGATCACTGCTCCTCTGGGCGAATTCGTCCACCAGAAATCGTTTCCACCGCCTCACCTGCCATGGTCGTGGCCAGCGTGTCTTCTGCACCGGGTAGGCCATGCTCACCTGGTGGCCTCGACGCGCCATCGCCTGCGCAAGCTGATGGCTGGAACGACTTCCTCCGGAGATTCGGGCGTTAGGCAGTATCCAACTGATCCGAAGCGTCACCTTGGTCCCGCCTCCCCAGCTGGATGGCTCGCCACCAACAACCCGCCCTCGGAGCGCCACGTGGCCGAGCGCGGCAAGCCCCCCGCCAGCGACGTTCCCGAATTCCGCACGATCACCCGGCCTACGCTACCGCTGCCAGCAGCAGCCAGCGCCCGCGCTGATAACCTCATCGGCACGCTCGGAGTCGTTGTTGAGCCGTGCCAACCCCTCGTCGCCGGCGTCGGCCGGACCGCTCCTGTCATCGGCAAGCTCCCCGGACGAGGTCGGCACGCAGCATTCTGGCCTGCCACCCGCCTGCCCTCCGATCGATGCTCACCCCTGCAACAGGCCCTCGGACAGCCAGCGTTCGAGAATCGGGTCGAACGGCGCCTCGAGACCGAGCCACGGCCGCACCGCCAGCCCAAGGCCCAGCAGAACCACCAAGAGGATGGAAAAGACCAGATCCTGTGCCGCCCCGCTCAGCCCATTGCGCCTCAGGCCGATGAGGTTCGACACGTAGCTCGCGAGGTCGGACGCCGCGATCGTGGTGACAGCTCCGTAGATGCCGAAGTGGTGGTGGGCCCAGGGAATCCCGACGACGATTATCAGCAACCGGCCCATGCTCCCATACGCGTTGTACTGTGGCTTGCCGATTGCGAGAAGAACCGGAGCAATGGTAACGGACAGCATACGTGGCCACAGCCCCAGCGCCAACAGCTGAACCATCGCTGCCGCTGGAACGAACCGCTCATCGTAGAGGATATCCACTGCGAGGTCGCCGAAGACCGTCAACACCGCCACACCGGTGGCAAGAAGCGGGAGCATCCATCTCCGATAGGACAGAATCCTGTTTCGCAGATCCGGTCTCGGGAGCTTCGTCATCTGAGCGAGACCCGGGAAGAGAACTCGCCTCGACAGGATCTGTACGACCTCCTTGGGGACATCCGTCAGCATTGCCGCAATGAAGTAGAGCCCGAGAACCTCCAGTCCCGTGATCTTCCCGAGAATGAATCGATCCGCCTGTCGCGCCAGAAACATCAGAGCCGACGTCAGTAGAAGCCACTTTCCGAAGCTGAGGATCGATCGGGCGGCCGCTTTGTCCCAGGCGAAGCGATCGCGCAAGCCCTGCCTGATCAGATAGCTGCCAATCATCATTGCCAGGGCGTTTGTGACACCTCCCGCCACGAGCGCCCATACCGTGGGACTCACCAGCGCCCAGACAACCGAGACGATCGCGGCGAGAACGCGGGCGCTGAATTGTACCAGCGACAGGCTCTTCAGCTTGAGATGCCGCAGCTGGGTGGCCAGGGATATCGACGCAAAACCGAGAAGGAGAGCGCTGGCACCGGATATGGGCAAGATCTCGAGGAATCTGGGCTCCTCGTAGTACGCGGCGGTGGGCCAAGCCAGAAGAGCGGCCACCAGCCAGAGCAGCGAGCCGCGCAATACCTGGATCGTCCAGGCCGTGTTCAGAAACGGCTCTTCGTCTCCCCGCTCGTTCTGCACAACGCTCGGGCGGATTCCGGCGTCGGAGAACATCTGGAGCCCGATCAGAATCGCGCTGACGATCGCCATCAGGCCGAAGGCCTGCACCGGAAGCAGCCGTGCCAGGATCACGTTGCTGGCCAGGCGGATTCCCTGCCCACCGAATCGCTCCAGCAGCACCCACACTGCGCCGCGCAGCATCCGCTGCTTGAGCGACGCCCCTCGCTCAGGCAGGACTGCTTCGCGGCTCACCGGTCTTCTGCCAGACATTCGTTGGCGCGATGGGCCCGTAGAAGCCCGCTCAACAAGCGGTGGACCATGTCGAACATCGCGAGGAAGCGCTCCTCGGCGAAGTGCTCACGGCGAGCGTCGAGATGCTCCGCTGCCAACAGCAGGTAACCCACCGAATCCGCTGGCTTGCACCCCAGGATCCGACAATGGCGCAGGGCCTCCCTGCGCGCCTGCAGGGTAGAGGGCTTGAGGGAGAGACAGAGACGGCCGAAGTCCCAGAATGCGAAGCCCGCCGTCTCCGCCGAGCCCCAGTCGATCAGCCAGATGCCATACGGGTTCTCGGGGCCGTGTTTGAACCGCGCCGGTAGGAGTATGTTTCCCTTCCACAGGTCATTGTGAGCAAGCACGAGCTTGGGATGCCAACTCCCGTCATCCAGTCGCTTCAAGCCGACTTCGGCGTCCTTTCGTACAGAACTCGAGTATCTCGTATCCACGGCCATTCTCTGGAGCGGGTCTCGGGCAACGGCTTCAAGCTGACCCTGCGGCACATCTCGCATGCTGACGCGGAGCGCATCTGCCAGCCAGCTGAACACGCGCCGTCTGACGCCGATCCGTTGCACCGGCCACACCAGGCGTGACTTCGACAAGGGACGCTGCCATCGAATTACCGCGTAGCTTCGCCCTGCGAAAACCCCTTCGAGCTCCGGCAGCAGGACGGCGGCGCCTGGGCCCTCGCCGAGCAGCTTCGCGCTTTCCCGGGCTCGGTCCGAGCGGCGTTTCACTACGTCGGGAGCTGCTCCAGGCGACACCAGAAGTATGGCCGACGGCGCACCTTCCGCCCGTTCGAGCAGCAGCTTCGAGGGATCATCCGGTGTGTCCTTCCAGGGCGACAGCGTGCGAACGGAGCTGAACTCCAGCCCCCGGCCGGCAAGTTCCGACCGTATGTGCTCGATGAGATCTTTGGCGATCTCTGACATCGAGGAATCGCCTCAGACCCTCTCGACCAGGACCGCACTGGAATGCAGATACCTCGACATCCTCCGCTTCGCATCGATATCCCTGTAGACGCGCTCTACCTGCTCGGTGCTGAGCCCGAGCGCTTCAGCTACCTCACCCGCCGCAACATCCTGAGTACGCGCCCACAGGCAAAGATCCATCTCCTTATAGGGCAATGAGAAATAGAACTCCTCCTGGGACTGCGGAAGAGAATAGGTGTCCGTCGTGGGTGGACGACGCCGGATCTCCTCCGGCACGCCCAAGGTCGCAGCCAGCTGATACACCTGCGACTTGTACAGATGGGCTATCGGCTTGAAGTCCGCCAGTCCATCGCCGCCCTTCACGAAGAAACCCTGGTCGTACTCCAGGCGGTTGGGCGTGCCCGCCACGGCATAGTTCAGCCGATCCGCGTGGTAGTACTCCATCATCTTCCGCGTCCGCTGCTTGAAATTCGTCGCGGCGACGACGCCCAGGTAGGCATCCGGCTTCAGCCGAGCCTTGATCTCCTTGCCTTCGGGCGACACCGCGACCACGGAGAAGATCCTGTACTTGTCGCTGTCCACGACGCTGGGAAGCACGATCTTCGACCGCCATCCCGGTCCGTACTCCGGGATCACCCGCCGGATCGCTTCGTCACGGCGCCGATAGCAGCCGGCCCCTTCGAGTATCGGCGTGATGTTCTCGACTTCCACCCCGATTCCCTGGCTTTCGGCCAACAGTCGCCCGAGCGCCGTAGACTCATCCGCCGCCGCCGACTCACCCTCCGGCATCAGCAGTCCCAGGACGCGCTCTGGGCCCAGCGCTCGCGCGCATAGCGCGGCAACGACGCTGCTGTCGATGCCCCCGGAGATGCCCACGACCGCGCCCTTCTTCCGAAACCTCTTGAGCACGGTGTCGCGGATCGACTCCTGGATGTTGCTGGCCACTTCCTCACAATCGACCTCGAGGACGTTCAGCGAGACCTTGGAATCAACACGCAACCCAAGTCCCTCCTGTCCCGCCGCGGCGTTGTCCGCCGCGGCAGCATTCAGCTGGCTTTCTTGGAAGATACGAAACGCGCGATATTGCTCACCGAGTCGAGGTTCTCCGGGACCATCTCCTCATCGTCGATGACGATGTCATACGTGTCCTCGAGAAAGGTGATCACTTCCAGGATGCCCGTGGAGTCGAGTATTCCGCTCTCGAGGAACGACTGGTCGTCGGAGAAATCGCTCTCCTCTTCACCCAGCAGAATGTTCTCGATCACGTACTCTCTGATCGTCTTTTGAATTTCCCTTTCGTCCATTCGTCAGCCCCGGAAGTTGGAAATGAATTGATCGTTCAACAGCTGCGTGGCAAGGATGCCGACGAGAGCCATATTGTCCCGGACACCGATGGCACGGCCCTTCTCGAATTTTCTCAGCAGCTTCTCGACGGCCAAAGGATTGAACAGGCCATCGGCCTTGACTCGCGCCGGGGAGAGGAGTTCATCCGTGTACTCGGGGCGATCGTATCCCGTCGGACCACCGAGGAAGCTCACAGCATCTGGAGCACGATACGGCTGCTTGGGCCGCTTCGCGACCGCCTCTGGAATGAAGCGGCCGAGCGCACGCTTCAGGATGTATTTCTCGTTCAAAGCCTTCATCTTGAGCGTCGGCGGCAGGGAGGCTGCCAGCTCGACCACCCGGTGGTCGAGAAACGGAAAGCGCCCTTCCACGGAATGCCCCATGGCCATCCGGTCGCCCTGTGATGAGAGGATGTAGCCTGGCATCAGGATGGCGGTCTCCAGGTACTGGGCCTGCTCGAAAGGATCCCAGCGTTCGTACTCGGACGGCAGCGAATCGCGTACAGCGGCGTATTCATCGAAACCTTCGAGCTCCGCCTTCACCGTCGAGGAGTAGAACCGCTTCAGGCCGGATGTCAAATCCCAGCGAGGTAGATGCGAGAAGAATGGACTCGAGAGGTCTTCCGGACGCACTCGGAAGAAGGCCGTGCGATAAGCGTCCGGCTGGGCCTGGATGTTCTTGAGATAGGGGTAGAGCCTCTTCAGGAGCAGGGGACGAAGATTGGAGCCGGGCATGGCGGCCCAAAAACGACGGATTTTCGCCTCCTTGAAGATATCGTAACCGCCCAGGATCTCGTCGGCCCCCTCCCCCGTAAGCACTACCTTGAGGTCGTGATCGCGGACGAGACCCGAGAGAATGTAGAGCGGTGCGGGGGCAGTACGAACGACGGGGGCCTCGGCATGCCAGATCACCTCGGGGAACACATGGCCGATATCGCCGTGGGAACAGCGGACTTCTCGGTGGCGGGTCTGCAACAGGTGAATGACCTGCTGCTGGTAGCTGCTTTCGTCGAACTCCGGGTCCTCGAACGCGACCGAGAACGTTCTGAGCGGCGTCTCGGTGAAGTTCTTGATCATGGCGACGATGATCGACGAATCCAGGCCACCGCTTAGATAGGCGCCGACCGGCACGTCGGCGCGCAAGCGCAGCCGGGTTGCGTCGATCAGAAGCTCGCGGAGTTGCTCGGCGCTCTCCGCTTCGCTTCGCTCTGCCGTGCTCCCGCAATAGCCGAGCTTCCAATAGGGCCACACGTCGGTCGTGCCGCCCTCGACGCGCAGGCTGTGGCCGGGCGGAAGCGCGCGAATGCCCTTGAAGGCGGTTCGCGGCGCGATGCTGCACCAGAAGGTGAACGTCTCGTCTAGAGACTCGAGGTCGATCTCTCGAGACACTTCTGGGTGACAAAACAGCGCCTTGACCTCGGACGCAAAGAGGAACTTTCCGTGAGTAATCGTGTAATAGAGGGGGCGGATGCCGAGACGATCGCGCGATAGGAAGAGCCTTCGAGCCCGCGCATCCCAGATCGCGAAGGCCCATTGGCCGTTCAGATCATCGACGCATCGCTCCCCCTTCTCCTCGTAGAGGTGCAGGATGACCTCGGTGTCGGAACGGGTGGCGAAGCGGTGACCGCGTGAGATCAGCTGCTCGCGGAGCTCGCGGTAGTTGAAGATCTCCCCGTTGAAGCTGATCTGGAGGCGTCCGCTCGGATTGGACATGGGCTGGGCGCCGCCCTCCAGGTCGATGATCGCCAGGCGAGTGTGACCGAGGGCGATCGATCCCTGCTTCCAGGAGCCGATGGCATCGGGTCCCCGATGAGAGATCGAGTCCAGCATCCTGGCAAGGGGCCCATCATCGGCCGCCGCGCCGTTCAGCGTGTGGATTCCCGCAATCCCGCACATCGACTCGAAAGGATCCCGTTCATGGAAGGGAGATCTCCCCGACGGCAACCTGCCGCCCAGGTGACCGTTCCGGCCCCACCGGTAGCCCCTCGGCCGATCGCAGCTCCCTCCTGAGCGGCGTTCACCGGGTCGCCATGGCTCTCCCCGGGGGGAAACCGAGCAGCCGCGCCGTGGGGCAACCACGCCATGATTGCCAGTAACCGGGGGTTTGGCCACCCGAGATTCCGACCCGGCGGCGCTTCCCCCGGCTAGACCACGGCGCTCGCGAGCCCGGCGGCGGCTGCGAGAAACACGAGCTTCTCCTCCATCGCGCGGCGCCGACGAAGCGATGCGAAGACGAGCCCGAGCGACACCAGGACGATGGCGCCCAGCGTCACCGCGCCCGGAGCATGCAGCCCCACGATCACCCTCCCGCCCCCCCGCGCCGTCAGAAACAGAACCTCGTAGAGCAGGATCCACAGGCACACGACGGAAGGCGCCAGGTACCGCGAGCCGGTGCGGAAATAGAACCTGGGTTCCTGCTGCAGGGCCCTTCGCGGATCTCGAATCGCTCTCAGGCGGTCGTGAGTTCCGAAGAACCCTTCGAGCTCCTCCCGACCCTGCGATGTGAAGGCCCCCAGCATCTCCCTCTTGGTGTCGAGCATGTCGCGCTCATGGATGAGCCGGATGGCCGGCCCCCCACGGACAAAGCCGGCAAACGTCGGCGGGGCGAGCCGGGCATGCAGCCGCCTCAGCAAGGGCAGCCTCTGCCAGACACTCACCAGTGCCTTGCCCGGACTGCGGACCAGCGAATGGTAGCGGTTGTATTCCGGGCCCTCGAAGACCCGAAGGTCCGGACGGCCGACCGACGCCAGTGCCTTCAGTGCCAGTTTCCGCAGCAAGTCGTGGTCGACGTGCTGTTCGCCAGCCGCGGGTAGAAACACGACCGATTCCTCGGGTAGAGCCGCGATTCTCTCTTCGATCTTCGCCTGCGCCTCCTCGATCTGCTCCGTCGAGGAAACCAGCGGACCATCCATCGGCGAATTCGGCAGGTCCAGAAAATGGAGATTCTCTTCTGCGACACCGACGCGGGACCAGGCGCTGTGCGCCTCCATCTTCCTCGCCTCTGCGAGATCGGAACCCGGCTCACGATCGCTACACGTGAGGTAGACAATCGATACGGCTCTGCCCGCGAGGCTGGAAGCGGCACCATACTCGCCCGCGAGTATGACGCAATCGTCGGAATGAGCCGCCAGAATCAGGGCATCGCCAGCGGTAGCGCGCATGGAACGCGGCCGCCAGCACGTCAGGCCAAAGAGAAGCGACCCACCTGCGTAGACGGCGGGCGCGAGGAGCAGGATGGCTACGAGGGTCGACATAGAACAACGAGATCCGGAGACGAGAGTTCCCCGTCTCGAGCTAGATGGCGGGGTTGAACAGGCTGTCTCCATCTCCGGCGCCGATGTACCACTCGGCCCTCTCCATCGAGCACGAGTCTCTCCCCCTCCGACCGGACAGACTGACCGCCACCGCGAACGCATCCGTCTGTTCTTGGACGAATCCTACACGCTCAAACAACGGATAGTAATCCAGGCTAAGCCCCATGGCCGTAATCGTGTCGATTCGTGCACGCTTCAACTCGTGCATCGCACTGACGAGAAGCATTTCGACCTGCGGTGAGTGCGGATCGAGATGAAGCAACTCGACGATCTCTCCGTTCAATATGCAAGGGCGCCCGGTCCAGTCCCGCTCCGTCCGCAACAGAGCGATGACGAGACCGCTCAAGCTGCCGTCTTCGTCGAAGCAACCCAGGCAGTAGGAATGCTGAGTCGGGCAGTCACGATACCGCCAGTTCATGTAGGTGGAGTCCTTTTCGACACTGGACCGAAACCGCCGACGTACCCGTGTCCAGAATCGATCGTAGACCGCGTCGAAGCGCTCGAGCTCACGCAGCTGGCCATCCCGGGGCCGCGGCGGCAACGCTTTCGCGGCAGGCCCACCCCTCTTCCTCCACCTCCAGGACAGCAGAGCCCCGGCAATCCGCGGCGTCAGCAGCGGGGTCAGGGGACGCCGGAGATAGCGGCGCAGGTCTCTGCAGATCTCTCCGTCATAGCGTATGCGGTAGGTAAAACGATCTCGAGACAGAGTCACGATTTCGCCGCCGAAGTGCGCAAATATCTTGCGGATCGAGGGGTCCATTCCGCTCGCCATGACCGGAGCCTTCTTCGCGAAGGACCCGAGCAGCTTCATCGCGAGCCATCGATGTTCCTCGGAGACGACGAGCCCGCTCGCGCACAGAACCACCTTGCGCTCGCCTTCGATAATGACTGGAAGAGGAAATGCTGAAATGTGTCCGACTACATCCTTGCCGAGCTTTGCGACAAGGATGAGGGCATCCCGCTCCCTCACATAGGGGTTGTGCTCGAATTGCCACCCCCAGCGGGCCTGCAATCGCGCCGCGCTGAAGTCGCCAAAGAAGCGCCGCCACAGGCACAACAGCGACTCCCGATCCTCTGGTAGGTAGGGGGCAACGATCGCTCGGTCGGCCAAGTCGGTCTCTCTGGGAGTTCCGCAGCCGTCGCCTGCGGGCTCTTCTGGGAACCGCGTCGCGATTCTACAGCAGCGTCCGAAGCGTTCCCAGCAGGCCAGGACCGAGCAGTCGATCCGCCCGCCGCCAAGCGAACCCGCCGAAGCAACGGCGGCGCTCGCCTCTCCGCATCCCCGGGGGAATTCGCGGCCGCTGCGCCGCAGCCCATGGGAGGCACGGGGAAGCAGGCGCCCCGATCATCGTCGACGGGTGCGGACGAGCGCCCGGGCTTCCGAGACACCCCGTTCTCACAGCATCGATGCCGGCGCGAGCATCAGCGCTCGGGCCACACCTCCCCAACGGAGAACTCCCGGATCCTCGCCAGCAACGTATGCGACGCCTCACTGCGAATCGACGGCAGCGCCGACGGGCTCTCGAGCTGCCCGATCTTCTCCAGAAGCTCCTTCTCGCTGAACGCGGCCAACACCCACCCCTGTTCCTGGAAATAGCGTGCGGTCGCAAGCTGATGATCGTTGCGTGTCTCGCCTCGCGCACACATTCGCGGCAGGACAAGAAGGGGCTTTTGAAGATCGAGCGCGGTCAGCACGGTTCCTATCCCCGCATGCGCCACAATCCCACTCGCCTCCGCCATCTTCGCCCGGAACTCACGAGGCGGCATGAATCGGCTCCAGCGAAGGTGCTGGGGTATGTACTCACCCGGTCCGATCTGAGCCTCCACGTCTTCTCGATGCTCCGATGCCGCCCATTCATCCATGGTGCGCACGAGGCGGTCGAACGACGTCTGCGCTCCTACCGTCACGAAGATCAAAAGACCCTCCCCGCAAATTCCGGACCTTCATCTGTCGCCAGATGCGGCCACTGGGTCAGCCACAGATCAGCGTAGCGTCTGACGAGTCTTCCAGACATCGACATCTCCTCTATGTTCGCCACGCTGTCGAGCCATATCGTCTTCGCGCGAAACAGCTTCCCCAAGATGATGGCCAGACACCCGGGTGCGGCACCTGTCGAGAAGACGACATCTGGGCGTTCCCTGAGTAGAATCCAGAACATTCTCAAGCCGCTTCGCACCACGCCAAGAGGGTTCCAGCGTGTGGCATCGTTCACCACATGGATACGGTGGCCGGGGACGTCCTCCCGGTAGGCTCGATCGATCGTAACGAACACCACCTCGTGACCCTCGAACGCCCTGATCGTGCGGTTGAGCTGTACCCAGTGGCCGCCTCCGCTGGAAACCGCGAGAATCCTTCTCTTCTTGCCGTTGCCATCTCTGCCCATGACCGGCCGGCTCACGAGGGACGTCCCTCTCCGCTTTCGGGCCCCTTGTATTCTATCAAGGTGCTTGCCCGACCCCAGAGCAGACGGGTCCAGAAGAACTTCAGCGCTCCCCAGAGCTGGGCGAACTTCCCGATGGTACAAGCGAGCCCATAGAGCGCACGGTCTCGGCGAGAATCTCCCTTCCCGATCCGGGAGCGGTAGACCCGCCCCCACAGCACGCCGTAGCCGCACACAAGCCACAGGCTCATGCCGCCGGTTGCCCACGCTCCACCCAGTGCCAGCACAGGGAGCCCGAAACCCCAGGCAAGAACCGAACCAACCTGCCGCACGCAGTATTGACCGGGCTCGCCGCCGTGCAGAAAGGCGGACTGCGCGTAGGCGTGGCCCGCGCGCACGCTTCGGCGCCACCACTGGGAGAAGCCCATCATCGCCGCATCGTGAAGAGTCATCTCGAAATCGAGGCGCTTCGTCCGGTACCCGGCCCGCCGCAACCTCATGCACAATTCCGGATCCTCGCCGGCAATCAAGCGCTCGTCGTATCCCCCCACTGCGCGGAAGGCTTGCGTCGCCAGCATCACGTCTCCGCCGAAGGCGGACTCCTCTCCAACCGGCGTGTCCCACTCCATGTCCATCAGTCGGTTGTAGAGACTTGCTTCCCGAAAGCGCTCCCTTCGGCGACCGTAAACCGCCACCAGGTCCGGGCATGCATCCAGATGAAGCAGCGCTTCGGCAATCCATGCGGGCTGCAACTCGCAGTCTCCGTCGACAAACTGGACGAAACGAAGACCCGGAACCGCCCGCACCAGCTCCTGGAAGCCCGCATTCCGGGCGCGCGCGGCCGAGTAGGGCTGCGATTCGTCCAACTCCACTACTCTGGCGCCGGATTTCTTGGCGCGTTCGACGCTTCCGTCAGTCGAGCCACTGTCGACGTAGACGGTCACATCGAGCCAGTCCCCGAGAGAAGCCAGGCAGCGCGCCAGCCGGTCGCCCTCGTTCCGGCCGATGGCGACGATCCCCACCCCACTCCGCATCAGCTGGCTCCATCAGCGTCGACCCAACCGAAGGGTTGTTCCAGCGCCCGTTGGCGCCAGTCTTGGCAGCTGAGTTCAATGCCCAGCCAAGCACCGAGCCTCTGGAGATCCTCGTCTATTCGCGCCTCCACTTCCCGACGCAGCGCCTGAGGGATGGTGGGGCGTTTTCGCATCCTCCAAAGATCCTTGATCCGGTCGCGCAAGACCTGTGGCAGACGGTTCTTGATCCCCTGAGCGCCCGGAATCTCCAGCAGACCATCTCGAAATGCGCTGCGCCGAAGTCGATCTCGCGACACGTTGTCCGGCGCGACATCTCGATCCCAGCGTCTCTCCCCCGGTGTGGGATCTCCAATGAACCGACACACCCGCTCGAACTCCTGATCGGGATACTCGACCATTCGTTCAAAGGCCACCGGAAGGACTGCACTCGGTCCCCATGCTTCGAGGAAGGGTTCGAGTTGGCGCGCGTAGCAGCTATACGCCACAAAGCGTTCATTTTCCTTGATGGCCTCTTCGAGAGAACCGGTGACCTCCCTCTGTGTCCACTCGTGAATGTATTGCGATACGAGACGCGAGATCGGCTCGCGCATGACGTAGATCATCTTGGCCGAGGGCAGGTGATTCCGTAACCGCGCGACAGTGTGTGGGTACGTGGGAAGCTTCGTGTAGTGCGTGCTGGACTCTCCACACAGTTGATGCTCGCCTGCGTCTCCAAACAGCGATGAATACCACTCCAGTCCCCTTTCAAACTGCTCGTCATCGCTGAAGAAGTTTGGCTCCTTCGGAGTACTCATGAAGAGACCAGACCGACGGGAGAGTTGATCATGAAGCGAACTCGTCCCGCACTTCATCGCTCCAATGATCAAGAAGTCGGGGAGTCTCCCTACCATCGTACCCGTCCTCTGGTCCGGTGACTCACCCTGCCCGGCATGCGGGCTCCGGCTTCCGAGCCGATTCGCAGGCGATCAAGACCCCGCGACGGAGGCCTCACGCTCGCGGTCGGTCTGCCTCTCTCCCTGCCCCTCATCTTCCGGCCCCCCGCCGGACGCCTCCTGCAGCCGTCAGCAAGAATCGTCGATGGCTCGTTCCCGGTCAAGCTCACCTCGGCGAAGCATGCAGCCGGATATCGGCCCAGCTAGCCGGTGCTTCGAGTGCATCGGAGACCGGCCTCGCGCGGTAACGCGCCTGGTCCTCCATCCCGCATCTGCGGACCGCTACAACACGCAGCCTGGCGTTCAGGAGGTTCGCTCAAACCGGCGAGGAGCGGGAGCCTTCGTCGCGCTCCCAGTCGAGCGCGCCGCGCCGGAGCTTTGCCAGCGCGTTCAGCTTCACGGCTGCCATCACGAGTGCATAGACGCCCAGGCTCAGCCAGAGCCTGGGGCTCCGCGCGATCTCGGCCACGGCGGGGCGGTAGTCACGCTTGTCGGTGATGGAAGATTCGGGCTGGAGCCGGCGGAGCTGGTAGCGGCCTTTCTGGCTGCGCGTCTTGATGTCGAGAAGACCCCTCAAGGTGGGCGGAGCCGTGATGTTGAAGTGACAATCCTTCACCACCACCCGTTCGCCCGGCAGGAAGAGCGAATGCACGAAGCCGTCGTCGGAGATGATCTCCGGGAAGCGATCGAAGCGCCGTCGACCCTCCTCGGAGAGCGCATACACACCGGACCCTATCATTCCCTGTGTGGTGTAGGGGAGACGTGTCCAGATGTCGTAGTAGGCGCGCACCGGCCAGCTGGCTCCCGACACATCGGCCTGGATGCGAGGCGCGGCCGCGAGAGCCTCTCCCCGATCGAGCACCGCGGCGACGCTGCGGATCGACTCGAGTGGCAGGACGACGTCGGCATCCACGTAGAAGCGCGGGAACCCGCGGGCCGCCTGGTCGCCCAGGTTGAGGGCGTGGCTCTTCGAGGCCCGATCCGTCTCCTCCACGCGGACCGGCGGCCCGAAGGAGCGCGCGATCGCGGCCGTTTCGTCGTGGCACCCGTTGGGGACCACCACGATCTCGATCTCCCCCGGGCACGCACCTGCGAGCATCGCGTCGAGGCAGCGGCCCACGACGGCGGCCTCGTCGTGGGCGGGAATCACCACCGAGATCACGGCCGCTCCGATCCGCCCGGGATCCAGGGAGGCGACGGCCTTGCGCGGGAGATGCCGTCGCGAAGCAGCTTCTCGAGGGCGTCCACCTCCGTCTCGACGGCGTGGTATCGCCGGACACGCTCACGCCCGGCCTGCCCCATCTCGTTCAGGCGCGCCGCCGGCGTCCGGAGTGCCTCCTGCATGGCGCGCACCAGCCCCTCGAGATCGCCCGCGGGGACGAGCCAGCCGTTCTCCCCCGGGCGAACGAGCTCAGGAATACCGGCGACGTGCGTCGTGACCACCGGCCGCCCCATGGCGAAGGCCTCCATGAGTACGACCGGAAGGCCTTCGGCCCAGCTCGGCAGCACCAGACAGCGCGAGGCGGCGATGTGCGCGCGCACCTGCTCCTCGGAGAGCCACCCCGTGATCGTGACGTTCTCGCCGATGTCCGCCTCGAAGATCCGCCGCTCGACTGCGCCGCGCAGCTCGCCGTCGCCTGCGAGGACGAGCCGCGCCTGCACCCCCCTCTCGCACAGCGCGGCGAGCGCGTCGATCAGCAGGAGCGGGCCCTTCTGCGGAGTGAGCCGACCCACGCAGACCAGGGTGTCGCAGTCGTCCGTGATCGGAGAGGAGTCGACGAAGAAGGCCGGGTCGACGCTGCAGTGCACGACGCGGATCTTGGGCCAGAGGTCGGGATCGACCCAGCGGCAAAGCTGCGTCGCCCCGAATTGGCTCACTGCCACGACGAACTCGGCGTCGAGTATCTTGCCGGCGAGGTCGAATCCGAGTGGGGCGTCGAACTCGGCGGGCCCGTGCACCGTCATACTGTAGGACGTTCCGATCAGGGCGTGAATCAAGCGCCCCACCGCAGCCGGGTTCGTACCGAAATGTACGTGGATGTGGTCCACGCCTTCCCGCTGCACGACGCGAGCGAGCGCGCAGGCCTCCACGAGATAGGCGAGGTGGCGCGCCAGCCCCCGCTCGCTGCTGCGGCCCATCTGGATGGCGAGGCGCATCGCACACGCGAACTCTCGAGGTCGCCGCAGGAGCATGGCCGGGACGGCCGCCACCAGGGCGTGCCACGGTTGGCCCAGGCAATAGAGGGTACGCGTCGCTTCCTCACGGTCCTGGGGATCCACCACGGCAGCCTCGGGCCGGCGGATCGCGAGGCGCAGGATCCGGTGTCCACGTCGCTCGAGCTCACGGATCTCGCGCCGGACGAAGGTGTGACTGACCTTCGGATACTGGCTGGTGAGGTAGGCGAGCTTCATGGCTCGGCCGCAGCCTAGCCCGCTTTTCTCACCACGCCTCGTAGNNAAATCTCGCGTCAGAGTGCGGAGATGCGCGCCCGCAGTAGAGGGGTGGTGAGAAATGCGGGCTAGCGCCCCCATTTCTCACCGGGTCGCGCCGCGGGAGCTCTGCGATAGCACAGCGAGTAGCGCGGATTCGCGCTCTGACGCGCGTGCCCGCGGAGCTAGGGTTGCTGATGCCCCCGGGGGGCAGCCAGGCGAGGCCCGGCGTTTCAGCCCGACGTCGTACGTACGGATCTGCTCGGGATCCGCGGTCGGACAGGACCGGGAGAGATCGGTGCGCCGATTCCCCAGGGCTGCGCGGGGCAGGAGATCGAGCGGCTCGAAGGCGAGCGGAAGAGCGAATGGCCATGCCGTCCCTCCCGCGAGCACCGGCATCCGAGTGCGGCTCGGGCGGCGGTCTAGTTCGCGACGAATAGTTCCGATGTGTCTGGGGTGATGGGAGGAATCCGGCGCCGGCCCGTCATCGCGCGGGGCCCGAGGTGGTTGTCGGGACCTTTGCTCGGCTGCCGGGGCCCACGTATTCTTGCCGGTCTTCGCCTCCATAGCGCCGGCTCGATGGAAGGTGAGCGTAGCGCCCGATGATCAACGCCTATCTTGTCCACCACTTCCCGGAGCAGGCCGCACAGCGGACCCCCGATCATCCCTTCCTGATTCATGATGAAGCCACGATCAGCTACGGCGAGGTGGACAGCGGCGCCAACCGGGTGGCGCGCGTTCTGATCGGCGAGGGCATCTCGCGCGGGGATCGGATCGGGCTGCTGGCGCTGAACTCGCGCTTCTACGTGGAGGCGTACTACGGAATCCTCAAGGCGGGGGGCATCGCCGTGCCGCTGAACACGGCAGCCGACGGCCCGACGCTCGCCGCCTTCCTGAGGAGCTGCGGCGCTCGGATGCTCATCGCCGGGCGACGCTTCAAGAAGGTGACCACGGGGGCGATCACGGACGGAACACCGCTGGAGGTGCTGGCGGTCGAGAGCGCGCAGCTTGCCCAGGAGCTTCCGGAAGGCATCCGCGGCCTCGCTCTCGACGAGGCTTGCGCGGCCGAGTCCGGCGAGCCACCGGGCCTCACGCTCACGGATCTCGACGTGGCCTCGATCATCTACACCTCCGGAAGCACGGGGACTCCGCAGGGAGCCACGCTGTCACACCTGAACGTGGTCTCGAATACGCGCTCGATCGTGAGCTATCTCGATCTGCAGGCGCGGGATCGGATCCTCGCGATCCTGCCGTTCTACTACGTCTACGGGAAGTCGCTGCTCAACACCCACGCCGCGGCCGGCGGGACCGTCGTGATCGAGAACCGCTTTCTCTACCCCAACACGGCTCTCGACACCCTCGAGAAGCAGCAATGCACCGGCCTGTCCGGCGTTCCGTCCACCTTCGCGATCCTGGTCAACCGCTCGAACCTCGCCGAGCGCGAGCTTCCCCACCTCCGCTACGTGACCCAGGCCGGGGGGCCGATGAGCCCCGAGCTCACCCGCCGGCTGATGGCGGCGCTTCCCGGCAAGCGCATCGTCATCATGTACGGCGCAACCGAGGCGTCGGCACGGCTCTCCTATCTCGACCCCGACGAGCTTCCTGGGAAGATCGGCTCGATCGGCAAGGCCATTCCGAACGTGGAGCTGCGAGTGCGGCGCGAGGACGGAACCGAGGCCGACGTCGGCGAGGTGGGCGAGATCGTGGCTCGCGGCTCCAACATGACCTCGGGCTACTGGGGCGATCCCGAGGCCACGGCCGAGGTCTTCGACCAGCACGGCTACCACACCGGCGATCTCGCCCGGCGCGACGAGGAAGGCTTCCTCTACGTCGTCGGCCGCAAGCGCGACTTCATCAAGAGCGGCGCCCACCGGATCTCCGCGCTCGAGATCGAGCACACGATCCTCGAGCTTCCGGAGATCCACGAGGCGGCGGTCATCGGCGTCCCCGACGAGATTCTGGGCGAGAAGATCAAGGCCTTCGTCGTCTTCCGCGAGGGGTGCGAGGTCGACCCGGAGGTGCTCGAGAAGACGCTCAAGAAGAAGCTCGCCTACAAGGCTCCCGCGGAGATCGAGATACGAAACGACCTGCCCAAGAACGAATCGGGCAAGATCATGAAGCAGGCCCTCCGCTAGGAGCCGGATCTGGCTGCTCGCGAGCCGTATCCTCGCTTCGGCCCCTGCTCGGCGGGGCAGCTGCCCAGCCGGCGTGTGACGCCATGAGCGAGACCATCCTCGAACCCGGCAGCCTGTGGCCGGCGCTGCGGGCACGAGCCGATCGCGCACTGCGCCGCGGCGCGCTGCAACCCATCGCCACCGAACGCGCCGAGGTGGAGGAAGCGGGCATCCGCTTCGTGGTGCGCGTGCTGGCGCACCTGGAGCGCAAGATCCGCGCCGGCTTCGCCCAGGCGCGCACGGGCACCAACCCCTTCCTCCCCTACGACGAGGACCTCTTCGTGGCCGACATCTCGCAGACCCACCTCTGCCTGCTCAACAAGTTCAACGTGCTGGACCACCACCTGCTGCTGGTGACCCGGGCCTTCGAGGAGCAGGAGAGCCTGCTCACGGCCGGCGACTTCGAGGCGCTGGCGACCTGCATGGCCGAGTTCGACGCCCTCGGCTTCTACAACTCCGACGCCGTCGCGGGTGCGAGCCAGCGACACAAGCACCTGCAGCTCGTGCCGGTGCCGCTCGGCGCGGGGCCCGAGCGGCTGCCCGTGGACGGCGCGCTGGCGGACGGGCGTCTTCCCTTCGTCCACGCCGCGCAGCGCGTCGTCCCCTTCGATGGCCCGGCGCTGCACGAGACCTACCGGCGGCTGCTGCGCGCGCTCCGACTCGAAGGCGCTGGCACCGCGTCGTCTTCCTACAACCTGCTGGTGACACGCGAGTGGATGGTGCTGATCCCCCGAGAGCGCCACGAGGTCGAGGGCGTCCCGGTCAACGCACTCGGCTTCGGCGGCGCGCTGCTCGTGCGCGACCGGCAGCAGCTGGCGGAGCTGCGGCGGCGGGGCCCGTTCGACCTGCTGCGGCGCGCGGGCAGGCCGCGCGGATGAAACGTGGGGATTTTACCCCGCCAGCCCGACAGCCGGATCCGAGGATCCCTCCGCGCTCTTCGGGCCGCGCGTCCAGGCCGGCCGCTGCCTACACAACGCTGGCTAGACTTCGCCGGGCCGGGTGAGCTACAACCCCGAGCGGGGGTGTCGCGCGGGTTTACTTCGACCCAGTCCGCCGCGGCTCGTGCGTGCCGCTCCCGTAGCTGGAGCCGAAGCAGCTCTTCGTCACCACGCGGCGGAAGGGGGTCAACATGGCCAGAAGTACCGTCATGCTTGGAGTCGTGCTCGCTCTCTCGCTCGTACTGTCGTCCTGTCGACCGGTCGAGGAGGGCGGCGTAGCCCAGACAGGGAGCCTCTTGGGGGCAGAATCCGTACTGAAGACAGAGTCCATAGCCTTCAAAGACGCCATTCCCCGCAACTACGGCAGACTCGTCGGCGTCCTTCAGAGCCCCGGAGTGAGCTCACGAGCCATCCTCTGGTTCGAGAGGCCGGATTCCACGATCGCGGCCGTGTGGGTGGACTACGTGAATGGCGTCCATGACGAGGTTCTGCTGATTCCGCGCAAGTAGAGG
>JABAHP010003291.1_pt3 | contig 21954 bp, 22 predicted proteins | sample 7062081 | NCBI WGS metagenome assembly JABAHP01 (sample SAMN14534357, study PRJNA622989) | marine sediment metagenome | biome: marine biome [ENVO:00000428]; feature: marine pelagic biome [ENVO:01000023]; material: deep marine sediment [ENVO:00002113] | place: India: Gulf of Kutch | collected...
CTTCCCGAGCTTAGCGGCCTCCGCCCAGCAAGCAACTCATTCACCCGTTCATTTAAAGCATATCCATGCAACGGTTGCTCGAATACCAACCTGAGGATCAAAAGCTGAATCCATCCCCCCTCTTTACCCCTTCCCTTCCTGCTTATCATAGGTAACAGTGATACCTATGCATGCGTACAATAAATACTTGCACTCCCACCCGAACAAAAACAGCGCGCAAATGAGGCGCGCGCGCATTTTACGCTCTTTCCAAAGCAGAAACAGCGCGTGCTATTGATCTTTTTTCAGATATAGGGGAATCTCTATGTTATCTTTGCATAGGCTGTAATTAGATTTAAAGTACTCTTCAAGTTTTTCTCCGTCGACTTTATAAGCTAACTTAAGTCCTTGGGTGAACGTACTAGGCTCAACAAAGTCGTATCCCTTGTTTCTCAACCATTTCTCCGGGATGAACTCGTGACCTTTTTTGAGGAATCTTTTGAAAACGGTCAGATTTTTCGCATTGTCTCCTCTAGGGCCTTTTAAAGAATATCCGTTTTCTAATAATTCCTGAAAATAATTTAAACCCCTTATTGGAGATAGTGCTTTTTCATCAAGTGCCATTTTACTACTAAAAAATAGAGGTTGTTAACTTAAATCTGACGTGCGTGTGTAGTTTTTTCCTAACCTTGATTATAAAATGCTTACGCGCGCGCAAAAGGTATCATTATCCCTAGATCTTTCGCTAAATCTGTGATTTTAACCCATGTCTCATCCTCGATGAAAATGCCTTCTTTGAGTCGTTTAGCCTTCTCACGTCTCTCCGGTTCCCCCGGTATCATAACTTCGCTGAATCCTGGTGCTGGAGGGGAGTTCCTCACTTTGTAAAATAAGTCGTCCACTCGGTCTTTATATTCTTGAAGGTCTGTGATTTCCCTAATGTCGATGGCAAGCATGAACACTCCGTTACCACCATAGTAGGGCCTCGAACGGTACTCCTCACTGTTACTGCATCCGGCTGCTGTCAGTGCTCCTGTCAACACCTCGACTAGTAACGATAGCCCCATTCCCTTGTAACCCACGATGTCCCCCAGTGTCCTTAATAGTCCCCCTTTATGGTACCAGCTGGGATCGGTTGTTGGGGTTCCTTCAGAGTCAAGGAAAACTCCTTCAGGGAGTTCGTCTCCCCTAGCTAGATACAACTGTATCTTTCCTCTTGCCCAGACGGAAGTTGCCATATCAAGAATCATTGGGTGCTCTTTTCCAGCTGGTATCGCAAAGCATAGTGGATTCGTGCCGAACTGTTTGCTTTTTCCACCGAAGGGTGTGACGGTTGGTGTTGCGTTGACGCTCATTATCCCGATCATATCTTGGTTCATAGCCATCTCGGCGTAAACATTGAGTCTGCCAACATGCATGCAGTTACGAGCTAAAACAAGGCCAACAATACCTTTCCTGGCTTTCTCTATGCATATGTTCATGGCTTTCCTCGCAACTATTTGTCCGAGGTTCCATCCCCCCTCGATTACTGCAGTATTGGGTGTTTCTCTAACTATCTTGATCTCTGCTTTGGGTTTTACTGCTCCCATTTTTATGCGATGAGCATATATCGGAATTCGAATAACTCCGTGGCTGTCATGTCCTGTTAGGTTCGCCTCGATTAGTAATTCTGATAAAAACTCAGCGTTCTCCTTGGGTGTCCCAAGGGTTTCAAAGATTTCACTACTTAATGTTCTAAGTTGATCTGCTTGGAATATGGGCAAGCATTATTCACCTATGCTTAGGGGTTTAATAGAAACTATTACGTTTTTGGTTAATGTAACACACGAGCCTATGGGAGAAGGATCTAGGCCACCATTTTGCCGATGGCGAATATGTTGTGATTGTTTAACTCAGCTTTTACAGGTTTACCGCTGGCTACTCTCAAAACTTCTGCGTACAGCCTGTCCCCACAGTCGTCGATGGTTTCTTCACCCAAGAGGACAGGGCTAGCGTCAAAATCAATGATATCCGGAAGATTATCTACACTGCTTCTGGTTGATGTGACCTTGATAACTGGGCCCAGTGGAGAGCCGACAGGATTTCCTTTACCAGTGGTGTATACCANNAAGCATATCAGCTGTGGCACATGCTCCTAGTCCAAGGCTGGTGTCCATTATCCATAGGCCCTTGCCAGAGATTCTTTCTCCTGGACTAAGCACTCCCATCACGGTAGTGGTGCCTCCTTTGCGAACTCCTCCAAGGCTTTTCTCTACTAGGGTGGTTAGGCCCGCCTTGATGTTGCCCGGGGTAGGGTTGGCTTCCCGTAAGCTATGGTCCATCCTCTTATAGTGGGCTTCAAGCCGGTCGGTTATCTCTATAATGCGGTTTCCAACCTGTGGCGAAACCGCTCTTCTAGCAATGATGCCAGCGGCACCATAGAGGCTTCCTGTCTCCCCTAAGATGACTGTTCCGCCATCTGCTATCAGCCTATCCGCCATTGCGCCTACGGTTGGATTACTCGCTATCCCTGAACCTGTGTCACTACTGCCACACTGGGTGGAGACGATGAGTTCAGAAACATCAAAGGGCTCTCTTGATGATTTTTCTGCTTCTTCCTGTAACTTTTCGACTAGTCTGATACCTTGTTCAACAGATTTTTGGTTGCCCCCTTCTTGTTGTATATTAAGGAAGGCTGTGTTCCTTCCCATCTTAGAAAGTGCTTCGGCGTCAATCTGTTCGCAGCCAACCCCCACCACCAGTACACCGCCTATGTTAGGATGAGTAACAACGCCTTCAATCACTCTCTCGGTATGAGATTTCTCAGAGCCGATTTGACCGCATCCTCCATCGTGGACAAAAACACGTGTTCCTGTTTCCGCAGCAATCTTCCGGGCCACTGAGCTTCCGCAAAACACTGTTGATACAACGCCCACATAGTTACGGATCCCTATTCGTCCATCTTCTCTCCGGTATCCTTCGAACTCCATCATGTCTCACCTATAGTTTCCTCACTTCGTCTACTATGTCTACAACGTTGTGGACGTGAACGTGCTCTCCTGCCTTAATGTTGGTTTTTGCCCTACCAATTCTTTCACCATACTTTACAATATATTCTCCCTCATTGATATCCTGCAAAGCGAACTTGTGACCATACTCGATATCCTGAAGAAGACTAAAAGCTCTACCCTCCACTTCCTCTCCTTTCATCATATCTTTTATTGCCGTGGAGACGTTATCTTTCCTGTCAACTATAATGTATCTTTGACCCATGTCTTGGTGGTTTGAAAAAAATCTTATAAATTTAATGCAGGAGCAGGCATTTTTTACGATTTATACGTGTTTTGTACATTTTCCACTAAATGTTGTTATGCCGATTCCAGAATTTTTTTATAAAGTGCCCCGCTTCGAAAGGGTCATTAATAAATTTAATCTCTTCTTGGAAGTATTCAGGCAGGAGCATACTGATATGATTTTGCGCCACCCGCTGATCAAGAATCACTAAGCACCCTTTATCATTGGCTGAGCGGTGTACCCTGCCACATGTTTGAACGATCCTCAGGATTGCAGGTGTCACATAAGCGTACAGCCATCCCTTCCCCGGATACTGGTCTTCGTAGTAGTTGATCAATGCCCTCTGGTACACGTCCCACGTCGCGAATGGGAGTCCAACGGCAACGACGCCTGTTAACAGGTTTCCTGGATAGTCTACACCCTCACTTAGTTTACCACCCATAACTCCGAATAATGCACAATTGTCAGAGGATTTTAGTCTTCTAAGCACTGTCTCTCTCTTGGTGTTGTATCTCTCGGCAATAATCTCTCGGCCAGAGTTGACATTACCTAGGACCCTCTGCATTAACCTATAGCTAGTGTTAAAAACTGCTACGTTTCCTTCATTCTCCTCGAGTACTGCTTCAATGTATCTGCTCCATCTCTGGATCATCTCCTTGTTTCGTCTATCGTATTTCGAAGAGACATCTGTTGCCAGTAAGATTAACCTGTTTTCAGCTGGAAACGGGGATTCGAACTCTCTGACCTTCACTTTGTCAGGTTTTTTAAAGATCAAATCCCTGTAAACCTCTGTTGGGGATAGAGAACCACTCATCAGTATCCCTCCCTGCACTGATTCGAGGACTGGCTGAGAGATTTTTCTTCCATCAAGGCTCCTAACCTCTAAGAGCGCCCTGCTGTCTCTATCCTTCTGAGCTAGATGCACGTAACTATCATCCCTTTTTTCAAGGAAATTGGATAGAAACACTCCCACCCTATAGTTGTAGCTGAAAATCCGGTCGTACCCCCTTTTTTCCCGCATATCCTTAACGACTTCACCGTAGTCTTGGATTAATTCAGCTGCTTCTACGCCGGACAAACCATGTTTTTTCAGGAAAACATTATCAAGAAGCAAAGGCTTGTAGGGTCTTAGCTCATCAATCCTAAAATCTTCAAGAATTCCCTCGTACACTTCATTCAATGTTTCAAGATATGTAGTAACCAAAGGAGTAGAGTCGCTCGCAAATCTTTCCGACTCCTCCACTGCTGAGCTTATAGTCCTTTGAGTAAGTCTGTCTGAAAGCAATTCCCTGGCAAAGGTCGGAAGATTGTGGGCCTCATCCACTATAAGATATATCTTCGAGAGGTCGGTGTTAAAGGACCTAAGGAGATTTCCTCTAATTGAGGGGTCAAAAGCATAGTGATATGTGCCTAGAAATATGTCCACTTTTTCAAGAGTTTCTTTAAAGGCTTCATAAGCGCAGAAACCCTTCCTAGCCATTTGTTTTACTGCTGACTCAGGGGGAAGTAGCTCTGAGGAACATTTCAATGCAAGAATCTCCGCTTCCTTCGCCTTTCTCTGGTTATTGAGGAAGAACTTGCAATAGGGTTCCGTTCGAGATGTGCAGTTTTTTCTTAGCCTCCTGCATTCCTCCAAAAAGTCGTAATAAGAAATCTTTGAGGATGCCCTTGGGCACATATCTCTTTTGCTAATAAATGAAACCGCTTTGAATTTTTTATTTAGGGCTTTAAACTCTTTCAGGTATATGTGTAACTGGCTTCTGGTCCTGTAACATATCATTAGCTTCTGTCCTTCAAGAAGGGGGAGAACTGCTAACAAGGCTGCAAGCGACTTCCCTACTCCACATGGTGCGCTGACTAGGAAGCAATCCTTTTTCCTTAAGGCCTCTGATGCTTCTTTTATGAATTCGTTTTGCCCTGTTCGTGCATCATACCCTTCGGGAAGCCAGTCTTCCAGTGTTTCAAATAGTTCGTCCAAGGATTTACAGTATGATACTGTATTCTCTGGTTAATAAACTCACAAATTAGCTTTGCACGATTAAATCTGTACAAGCATATGCGTAAACGTTTTAAATTATCTCAGTTTAGTAACTTGATTTAAGCTAGACTAAAAGAGTGATTAAATGGACACAGCTGAAACAAACCAAGAACTAACAAACTTTGAACGTAGGAAACAGGAGATGGAGCTCCTACAGAACAGGATGGGAAAAGTAAAACATAAAATAGCGGTCATAAGCGGGAAAGGAGGGGTGGGGAAAAGCCTAGTTACCGTTAACCTTGCTGTCGCTTTAGCAATGAGAGGCAGAAACGGGAGAGTAGGCATCATGGATGCTGACATACATGGCCCGAGTATACCGAAGATGATCGGTTTGAAGGGGGTACGATTACAGCCAGGGCCACCGGGAATCTTTCCAGCCACAGGACCCTTCAACCTAAAAGTAGCTTCAATGGCATTCCTCATAGAAAACGTGGAAGACCCTGTTATCTGGCGTGGACCTATGAAGATGGTGGCCATTCGACAGTTCCTCTCAGAGATCGTATGGGGAGAACTAGATTACCTTCTAATAGACCTGCCACCTGGGACAGGCGATGAGGCCCTCAGCGTCCTGCAAATGCTGCCAGAAATGGATGGAGTTATCATAGTCACAATCCCCAGCGAGGTTTCAGAGGATGTCGTAAGGAAAGCCGTGAGTTTCGCCAGAAAAATGGATGTACCAATATTCGGTATCGTAGAGAATATGAGTGGAGTCACATGCCCTAAATGCGGCGAGATTATTCAGGTATTTGGACAGGGAAGCGGAGAACGAGTATCAAAAGATATGGATGTACCCTTCCTAGGGAAAATACCCCTGGACCCAAGGGTCTCTGAAACAATGGATATAGGCATTCCCTTCGTTGTTTCATATCGAGAGATACCGGCATCAAAAGAGTTCAACAAAATAGTGGAGAAAATTGAAGAACAAACCTAGAATACACTTGAAAACTAGCGTTTGTGTCGTAAAGTATATTTTCACATAGTTATTAGACGCAGTCGGAGGTAAATGAATTGAAGTATAGGGTTCACCGTTTTGACATAAAGATGACAAGGGATCAAATTAGGTTGGAGCAGTATCTAAATAGTTTGGATGGGGAAATCGTGGCTATTATCCCAAATATAACCCCTGTCCCCGCTACTTATGTCGACTTTCTACTCATTGTTGAGAAAATTGAGGGATAGCAAGCGTGTTTTACAGAGTTAGATAATTTTGCACGCTTAATAGCTTAACAGGGTTAACCGAGTATATGGTCTTTCTCAACTCAGTTTCCTTGATTATTATCTCGTCTCCCATTAATTTGCCTATATGCCAGGAAATCAGCTGGCTTGGCACTCCCATAATCTTAGCTAGTTCCATATGGTTGGTTCTGGGGTTTTCATTAAGGTAAGATACTATCTTGTATGACAGGGGATGGCGTAAATTGCTGATGATGGTCTTTTCTTCCTCACTATATTTTCTGAACTCAAAGAATCTTTTGTATTTCCCGTTTCTGAACGCAATAACTTTTCTTTCTTCCTCAAGCACTTGTAAGTGGTATTGGACGACTCCGATCGATAAACTTAGTTCACGGCAGATTTCTCTGAAATGAATTCCAGGGTAGGTTTCAATTAATGAGAAGATTGAATTTCTTGTGTAATTTTGGAAATGTATATCAATAAAATACTGGAATCTTTCTAACAATGCATAATTGCTGGATGCATCATTTTCACCGATTGCCTGCGCGTGCGTTTGATTTCTAGGCTTAAACTGAACTATCAAGACGCATACGAGGATGATGATGGTTAAAATCGCTCTTTTTTTCATCATCCTTCATTTAAGTCTTTTAAAGACTATATAATAAATTCGTAAACAACTGTACTATTTGTAAAATAATGTACCAAAACTGTTAATATATAACATAAAACCTCATCAAACATGCGTACAATCAAACGAAAACCCAAACGAACTGTGATAATTATCTCTGTCTTATTCGCTTCATCAATTCTTGCCTTTCTTGGTTATCATTATGGAATAAAGGCTGAAACGCCCTTCAAGATGTTCCCCTATACCTTGGACGGTCAGAGTTATGAAGGCACATACGTGGATTTTCTAGTAAACGCAATGGAGTGGCTTCGGGATGAAACTCCCTCAGATGCAACTATTCTATGTTGGTGGGATTACGGGCATATGGTTAGGGGGGTGGCGGAAAGGCGTACGGTGGTTTACCTTCCATCTGAGGAGATAAGGCATTCGATAGTAGATCCTACAGGTATCACTTGTTACCATGACCACTCGCTGATAATTGATGTCTGCGAGGCTTTGTTAACGGATGAACCTCTTTCATGTATCGAGTTTATGAATCAGCACGATGCAACTTATCTTCTCGTAGTATCTGTTGACTTGGTTAAGATGAGGTGGATGGCTAGCTTTTTAGACATCGACCCAAGCCTTCTGTTAACGGAAGGCGAGGTGACGGAGACGGGTAAAGAAACACTTATCTACCAAGCATTAAACAATGAAATCCTGACAGGGTTCGAAAAAGTATTCTCAGACGAGGTTTCAGTGATTTATAAAATACGTAGATAAAGACTAAAATCATACCACTAACACTCGTACATTTTGGACTGTTCTAATGATTTGAACGCGTGTTCTATTTGATGGTTATATATCTAAGACTTGCTTTATCAGTACTGACTGAAAATGAACAAGAATCAGCAAATATTCGCGGTTATAGCTATTTGCCTCAGCATAATAATGGCTGGAACAATTATCGGTTACAAACCTGGGTTAATTGAACAGGGAGATCCCACGCTGCCAGCTGGATTCAGGTATCCATCAGGAGTTGGGGTTACCCAAGGAACTCCAGAGATGTACGGTAGGGTATTTCAGGAAGGAGAAGTGAAGCTCAAGACCATAAGCCTCACAGGATCGGGTAGCGCCTCAGCTCAGGCCGACCAGGCAACAGTGAATCTAGGAGTTCAAACCAATTCATTAGAAGCTAATGCTGCCATCCAGGAAAATGCAGATCTGATGTCAGCTGTTATAAATGCCATAAAAGCTGTTGGGGTCGGTGAGGAAGATATCATCACAACTAGCTACAGCGTGTATCCGGAGTACGACTGGACCGATGAAGGCAGGGTTTTCAAAGGATACAGGGTTACTAACTTGGTTCAGGTAACCGTCAAGGACCTAGACCTAGTTGGAGAGGTCATTGATGAAGCAGCTAATGCTGGAGCAAACCAGATTAACGGAATCAGCTTTGGTCTCAGCGATTCAAAGCGAGAAGAGCTGAAAACCAACGCATATGTGGCAGCTCTGACTGATGCCCAGGACAAAGCACAGGTTATAGCGGACACCCTAGGGCTGACAATCACAGGTGTGCAGAGTGTCACGGAGTACAGCTACAGCCCGGCTAGAACCTACGGGTTCTACGAAGAAGCAGTAGCCTTTGAGGATGCAGCCTCTCCACGTTCTCCAACACCTATAGTTTCTGGTGAACTCAGCGTAACCGTGAGCGTACACATCGAATTTATATTCGAGTAAAACTCGTCTAGAATCCCTCTTTTTTTTAAATAATCTACGATTATAGTATCAACCATATATCACACAGGCTTTCAAAAATGTTTTTTTTACGGATTCAGTTATATTAAATGAGAGTTTTTAAAAAAATGATATCTTCGAGTCTATCTGAAGAAGCAAAGACAATCCATTTCAATTCCTTGGTTATTGACGGTCTAGAGGCAGCTCCTATGAACAAGGAGCACTTTAACCGTCTTGAGAAGGGTGGGGTAGATGTTGTCAACTATACATGTGCAAAAGTAACTGATGATTTTGCTTCTGCCGCATTGAATCTTAACCTGTTAAAGAAAGTGATCCAGGAAAATAACGATAAAGTGCTTCAAGTATTATCAACGTCAGACATACATAAAGCATTAGAACAGAAAAAGATTGGATTAATTGCAGGGTTTCAGAACGCAACTCCCATCATGAATAATCTTGAGTATTTAGATATCCTACACGAATTAGGTGTAAGAATAATTCAGCTCACATACAACGATAGGAACCTACTTGGAGACGGCTGTGTCGAGTCAGCAAACGCCGGATTAAGCCGTTTCGGTAGAAACGTGGTACAAAAGATGAACGAAATAGGAATGGTCGTAGATGTCTCACACTGCGGGGAGCAGACTACTTTGGATGCAATAGAGCTGTCCAGCTCTCCAGTAATGATCTCCCATGCTAATGCCAAAGCTCTGTGTCCAAGCTTACGGAACAAATCCGATGAGGTCATGGAAGCATTAGTCAGGAACGGGGGCGTCATGGGAGTGGCTTTCTGGGCACCTATGACGTATAAGGACCCCGGAATAAGACCCGTATTCGAGGATTTTATGGATCACATCGATTACCTTGTTGACAAAATAGGGGTTAGCCACGTGGGAATTGGTTCTGATCTCGGTGAAGGAGAGTCTAGGGAGTACTATGAGTCAATGTTCCTCCGAGGGGGTGGCTTGTACCCTGAGATTACTATCGATCTTGGTGAATGGTATAGTTTCGATACACGAATGGTAGAGAATCTTGACACGGCGGTGAACTTTCCCTTAGTTACTGAAGGACTATCGAAACGAGGTTATAGCGAAAAGGGCATTCGCAAAATTCTTGGAGAAAACGTTTTAAGGATTCTCAAAAAAGTAATCGGCTAACGCATGATCATGCATAATTCATTAATCCTCGTGGGTCAAATGCTATGATTTGAATGAGGAGTTTTAAAAGTCTTAGTAAAGACGAGGAAGCCCACGCCTTATCTCTCCATAAAACCTCTCACGTAGTTGATGCAAGCGTTGTAGGTTACACTGACTATGTTGCAGAGGACATATGGGTTGATGACCTGTTGAAGGGAGGTGTTACTGCCAGTAATGCAACTGTTTGCATGCAGCCCTTAATCGGGGATGCCCTTAGAGAGCTGAAAGGCTACCATAAATGGGTTGAAAGAACCAAAGAAAAGGCAATTATAGTGCAGAAATCATCTGACATTATTAAAGCCAAGGAAGAGGGGAAGCACGGGGTAATTTTTGGACCCCAGGATAGTTCTTTCCTTGAGGGCACAATCGATTTCCTTAAGATCGCATACGACTATGGTATTAGGATCATACAGTTAACCTATAATAGCAGAAACGCCGCTGGTGACGGTTGCCATGAAAGAAGCAACGCGGGATTAAGTAACTTCGGATTTGAACTAGTGGGGGAGATGAATAGACTTGGTGTCTTAATCGATCTAAGCCATACGGGAGACCAGAGCAGCATGGATGCTATTGAAAGTAGCAGGGACCCGGTAACTTTCACTCACACGATACCCAGGACCACGGTTCCGAAAGAACTCAGTGATTTTGCGAAGTGGAATAACAAGTACCTCTTCTACGGTGACTGGTACAGTTACTCTTTACAGCGCTCTAAAACGGATGAAGCCGTTCAGGCATGCGCTGAGCAAGGAGGTGTTATTGGCATCACTCCATACTTTGCCAAGAAGGCAGGAAAATCGACATTAACTGATGACGTGCTTGACCAGATAGATTACGCTGTTGAATTGGTGGGGGCTAACCATGTAGGCTTCGGCTCCGACATTGATTTTAACAGCAGTATTGACAGGCAGGCTTACATAAACAAGTATCCTTCTAACATTGACGTCAATTATTTCACTGCAATGGACAAAGATTGGGGATACGGATGGTTAGAGTTTATGCCCAATCTAACAAAGGGATTGGTGGCAAGGGGATACTCTGATAAAGAAGTGAAAGGGATAATTGGAGGAAATTTTTATACTCTATTCAAAAAAGTCTGGAAAGAATAGCCCTTCACCTTCTCTTTTATATATGTGAGAGCACAAGAGCTTTAATTAATTAAAAAGAGGTAGAGAAAAATGGAATACGGAAGCGGCGAATACATTTATACGCTTGCAGAATCCTGGGCAAAACTTCCAAGAGGAGAATCTCTTGTGGATGTTACGGGGATCTCGATTGATTCAAACGACAATGTTTACGTTTTCAATAGAAGTAAACGACCTATAATCGTTTTCGACAGAGATGGGAATGATGTAGGTTCATGGGGAGAAGGTTTGTTCAAACGACCTCATGGCAGTTGTATGACTCCCGACGGAAATATTTTTGCTACTGATGATTCTGGCCACGTTGTCTACAAGTTCACCAAGAACGGGGCACTATTAATGACATTAGGCAATCCAGGCCAGCCTTCAGAAACTGGTTATCGATTGGGTCTGGATATCTTTGAAAGGCTATCCTCGATTAAGCGGTCAGCAGGGCCCTTCAATCTGCCAACTGGGGTTGCTTTATCTTCGAAAGGGGATATATTCATCTCAGATGGTTATGGAAACGCTCGGGTGCACCGATTTAGCCCTGAAGGAGAATTACTGCAATCTTGGGGTGAACCTGGGGCAGGCATAGGCCAATTTAGGCTACCACATAACATCTGGATAGACAAAAAAGATAATATATGGATTGCAGACAGAGAAAATCACCGCGTTCAAATATTCGATATAGAGGGGAATTTCTTAGATCAATGGACTGACTTATTCAGACCCACTCATGTTTACATGGATAAAGATGAGACCGTATATATCTCAGAGCTTAGCCGACGAATAAGTATATTCGACATAGATGGCCAGTTGCTTTCTCGCTGGGGAAATGAGGCTCACAGTATGGAAGAACCTCTGTTGGTTGGACCACATGTCATTTGTGTGGATTCGCATGGAGACCTTTATGTTGGAGAGGTTGCCAGGACATTCGGCAAGGTTGAACGAGGGGCACGGGCTATTCAAAAATTCAAGCGTAAGAATTAGATTTTCTATTATCATATTTTTAGAACTAGTGCTGAAATGAAAACAAGAATTTAATACGCTATTTCCTACTCTGATAATGTTCGATATGTCTAAAGACATAGAAGTTAAGATGATTAAACCCGAGTTCTTAGATTTCGTGAACTATAACATCTGCAAAGCGTACTCTGAGAAATACGGAAAAGCTAAAGCAGAAGATTTTTTCAAAAGAGTCGGGGAGATAGGCTTCAACGAGCTAAAGAAGTTGATAGAATTCCCTAGTGGGGAGCCTTATGATGTACTGAAAACTGTCGCTGACTTTTTGGAGGACATGGGTTACATGACAAAAATCAATTTAACAAACGTGGGAGAGAACGAGGTTATCATTGAAATGTACGGGGTTTCGGTGAACAACTCTTCTATACGCCTCACAGATGAAGGAAATAGTCCCAGTCACTTCATGACTAACTTGATGTTCTCAGCTTTACGTGAGATCAGCAATGTTGAAGCGGAAATAGAAGATTTAGTTTTAGAACTCGCAACAGCGAAGACTGGTTACACTATGGAAAAATGGACCATTAAAAGAAAATAAACTTAAAATAAGAATATACACTCCTGTTTTTGTTAAGAATTTTATATGAGGTTCAAGATTGAGGGTTGACGAATTTCTGGTGGAGCGTTGGCTCAACGAATACGAAAAAAATGTTGAAGTAAACATGGCTGAGACCTGTGTACAGCCGTTCACATTAAGGGAGTTCCTGGACTTTGTAAGTAAACCCAACTTTTTCGAAGAGATTATGGATTTACAACTTACATATGGGCACATAGAAGGGAACCCAAAGCTCCGTGAAGGAATATCAATGCTTTATAGCGACGTGGATCCTGAAGATGTTCTGGTAACCGGAGGTGCCATAGAAGCCAACTTCAACGCTTTCTATACGTTAGTCGAACCAGGTGATACTGTAATATCCGTTTTCCCCTCTTATCAACAACTTTACAGCGTTGCCAAAGGTTTTGGCGCCACAGTAAAGCTGCTTAACTTAAGACCTGAAAACCAATGGCTCCCAGAGGTTGAAGAGTTAAAGCAGTTGGTAGATAAAAAAACAAAGATGATTGTTATAAATAACCCCCACAATCCGACTGGAAGTCTTATTGATGAACCCATTTTAAAAGCAATTTGTGAATTGGCNNTTGGTTCATATGTACTAAGTGATGAAGCTTATCGAGGACTCTACATAAACTCTGGTGAAAAAGTTCCATCCATAGTTGACGTTTACGATAAAGGCATCGCAACAGGAAGTTTCAGCAAATCCATAAGTCTAACAGGTTTAAGACTGGGTTGGATCACAGGCAGCAACGATTTGATCAAGGAGAGCATGCTACACAGGGACTACACTACGATAAGTAAAGGACTGATTGATGAATCACTGGCTGTACTGGCGGTGGAAAACATTGATTCAATCTTTGAAAGGAATCTAAACATTGTACGCAGAAACCATAAACTAGTTGACAGTTGGATTAATGAAGAACCTGTTATCAGCTGGATACCTCCAAGGGCCGGTAGCGTGGGATTCATGAAGCATAACTTGGATGCGCCCGCAGAGAAGATATGTAAGGAATTAATTGAAGAGAAGAGCACTTTAATGGTACCTGGAGACTGTTTCGAAATGCCTGATCATATTCGTATTGGCTATGGGAATGCTCCAGCCATACTTGAAGAGGGGTTAACTAGATTCAGGGAATATTTACATTCTAAATAAGAGGCAACTACCTCAAGTATGATTATGCATCACAGCTTCAATTTTATCAAGAAAATCATTTACAACTATCAACAGTCTTTCAGTCTCTTCAAGATGGGGCGTATGGGAGCTGTTTTCAAATAACACCCATTCTGAACCCTTTATTCCTCTGTTCATTGTTTCATTGATTAATGGTGTTGACTCATCATACTTGCCCGAGACAATGAGGGTGGGTACTTTTATCTCCTTCAAACGTTCAGTGAAGCTCCAGTTTCTAAGGGTACCTGTCACACTGAACTCGTTGGGGCCCCACATCGTTTCATAGACTTGAGGATATTTCTCCATCATTTCAAAGGATCGTTTAAGGGGTTCAGGCCAATCCTTAAGACGACAAATATGCCGTTTGTAAAACTCCATAGATGCTTCTTCATACTCCGGGTCTCTGATTGTGCCTTGAGTTTCATGTCTAGCCATAATTTCTTGTATCTCTTGAGGTAACTCTGAACGCAATCGGTTTGCTTCTGAGATCCATTGCTGCATATCTGCAAGGGAATCTGCTAGCACTAGACTTTGAAGCCCAGTAGGGTTTGTTATAGCATATTCAAGGGCGAGCTGGCCTCCCCAGGATTGTCCGTAAATATGCACTTGCTGTAAATCCAGTGCTTTCCTCAGTATATCAATTTCTTTTACATAGAGTTCGATGGTCCACATTTCTGGTTTATCTGGGTGACCAGACCTTCCACTCCCTAACTGGTCATAGAATACAACTCTTCTGCCCTGCTTTGAAAGTTCAGCGAGAGGGGTAAGATAATCATGTGAAGACCCAGGGCCGCCATGCAAACAAAGTATCGGGTGTTTTCCCGTTTCCTCTCCATCTCCAACAACCCCATACCATACCTTGTAACCTTTATACGGAATAAAGCCTTCATCTGAAAATTCCATTATTAGCCTTTCAAATATATATAATCAACTAGATGAGTTTTATCTAAACATCTGCGTGTGAGTTAGATTATGTATTCGGAGCGATAGGAAGGCTGTCATGATCCCCCCAACTAAAGCAGAATTTATTCAAAGGAAGGCGTGCCAATTCCCTCAGCTTATCTGTTTCAAAAGGGGTATAAAACAGGTGGAAGGGTATTCTGCTGTTTAAAAAACCGTTTCTATTTGCGATGTTTTGGTATATACTTCCATCTGTTACTAAATAATTAACAATATTGACGTTATTTTCTTTAAAAATTTTTTTTGCGTCTTCTAGTAACGCATCAGCCAATTCTTTTTCCTGTTTTAAGGTCAATAATTCGAGAATATATCCAACTGGATAATCCTCTTGGAAACTGTTTATCGAGGAAACACAAAGGCCAATTACCTTGTTGTCATCAAAAATGGCTCTTAAATGGAATCTCCCTGTTCCCTGACCGGCATATCTCCAGTTTAGATAATCCTTGTCCTTTTTCACAATAAACCCGTAATCTTTGGATATTTTGGTATAGAACTTGTCAAACCGTTCATCGAACTTTTCCAAGCCTATGATCTCGACTTTTTCACTTTCTCCCGATCTTATGCGAAGATTATTTCTTATTTTACGCCAAGAATTTAAAAGGTGAAACCCTGATTTGTAGAGGAAACTTGGTTTCATGGGGATCTTTTCAAGTTGCAGATCTATGTCCTCAACATAGACCATATTATCCAATTTTACAGGGAATGGATAATCGTTTCTTTTGTAACTTTTCACTAATATTGGGTTACCTGAGGTAGCGAAAAAATAGTGGCCTCCCCTACTTGTGGCTAATGAAAATTTTTTCTCCTTCATCATGTTACGTAATCCTTTTTTCCTGTGTTCCGGATGCACGGCAACATCAGACCCATAATAACAAACTTGTATTTCATCTCCGATTTTCACTGGAATAGGGATTGCATGTGAACACCCAACAATTTCTTCTCCTTGAACACCGACGATAACAATGCTATCTATGTTTGGGTTCTCCGTATATTTCCAAAGCCAATAATCCTTTTTTGTACAGTCGATGTCTTGGCGAGGCCATGTTTCAAAAACATCATTGAGTAAATGAACAATTTTCGAATGATCTTTAGTGGTTGCTTCTCTGACCAGAAAATTGTTCATGTTAGGTTTACCTGCTTCGAAATAAGAAGTATACGTGCTAAAAAGGATAGACGCTCTCGCTTAACCTTTTATTAAATTACCCTTTTTACGTATTCATGATCAAGGCCATTGATGCTCTTAATATTCTTCTTACACCTGACTCGTTGGATTACTGGTATCCAGGGATAGGCTCCTCTCATCAAAATGGGGTTTCAATCCAAGTATATCTTGAAAGGATGGACGCAGCCGGGGTTGATAGGTCTTTTTTAGCCGCCAATGGTGGTGAAGGTCCTCCAAAATGGAGGATTCCACTGAAACTTGTTTCTAAATATGTTGACAGCTTTCCCAACAGGTTTTCTGGTTTATATGGGGTTGACCCATTGATGGGATCCTTGGGAGTCAAGGAAATGGAGAAAGCTATTGTTGATCATGGCTTTGTCGGGGTAGTGTTTTACCCCCACTGGTATAAAATGGCTCCAAACGATCAAAGAATGTCCTCAATATACGAGAAATGTGTTGAGCTGGATGTTCCTTTTATGACGCAGACCTGTGGAAGTTTCTACAGTTATTTACCAGCATGGGTGAATCAGCCGATTCTCTTAGAAGAGGTAGCTATGGTTTATCCTAGTCTCAAAATAGTTATGACCCATGGAGGGTGGCCATGGCGCGAGGAGGCTATTATGATGACGTTGAGGTTCCCCAATATTTTTCTAATGCCCAGCATACTCTACCCGGTTTCTAACTGGGTTAATAAATGGGATGAGGAAATGGCTTTTCCCAGTTGGGGGGATAGCCTTACTGATTATGTAAAGGCGACAAACGGTAAGAAAATCATATTTGGAACCAATTTTCCCGTAACCGACCCGGTTCAGCACATTGATGAAATAGAAAAAATAGGGCTTAACAGGGAAACTAAACAAAATTACTTGAGAAAGAACGCGTTAAAATTGTTTAATATCAAGAGATAATTTACGCTTTTGCCATCAGAACCGGATCTAATTCACGTTTAATGAAACTGCCGTCGCCTTTCTCGCCCAGATATTCTTCGTTATCGATGATGATTTTACCCTTTGATAACGTGGTCACTGGGTATCCCTTAACCTTACATCCCTCGTACATTGTAAAGTCTGGGCCCATGTGCAGGTTGTCCACACTGAGTGTTTTTTCTTTTTCCAAGTCAACTATTACAATGTCTGCGTCGGAACCGGGTGAAATGATACCCTTCTTCGGATATAATCCAAACATTTTCGCTGCGTTGGTGCTGAATACCTCAACCATTTTCTCGAAACTTAGTAAGCCACCGTTAACACCCTCTGACAACAGTAGAGGCAGACGAACCTCAACCCCGCCCGCCCCGTTCGGAACGGTAGCGAAGGTAGCAGAGTTCCTTATTTTCTGTTCCATGGTGAATGCAACATGGTCTGTTCCAACCACTGAGACTGAACCATTAGCCAGGCCATTCCAAAGAGATTTAACGTCCTCCTTTTTTCTCAAGGGAGGGCTTAGGATATAGTTAATTCCATCGGGCCGTTCATAAACTTCATCGGTTAGAGTCAAATAGTGTGTGCAAGTTTCTGCCCAAATTGGCAATCCTTGCGCGCGCGCATCACCGACCAGTTTTACCCCTTCTCTAGTTGACATATGTACAATGTAAAGGGAGGATTCGGCGAATCTAGCTATTGAAATTGCTCTTTGTATTGCTTCCTCCTCAATAAAGTTTGGCTTGGACAATGGGTGGTACTCTGCACCGTTCTTTCCCTCATCAACAAGCTTTTGAATCATCTCTTCACCCAATACACCGCTCTCAGCGTGAACACCAACAAGGGCGTTTAACTCGGAAGCCTTCTGCAAGACTCGGTAAAGGGTCCAATCATCTATCAACCAACCCTGTTTTCTGTATATCATGAATTCTTTGAAGCTTGGCACTCCATATCCTACTACCTCAGGCATTTCTTCAACAATTTTATCAGGATCCGTAAAATCTGTGAAACAGCCATGCATACACACATCGATTGCAGCAAGACTTTCAACTCTAGCTACGTCACTTTTTATAGATTCCATTAGAGGCCTTCCCTTGTTTTGTATTGAAAAATCTATTACTGTCGTAGTTCCCCCAAAAGCAGCCGCAGAGGTTCCCTTATGCCAGTCCTCAGGCCCTTGCTCTCCCATAAACTCGAGTTCGAAATGGGTGTGGGGGTCAATCCCACCGGGTATAACGTATTTACCCTTTGCATCGACAACCTTTTCAGCGTCAGTGAATGTCTTGGAGTATCCTAAACCCACAATTTTCTGACCATTGATAGCAATATCGGTCTCCATGATTCCTGATGGGTTTACGACTCGCCCGTTTTTGATTAAAATGTCAACAGCCATATCGGTAATAGAAACATATTGGCTATAAATAGTTTTGACGATAGTTAAAACAGAAGGTAACGGCGCATGACACAAAAAAAAGTGTATAGTCAACGTGCTAAGAGGGATCTTATTGAATTAGGTCGGTTGGGTCGGAGGAACAGGGAGGTAGTAGAGCATTTTGATGATTTATCCCTTGAAAAAGGTTTATATCGAGTAGAAGGTTCGAGGGAGATCAAGGAATCCAGAGAATACCTGTTAANNAAAATCCGGACCGACGAGGTAGGGAATATTTTTGCCAGAAAAGAGGGATTATCTGATGATAGGGCTGTCATGTGTGGTTCACACCTTGACTCAGTTTTAAATGGGGGAATGTTTGATGGAGTGCTCGGGGTTATTTCCGCCCTTGAAGCCGTCAGAAGAATGAAAGATGAAGGCTTCCAGAATCGTAGACCCATTGAGATAGCTGTTTTTATCGGTGAGGAAGGGTCGGCATTCAGAAAAGTGTTACTCGGTAGTAGCGTCTTTATAGGGGAAAGCACCTCGGAAGATGCATACAAATTGAGGGATGATAATGGGGTTACCCTCAAAGAGGTGCTTATTGAACACGGTTTGTTAGGGGCAAGTCAGTTTTCTGTAGATGACGTGGAGTATTTTGTTGAGCTTCATGTTGAGCAAGGGCCGATCCTAAACAAGGAGAAAATACCTTTAGGGATTGTTGAAAGCGTTACGGGGCTCACTTGGATAAGGGCAGTTGTTAAGGGTGAGGAGAACCATGCAGGAACCACTCCCATGCGTTTGAGAGTTGATCCTCTAGTTGCTAGCGCTGAGGTGGTTAGCTTCACAAACAGAAAAGCTACAGAGATGGCTGCTATAAATGGTACTACCGTAGCAACAGTTGGAAAACTTGTAGTTCACCCGGGCTCCCCGAACATTGTTCCAGGGGAGATTGAACTAGGGATAGACATAAGGGATACTGACGCAGAGCGAAAAAAGCACATAACAAATGAGATTGTAAGCGAAATAAAAAATCTTGAAGATAAGTTCAAGGTAGAAACCGAGGTTGAGGTATTATTTGATCACCCTCCATCTAAATTATCGGATGATGTGATTCAAACAATCCAGCAAGCTGCAGAAAGAATCGGAATAGACTATAAAGTAATGAATAGTGGCGCGGGACACGATGCGCAAAACTTAGCTCATAAGATGAAGACTGGAATGGTCTTTGTTCCCAGTATTAATGGTATAAGCCATTCACCCTTAGAATGGACGGAATGGTGCCATGTGGAGAATGGTATACAGGTTTTAACAGAGACATTGAAAATGCTTTCAATAAATTAGATTAAAATATGTGGAGTTAATCGAAAAATTTAAAATTAGGAACTAGGGAAACTAATCCTCAGCGGGTTGGGGCTCCCCACCTTGGAGCTGGTTAGTTTTACTAAACCATCACAATCCTCAACCCGCAACCTTCTAAATCCAAGATAATTTTTGCGGGTTTTTACTCCGATTTTATTTTCTGGGATTCTATAGTAATGCCCTTTTCTTTCAAGTCTTTGAAGAAAATTTGTGATAGCTCTTTATTGGCTCCCAGAAGCTCAGGGGGAAAGACTCCCTTTCTCTTTATGAGACCTTTAATAAGTAGGCCTGATGCAGTGGAGGCTGTATAGGCTGTTGTCCGACCCATTGCCGAGACATTTTTTTCTTTATCAAAACTATCCATCAATTGATGTGTCAAGCTCATCCTCTCATCGTTAAGAAATCCACTTACTTCTATTCTCATTACGAGTAGGTCTTTAACTTCAGGCATCCACAGTTTTTTCCCGAGAAGTGTCGAAGAAATTTCTCTTGGTGTTATTAGGTTACCATTTATCTCTATAGGCTCCTCCGAGAAGAAACCAATATCTTTCAGCAGATTAATTTTTGAAACATGACCAGGGTAACGAAGTGTTTTTTCCCACATTAACTCTACATTAGGTATAGTTTCAATCAGGGTTCTAAGTCCGTCTGTGTAAAATGCCTCAAGTTTACCTAATCCTGGAAACTCCACCTCCTCTAAACCCGTTAATGGAGGGACTTCGATTTTTCTTCCGTTTTTCACGATTGTTACTGGTCTAACATACTCATCTATCAAACCCTCAACAGACCAGGTGATAGTATAGCCTAAAGGAGGTACAGGTGTGTCAGGGATCCCCCCAACCATTATCTTAACCTCATTTACTTGGTCAAGCTGTTCTTTAGAGTATCCTACAAGGATGTTTGAAAGTCCTGGGGCAACACCGCAATCTGGGATAACAGTGACTTTTTTTCTCACAGCTTCTTCACTCAAAGTTGCGGGAGATTCAGGCATATAGGAGACATCCACCATATCTGTCCCAGCTTCAACCGCGGCTTTCATTGCTCCATAGCCGTAATCCCCTGGAAGTGCCCCGACTACAAGGTTGAATTTTGAAAGAAGTTGGACAAGTTTCAATTCATTTCTTGAGTCAATTACGACGTACTCAGACCCTTCAACTTCAGACGCTGCTTTCTCTGCTTGTCTCTTATTCACGTCGGCCAGAGTTAATGTTACTTCATTATGGGAGCTCATAAGGTCACTAGCAATTACCTTGCCGATTTTCCCGCTGCCCAGGATTAAGACATTCATTCCTGAATTCAATATTTATGCTCTCTTATTCACGTTTTTGCTAATATGAGAGATATTCGAAACCCAAGAGTGAGAAGGTTTAGAAAATATAGAGGCCCTACACAGGGAGTGCATCTAGTATGTTAGCTTACTCACTCGACCTTTCCATTTTTCAAGGGTAAACTCCGGGTCATTGAAGAATGCTGCACTCTCAACTTCATCCTCTAAAAGTTTCTTGGCTCTTTCTAAGACTTCATGGATCTTGTTTGCGGGAAATTTCACCACTCCGTGCATGTCCATATGTACCATGTCACCTGGTTTCACAATCATTCCACCCACGTTGACAGGTTCCCCAACCGATTTTATCATCATGTCACCATGCGCAGGGGTGATGCCTGTAGCAAAATATTGAAATTCTAAAGGCTCTATTGCGTCAATATCCCTCATTGGTCCGTCGGTGACTACCCCAACAACACCCAGAGCTTTGTATTGTGTTGTCATCATCTCCCCGAAAAGGCCTACGCGGTTGACAAGTTCATGCGAGAACTGTTGGGCAGCTACAAGTACAACCGGTTTTTCAGTGGCTTCAATATGTTCTGGGAGAGCCCACCTATCCACACCCACATATTTCTCGGATTCTTCGCAGAAAACTACCGTCGCCACATGCCCGACAACTGGTCCCAACTCAGGGTAAATACACTTGATGCTTGTATCAGTATACCAGTCACCATACCAGGCGTCATATAATTTCATGCAGATCTCGTTTTTAGGATAAGATGCTACCACATTTGAAATTGTAGGGGTGTCAATTTTCTTCAACTCTTCAATAACTTCGTTAATCGACAATTCACTCATGATAATCCAGTTCATCTATGAATAACAGATATAAGACACCTGTGTCTACACAAAATTTTTAATTGAAAAAAATTATTCCATCGTCATGAGAACAAGGGTCAAAGCATTATTTTTAGCTGTCTTTTTAATCTCAACAAATGTAATTTCGGTGGAGGCTCAGGGATTCATTAATATCTGGAGCTTAGAGGGAG
>JABAHP010008239.1_pt2 | contig 21882 bp, 23 predicted proteins | sample 7062081 | NCBI WGS metagenome assembly JABAHP01 (sample SAMN14534357, study PRJNA622989) | marine sediment metagenome | biome: marine biome [ENVO:00000428]; feature: marine pelagic biome [ENVO:01000023]; material: deep marine sediment [ENVO:00002113] | place: India: Gulf of Kutch | collected...
GATCTTGATCCAACCGAGGTCTTTCTTGGCCAGGTGGCAGGATCCCTGCATGACATCGGCCTCTTGCTCATGCCGCGCTACGAAGAGGTCAACCGCGTGGTTCGCCATGGCGAAGCCGGGGCATTGCTCCTGGCCGAGGTGGTCAAGGAGCATGACATCGACCTTACCCGGGGTGAACACCTGTTGCTCATGTTCGCGATTGCCGCCCATACCCACTATCTCAAGCCAATGACCGTGGAGTGCAGGGACGGGGTCGAGCGTCTGGTCGAGCCGTACGAAGATCTTCTGATCATCGGGTCAAAGCCTGGTGAGATGAAGTTAGGTACAGGCGATTCAGACGAGGCGTTTTACCCGGTGTGGCTGACCCGCCAGGCTGACCGGCTCGACTGTGTCGGTCCGCAGTTTCTGGGCCGGCACTACCTCACCACAGCGGACGAGCACAAGGACTACGGTCAGGACGGGTTCTACGACGTCAAGTACCAGGACCACATGAGGCCGGTTCTTCGTACCAACGAGAACCGTGGCAGGGACGGTCGGACCATGCTCGAGCACTTTTCCATGTTTGCCGAGAGCCAGTCCAATCGTTCCATCTACGGACGTTTTGACGAGGGCGAGATGGTGATCCAGCGAAATGCCCTTCGGGCAATGTCGCGCGACATCATCGGTATCGTGCTTGAGGCCAAGAAGCGCGAGATGAGCCAGCCAGAGCAGGACGACATTCGCATGTCCTGGACCGAATTCCTGGGCAAGACAGTCGAGCCTTCGGATAGGGGACAGCGCACCGCCATGACCCTGGACAGTATGTTCAGCAAGCTGAACGAGGATGTCCAGCGTATCTGGTGCCATGGTTTCAAGTTTAGCATGGGTGCTTACTGCGATTGGGCAGAGGTGGCCATGGCCGAACTCGGCACGCTCAATCCAAAGCAGCGCAAGCTGCCCGGTATCTGCACTGACGTGCGTGAGTTCATCAAGCCGGATGATTCCTGGCTCAAGGTGATCAGCCAGCACTAGGAGGTATACCGTCAATTCTAATTGGCGGTTTTTTTATGCGTGGTTATGGTCATGCCTGAGGAAGATGCGCCTCGGTTTATATAATTTGACATTTAGGCCTATTTTAGGTAATATTTTGCTGTATGAAGATACTTATTATTGGTGCAAAAGGCATGCTTGGCCAGGAACTGGTTAAGGTTTTTCATGGTCAGGAAGTAATTGCATGGGATCGCGAAGATTGCGACATCACTAATAAAGAAGATATTCAGGCCAAGATACGGGAGCAAAAACCGGAAGTAATTATTAATAGTGCGGCATACAATAATGTTGATAAGGCTGAAGAAGAAAAGGATGTAGCTGATAAGATCAATGGCTATGGCGTTGGCTATCTGGCAGAAGTGGCAAAAGAGATTGATAGCGTTCTGGTCCATTATTCAACTGAGTATGTTTTTGATGGCGAAAATAAAAAAGGTTATAGGGAAGACGACCGGCCCAATCCGATTTCAGCATATGGCACAAGCAAGTATCTTGGCGAACTGGAGCTGGCAAAATTTACTGATAAATATTATTTAATCAGGTTGTCACGGCTGTTTGGCAAGATGGGTGAGGGCGAGGGGGTGAAACGAAGCTTTGTTGACACAATGGTTGAGCTTTCAAAAACCAAAGATGAGCTTGATATTGTTGATGAAGAAGTTTCTTCACCCACCTATGCTCCGGATCTGGCGCGTTTAACGCGGAATATTCTGGAAGGGGATTATGAGTACGGCATTTATCACGGCGCAAACAGTGGTTTATGTACCTGGTATGAGTTTGCACTTGACATTTTTAAAATTTTAGAAAAAGATATTAAAATAAACCCAGTACCGGGCAGTAAGTTTCCGCGTCCGGCCAAGCGTCCGGCCTACGGGATATTGCTGAACACTAAGTTACCTGAGGCACGAACATGGCAGGAGGCACTTTGGGAATATTTAAAATAAATGATACAATCTTAAAGTATGAAAGGAATAATTTTAGCAGGAGGACACGCGACCCGTTTACGGCCGCTTACCAAAATGACATCAAAACAGTTATTGCCGGTTTATAATAAGCCAATGATTTATTATCCGCTGTATACTTTGTTGGGCGCGGGTATTAAAGAGGTTCTGATTATCGTGGCGCCTGATTATGCTGGCCACTTTTTGAATTTGTTGGGTTCGGGGCAGGAGTTTGGTCCGGATATCAAGTTTACGTATGAGATACAGGATTCACCGCGGGGCTTGGCTGACGCATTTATTGTGGGTGAGAATTTCATTGGCAAGGATTCAGTAACATTAATTTTGGGTGATAATATTTTCGAACATGATTTTTCTGATGACATTAAGACCTTTGAAAGCGGCGGCCGGATTTTTGCGATTGAGGTACCGGATCCAGAACGCTTTGGCGTGGTTGAGTTTGATGAAAGCAATAAGGTGCTTTCAATCGAGGAAAAGCCAAAAAAGCCGCGCAGTAACTTCGCTGTTCCGGGTTTATATATTTTTGATAATCGGGTAATTGATTTTGCCAAACAGGTTCAGCCTTCTGCTAGGGGAGAGCTTGAGATTGTTGATCTCCACAATCGCTATCTTGGAATGGGTGAGCTCGACGTAAGGCAGGTCAGAGGCAAATGGTTTGATGCCGGTACGTTTGATTCATTATTGGAGGCAGGTAAGTTTATTGCTGAAAAGGAGAGCAAAAAGGATCAAAAATAAATCAACTTACAAAAAATTCCCCATAAGGGGAATTTTTAATTGTTGGAGCTTGCCTCTAATCGTCAATCAGTGGCAGATAGTGCAATCCTTTTGCTAGTTCGTATGTACCGACAAAATACAGGTTTTTTGAATTATAATCAATCGTGAAGTTGGCAATCTGGGCGTCTTCTACTAAATTGAAGGTGTTGCGTTGATCGCGGGGATCAAGTTCAATTACTCTGATGGCGTTTTCAAAACTAAAGAAAATATATTCACCGTTGCGGTGCCAGATAGCATCGGTAATCAGGCTGGAAAAGCGGGTGATCAGTTCATTGTACTTGCTTTGTGGATAGAAAATCCATATTTCAAAATCTTTATAATAGAGAAGTTTTTTCTCGCCCTGGCTGGTGGTAAACCAGTTAAAGCCATTGGCTTCTTCCTGGAGTATCGGTTCGGCAAAAGGGGCTGAGGTGTCAAATAAAAGAAGTCTCTTATCATTTTTTCTGACCAGGAGATAAGGGTAGCTTGAGTCTTCAAACCGGTACTTTGCAAAGGGAAGTTCATAAAGCACCTGAGTTTCAGCTAGAGGATCCAGAATGTCAAATTGTCCAATAACAGATTTTCCATCAGCATGGGTAATCAGATAAATATTATTGCCGCGAATAAAGAATTGGTTGACCTCTGAGAGCAGAAAGGTTTTTTGGCCGGTTAAAAGATTAACGCTGGCAAGTTGATTATCCAGGCGGACATAAAATACGTCGTCAGTTGTTCTTGACCATTTGAATTCATTAACCGGTTCTTCAAAAAATTCACTAAGGTTGGTTACTTCATTTTTGTTAACCTTGTAGATTAGTTGTTCAAGGCCTTCGTTGGTTTCAAATTCAATAAAAAGGCGATCAGAACCAGCCGACCAGGCAAAATTTATTTCCTCAATCAAGCTAGAGTCACGTCGGTCGATTAATGTTAAATCTTGGTTTTTGAGTGAGTGGATCCAGACTTCAATCCAGCTGGCCTCTTGAGTCACGTAGACCAAATGGGTTCGGTTGGGAGAGAAAAGGGAATCAGTAATTTCGCGCTCCAAAGTAGCCCGGGGAATCTGATCCAGAAAAAGGACGATCGATTCGGCAAAAGTAGTTTCACCGCTTTTTACATCAAGTTTTTTTGACCAGGGCAGGTAGCCTTCTTTAATTACCTCAACGTTGTATTCATTGGGTAGAATTTTTTTAATGACCGACGGTGTTTCATCATTAACAAATTTACCGTCCAGATATACGTCGGCCTCATCAGGATATGAATTAACAATCAGGACACCGGTTTTTTGTACCTGGCCAACTCCGAAATTATAACGATACCCCATGGTGTAGGCAATTACCAAAGGGGCGAGAATGATAAAAAATCCAACAAATATTAATTTTATAACAAATCGTTGTCGGGCAGTCATATTGGCTTAACTCTTGCTAAATAGGGTATATTAAGATAATATAGATAATACTATGAGTAAATTTATTATACAAGGCGGCGAACGGCTCAGGGGTGATGTCGAGGTTTCGGGAATGAAGAACGCGGCTTTGCCGATTATTGCCGCCACCCTGCTGACAACTGAAGAATGTATTATAGATAATGTACCACAGATTACTGATGTGAGAAAGATGCTGGAGATACTTGAGAGTCTGGGCGCTCGGGCCGAATGGACTGATGATCATCAAGTCACTATTTCAACACAAAATGCCAATCTTGGCAAGATTGAACAGGAGAAAGTAAAAAGCATGAGAGCCTCAGTGCTTCTTTTGGGACCGCTTTTGGCCCGTTTTCGTGAAGTGAGGATATATGAACCTGGCGGCTGTATTATTGGAAAACGACCTCTCGATACGCACATTCATGCTTTACGGAGCCTCGGCGCTATGGTCGAGCTCTTGGATGAGGAGTATCATTTAAAGGCAAACGGCCTCAAGGGTACGGAAATTGTTTTGCCTGAGTTCTCGGTAACGGCAACGGAAAACGCAGTGATGGCGGCCGTGCTGGCTGAGGGCGTTACCATAATTAAACTGGCGGCAGGCGAGCCTCATGTGCAGGATTTGATAAAGTTTTTAAACAATATGGGCGCCAAGATTGAGGGCGCGGGTACGCACACTCTTCGGATTGAGGGTGTGAAAGAACTAAGAGGCGCCAAACACGAATTAATCCCGGATCAGATTGAAATCGGTACCTGGGCAGTTGCCGGAGCAGTGACTGGTGGTAAAATCAACATTCATCCAGTTGTTCCAGAGCATCTTGACATGGTGATGCTCAAGTTTAATGAAATTGGGATAAACGCCGAGATTGAAGGCGACAGTTTAAAGATAAGGCCGTCAAGCAATCTTAAAGCATTTAAGCTGCAGAGCATGCCGTATCCAGGATTTCCAACTGATCTTGAAGCACCATTCGGGTTATTGGCAACGCAGTGCAAAGGTACGTCGCTTTTGCATGATCCGCTTTTTGAAAGTAGGATGGGCTATGTGAATGAGCTTATCAAGATGGGAGCTAATGCCACGATCTGTGACCCTCACCGCGTACTCGTTACCGGGCCGACCCCGCTGTATGCGCGGGAAATCCGCAGTTATGATCTACGGGCCGGCGCCACGCTCTTGATTGCCGGTTTGATTGCCGAAGGTGAGACGGTGATTAATGAAGCTGAAGTGGTTGACCGGGGCTATGAAAATATTGATGAGCGTTTGGGTTCGCTTGGTGCAAAATTCAAACGCGCTGAATAAAATAATAAAAAAATTCCACCGACAAGTGTATCGGTGGTTTTTATTTAAAGAGATCCTCCCAGTTGCCCCGGGTGGCGTAGACTACCAGTGGGTGGGATTTATTAAGAACATACTCGGTTGCCTTGTCTTGAGTCCGGACGCGCTTTTCAAGGGCACCCTGTTGAGTAAGCCGAAACAGCATGTTGGCAGTCTCATCTTCAGTGTAGCGGTTGTGATGAGAGAAGAGGCGGCGGTGAACTTTGGTTTTAAGCACGCTCATGGCGCACCACTCAGATTCGCCCAAGTCAAGGTCGAAGTGGATCATCTGAATCATGGAGAGAATGTCGTGTGCCATGAGCAGGACACTGCCGCACTTGCGGGTATGCCAGCTTTTCATGGCGGCGTTGGCGTCTTTTATGCTCTCGGTACGCATCAGACCATTTTCAATGGTGGTGAGATGGATATCGAAGAAGTTGTCGATTTCAATCACACCGCTGGCTAGCTGGCGAATTTCCTTGTCTTTTTCTGGCTGTGAAGGCGGGTGAAGAATGTACACTTCCTTATCCGCGTTTCTGAGCTGGGAGATCATCAGAAGAAAATCAGTATCAACCGTGCCCAGAACAAAGGCTTCGACTTGCGGTAGATTGGCCAGGGCCCAGTAGGCGGTATTAGTGATTTCATTATCTACCAGGTCCTTTAGGTTGCCTTGGCCAGTGTCGATCTTTGGTACATGTCGAATGTTGATGCCTGCCTGATGCAGATCTTGTACCAGCATTGGACTGTCGAACATGTGTTTGGAATTGCGCGTGTCCACAAATGCTTCGGCGCGTAATACTTTGACATGTTGGCGAATCGAATGATATCCATCAGGTTCTTGGGTTTGATATCCATTCCCAGGTTGGCAATCAAGCTAAAAAGGTTATCCAGGTCAATAAGTACATAAGCATTGGGTAGTTTAGCCATTTGGCACCTCCGTTTTTTGCTAGTTGTGGCTAAATATTTATAAGGAACAGCGATGATTAACCTTACCTTACTTTTTGACTTGTGTCAATAATCTTGGTAAAATAGATAGGAATTATTATAAAATTTATTCTTATTATGCCCATTAGCGGGGGTAATAAAATTAAGCACGTAGTAACGGTACTACTCCTGATAATTGTTTTTAGCGCCGGTATTGTGATCGGTGGCTTTTATGGCGGTGCTGGTACTGGGCAGGTGCTTCATAAAGATGCTGAAGAACCAACATTCCTTGATAGGGATGTTGATTTTCGTATGTTCTGGCAGGTCTGGAATCTTCTTAAAGACGAGTTCTATCGCCAGCCAGTTTCTGAGACTGAACTTTTCTATGGCGCTTTGGTCGGCATGGTGGATGCGCTGGGCGATCCATACACTGTGTTTTTTACACCAACCGGGGCAGAAGAATTTGATGCCGAGCTTGAAGGTAAATTTGAAGGTATTGGCGCGGAAATCGGCATCAAGCATGATACTTTGACAATAATTTCTCCTTTGCCCAATAGTCCGGCAGAAAAGGCCGGGATAATGGCTGGTGACAAAGTTTTGGCAATTGATGGCGAGGACACCGCTGGAATTTATATTGAAGATGCAGTAATGAAGATTCGCGGTGAGGCCGGTACTGAAGTAGTTCTGACAATCTGGCGCGAAGGAGAAGAGGATGTGTTCGATGTATCAATTACGCGCGGAAAGATTGATATGGTGAGCGTGCGGACAACCATCCGGCCGGACAACCTGGCTTATGTTGAGATTTTTTCGTTTGCCGAAGATACGCCTGATCTTTTTGACGAAGGCGTTGATGAAATTTTAGATGCGGATGTTGATGGAATCATTCTTGACTTGCGCGGCAACTCGGGCGGGTATCTTGAAGCGGCGGTGTACGTAACCAGCCGCTGGATTGGTGAGGACGTTATTACAATTGAACAAGACAGCAAGGGTGAGCAGGAAAATTTTTACGGCCAGGGCAAGAAGAGTCTTGATGGTATCCCAACAATTGTTTTGATTAACCAGGGTACGGCGTCTGGTTCAGAGATTGTGGCCGGGGCATTGCGAGATTACGGCATGGCCGAGACCGTGGGTATGCAGACCTTTGGCAAGGGTTCGGTTCAGCAAATGGAAAATTTGAAAGACGGATCTGCAGTCAAGATTACAGTGGCCGAATGGCTGACGCCAAACGGGACTTCATTTAATGAAAACGGACTGGCGCCCGATTATGAAGTTGAGATGACGGGTGATGATTATAACGAAGATCGTGACCCACAGCTTGATAAGGCGCTCGAAATTTTACTCACGAATTAATCAATATGAGGAAAGAAGTATCGGCCGGAGGAATAGTTTTCCGAAAAAAGGACGGCGCGGTCGATGTCCTCATCATTCATGACTCGTACGGCAAGCTGGCTTTCCCCAAGGGTCATCAGGAAAAGGGTGAATCACTTGAGGAAGCCGCGCTTCGCGAAACTAGCGAGGAAACAAATCTTGAAAATCTAAAGATAATTACTAAGGTTGGTACTACCAAGTTTTGGTACACATTTGGAGGGGACCGTATCCACAAGACCCTTCATTTATTTTTGTTCGAATTGGAAGATACTGATGTTGAACCCTCGCCGCAGTGGGAGATACAGGGGGTGGAATGGGTAAAGCTGGAGGATCTCGCCAAGATTGAGACATACGATAACCTCAAGCCGATCTTGGGCAAGGCAGTAAAATTAATTTATCAATATAAATAATATGCGTGTGATATTTTTGAAAAATGTTGCCGGAGTGGCGCAGGCCGGGGAAGTAAAAGATGTTTCTGACGGTTATGCCCGAAATTATTTGATTCCACAAGGGTTGGCCAGGCTGGGAACCGAAGAAGCGGTTGCCAGAGTAAAAAAGGTAGAGCAGGCTAAAGAAAAAGAAGAGCAGTCGCAAAAAGACCAGTCCGCATCAATCTCCAAAGCGCTTAAAGGAAAGACATTTGAGATTAAGTCCAAAACGGCCGAGGGCGGAAAGAAATTATATGCTGCGATCAACGCTGATGATGTTAAAAAAGTATTGGAGGCGGATAATATTGATATCGGTTCGGCAAAGATAGTTTTTGAAAAGCCAATTAAAAATATTGGCAAGCATAATGCGGAAATTGATTTTGGCAATAACATCATGCAAAAAATTAAATTAAATATTTTAGCAGAGTAATTATGTCCAAATATATTTTTGTTGTCGGTGGTGTGATGTCTGGGGTCGGGAAGGGGACAGCGACCGCCTCAATGGGTAAAATCCTCCAGGACAAGGGATTTAATGTTACGGCAATTAAGGTTGACCCATATGTTAATGTTGATGCCGGAACAATGAATCCGGTTGAGCACGGCGAGGTTTTTGTAACTGATGACGGTGACGAAACAGATCAGGATATCGGCACGTATGAGAGATTTTTAGATACAAATATTTTTAAGGAGAATTACATGACCACAGGGCGGGTTTATAAGTCAGTGATTGAGAGGGAGCGCAATCTTGAGTACGGCGGCCGTTGCGTTGAAGTGGTGCCACACGTGCCGGAAGAAATCATCAACCGGATCAAGAGCGCGGCTGAGCGGGCCAATGCAGATATTACTTTGATTGAAGTCGGCGGTACAGTAGGTGAATATCAAAACATTTTATTTTTGGAGGCCGCCCGTATGATGCATCTGGATAATCCAGATGATGTGCTTTTTGCTTTGGTAAGTTATTTGCCGATTCCAGACAAGGTTGGTGAAATGAAGACAAAGCCGACTCAGTACGCGGCCCGAACATTGAATTCAGCCGGCATTAATCCGGACATAATTATTTGCCGCAGTTCTAAGCCTCTGGATGATCCGAGGAAAGAGAAAATTTCAATTTTCTGCAGTGTGGAAAAAGAAGACATAATTTCAGGACCAGATGCCGATACGGTGTATGAGGTGCCGGAGATTTTTCGAGAACAGAATCTGGCAGAACGAATCATTCAAAAGTTTAAACTTGAATCAAAAGAAGGGCGGGTTAAGGATTGGTCAAAGGTTCTTGAAGTGATTAAAAGTCCCCGCGAAAAAGTAAAGATTGGCGTGGCAGGAAAATATTTCAGTACTGGCGACTTTGTTTTAACCGATGCCTATATTTCTGTGCTTGAAGCAATCAAACACGCGGCTTGGTATCATGATCGTCATCCGGAAATTATCTGGATGAATTCTGAAGAGTTTGAAAAAGATCCGGAAAAACTTAAAGAGATTTCCAATCTGGACGGCTTGATTATTCCGGGCGGTTTTGGCTCGCGCGGCATTGAAGGAAAGATTGCTTCAATCAAGTATGTCCGGGAAAATAATATTCCATACCTTGGGCTTTGCTACGGTATGCAGTGCGCAGTAATTGAGTACGCGCGTCATGTGGCGGGGTTGGACGGCGCCCACACCACTGAGATTGAGTCGGATTGTGAGCACCCGGTGATTCACATTATGGACGAGCAAAAAGAGAAGATGGAGAAAAGCGACTACGGGGGCACGATGCGCCTTGGGGCTTACCCTTGCGTACTCCATCCGGACGCCAAGAGCCGAGAGGCTTATGGAGAAAAAGAAATTTCTGAGCGCCACCGCCATCGCTATGAATTTAATAACGCTTATCGTGATATTTTGACGGAAAAGGGTCTGATGCTGGCCGGCCGTTCACCAGACCGTACTCTGGTTGAGATTGTCGAGGTACCAGGGCATCCTTATTTTGTGGCAGTACAGTTTCATCCGGAATTTAAGTCGCGGCCGTTGAGCCCGCATCCGCTTTTTAGAGAATTTATTAAAGCAACAATTAATAAGTAATCAAAAAACCCGGCCAAAGATTTTTCTGGCAGGGTTTTTATTTTTTTCGGGCTTAGGCTTTTTCCGGGACGATATTCACAATTTTTGCCAGCTTTAGACCACCGTGAAATTTTTTCAATTTTCGTTGTGAGAATTTTACAGTTCCGCTGGTCAGAGCAATTAATGTGTCATCATTGGTTCTCTTCACGTTTTTACCAGGATGATATTTGGTGCCGCGCTGCCTGACAATGATCGCACCGGCCCTGGCACGTTCACCATCATGAACTTTTACGCCAAGACGTTTGGATACTGAATCGCGTCCCAGACTTGTGGAGCCCCCCGCTTTTTTATGTGCCATACGTTTAAATTTATTTGTGTAGAAAATTATATATCAATTCGCGTATTTTGTCAAGCAGGGTATTAGGCTTGAGATTTTACTAAAAATAAGCTAAATTATAAGAAAGGCTATGCCAGCGATTGAAGAAAAAATAAAGGAAAAGATTGAGGAGCTGAGGCCGGGTTTGCAGGCTGACGGCGGTGATTTGGAGTTAATTGAGGTGGATGAGGCAAATAAAAGGGTTAGAGTAAAGCTGCATGGCGCCTGTGTGGGCTGCCCACTCTCGGAGATTACGCTGCGCGATTATGTATTAAAGAATCTTAAAGAGGTTTGGCCAGAGCTGGAAGAGGTTTTACCAGTGCAATAAATATCAAGATGAAGTCACTTATTACATTGATTTTTTGGCGGGATCTAGTTATCCGATATTTGACACTGATTGCGATTATTCTGCAGATCGGGTTGTGGGTTTTGATTATTGCAAAGATTGTTCCTATTGCTGGGCAGGCCGATTTTTTATCACTCCATTACAACATTTATTTTGGAATTGATCTGATCGGGAGTTGGTACAAAATTTTTACGGTGCCGATTGTTGGTTTAATATTTTTAATAATAAATATTTGTTTGATTGTAGTTTTGTACCAACGGGAAAAGTTTTTAAGCTATTTTCTGGCGGCCAGTAACTTTTTAATTAGTCTGGGCCTTTTTGTTGCCCTAACTTTAATTGTTTTATTAAATATATAATTATGCTGGATTCATTTGAGGTTTTAAGAATCACAATATTAACGGCGATTTCTTTTATTTTGACCATGCTTTGGACGCCGGGGCTTACTTATTTTTTGTATAAGTATAAAATGGGCAAACAGATCCGTGATGCTGGATCAGCGCCGATCATGTCTAAGATGCATGAAGCAAAGTCTGGTACACCAACCATGGGTGGCATCCTTATCTGGGGTACGACTTTGGTTTTGGCAATTATTTTTGCCAATCTGGGCAATGTTTTTAACAATGAATTTATTCGTTCGCTTGATTTTTTGAGTCGTGGTGAAACATTATTGCCCCTGGGTGCTTTGGTGGCAGCGGCATTGGTTGGTCTTTTGGATGATTATTATAACGTACGTCGTATCGGGCCAAAGGGCGGGGGACTGAGGATGCGTCATCGTTTGATAATTTATACGTTGATTGCCGCGGTCGGTGCCTGGTGGTTTTATTATAAACTTGAATGGGACGCAATCCACGTGCCGTTTTATGGCGATCTGGCACTCGGCTGGTGGATGATACCGGTCTTTATATTCATTATTGTGGCAACTTCTTTTTCAGTGAATGAAGCTGATGGTCTAGACGGTCTGGCCGGCGGAACTTTACTGACCTGCTTTGGCGCCTACTCGATCATTGCCTTTGTGCAGGACAAGTTTGATTTGGCTGCGTTTTGCGCCGTAATTATGGGAGCATTGATTGCCTTTTTGTGGTTTAATATCAATCCGGCACGTTTTTTTATGGGCGACACCGGTGCAATGTCGCTTGGGGTGACGCTTGGTATTGTGGCAATGCTCACCAACAGTGTTTTGCTTTTGCCGGTGATTGGATTAATTTTTGTTCTGGAGTCATTGAGCGTGATTATCCAGGTTGCTTCAAAAAAGTTACGCAAAGGTAAAAAGGTATTTCGTTCGGCGCCAATTCATCACCATTTTGAAGCTAAGGGCTGGCCCGAACAAAAGGTGGTAATGAGGTTTTGGCTCATCTCGGTTGTAATGGGTTTTGTCGGTATCATGCTTTATCTAATTGATAAGACTTTGTAATCAATGAAGCTGAACATTTTTAAAAATGTTGATTATTCACTGATTGCCCTGATCGGCATAATCCTGCTTTTTGGTCTGGTGGTGCTGTCATCGGCCTCCGGACCAATGGGCTATCAAAAGTTTGGCGATAATTATCACTATGTAAAGCATCAGCTTGTTTATGGTCTTTTGCCGGGAATCTTCTTACTGTTAGTGTGTTTAAAAATTAATTATAGCTTTTGGCGAAAGCGGGCCCTTATTTTATTGGGGGCTTCTTTGTTTCTTTTGCTCCTTGTGTTTATACCGGGGATCGGCACGGAATACGGTACGGCTCGAAGTTGGATCAGTATCGGCGGGTTAACGTTTCAGCCCTCCGAGCTCCTTAAGCTGACTTTTCTTTTTTATTTAGCGGCCTGGCTTGAGGCACGGGGCGAACGTAAAATGAAGGACATGAATTCTGGATTAGTGCCCTTTTTAATCAGTTTGGGAATTGTGATGCTGCTTCTCATCCTTCAGCCGGACATCGGTACCATGTCAGTAATTGTGGCAATGGCGATTATTGTTTATTTTCTTGCCGGCGCGCCGTGGAGCCACATTGGTGTACTTGGCGCCGGGGGCTTTGCTCTGTTTTTTATTTTAATAAAAGCCGCACCTTATCGTACGGCCCGCTTTATGACGTTTCTTCATCCTGAACTTGATCCGCAGGGCATTGGCTATCACATTAACCAGGCACTGCTCGCGATCGGTTCGGGTGGTATTCTTGGACTCGGCCTGGGGCATTCCCGGCAAAAGTTTCAATACTTACCCGAGGTGGCAGGAGATTCAATTTTTGCGGTGGTGGCTGAGGAGCTCGGTTTGATTATTTCGGTACTGGTGGTAGCGGCGTTTATTTTTCTTTTGATAAAGGGTTTTAAAATCGGCAGCCAGGCCAAGGATGCGTTTGGCCGATATTTGGCCGTGGGTATTGTTTCCTGGCTTGTAGTTCAGGCCCTGGTCAATATCGGTTCAATGGTCGGGATTATGCCAATGACCGGTGTGCCCTTGCCGTTTATTTCTTACGGAGGTTCAGCCTTGGCTGTGTCTTTGGCCGGCATCGGAATATTATTAAATATTGACAAAGTATCAAAGGGGCGATAATTTTAATGTATGAAAGTTTTATTTACAGGTGGATTTTCACTTGGACCGGTTACACCGCTTTTAGCCGTGTCTGAGGAAGTGAGGAAGCGCGATCCAATGGTGGAGGTTTTTTGGATTGGTACGCGCCGGGGACCGGAGCGCAAACTTATCTCCGAGTACAACATTCCTTTTAAAGCGATTATCGCCGGTAAGTTCCGGCGCTATATTAGTTTTAAAAATATTGCTGATAACATTCATTTTGTTGTTGGATTTTTTCAGTCTTTGGCATATCTTTTGCAAAAAAGGCCGGACGTGATTGTGTCGGCCGGTGGTTTTGTGAGCGTGCCGGTGGTTATGGCTGGCTGGATACTGAGGATCCCATCACTTATTCATCAGCAGGATGTAAGGCCGGGACTGGCAAATAAACTCATGTCAGTTTTTGCCAAAAAGATCACCGTGGCATTTAAACCGACAATGAAGGCTTTTCCAAAAGAAAAAACAGTTTGGATCGGCAACCCGGTTCGCGAAGATATTTTTCACAGAAATAAGCAGGAAGCTTTGGAATATTTTGATTTGAGCAAAGACAAGCCAGTGCTTTTTATTATGGGCGGCGGTACTGGCGCAAAAAGAATTAATGAAATCGTTGATGCGGCATTGCCGGAATTATTAAAGTTTTGTCAGATCATCCATATTACCGGGATTGGCAAGGCGGGCGAGAGAAAGGAGTTATCCGGATACCGGAGGTTTCAGCTTTTAACCGAAGGCATGGTGTATGCATATGATGCCGCAGATCTGGTGGTGAGCCGGGCCGGTATGGGAGCTTTGACCGAGCTCGCGGCATTGCAAAAGCCGTCAATTATTATTCCAATGCCGGACACCCATCAGGAAGATAATACTGAGATTTTTGAACACTCTAATGCGATTCAGTATTTGCGGCAAAATACACTCAATCCAAAGAGGTTTATTGAAAAAATCAAATATACTTTTGATAATATAGACCGTTATGAGGAACGGGCAAAAAATATGCCATTGGTTTTGCCGCGCGGTGCCAAAGTAAAAATGACTGACGAAATATTTAAGCTTGGTGAAAAGAAATAATTTAGGAAAAAACAAAATAGGCCACAAGGGGCCTATTTTTATGTTTGATTACATTCCTTGGGCTGGAGTTTCTTCTACTGGAGTTTCCTCGGCCGGAGCCTCAGGAGCCGGAGCCTCAGGAGTAGGCGCTTCCTCGGCCGGAGCCTCAGGAGCCGGAGCCGGAGTTTCCTCGACTGGTGTTGCTGGTGCGGCTTCTTCTGGAGCCGCCGGAGGACAAGTGCAAGGCTCATTGCCGCAATTTGGACATGCTGCCATAGAAATTTTTGTTTAAGGACATCTTATGTGATGTCTTTGGTGTGGTAATTATTATATAAAATTCATATCAGTATGCCAAGAGATTGTCAAGGTTAATGGTTGTGGATACTATTTAAACAAAATCAGGCCACATGGGCCTGTTTTGTTTTTTTGAGAGGTTTACATGTCCTCTTCTTCGTCATCGTCCATGTCTTCTTCTGATTCTTCTTCATCATCTTCCTCGTCTTCCTCCACAGACTCCTCCTCAGGCTCGTCCACGTCCATTTCTTCGTCGCAGGTGCATGGCTCATTGCCACATGATGGGCATTCTTCCATACTTTTTATACTTACGGCGCCTTAATTGGCGTCTCGGTAAGAAGTATTATACAGCAAGAAAAGATATAGGTTAAGATATGTTGTCAAGACTTATCCGCAACTTCATAATTTGGTTTTTTCGCCCTTCCTTTTCAGCCAGATGTATTTTAAAGTAGTAAGGTGTGTAGCCGAGCCAGCCCTGGGGAGTCTTTTCTTCTACTAATATTTCCATTTCTTTGCCATTATATTGTTCAATCCATTTTTTACTAACCTCCTGTGCGGCTTTTTGCACTTGGTTCATTCGTGACTTGATGAGCAGAGACTTATTTTTATTTGACATCTTGGCGGCTTCGGTGTTTGGACGTTCTGAAAAGGGGAAAGAGTGCACTTTTGTGAATTGTACTTGCTCGATCAGATTGATCGTTGCTTTCACGTCATTTTCAGTCTCGCCAGGAAACCCAACAATAACGTCAGTGGTAAAAGAAAATAATGGATCAATTTTCCGGGCGCGTTCAACAATATTTAAATATTTTTCAGCCGTGTAGTTGCGGTTCATGAGTTTTAATATTTTATCAGAGCCGCTTTGCAATGATAGATGCATATGCGGCAGCAGGCGTGGATTTTTAAATAATTGCAAAAATTCATTTGTTATTAATCTTGGATCAATGGAGCCAAGCCGAATTCGCGAAACAGCTGTTTTTTCCAGAATAAATTTTAAAAGGCCGACGATGTCGTTGTACTGCAGAATATTTATTCCGGTTAATATTACTTCTTTATAATTTTCTGACTCCCGTTGTTTAATTGCATTCATTATTTCGTCAGCTGTACGGGATTTTGCCTGGCCGCGGATTTTGTGGATCAAACAGTATGAGCAGTTAAAATTGCAGCCGTCTTGGATACGGATTGAGGCGCGGGTGCGCTGGCGCGGATGGGGGAGCGCTTCATCAGAAAAAACATTTTTTAGATAATTAACTACTTCATCAGGATTTTTAAAATATAGATCAATCTCAGGAATTTTTTCAATAAAGCAACCACTGGCAATTATATGATCAGCGTGTTGCTTGGCACTTCTGAGCATCTGGCGCGAGCGCTGCTCAGCACCATTGGTCACGGCGCAAACATTGACAATGGTGTAATCGCATTTTTCACCATAATCAACAATCTGCCACCCGAGCTGGGAGGCAGTGTTTTGTATTTTGGAATTGTCAGCTTGGTTGGCCTTACAACCAAGTGTATAAAAGCTGATCTTCATGATATAAAAATACCAGGTATTATCCTGGGTTCTTTTGGTGGGCCGGCTGGGAATCGAACCCAGGACCTTCTGCTTAAAAGGCAGCTGCTCTGCCTGGCTGAGCTACCGGCCCTAAATATGCGGGTATATTATCACATTTTATCAAAAAAATCAAGCCCTGCCTAGCTGGCAGGCAAGCCCTAGCCCTGATACACCACATAAACCAGATAGGCGGCGTAAAGTATAACAAACCCGATGCCTTGCCAGCGTTCTAAAATACGGCGCTTGCCCACAAACATAAATAAAAACAAAATAATGGTAACCGCAATAGTGAATATTACCGCAATGTTAAGGTTGGTGGAAAACGGCAGGGGACGGATAACCGAACTTAGGCCGAGCACCCAGAAGACATTAAAGATGTTTGAGCCAATAATATTGCCAATAGCAATGTCGGGATTCCTTTTGTATGCCGCGACTGCTGAAGCAGCAAGTTCGGGCAGGGAGGTACCGATGGCCACAATGGTTAAACCGATCATTGCTTCGGAAAGTCCGGCCATTTGGGCGATTTTTACTGCCGAATCAACCGCCAGTTTACCGCCTAGCGCTAGTCCGGCAACACCGGCTAAAATCATTGCCAAAGCAATCCAGGTGTTATATACCCTGATGCCGTCTTCGGCTTGTCCTTTAATTTTCCCAACGCCGTAAGTGTAGTAGATAAAAATTATAAAAAAGCAGAGCAAAACAATTCCGTCGATCCGGGTTAGGGCATCGCGGGCCGCTCCGTCGAACAGAACATCGTTGGCCATAATAAAAATTAGCAATATGGCCAAAAGACTTAAGGGAATTTCTTTCCAGGTGGTGCCGGTTTGCAGGGTAAGGGGAAAGATTATTGCCGAAATTCCCAGTATGAGTAAAATATTCGAAATATTACTGCCGACTACGTTAGCAATGGCAAGCTCGGTTGAGCCCTGGGCACTGGCCAGGATATTAACCACGAGTTCGGGCAGGGAAGTACCAAAAGCCACCACCACCAAACCGATAACGATGTAGGGGATTTTTAGTCTTTTGGCGATTGAGGAAGAGCCGTCAATTAAAAAATCAGCACCTTTGATAAGTACGGCAAGACCAGCGGCAAGGATTAGTAGATTCCAGACCATAGGAGCTGATTATTTAATATATTTACTCATGATAAAGAGCAGGCCGGTTAGGGCGAGCGGTCCGCAAGTAATCAAAAGCGAAAGCGCGGATAAATTTTCCAGGGTCATAACAATGTATAGTAAGGCAAGCAGTAAATAAAGTATTCCACCGACGCCTTGCCACCGCCAGGCAATGATCAGAATGACTAAAAGCACCAGCCAGATTATGCTTTCCATTAGTGAGGTATAGGCAATGCCGTGCGCGGTAAACACAAATATCATGTAGAAAACTACAAGGGCAATACCCATAACACGGCTGGCCCAATTAAGAAAAGCTGAAATTTTTTCCATATAAAAATTTTTAATTTTATACTAATAAAATATCATATTTTGATAATTATTTCAAAAGAGTAAGTACCATGGGTTGGGCGCTTGTTTTTTTGCTAATTTTAAGCTAATATATTTATAGCTAAATAATATGTTTGGCAGATTTATTGTATATGCCAAAAATGAAGCGTAAAAATTTACGAATTTACCTGATTGGTCAAAAGGGCATTCCGGTTACGGGTGAAATGGGCGGTGGTATTGAAACGCATGTTGAAGAACTAACCGCACGGATGGCCAGCCAGGGGCATAAGGTTTTTGTTTATGTACGGCCGTGGTTTCAGCAGAAGTTGGTGAGAAAATACAAAGGCGTGAAATTGATCCGGAAGTGGACCTTCAAGAGCAAGAATCTAGAGGCAATTATCCATACCCTGATTTGTTCGCTGGATGTTTTAAAGAGAGATGCGGACATTGTTCATTATCACGGTGTCGGCCCGTCAACTCTGGCCTGGATTCCAAGATTGTTTAAGCGTGACGCCAAGGTGGTGGTGACTTTTCACAGTCAGGACCGTTTTCATAAAAAATGGCGTTGGTTTGCCCGCATTTATCTTGGCTGGGGAGAGTGGACGGCATGCAAATTTCCGCACCGCACCATTGTGGTCAGTCACAATATTAAGGTTTATTGCGCTCGGCGCTTCAAGGCTCAGACTGATTATATTCCCAACGGCGTTACCCCGCGCATTGTTAAAAAATCTAATGAGTTGGCCCAATTCGGGCTGAAGCCCAATGAATATTTCTTAGTGGTGGCGCGTTTGGTTCAGCACAAAGGCATTCATTATTTGATTCAGGCGTATCAGGGACTTAAGACAAAAAATAAATTAGTGATTGTGGGCGCGCCGAGTTTTTCCGACCAGTATTTAAAATTTCTCAAGGCCTTGGCTGAAGGGAACCGGAACATAATTTTTACCGGCTTTCGCACCGGCGATACCTTAAAGCAGTTGTTTGCCAATGCTTATGTGTATGTTCATCCGTCAGAATCAGAAGGCCTTTCAATTACGATTTTGGAGGCAATGAGTTATGGTAACTGTGTTTTGATCTCTGACATTCCCGAGAATATGGAAACAATTGATCACTCAGGCTATTCCTTCCGTTCGGGTAATGTGACAGACTTGAGAAAAAAGATGAGGTTTTTGTTGGATAATCCAAATGAGGTTGCTCGTAAGGGTGTGCTGGGTAAGAAGTTTATTAAAGATAATTTTAACTGGGGAAATATTGTCGACGCAACGCTGCGTTTGTATCGCGAGATTTTATAAGGGGGATTTTTATTTTTATCAAAATGGAAAAGAAACAAAACAATTGGCATAACCTGAGTAGTAGGGAAGTAATGGTTGCTTTAAAAACCAAGAAAGACGGCCTGAGCAACGAGGAGGCAGAAGAGAGGTTAAAGAAGTTTGGACCGAATGAACTGCCGCGGGAAAAGGCACTATCTGCTTTAAAAATATTCTTAGAGCAGTTCAAGGGTCCGTTGATTTTAGTTTTGCTGATCGCCGCTCTAATCAGTTTGTTCATCCGTGAGTTTGTTGATTTTGGCGTGATTTTGGCCGCGGTTTTATTAAATACAATTATTGGATTTTTTCAGGAATACAAGGCGAACCGTTCTTTGCAAAATCTTAAAAAAATGGTTGAACCAACGGCTACGGTACTGCGCGAGGGCAAGGAGCTGACAATTCCTTCGCACGAAGTTGTACCGGGCGACATTATTTTAATTGATGCCGGTTCACGGATACCGGCGGATGCCCGGCTGATTGAAGAATATGATTTTACTACGAATGAAGCTGCGCTTACCGGTGAATCACTGCCGGTGAAAAAAGATGTGACCGTTCTTGAAAAGGGCGTGGTATTGGCGGAGCGGAAAAATATGGTTTATCTTTCAACGATAGCGGTGCGCGGCCGCGCGGTCGCGGTGGTGACCGCAACCGGTTTAAAAACCGAGCTCGGGCACATCGCCAAGCTGATTCGCGAGATTCCTGAAGAAAAAACACCTTTACAGCAAAAGTTGGCGCATTTTAGTAAGGCGCTTGGCGTGATTGTTAGTATTTTAAGTTTGTTAATTTTTGTTTTGGGAATAATTTACGGACATTCGTTTTTTGAAATGTTTCTGACCGCCGTCGCAATAGCGGTCGCGGCAATACCCGAGGGTTTGTTGGTGGCGGTGACGATTATTTTGGCAATCGGCATGCAGAAGATCCTAAAGAAAAAGGCTCTTACACGCAAATTGATTGCTGCTGAGACTCTGGGATCGGTGTCAGTAATTTGCTCAGACAAAACCGGCACTTTAACTTTGGGCGAGATGCAGGTGACGGCAATTGAGACCTGTGCCGGCACCCTTAAAATTCCGCGTGAGGAAAAGGAGCATCAGGATTTTGCTGCCAGCGACCATGCTTTGGCTCTTAAAATCGGTCTTTTGTGCAATGACGCCCATTTTAAAAACTCAAAAGATTACACCAAGTCGGAGATTGTTGGCGATCCGACCGAGCGGGCGCTTTTTCAGGCGGCCCGTGCTCTCGGGCTCGACATTCCGGCTTTGAAAAAAGAGTTTTACCGAAAATACGAAATTCCTTTTGACGCGGCCAAGCGCTATATGGCGACGCGCCATGCGTTCAATAAGGAAAACGACGTTATTTATACCAAGGGCGCTCCGGAAAAAATTTTGACTTTTTGTTCGTATTTTCTGGAGAACGGCGAAATTAAAAAAATAAAGCGGTCCGACCGCGAGAAGATGTTGAGTCATTTGGAAGATCTGACCGCTCAGGGTTTGCGCGTGCTGGCAACTGCTTACCGTCGGCATGATCCCAAGGATGAGGATTTGACCGAGGATGACCTGAAGGAAATGATTTTTGTCGCTTATTTCGGTTTGCGTGATCCGGTGCGGCCCGAAGCGCGTGAAACCGTGGAGCGCTGCCGTGACGCCGGGATTCGTCCGGTAATGGTAACTGGTGACCATATGCTTACCGCGCTTTCGGTTGCCAAGGAGGTGGGGATTGAGGCGAGCCAAGAGCACGCGATTAACGGCGCCGAAATCGACAAAATGACTGACCGGGAATTGGCGCGGATAATCAGTAAAATAAATATTTTTGCCCGGGTCGAACCGCACCACAAAGTTAGGATTGTCGATGCCTGGCAGGCGGTCGGTGAATCAGTTGCCATGACCGGTGACGGAGTTAATGACGCGCCGGCTCTTAAAGCCGCCGACGTCGGCGTGGCTTTGGGCAGCGGCACGGACGTGGCAAAGGAGAATTCCGATCTGGTGCTTCTGGATAACCATTACAAAACCATTGTTAATGCAGTTCAGCAGGGCCGGGTTATTTTTGATAATATCAGAAAGGTGATTGTATATCTGTTATCCGACAGCTTCAGTGAAATGATTCTAATTGTTGGGGCACTGATATTCAGAATGCCTTTGCCGATTCTGCCGGCGCAGATTCTTTGGATCAATCTGATAACCGACGGCCTGCCGAACACGGCGCTTACATTTGAACCGGGTGAAAAGGACATTATGAAGATGCCGCCAAGAAAAAGGAAGGAGCCTCTTTTAAACCGCGAAATGAAAGCCTTGATTTTTGTCATTGGCTTGCTGACCGATTTGGGACTTTTGGGCTTGTTCTTCTATATGTTAAATAAGGGTATGGGTATAGAATATGCTCGTACAATCGTTTTTGCCGCTCTGGGAATCGATTCGCTTTTTTATGTTTTTTCCTGTCGCAGTTTACGGCATACCATCTTTACAAGAAATCCTTTTTCAAATATATTTTTAGTGTTTGCCGTACTTGGTGGTTTGGGTTTACAGCTTACCGCGCTCTATGTGCCGTTTTTCCGCGATTTATTCCAACTCGTCACTTTACATACTCAAGACTGGTTAATCGTGATTGCTATCGGAGTTATTGAAATATTGGCTATTGAAGTTACCAAGCTGGGATTTATATGGTATTGGCGGAAAAAAGAGAACCAGGAGGCGAATTTACAAACCTCAGAAGCATAGCTTATGGCCAAACGCAAATATCCACGAAGTGTGGCAAAATATATTAGGAGGGAAAAAGCGCGAAT
>JABAHP010004921.1_pt2 | contig 21867 bp, 17 predicted proteins | sample 7062081 | NCBI WGS metagenome assembly JABAHP01 (sample SAMN14534357, study PRJNA622989) | marine sediment metagenome | biome: marine biome [ENVO:00000428]; feature: marine pelagic biome [ENVO:01000023]; material: deep marine sediment [ENVO:00002113] | place: India: Gulf of Kutch | collected...
GCCTCACCCTTGGCGATCGATTTATAAAGACCCTGGGCGTCGAAAGCTTCTACTCTGGCCCGGATGATCGCGTCTTTTTGTGATGCAATCTCGGCATTATAAAAATGTGACAGATCTGTCGAGGCCACTATCAATGTGTTGGTTCCCTTGAGTGCCGCAGCCAGGGCTTCACCCAGCGCGGCGATAATATCCCATTCCTGCTCGGCCATTACAATCGGCACCAGTTTGAAATCGCCCAGCATCATCTGCAGAAACGGCAGTTGAACCTCGAGCGAGTGTTCCTGCCGGGTGCCGCCGCCGGTATGTCCCTTATTTGAAAGATACACCTTGGATGGGTTGATCTGGGCTATCTTGGAGCCGAGTTCCTGATCTATAAATAGCTTTCCGAGCGGGGTCAGGTAGGCCGAGCCGTTATAAATCGAGGCCCCCTGAAAAAATGTCGTGTGCGAGGGCGCGATTACCACGACAGTATCGTATTTCAGGCCGTCCAGTTCCTTGTAGGCCGAGGCGGCCACCGCCCCGGAATACATATAGCCCGCATGCGGCGCGATAACTCCCTGCACCTTCTCGGCAAAGACAGTCCGTTTGGTTTCAGACAGATAGCCGCTCACCATGCGCGAAAGATCGAGCGGATCGGCCGGATAGAATGTCCCCGCCACGGCCGGATGCCGTTCCTCATCATGATATGTATCCTGGGTAGCCATGCACTAAAGATAAGACGAATATATCAGATTTCAAGGATTTTGTTTTCTGGTTGATGCGATTAACTCGCGAGGCTTGTTTTTATTGACAAAATATCCATTCATAGTATATTTCCCTCATAATGGGGAGGTTTAGTGGGTACACATTTCAGAATCATATTAATGCTCATGATTCTGCCGGCCTGTCCTCTGATGTCTGCCGACAGCATAGGGCATTCTGATAGCGATTATCAGCAAAGCCTTGCGTCTCAAACTCCTGGACTCTTTCAAAATCAGACCATTCTCATATCAGGAAGAGAATCTTATTCTACTTCGGACGACAATCCATCATATAAATCCGAAAGGACGGCTACGACACTGGCTCTATTCCCCGGATTTCTGTTTCACGGTCTGGGTCACTTTTATGCAGAAGACTTACTAACGGGTTTCGAATTGCTCGGGGTCGAAGTTATCTCATTACCTGTGGTATGGGCTTTGTTTGATTACGTACCTTACGAGAATACCAAAGATAGCGAATCAGCCTTTCGGACTACGCTGATCTTTGCAGGTGTTCTGGCTTTCTTCGGAAGCTGGATATATGATTTTGTTCATGCGGATTCCGCAGTCAGAAGCCACAATAGAAAGATTCGTGCAGAGATATCTATTCCCGAGAATCGGCCCGGCGGCATAGAACTCTCCCTGGCATTTACATTCTAATCGGTCGAAATATCCCTCCTGAAATTTGGACTTTTTTCCATATTTTTGCGTAGTGTGCATACGTAATAGATCAGGATTTTAGTAGTATTGTCAACTATGCCTCCTCAGGCTATCTTTGGGTCACGATAATTGCTGAAAAGGCATGTAAGAAGATATCTCTGAAGATAGAATGCAATCCATAAAGCAGGAGGAGGGTTCAATGAGAACGAAAGTCATTTCAATCGCTTTCAGCTCATTGATGTTAGTTTTTATTCTCGGACTCGGAATAAACAGTCTGGCCCAGGAGGAGATGCCGTTTGGCGGAGCTGATGATGTCAAATTTGCCAACAATCTCTGGAAAGCCATGCAGGGCTATGAAGAGTGGCCCATGAGTTCGGGAGTTTATCCAGGCACATCCCCGCATGGTAAGTTTCTGCGCATGTATTACAATATGGTGCATGTTGACGGTACGCCTTACCATATAATAGTCAAGGACAACTTCGGAGGGGAAGACGCCACCCAGGAGAAGGTTGCTGAATCGCCCGGCGACTATCTGGCTGCTGTAACCATAATGCTTCAGCGCGAGGATGGTTACGATCCCGAAAATAACAATTGGTTCTGGGTCAAATACGGCCCGGACGGAAAAATAATGCAGAACCCAAAGGGGGTCGCATTAGCTGGAAGGGTAGCCAAAGGAACAGGGCAGGCATGCATTTCTTGTCATGCAAAAGCAAAAGGGGATGATTACCTGTTTTCAAATGATCAATAGAAGATCACGGCTATCTTCATCCTTCACAGGTCAATTCGGTTTTCAAAAAGGAAGAGCTTTTTGATTCCGGGTTTAGTCGTGGAAAGCCTCGGCCTCGATAAGGGGCCGGGGTGTTTATTATCGTAAAACCGGGGAGGAAAATGAAAATACTGATCGTTATCATTATTATTCTTGCGCTCGCCATGGGATTGTTCATAATTTTCATTAATTCCGGGATTTATAATATAGCGGCAACCTCCGAACACAACAGCCTGACACTGAAAATTATCAATACCACAGTGGATAATTCGATCAAAAGGCATGCCGAGGGTATAGAGGTCCCTGATCTCACCGACTCAAATATGATTGCCAGAGGATTTGAACATTTTGACGAGATGTGCGTGATATGTCATGGTGCAATTGGAATCGGCAAAGACGAGTTCGCGATTGGGCTCTACCCCGAGGCGCCCGCGCTTGAAGAGGAAGCCGAGGAGTGGACGGCTGCGGAACTTTTCTGGATCACCAAGCACGGCATCAAATTGACCGGAATGCCTGCGATCGGCGATGTGCACAGCGACCGGGAAATATGGCCCATAATTGCTTTCCTGCAGGTTCTGCCGGAGATGACTTATCAGGAATATATCAGTATGCGTCAGACTGGTGAACAGGAGTCCGAAGAAGCGGAAGAAGAAAATTCTCAGAATCACGGTTCTCACACCCATTAGCTCCGTGATTGTTCTGTCATAATGCAGGGCGGATGTGGGGATGTCTGCCCTCCTCGAAGCCGCCGGAGCACGTTCTCCGGCGGTTTTGAGTGTATTTTTGATAATTTAGTCTCTCTTTGGAAACATTTTACATTTACGCCAATTATAGGAAGAGCCGGACAAATAGATTAAAATTGTCAACCTTAAGAGGTTATGAAAATGGGTTCTTATGAAATAACATTAATTCCGGGCGACGGCATCGGCCCGGAGATTACCAAAGCCACACTTGCTGTGATCGAGGCAACCGGTGTGGAGATAAAATGGGAAAAGCAGATTGCCGGGCAGGAAGCAATGCCGGAATATGGTCAGCCGGTGCCCAATGAACTTCTGGATTCGATCAGAAAAAACGGTATTGCCCTCAAAGGGCCTATTACGACGGTAATCGGCAAGGGCTTTCGTTCCGCCAATGTCACTCTCAGAAAAGAGCTTGACCTGTATGCCAATCTGCGACCGGTAAAATCTATTCCGGGCATAAAGTCACGTTATGAGGATATCGATCTGGTTATTGTGCGTGAAAATACAGAGGATCTTTATTCGGGAATCGAGCATGTTATAGCCCCGGGTATTTCGCAGTCGATAAAGGTCATAACTGCTCTCTCCTCGGCACGAATTGCCCGCTGGGCTTTTAATTATGCTCAGAAGAAGGGACGCAAGAAGATTACAGTCGGCCACAAAGCAAATATTATGAAATTGTCGGATGGGTTGTTTCTTGATTCCGCTAAAGAGGTTTCAAGAGACTTCCCCGAAATCGAGTATAACGAAAGAATCATTGATAATCTCTGCATGCAGTTGGTAATGAATCCGCATCAGTTCGATATACTTCTTCTGTCAAATCTCTATGGTGATATCGTATCCGACCTTGTCGCCGGTATGGTTGGCGGTTTGGGTGTTGTGCCGGGCGCGAATATCGGCGATAAATATGCGGTATTTGAAGCGGTTCATGGTTCCGCACCGGATATTGCCGGAAAGAATATCGCCAATCCGACTGCGATGATCTTCTCGGCGCTTCTAATGCTCAGGCATCTGGCCGAGAATGAGGCGGCCGACCGAATTTTTGAAGCTGTCACCAGTGTATATAAAGAGGGAAAACATGTTACACGCGATGTTGGTGGAGAGGCTGACACGACCGAATTTGCGGATGCGGTGATTCAGAAAATGGAAAAACCTGTAAAGGCATCAACGTAGATTACAGAAATTAAAAAAGGTCTGCTCACGAGACGCAGACCTTTTTATATTTATCTCAGTCGAGAATTATTCGCTTTTTCTTAAACCGCCCATGGAACCGCTGCGCCGTTCGAAACGCTCACGCATCTCGGCCCGCTGCTGCATCATAAGCGATACCGGCGTAGCATCAACAGTATCACCGATCGAAATTCCGGAGATGACCTGGGTGTAATCCAGATTTGATTTGCCCACGGTAACCAGCTGTGGCACAAATTCTCCCTCGCGCTTGACCATGACTACCTTTTTGTCGGCCATGGCCTCCATCTGTTCCTGGCGGCGCTTGCGAAATTCGGCGATCTCTTCCGGGGTCATATTCTTCATCCTTTCGCGCATTTCTTCTCGGCTGGGGCGTTTCTGTCCTTCTTCTCCGCCAATTTTCTGCTCCCCCTGAGCGATTTCGCCTGTGTAGCCGACGGCCTCTGGATCCTTGATAGCATCATTGGGCACCAGCACCGCGCCATAGGCCTCGGCTGTTATGATTTCGATCGAACTGTTCATCCCGGCCTTGAGGAAACCTTCGCTGTTGTCAATTTGCGTGGTAACCTCAAAGACGGTTACATTTTGCTCGACTGTGGCCATGGGCGCTATCTTTTGTACCCGTCCCTCAAAATTCATATCCGGATAAGCATCAGCATTGACCTTGACTCTCTGCCCGGTTTCAACCTGCCCGATATCTGTTTCGTCAACCTCGGCCACAACATAGACAGAATCCATCTCGGCTATCTGCATAATGAGGGTACCACCCGTGACCGTCGATACGCCCGAAGATATAATCTGGCCTTCTTCAACCTGCTTCTGCAGGACAATTCCGCTTATGGGAGAGCGTATCTCGGTATCCTGGAGTTGTTCCTCGGCAATGGAAAATGCCGCTTCAGCTCTGACCAGCGAGGCTTTGGCCTGTTCAAGGAGCAGCTCTGTATTGTCCAGTTCCTGCTCGGACAGGAGGTCCTTTTCGAAAAGGGTCTTCTGCCGTTCAAATTCCCGCTGGCGCTTTTTCACTGTAACCTGGGCGACATTCAGGTCAGCCTTGGCCTGCAGGTAGCTATTCATGACAGTTGTAGTATCGAGACGGCAGATTAGGTCCCCTTTATTAACATAGTCACCTACATCAACTGCAAGTTCGATTATCTCGCCCGAGGCTTTGGATTTTATTTCGACAGTCTGTACCGGGGTCACACGGCCATTGGAATGGATCGAAACCACAAGGTCCCCCTTGAAGGCCTCAGCAGTGATCTGGTCGATTTCAAATGGATTGTCGTCGCCGTTTTTACCGTAAACGAAAAAGTAGTAGCCCAGGGCCGCTATGATTAACACAATTGCAATTATAATGAACTTTTTCATTCTAAACTCCATATAACCGGCATCACGCTGCCATCATGAAAAATTAGACACTCAATTTAGCACAAAACTTGCAAAAAACAAGCGTATATGGCAGAATGGCCGATTATTTGTTTCTTGACCTCTTAGAACAATTATATTAGAATCGATGTTTAAGTTTCATATGAATTACTCGAAAGACGAAATATTCAGGTTAACCGAGAAAGTCTCCTGTGCCGGTTGAGCTTCCAAGCTCGGTGCAGGTGCACTCAGCCAGATCATAGGGGCTTTGCCCCAGATCAATGATGAAAATCTGCTGGTAGGATCGTCCACAGCAGATGACGCCGGGGTATATCGAATTTCCGAGACCGAGGCGCTGATTATGACCACCGACTTTTTCCCTCCGATTGTCGATGATCCCTACCGCTTCGGGCAAATTGCTGCTGCAAATGCGCTTTCGGATATTTATGCCATGGGCGGGAAGCCGCTTATCGGACTTAATATTGCCTGTTTTCCGGCCGAAATGCCGCATTGCTTGCTGACCGATATCCTCAGAGGCGGGCAGGATAAAGTGCAGGAGGCTGGAGCAATTATTATTGGCGGGCATACGGTCAAGGACAAGGAACTGAAGTACGGCGTGGCGATTACAGGCAGAATCCTGATCAAGGATATAAAGACCAATGCCAACGCCAGGCCCGGCGACCTTCTGATTCTGACCAAGCCGCTGGGAACGGGAATTATTTCCACCGCCCTCAAGAATAATCAGGCCGACAAAGCCGATATTGAGTTTATCATGGATCAGATGTGCGAGTTGAATCGTACCGCGGCTGAGGTTATGGTAAAATATAAAGCCAATGCCGCCACTGATATTACCGGATTCGGCCTGATTGGCCACATGATTGAGATGGCGCGGGCCTCCAATGTCAGCTTCAAATTGCAGTCACAGAGTGTGCCCTTGATTCCGAATGTGCTGGGTTATGCCAAAGGCTGGATACCGGGCGGTTTGAATGACAACCGTAAAGTCTTCGAGAAAGATGTCGATATCAAGGGTGATCTCGATCAGGATCTTGGAACTGTTTTCTATGATCCGCAGACCTCGGGCGGGCTTTTGATTTCCGCTCCGCCGGGAAATGCGAAACAGATGCTGGAGGAGCTGCGCTCATCAGCTATAGAGACGGCCGCCATTGTAGGGGAAGTCAAAGAGAAACAGGCTCATTATATAGAAATCCACTAAACCCTAAACAAGGATTTGCCATGGATAGGTTTACATTGAAGCCCATAGGTATAATCCATACGCCATATAAAACCACCGAGAACTGCCCTAAGGGAGATTATCACGGCAAGGGCGTAAAAGCATATATCGAACTCCAACCCGAGTACAGGGATGGCCTCATGGATCTTGACGGCTTTTCACATCTTATACTGGTATGGGTGTTTCATGAATCCGAGGGGTATGAACTGATCGCATCACCTCCACATGATGACGAGCAGCATGGAGTCTTCGCCACCCGTTCACCCAAACGTCCCAATCCCATCGGATTGACAGTTGTGAAGCTGAAAGAGATTGAGGGGACCACGCTTTATATTGAGGATCCGGATATGGTTGACGGTACACCGCTTCTGGATATCAAGCCATATCTTCTGCCGCCGGAGACCCTGGGTGAGGTCAAACGAGGCTGGCTGGAGAAGAAAAAATAAGCCCTATTTATTATTCTCAGTCATCAAATCCAGCTTGGCAAGATTACTCTTGCGTCCGATCAGGACAAGGATATCGCCGACCTCGATATTGGTGTTAGCGCTGGGATTGAAGTAAATGGTCTTGTCGGGCTTCTTAATTGCCACCACCATTATATCCAGCTTATTCTTTAAATCGGAGTCCTTCAGCGTGACGCCGTCGAGGCTGGAGTTTTCTGGCACAATGACCTCCTCGATCGATATCTCCGCCTCGGCGCCGGCCGATTCAAGTTCCATGAAATCGACGACATTGGGACGGATGATCGAGAGAGCCATACGCATACCGCCCAGTTCGTAGGGGCAGATGACTCGATCTGCTCCAGCACGGTAGAGTTTCTTTTCGGCATCGGGGCTGTCGGCGCGTGCGATTATTTTGAGGTCGGGATTCAGCTGTCGCGCGGAAAGTGCGAGGTAGACATTATCGGCCTCGGAGGGAATAGTGGATACAAGTCCCACAGCCTTTTCAATTCCGGCCTGGTGCAAGACCTCGTCCTCGGTGGAATTTCCCTCTATGTAAAGGCCGCCTTTATCCTGCAGTATGTTTATCATCTCGGCATCGCTTTCAATCACGACGAAAGGCTTTCCGCTTTTTTCGAATTCATTATAGACTATCTGCCCGACCCGGCCAAAACCGGCCAGGATATAATGGTTCTTGAGCTTTTTTACGTCTTTCTCCATTCGTCTCCTTCCTAAAATAGTTGCGATCTGGCCCTCCACCACCATCTGCATGAGCACAGTGATACCATAAAATATGGTTGCCACGCCGGATAAAATCAGAATCATGGTGAAGATTTCGAGCTGCGGGGTGATCTCGAAGACTTCCCGGTAACCGACGGTGGTTATCGATATTATTGTCATATAAAGTGAATCAAGGAGTCCCTTGTCGGTGAGGAGCATATATCCGATAGTACCCGCGATTATGACGAAGATAATCATCATCAGCACTATTTTCAGCTGTCGTTCGGGCTTCTGGGCCATATCCGCTCACACCTCGAATATTAGAATGTTGGCCAGATTTATTTCTGATCCGTTAATATAGTTTTTGTTGAAGAGAGTTTCAACTATAATAAAAAGCGATCCAACTTCATGCCATTCTGTACTAAATCCTCACTTTGATCTTGACATAGGCTCTGTTTAAAGGTTTTAATCATCATATGGAGATTAGTATTTTAGGTTCGGGTGGGATTAATCCGCCACCGAGGCCGGGGTGCCAGTGCCGTGTCTGCCGGGAGGCACGTAAACGAGGGATACCGTATTCAAGAAGCGGCCCGGCCATGTTTTTATTCAATGAATCGCTCCTGATTGGTATGCCCGAGGATATCCGCCACCAGCTCAACCGCGAGGAGATCGATTTAGTCGAGAACCTGATTATCCCCAACTGGAAGCCGGAATGCGCCGGCGGGGTGCGTGTAATAGAGAATCTCAATTATGATTCTGTGATTGATAATCCAATCTGGGAAGCCATCAACGTCTACATTCCCGCACTGAAAGACGAAAATAATTATTTCTATAAAAAACTGAAAAAATACCGCAATGATTTTTGCATAATAAACCTGATCGAGATGCATGACTGCGAAATTATGGGCATTGGTAATATTAATGTCCTGCCAGTCAAGTTAGATGGCGATGACGGTTATTACTTTGTAATTTATGACGGCGCCCATAAGATTGTTTATCTGCCTTCACGATCCGATCAATTCAAACCGATAAGCGAGGCGTTTGACGCCGACCTGCTGGTCGTGCCCTGCTATTTCTGGGAGGACAAGACCGTCTTTCGAAGAGAGATAGTGAATAAAGAAATCACATCAAGCAGTATCAGTTTCGAAAGAATGCTTGAAACTGCTGAGCAGATGCGTGCTTATAAGATTCTGATCACTCATATCGAAGAGGATTTCGGCATGTCCTACCGCAACCTGCGTTCCCTGCCGGCGATAAAATATCAATATTATCCAATTGAGTTTACTTATGATGGGATGCGGATCAGTCTCTGAGGCTGTCGGACTATTCTTTCAGATCACAATCCGCCCAAGGGCGAAGCAGGATCTGACGGAACTTGAAGTGGACATGGTTTGATCAGCTGATTTCCTGGATAAATTTCAAAAAGATATTATTGAACTCATCCGGCTTTTCAAATGATACTAAATGCCCGGATTCGAATTCGATGAACTTCGAATTCGGCAGTTCAACCCGTGCCAGTTCCGCAATTGGATAAAAATCCTGATCGCCTTTGCCGGCAGTGATGAGGACTGGAATCTCAATTTCATCTAGTCGTTTCAAATCGTCTGGTTCATCATAGCGGGAATCAGGGTCAAGCCAGTATGCGCAAGAAAAATCGTCAATAATATCAGAAAGGATATCGAATTTCTCTTTATCGTTTTTCAGATTTTCAAACAGTCTGAAATTTTTCCATGTTTCCCGAGCCTGTTCAACTCCCTCTTTATGGGTTATCTTGAACATGTTGGGCCAATCCTGGAATTTCATATATCCGACTATATGCGAGCCGATCAATGTCAGAGAATTTGCCTTTCCCGGATTCTCGATCAGATAGCGGACCGCCACTGCTCCACCCATGGAAAGCCCGATCAGATGAAAATCTTTCAGATCAAGATGCTCGCCCAGGTTTTTCAGGTCATCGGTAAAGTCTCCATAAGAGTAGCCGGTTTCAGGAGCCTCGGACCTTCCATGCCCGCGAAGATCAAATGTTATCAGGCGGAATCCGTCTTTTAGGGCATTGATCTGGTATTTGAAAATACGCCTGTCGATACCAAGGCCATGCACAAGTACAATCGGAATTCCCGAACCAACATCCTCAAAGTATATTTCAACCCCTTTTGAATCTATGGAAGGCATAGTAATCTCCTATATAATTATTCTGGGAAGCAATGGATTTATTCTCGCTACGATTTCGTAGTTAATGGTCTGTGCCCATGATGCCATCTGTTCCGCGGTGATAATATCACCATCCTGACGGCCGAGAAGCACAACCTCATCCTCGATCTTTACATTCGCTATATTGGTGACATCCACCATGATGTTGTCCATGCAAATTCTTCCGCGCACCTGAGCCCGTTCGCCCTTGATCAGGACATACCCCAGATTCGAGAGCTTGCGGTCATAACCATCATAATAGCCCAGAGGAAGCACGGCTATTTTTGAATCAGCAGTCGTGCGATAAGTGCAGCCATAACCGATGAATGATCCCTTGGGTACATTCTTAATCTGGGCAACCTTCGTCTTCCAGGTGAGCGCGGGTGTCAGAAGATTATTCTCACCGCCGGCCAGGCGATAAGAAAGATAAGTCTCCTTGGATGGCCAGAGACCGTACAGAGAAATCCCAAACCTGATCATATTGTAGTGAGTCTTTGAAAATAAAAGCGATGCCGCCGAGGAGGCCGTATGTTTTATCGGAATCTCGAAGCCGGCATTTTCTATTTCAGCTATAATTTCTTTATAATGATCAAGCTGAGACTGCGCATAAGAATGGTCTGTTGTATCCTCGATGTTGGCAAAATGAGTGGATGCTCCGACCAGTTCGATATTTTTTGTCTCCTTTAGAAGATCGATGAAGGCTGGAAGTTCCTTTTCGTCAATCCCCTGACGGTTAGTTCCTGTTTCCAGTTTGAGATGGACTTTAGCTTTCCTTGATATCTTCAGTTTCTCGAGTTGTTTTATAGTATCAGTATTATAGACAGTCAGGTGAAAATCCGACTCGACAGCTTTCCTGAGTTGATCATAGGGTACATAGCCGACAATCAGAATTTCCTGTGAATATTCGCCCTCCTTTAGTATGAATGCTTCCTCGAGGCTATGGACGGCCAGAAAATCGATCTTCTCATCTTGCAGAATTTGAGCAATTTCATGATAGCCGTGCCCGTAGGCATTGGCTTTAACTACCGCAGCGATTTTTACATCAGAACCGATTTTCGTTCTGATGACCCTGATATTATTGAGGATATTCTCGCGGCTGACTTCGATCCAGCTTAATGATGTCGAAATTTTGGTGCTATTCTTCATGTGGCTGAATATATGCTGTTAAAGGTATAAGTCAAATTTTAACACAAAACGGGTCATGCAAGCGAATAGCCGCCGTCTACAACCAGCACCTGACCTGTTACCCAGCTGGCTTTGTCGCTGCATAGAAAGGCCACAACCTCTGCTACCTCCTCTGGTTTTCCGGCACGGCCGTAGGGAGTGCGGCGGATCGCCTCGTTGAGCATATGCTCATAGCTTTCGAAACTTTTCAGAGCATCAGTGTCGATAAACCCGCCTGAAACTGTGTTGACATTGATCCGGCGTTCCGCAAGTTCGTACGCCAGGTAGCGTGTAAGAGTCTCAATTGCCGCTTTCGAGACACCGATTGCGGCGTATCCGGGGATATACCTGTTGGAGCCGAGCGAGGACAATGCCACGATTTTGGAACCATCAGGCATCAGGGACTCGCCTTTCTGGACCAGGACCAGAAGCGCCTGGGCATTGGTATGCATCGAAAGATGCCAGGCCTTGTCGGTCATCTCGATTGCCCTCGTGGGTAATCCCAGGGCCGCATTGGAAACAAGAATATCCAGTTTTCCCCATTTTTCCTTGATCTGTTCGAAGATAGGGGGGATGTGTTCATGGTTGCCCACATTGGCCCTGACAGCAAAAGCATCCGAGCCGTATGACTTCAATTCCTCGACTGCGGCATCGGCATTCTTGCGGGAACGAAAATAATTCAGACAGACATCAGCCCCGCCCTTTGCCAGGATCCGCGCCGTTTCAAGACCGATTCCCCGGGTCGATCCTGTAACAAGCGCCTTCTTCCCTTTGAATTCCACAAATTCCTCCTTGATGATGTAATGTGGACAATAATACTCTTAATAGTTTAATATGTCAATCATTGTTTGCTAAAAACCGGATAATGGATATGTTGTTCCGCAAAATGAAATTTTCAATCAGCAATTACCCTAATTGCAGGATAATCCGGCACCGATATGAAAAATCGGGTTGGTAGTCTTTGAATACAGATTTAATCCAATTTCATTTGCATTATCTGCAGGAATAATTATAATGATTTAAGCCTTTATACCTTCAGGGGGTTAAAAAATTGGGCGCAGAGGATTCACATGGGGGCAAGACCCGTTCGACTTTAATATTGGCTGTTGGAAGTCTGATATCTCATTACAGGATCATTGAGAGGATTGGCTCGGGGGGAATGGGTGAGGTCTTTCTGGCGGAGGATATGGAGCTGGATCGAAAAGTCGCCATCAAATTCCTGCCACCGAAAATGTGTCAGGACGAGGAGTCCCGTCTTCGTTTTCGACGCGAGGCGCGGGCAATCGCAAAGCTCGAGCATTCCAACATCGTCACAGTCTATGAGGCTGGTGAGCATACCGGCCGGCCGTTTATTGTGATGCAGTATATCGAGGGTTTGCCGCTGCGAGAATACATGGAAAACATGCACCCAATCAGGGACGAGATCCTCGATCTGGCCCTGGGAATTTGCTCAGGCCTGCAGGCGGCTCACGAAAATGGCGTTGTGCACCGAGATATTAAGCCGTCAAACATACTGGTAGATTCAGCGAGGCGTCCCCAAATAGTCGATTTTGGGCTAGCTTGGATTCAGGATGACCAGTCTCTTACAACGTCAGGATCGACTCTCGGCACCTCGGGCTATATGTCGCCCGAGCAGATTCGAGGCGAGGAGGTAGACTCTCGAACAGACTTATTTTCACTCGGTATTGTCCTTTATGAAATGATAGAGGGAAAGCCCCCTTTTAAGAAAGAGCATCCGGCGGCTACTCTCCATGCCATCTTAAACGAACCTGCTCCACCGATTACCACTGGCTGGAAGAGGATGCAGGAAATTATCTACAAACTGCTCAGCAAAGATAAGAAAGAACGCTATAAATCCGCCTCTGAAGTGATAAACGATCTTAAAAGACTGAAGCCCGAACTCCGCCTGAGGATAAGCGATAAGCATGCAGGAATGTCCGTTGCGGTGCTGCCCTTTGCCAACCTGAGCGCCGATCCGGAGCAGGAGTATTTCTGTGATGGCATGGCTGAGGAATTGATCAATGCCCTGGCCCACCTGGAGAATCTTCGTGTCATCGCCAGAACCTCTTCCTTTGCATTCAAGGGATTGAATGAAGATGTGCGCGAAATAGGAAGGCGTCTCAATGTTGAGAATCTCCTGGAGGGGAGTGTCAGGAAGGCAGGGAATAGACTGCGGATAAATGTTCAGCTGGTAAAAGCGGGAGACGGTACACATCTCTGGTCTGATCAATATGACCGGGAACTTGCTGATATATTTGCAATACAGAATGAGATTTCAACGGCGGTGGTTGATAAACTGAGAGTCAGGCTTCTGGGGAAGGAGAAGACCGCAATCACCAGGCCTCACCTCGAGCATTTTGAAACCTATCGTCTATATCTTCTCGGACGTCATCACTGGAACAGCCGAACTCCCACCGGATTACAAAAGGCAATTGAATGCTTTAACAAGGTATTGAAACTTGACCCGGAATATTCCCTGGCCTACTCGGGATTGGCAGACTGCTACAATCTGCTCGAACAGGTATGGCTTTTGCCTCCTAGAGAAGCATATCCCATGGCAAGGGAGATGGCTAAGAAAGCGCTGAAGCTTGATGGATCATTGGCCGAGGCTCATGCCTCATTAGGTTTGATCAGATTCAATTATGATTACAATACTTTGACTGCAGAACAAGAGTTAACCACGGCACTCAGGCTAAAACCAAATTATCCCACCGCCTACCATTGGTATGCTCTTATGCTGGCCTCAATGAGCCGCTTTATTGAGGCAAAAGAGATAATTCGAAAGGCAATTGAGCTGGATCCACTATCTCCCGCAATATGCACCGGTGCGGTATTTGTAGAATTTTTGGCGAGAGACTACGACAAAGCTGTGGAGCTGGCGAAAAATATACTGGACATGAACCCGGAGTTTCAATTTGTTAACCTGCCAATGGCCTGGGCCCTTGCTGCACAGGGAAGGCATGAGGAAGCGATCAGGAATCACTTACAGGTTGAACCCTCCTTCGGACATTTATCTGAACAGAACTATAAGCAGCTTAAAGAAGCCTTCGAGCTGAATGGACGTGAAGGTTACTGGAGCAAAAACGCCGAACTTCTGGAGGAACTGGCACTGTCGAATTATGTCCCCCCGACTGAGATTGCCACCTCGTATTCACGTCTTGGCGATGCTGATCATGTGTTTGAATGGCTTGAGAGAGCGTATGAGGTCCGGGATTCGAGGTTGAGATTTCTCGGGATCGATCAGGCATTCGATGATTACAGAGATGATCCCAGGATGGATTCGCTTCTAAATAGAATTGTACCCGGCCGACGATAAGTATATTTATAATCTCTGCACTTTTCTATTAACTTGGCGACTCCCTGTTTGAGTCGTGATAACCAGCAATAGAAACTAGCTGATCCATAGATTAGGAATAAAATCGTCCGACATAATTTTCACTCTCAGCAGTCCGGCTCCTCATTGCCGTCCGTGTCACATGGGTCATTCCCGCCCACGAAGACATAGTTGATAATCCAGACAGCGTCGGAGACATTGCAGGAGCCATCACAGTTGCAGTCGCCCGATTCCATTGGATCGGGAGGATTGCCGCCGACAAAGACATAGTTTATAATATGTACCGCGTCGCTCACATTCACAGTTTCATCACCGTTTGAGTCACCACAGAGATAAGTACTGCATTCATACGACACCAACCTGACATCATCAATGTTCCATCCGCAATAGCGCATACCGCCGTTTGTGCTTCCCATTGTAAATCGAATGTACACGGTCGGCTCGCCGTCGACGAATTCTGATATGTCATAGTCGACTTCCATCCAGACATTGTCGTTGATGCAGCAGGTGTTTTCCCAGATCTTGGTCCAGTTAGTGCCATCAGTTGAGATTCGTAAACAGGCATGATCGCGATTTTGCCCCTCTATTCCCAGCCAGCGGTAGAATTTCAAATGGATATTTGAATAAGCGCTGCAATCGACAGGAGCGCTGGTGACATGATATTCAGGAATATTATCGAGATAGTCACCTTCCAGATTATAGCCCATGACATTGGGACCAACACATCCGCTTTCCGGATCTGGATTGGGGTACTGCTGGTCGTCTCCGCCCAGCCCTGCCGGTACTCCTCTTTCCCACTGGCCGCCCGAGATCGTCCACCCAAGGTCGGTCTCGAAATCATCCTCGAATATAGTTATGAACTCATCAACTACCTGTACCTGATTCGGAGTCGCGGGAGACGGATGATAGAAATCCCCGTTACCGGATTCCTGGGCGCTCAGGTAGTATTCGAATGTGTCACCGCAATCAAGCGCGGGCAATTCGACTATATAATTGTTTGATGAGATTTCCGTCAAAGGTTCAGCCAGATATTCACCGCCGTTCAGGCTATAGTGCAATAGGCCGCTGCCTTCTATCGGGGTACCCCCGCAGGTTCCCTGCACCGCGAGATCGAAACTGGCCCTCTCGCCCGGAGCGACGGTCTCGGGCACACCGTTGGGATAAGAGAATATCAATCCCGGATCGATCCTCAACTTCAAAGTTGGGTCTCCAAAAACATGCAGTTGATAATAACACCAGCGCATGCAGGGCTCATCTATGCGGTAGAGGTTATCCTCTTTGGAATCCTGATTTGCTCTTCCCAGTTCGGGCATATTTTCAGCCGGGTTGAAGATTGCATCGACGAATTCCCGGTTGAACCTCTGCGAGGGCCCGTCAGTATCGTAAGCTCCAAAACCGTAGCGGGCATTCATGATGACAGCCACAGACCCGTGAGGCACCATAACCGTGGCATACTCCGCCCAGCAATCCAGGCCGTCGAAATGTCCTGCCCTGCAGCCCTGGGTGTAGATAAAATTCAGATCGCTGTTGGATACCATGGTGACAATATCTGCGTAATACATCTTGAGCGCCCAAAATTCGTTACAGTGGCCGTAATGATTAATGAAGTGTACACCGTTGTTCATTCTGGTCGTGATCTCGGTTTTGGGCCAGTCATTCAATGCATAATCCCGGTCATAAAGACTGTCGATTTCAAACATGGCTGAAGGGAACCCGACTGTGCTGTAGCCATGCTCATCGGTGCCGTCGATATATTCTTCCAGCGAATATGAGCCATACTCTCCCAGTCCTCCAAATCTCAGATTTTCTCCCGCAAGAAGCACTTTATTTAGATAAGGATCCTCAGAATTCAAATATTGAAACATCTTGGTAATATATTGATTCGTTTCCGCGATTGTGTTGACCGGAATCCTGCCCACAAATAATTCGGCTATAAGATCGACATCTCCTCCGCCTTCGCCATCTGTCGGCTCGCCCCAGTGAGTATCTCCATCGTAATTATAGGTACCGTCCAGGCAGGCATAATATATATCCCCGGGCATATCGACTTCGACATACGGATCATCACTGTCGCTGGATTGGACATATAAGTCAAGAGCGGGGATTAGATCGTCGTCAGCTCCAATCAGAAGATACTGGAATCCATCAGCGAGATAGCTGTCTCTAATGAAATCGCGGATTCCAATCGGGGCAAAGAGGCTGATCTCATCTGTCGTGTGGATTTCCGTAACTATGCCGGTTGAATCATGATAGTCCTTCAAATCTTGAAATGCCGGCGCTAATTCGGGAGTTGTGAGGATCATCATATCATAACTCCGGCTGCCATTCCCGGGAGCATTATCATAAGAATAAAGGGCATCTCTGTTATCGATCATATCCATGACCGCCTCATAATCCTCAGTCAATCCACGATAAAGCGGATTGACATCATTATCTTCAGCCAGTGTGATTTTCACGGTCAATTCTGCATAATAATTCAACTCTCCGGTTATGGGGATATATTCCACCGGTCTCAATTTGAGTACCTGAATCCGGTATCCCCGGAATCCGAAGGTCCCGACATTATGTTCAATCCTGGCCGGAAATGGATCCGATGATGAATAGATTTCGGGATTGGGTGATGGGGCTTTGATCTCTTCCGGGGTTGCCGATAACCTGAATGGTTCGCCAACAGGAACGACATTAAAGCCGCTTCCCAACGAGTATTTCTCTCCCTTCGAAATTTTTACTTCTTCGATCTTTGAACCATAAGGGATTAGGATATAGGCGCCTCTGGCGGGAAGCGCTGGTTCGCCTATATTGCCGCCGTCAGGCGCATTCGGCATATCTAGTTGCTGATAGACCGCACCATTGATGGTAATGTCTGTTATCTGAGGCCTTTCGAAACGATAAGTAACGCTAATTTCCTCGGCCACAGCCGATGTTGAACCTACCAGAAAGAGGAAAAATACTATCAGGGTCAAAAACCCGCATAATCCGGTCTTCCTATAATGATTAATTCCATGCATTTGTTATACCTCCCGTTGCACGGGTTCAATAAAGGGACTATATCAAATCGAACATTACATTCCTTACCGGAGGGGTAAATATTTGAGGTTCGGAGGCTCTCATTTAAAATATACTATAAAATCGTTGATTTACAATACAAAATCTTGCAAAAAAACAGCCGGCACTTTATTCAGCGCCGGCCGCTTATTTTTACNNATGATCCAGACAGCGTCACTCACGTTTATTGAGCCGTCACAATTAGTGTCACCTGATTCATAAGGATCAGGCTCCTGTCCGCTCACGAATACATAATTGATGATGGCGACCGCATCACTGACATTCACCGTCAGGTCACCATTGGCATCACCGCAGACATAACCAATTTCGGTGGTGAAATCACAGACCGGCATGGAAGCAATTCCGCCGTATCCGTCAAATGCCTTAACATACCAATAGTAATGTGTCTCGTTCTCGAGTTCAGGCAGGTCGCAGGTTGTTTCGGTTAGGCCGGTAGCATACGACTGGGGCGGATTCTGCATGCCGAAGTATAATGTATATTCGACATCATCCCCGTCCGGATCACCACCGGTCCAGCTCAAGTCTGCTGTGATCGGTACATCGACTGCGTCATCGGCCGGGAAGGGATCGGACGGCGTATTGGGTGGATTATTGGCCACGGTGAAGAAGTCGAATGTATATGTACCGGCGAGCGGCATCCCCTGCGAGGATTGTATATCGGTAGTCAGATCCACATAGATCCTCTGATCTTTATCGAAATTGCTGTCACATACAAAAGCCGCAGTTCTCGATAATGGAATGTAGTTGACAGTACCGCCGTAATATTCACCCGCTCCAGTTCTCACCAGCATGCTGCTCTCATTAATCGTTGAACCGTCCATATCAATCGAGAAGGAAGCCGAGATCAATGCATCTATGGGAACTTCGGTGGCACCATCGGCGGGATCGGTTGTCAATACAAGCGGCGTAGCCGGATCTATGGTCAGTACGACTTCCGCCTCCTGAGGTGAATTCGTGGCTCCCGCACCTGTAACAGTAATTGTATCGTAATATGTGCCCACCGAGAGTCCGGATGTGATGACACTGAGCTGGACATTGCTCGGAGCAATTCCGCTTGCGGGGGATATATTGAGCCAGGTCTTGGTTTTGGTAGCAGTCCAGTTGAGCACCCCGCTGCCGGAGTTTGTTATTGTCAATGTGTCATACATGGTGGCCTTTTCACCCTCTGTGCCCAGGAAGCTGAATGAGCTTTGTGACAGATTTATGACAGGGTTGACATCCAGAACGTTGAACACATGCGGGCCATCCGGGCCGACATACGGGTGATGTTCCACACGCCCGGAGTTGTCACCAGCCTGCACATAATATTCTATTTCTGTGCCCCAGGATTGGGCCGGGATGGTGCCCTCGTACATGTATGGATCGACTCCAGCCGAAAGCATGCTGGACTCCCAAGCTCCGCTGTTAACTCGGTAGTAAATCTTGCAGGAATCCATAATCAGGCCGGTTTCGGAGTAGTCGACTATTTTGGCGGTTATTTCATAATCATTTATGGTATCATTGGTAACATAGAGCGGTATATGGTCGACAAAGAGCATCTCTCGGTCCGGAACGCCCATCGTACGGCAATGTAAAGCGTCGGTATTGTACCAGCTTCCGGAAAAGCCCAGCACCTCGTAGCCCGGCATGGCATCCTGATATGCCTGTAAAGCCGCAGCATCATTACCGGTACCGGATACAGGCACCAGAACTTTATCATTTAAGATTACGGAGTTTGTATACGCTTCGCTGCCTGAACTGTAAACTCTTACCACGGTATAGGGGCGTCCCCATGCGCTGGTCAGCGATTCGATCGAATCGGCGGCATCATTCAATTCATCATACTGGGAATGCCAGCTGGGCACTTCCAGAATCAGAACTGTCTGCGGACTCAGGAATTTTCCCCAGCAGTCAATATGTTCGATATATTCTCCCAATGGGTCGGGATACATAAAGTAATCGTTGCCGAGATAAGCCAGAATCATTGAGTCGATCTCGGATTCTGTCAGCCCGGGATTCTCGGTAAGAGTCAAAGTCGAGGCCATCGCCTGCCCCAGGCCGTCGGACATATAATTGCCGCCTGCGGTTTCGATGGAAAGTCCGTAGACCGGGACGCTCCAGGCTGTCCCGATAGCTGATGGAATTGCATCGTCGTTGGGACGGGGACGGTTGTAGATCGGATCCACAATTCCGAAGTCGCCGTTGCCGTCGAAGATAAACCAGGGGCCGTAATCTCGTGTCCAGTAGCTGTCGGTTGGTGCGATTATGAACTGCACGTTGGCCATATTGACGCCGTAGGAGTTGTAGTAACTCGTTACCGTGGCCTGCTGGGAGCTTGATGCGACGATCGTATAGACTATTATGTCCTCAGACATCTCTGCGATTATCGAGTAGGATATTCCGAATGGATAGCGTATGACTACACCTTCCGAGGGTTCCCATTCCGCACAGCTCCTGATTCCGGGGCCGGGGGGAGGGGCGGTCCATCTATGATTCATGCCGATTTCATCGAGACGGGTCAGTTCTTCTTCGGTGAACCCGATCGGCAGTTCCTCTTTTTGTTCGGAGGGATCGTCAGCTAAAATGTTGACTGAAAAGATAAATAAGAGTACCAAGAAAATTGATGCAATTTTGCGCATGTGTCACCACTCTTCCAATGAAAGTTCATGTATAGCAGTCTACCGCGAAGTAGATAATCCTCACCAAAATTAAATATAACTCAAATCCTGATTCTGGCAAGTCCAATTTGCCGTTTGAAATTATACGCAGCCCCTGGCCATTTGTGATAACCATATTTTGGATAATGGGTTAGATGATTGAATCTACGGTATTTTAAAGTTTGCGGGATTTGGCCTTAGAGAGGGAAACAGTTCGTGCTGGGCGCATCTCCTGATGCGCCCAGGGAACACATTCCGCTCATGAATGCCTTGAAGAAATATATAGCAGGATGACCGTCAATACCCACATTGCATGTGGGTTACAAAAAATGATCACAAAAACACCAGCGCCAGCACCACCGCCACTACCAATGCAGGCAGCATGTTCAAAATCTTGAGCTTTTTGATTTCGAGGATGTTGATGCCGAGGCCGATCAGGAGCAGTCCGCCCACCGCAGTCATCTCGGCTATCACCGGGTCAGCCATAACATCGCGAAGGCTCGAGGCCAGAAGCGTTAATCCGCCCTGATAGATCAAAAGCGGAATGGCCGCAAACATAACGCCGATCCCCATCGAGGCCGCCAATGCTACCGACGAGAAGCCGTCCAGCACCGATTTGGCCAGAAGCAGGTTGGGCGGATCGCCGAAACCCTCCTCCATCGCGCCGATAATAGTCATCGAGCCCATACACCAGAGAAGAAATGCGGTAATCAGACCCTCGGTGAATTTCTCGTTCTTGGATTTAAGTTTGGCCTTGAGCTTCTCGCTCAGATTCCCCAGATGTTTGTCCAGATCAATCAGTTCTCCGATTATCGAGCCGATCACCATGCTGAAGATCAGGATCAAAAGGCTCTGCGTCTCCCATGCCATCTTAGCGCCGATAAAGAGCGTGAAGAGTCCGATGCCCTGGAAGGCTATGCGCGTGAGACGGTCGGGGAGATGCGCATGGATCAAAATCCCCACCAGACTTCCCGCGATAACAGCGGCTGTATTTACGAGTGTACCCAGCATGATCTCTTTTCGTCGTCATTACAAGGCGCGTAGCGACATGGCAATCTCTTGCGATGCTCTCGATACATCGGCTGAGATTCCCACGGTCGTCCTCGACCAAATATCGGGACTCCCTCGGAATGACAAATAGATTCGTGCGCGGCGTACGTCTCGTGCGCCGCGTATTTCCGGTCGGGGTGCCTCAAGCTTTAGCTTGGGATCTCTCTCGATAAATCCCTCCCAATCTGAAGATTGGGTCACCTTCCCGATCAATTCCATCCCTGCAGGGGATGGGGCACAAAACACGTCAAATCCCGGAAGGATTTGACCTACGATTATCTCGTTATGCTTTTTCAGCCAGTTGCACAAATTCCGGGATATCGTCGGTGGCCTTGTCGGTCACCCATTTCCAGAAGGCCGGATCGGTCAGGTCGGCATCGAGATATTTCTTCGCAACATCTTCAGAAGTCATCACACCTGTATCCGACAACAGCTCACGGTATGTTTCCGCAAACGACTTTCCCTCATCTTTAGCGCGATGATAGACTGCATTTGAAAACAGATATCCAAATGTATAGGGGAAATTATAAAACGGAACGTATGTTTCGAAGAAATGCAGTTTCGAGGCCCAGAACTCCGGATGATA